>VFSW01000178.1_pt1 | contig 86162 bp, 83 predicted proteins | sample 5358111 | NCBI WGS metagenome assembly VFSW01 (sample SAMN11554181, study PRJNA540505) | mine drainage metagenome | isolation source: sediment from site ElyBrook_90M | place: USA: Ely Copper Mine, Vershire, VT | collected 2017
CGAGGTGCCAAATATTCCAACTATGAATCCATCCAATGTTATTCCCCAGTTTTCATAATGAAAGAAAGCTATCTTTACGCAGTCCCGTTCCTCAATTGAAGCCTATTAAACTGCTCCAGAAATACGAGCAACCAAGAACAAGGCTTGAACTCTAAGATATTCACTGATGTAACCGCAGAATCTAAACTGAAAAAAGATTCTCCGTATAAATTCTGCTTTTCCCTTTCTCCGCGCAACTACGTTTGGCAAAGGCCGCAGAGGAAGTCCCGAGGGCCAATCCGGCCTTTGTCATTGCTTCTTTTTACTTTCTTAACTTTAGAGCTCCCCGTATCGGAGCTATTCCGGGAACTTCCCACTCTTCCCACATTTCATCGACTCTTTGCTGGAAGAAATCATAGTCCTCTTCCTTAAAGTGCGAGAAGCGCCCCTGTTTTTCCAAGTATTCACGCACTGGTACCCGCTTCTTTGAAGCAGCGTCGTAAGTATATCTTACTTCGCCCCTCACGATCTCATACAATGGAAAAACCCCAGTCTTCACAGCTAGTTGTCCTAAGTCTCCAGAGTATCTTGGATGATAATCCCAGCCCTTCGGACAAGGATCCAAAGTGTGGATGAAGGTCGGACCGCCTATTGAAAGCGCCTTCTTGACCTTGTTCATGTAATCCATTGGTGGAAAAGTCGCGCAAGCTGTTGCAACGTATTTGCAGTTTGGGTGGCCTACAGCAAGCATCGCAGCGACATTCTTTTTCCAACGCTTGTGCATTATTCTCTCTTTTGTGCCAGTAGGACTGAAAGTCGTCTGTGCGCCCCAAGGTGTCATATTTGTTGCCTGGATGTCCGTGTTTGCCGCTGATTCGTTGTCGTACATTATGACCAACAGGTTATAGTCGGTTTGCAGCGCCATCGAGACGCCGCCTATTCCCATATCTCCTCCGCCTAGATCTCCTGAGAAGTTGATCACGTTGATATTCTCCTTTGGAATCTTGCCCTTTCTCATGAGAGCCCGTAGACCTGCCGCCATTCCGACAGCGGAAGATCCGCCACCGCCTAATTGAGTGTGCATCCAGGGAACTACCCACGGCGTGGTCATGTAGCTCGTATTTGCAACATACATGCAACCCGTCGCGCCGGTCACAACAGTCCTCGGCCCAGCTGCCTTGATGAAGTCTCTCATGACGAGTGCAGATTCGCAACCCTGGCAGGTTCTGTGACCTGAAGTGTAGAACTCTGGTAGGTCTATCTTGTGGACATTACTGTACAGATTTGCGCCCTTGAATTCTTCCATTTTTTCTTCAGTGGTCATTTTAATCACTCTTACCTCCAGAACTATTTCCTTGCGATCCTCGGTTTGATTTTTCTCTCACTCGCACCCAGTTGACTATATCTGCTTCTTCTGCCTTCTCCACTTTTCTAAACATCGCGATGACATCCTCAATCGAGACCTCTCTCCCCGCAAGGCCAGCTATGAAGTCAATCATCGGAGGCCTCGACTTTGCTCTATAGAGGGCAGAACTGATGTCTGTGAATAGCACTCCAGCGTCATCTGGCCCGCCGTGTGCAAAATCCCTGTCTATCACTCCCAAATGCGAAGCTCGAGAAAGAGCCTTTCGAAGTTCTTCTGAAGGGAAGGGCCTGAACCAGCGAAGCTTGATGTATCCAACCTTGTCCCCCTTCTTTCGCATCTGTCTTACGGCTGTTTTTGCCGCAGCGCTGACAGTTCCCATTCCAACAATGATCGTGTCAGCGTCGCTTGTCATGAATTCTTCAAAGAATGGGTTTGGATAGCCAGCATGGAATATGCTTTCGAACTCATCGTATGCTTTGCGAATCACTCCAACGGCCCGCTTTGCAGCTTCCCAGTTCTGCCTCCTGATCTCCATTCCCCAATCTTCGTTCACCTGCGGAGCAATTGATATTGGGTTGTCAGGATGCAATCTTCTTTTTCCTAGATCATATGGAGGCAGAAATCGCTTGACAGCTTCCTTCGTCGGTATCTTTACCATATGCTGCGAGTGAGTAAGGTATCCTCCATCCATTGCCACTGCGCAGGGCATTCTAACTTTTGGATCTTCCGCAACTCTGTAGCCGATGAGTGTCGTGTCAAGAGCTTCCTGGGCAGTCGAAGCCCACACTATCAGCCAACCCAAGTCTCTAACTAGCATCGCATCGTTGTGCTCGACCCCGAATGCGCCAGGGTCATCAAGTGCTCGATTCCCTACCAATGCAAGAACTGGGAGTCTGTCAGTTGCGGTGGCGGCAAGTGCTTCAGTTGCATAGAGCCAACCAGTTCCACTGCTGCCTGCAAAAGCTCTTGCCCCAACGGATGATGCGTGTTTAGCAATCTCGAACTGTGAATGCTCCCCATCCGCGATGATATACTCTGCGTCGAATTTTCCATCGGCGATGAACTTTGCGAGACGATCCATAACTCCAGTGTACGGTCGTATCGGATAGGCAGAAAAGACATCAACGTCTGCGAGCCTCACTGCCTGAGCGACTGCATCCGTGCCGGTGAGAAGCTCCTCGCTCTCATAGACGTCTTTTAGAACAGCCTCTGTAGTCATCTCTAATTCCCCCTCTCAACCTTGAAAGGTACCGGTTTTGATACCTCGCTCATGCTTTCTCCCTTGCCTGTAACGTGCGAGGGCATCATCCTTCCTTTTCCTTTTTTCTCTTCTATCATTTTCGTATAAGACTGCGGATCCTTCTTGAAACTTTCCCATGGGCTGTCATCATTCTTAAAATTCAGTTCGTCGACCATGACAATGCACTCGTTTACAGGGCAGACTTCAGCGCATCTTCCACATCCCGTGCAGTACTCATAATTGACATCATACAGACCATCAGGAGTAGGGTCAAAGCATTCATCGGGGCACTCGTACCAGCACAATGTGCATTTTGTACAAATGTCGAATCTTACAACAGGTCTCTGAGTCTTTGAGGTGCCTCTCTTGTAATCAAGATTCCTGCCCAAGCCTCTCGGCCCCATTTTAAATTCCCGAGGCGCTGCTTTTACGACAATGCCTTCGTCAAATTCGTTCCATGCTGGCAGAACAGGCTTCCGATGCGGCCAAACGATTCCATCATTTGCGCTGACTACGCTGAGCTTCGTGGAATTGTACGCATCCTCCAATGCCTTAACCTTTTCATCGTTCTTGTAGGTTTTCCTCACATATGCGATAGCTTTGTCGAGACTGATTATTTCAGGTGAAATCCTTGCAACAGCACCTAGGACACGGACATCTGTATTGTCATCTCTATAGTACCATAGACCCGCGAAACTTGCTTCTCCAGGAAGAATCGCCAAATTGTAAGTGAAAGGTTTCTTTTCCAAGAATTGGACTAGATCTTCAGGTGGCCTTCTTGAAATTACCAATAGAGTGCCGCCTGGCACAACTTTTTCGTTGATCGGCCTTATGCCGTAATGGCCCCACGGTTCAAGTCCCTTTACCATCGTATCATCCAGGACTGCCACGATATCTGCTCTGTCGATGTCCATCTTTGCGCTGGCGATCGCCTCGAGCTCCTCCTCGGACAATCCATCGGAAAAGAATGCAAAGTTTGCACATGGGACGCCATTTCTCTGTGGGTCGTCGCTGTATCTGCCATTAGAAAACGCAGTCTTACCATCGGAATGCGCGATATAGACCAAGTCTTTCGTTATTCTGTACGCAAGGGTCTTTTGGAAGATTCCGCGATAATTTACTTCAAACCGTTTTATCGGCTCTTCATCTACATCAACATTTTTCAGAGGCGCCTCAACAGTCGTCATGATGTTTGCCCGTTTATTTATTGGGCCTAGCTACACGTTTTAGGTTATCTTGTACCTGTTCAAAACTGCCCTTTTGAGCAAAATTTCCTCTTCTGCTATTGAAAGGAGAGAGCGAGGGATTTGTCTCGCAAGCTTAATATCAGAATCTCTGTGTCATCGTAGAATGAATGTCCCTTTGGGAAATGGAGGTGACGCAGACTGACTGCCCGCATGTCTATACCACCCAAAGATATCCTTCTCTTCGCATCGTGATAATGGGAACCGAGATCGTAGGCAGGTACGAGCGAATCTTTTCTGTATTCTCGTGCCCTACAGCAAGAGAGCTTCGCGCTGCTCTAAATTGCTTTCAAAACAACAATCGAGTTAAAGAATTTAAACTTCTTTCAAGCAAATCAGGAGTTGCTACGGCTTTTTACCTGATCACCAAGACATCGATGTTCAGGAAGACTTCGGAAATCGGTTTGAGAATCCATCCGCTGATTGCAAAAGCCGGGCGTGAGAAATGGTATCTCATAAGTGACGGCTCAAAACAAGACATTCGATCCCTTGTGAACAATGAGTTCACAAAGATTCTCTCCATGAAAAGAAAAAAACCTGCAGAGATATTCAGAGGATTCTACACGGCAGTGCGCTACCTCATGCCTGCCCTTTCCATATCAGATAAACTGTCTCAGAGAGAAATTGAGCTCGTAAGGGCAGCACAAGAGAAAGGATTTTTCGCTTGGCCAAGACGCACCAACCTGACTGGCCTCAGCAGAGAGTTAGGCATGCCGAAAAGCACACTCTCGTACCATTTCAGATCTGTTGAGAAAAAAATGGTTGATGCACTCAGTTAGGATTGCATGACACCAAACAAGTCCTAATATCCGATGGCAATCCCATCTCCGCGAGGGTCCGCTCCTCCACTGAGCACTCCATTGTCACCAATCATTATCGCTTGAGCGTGCCCCAATAGTTCGTCCCAGCGCTCCCTGAAAACCACTGTGTGTCCTTTTTTCTCAAGATTGGATGCCACTTCGAGGTTGAAACCTTCTTCCAGGTTGAGTGCGTCACTCCTATCTCCAATCATGGCTCGCCCATGTAACCACCTTGGAGACTCTATTGCCTCTTGAACATTCATCTTAAAGTCAACCACATCAGTTACAAGTTGCAGCTGTGTCTGTGGTTGACCATCTCCTCCCATGGTGCCAAATATCATAAACGGCTTACCATCTCTAAACATCATCGCAGGCGCTAGCGTATGCATGGTTCTCTTGTGAGGCTCGAGACGATTTGCGTGTGTTGGGTCGAGCGAAAAATACGCGCCTCGATTCTGAAGCAGTATTCCTGTGTTCCCAGCTATCACGCCTGACCCGAATGAAAAATAGATACTTTGAATGAGTGAGACAGAGTTTCCAGACTTGTCGACGACGCAGAGATAACAGGTGTCGCCTCCACTGCCTGGAGCAGATGAAGGATCCTGAAGCGGAATCGAAGTCATTGTGCTTTCGAGCATCGAGGTTTGAATTTCGCTTCGCAGCTCGAGAGCGTGCTCATTTGAAAGCAACCGCTTGATCGGGATGCTCTCCTTCGCGGTCTCCGGGTCAGAAATGTAATTGTCTCTATCTCTAAAGGCAAGCTTCTTTGCTTTTACCATGAGGTGAATGAGTTCGGCCGAACCTTGCCCTAAAGAGGCAAGGTCAAAACCCTCCAAGATATTCAATGCAATGAGCGTTGCGATTCCCTGGCTGTTTGGCGGGAACGCATACACGTCGTAACCTCTGTAATTTGTGCCAACTGGTTCGACGATTAGAGTCCGGTGTTCCTCAAAGTCCTTCTCAGCAAGTAATCCCCCGTTGTTCTCCGAGAACTCGACAATCGAATGAGCAATTGAGCCTTTGTAGAATGCATCCCTCCCTCCATCCTTTATCTGTTCCAGCGTGTTGGCGAGATCCTTTTGCACCAAGATTTCGCCCGCCTCGGTCCCTTTTCCACCCTTTAGAAACAGCTCTCTGGTACCTGCATTAGAGGATAATACGGGTACGCTTTGCCTAATATGCCTGCTAAGCTTTTCACCAACTGGGAAACCCTCTCTAGCATACTTTATTGCATATTGAAGCACGTCTTTAAACTGCATAAAGCCATATCTCTCCAGCAATGTAGCCCAGCCGTCAACTAGGCCTGGAACAGTGACGGGGAGTAGCCCTGTGAGTGGCACTCTGGTGTGGCCATTTTTCCTAAAGTAATCCAAACTAGCAGCGTAAGGCGATCTTCCAGTCGCATTGATTCCTTTGAATTCACCTTTGTTTGGCATGTAGATAAGAGAGAATGCATCACCTCCGAGAGTTGTGTTGTGAGGGTACACTACGGTTAGGACAGCGCTTGCCGCTACTGCAGCATCAATTGCGTTCCCACCAGAGAGGAGCGTACTTGCTCCAGCCAGTGAAGCAAGATAGTGAGGCGTTGCAACCATTCCTTCCCTGCCCATCACTACCGGGCGCGTGGTCGTTCGCAAAATCGCAACCCTCTTTGCATCGCACTGCGAAAGCGCGCTTAAAACATTATTTGGTTTCCCATATTAGGGTCCTTCAAAGAATAACCTACTTTGAATTTCATAAATGCCTTTGCAGCAGCTGTTAGAAGCCTTGTCTCTCGGTTGTTTAAGCGATCTCGGAGAGAAACGGCTCTAACTTTTCTGAGATATGCTTTACAAACTCTGGCTCATCAGTAAGGCCCTCCAAGTTAGTCTTGACATTGCTCCAAGAACCTCTTGCGGCAGCTCGTGCCAATTCCACTGCAGTCTGTGCATCTGACTTGGCGTTTTGGTTCCCGTTCTTTAGAACCTCCTTTGCTAGTTGCAACACTTTCAGTGATGTGAGCATTGTCTCTGAAGGTACTCTGGTCGCTTCTTTCAGCGCGCTTTTTATCTCTAAACGCCTGCTAACTTTTTCTTCATCGGTGTTCTTTGGTAGTCCGATAGCTTTCGAAACTTTCAGGTATGCGGAAGAGTCCAGGTTTGCAAGATCCAAGAGCTTGGAAGCGCATTCGTCAACCTCTTGCAAAATCTGGGCCATTCTCGCATCGTGCGATTCGTACCCCTTCTTACCCAGTGTTAGTCTGCATACCATTGCCACAAGAGATGATGAGAGCACACCGGCATAGGCGGCGGCCGTTCCTCCTCCTGGAGTGGGCTCTTTAGAAGCAATTCTTGCAGCAAATTCAGTTAATGTGAGTTTTGAGAAACCTTCTTCGAGCTGCCCTGACCTTTCCATTGTCACGTCAAGAAGCTTGTTTTCGATGATCTGACCAGGAGAAAAGTTAGCAAGCCGCAGACGTGCCGACGCAGCTTCTGTAAGAGCTGCAAGCGGAACCAGGCCCACAATCTCGCTCTCCACGACGGGAACATCAAATTCCTTTGCGCTCTCCAAGACTTGATCAAAAGCTTTCAGGACTGAAGTAAGATTATAGTTTGTCAGGTTCATCGAAACCTGAACCATGCCCTTGTCACGAAGCTCAAATCCAAGTGCTTTCAGGGCAGGGAGCCCGCCGTCGCGTTCCCTTATCTTGTGGGCGATTTTTTTCGCAATCGATACTTCTTTGGTTCCAAGATTCACGTTGTAAGCAATCAAGATCTGCCTTGCTCCTACCGCAGTTGCCCCTGCCGTGGGATGGATTTTCCTAGGCCCATAGTCAGGATCTTTGCTAGTATCTTTCCCGATCAATTCCCGCAATCCCTCGAATTGACCTTCTCTCACTTTTGCGAGGTCTTTCCTTTCAGGCGTCCTTGCAGCAGACTCGTAGAGGAAAACTGGAACGTTGAATCGTTTGGAATATTCCAATGCAAATTCGTTTGCTAATTCGATACATTCTTCCAAAGTTGCTTCTCGCAGTGGCACAAAAGGAACCACATCCACGGCACCCATCCTTGGATGCTCGCCACTATGCTTTGTGAGATCGATCAGTTTCACTGCGACGGCGCTTGACGCAAGCGCAGCTTCCTTGACAGCCTCTGGTGCCCCAACAAACGTAAGTACCATTCTGTTGTGGTTTTGGTCGCTTTCGCAGTCAAGAAGAGTAACTCCTCTGACGCTCTTTGCCGCGCTAGCAATTGCGTCGATAACCTCTTTTCGCCGGCCCTCGCTGAAATTGGGGACGCATTCTATGATCTTCAACCGCTCTTACTTCACATTCGAGCTTTCCATGAGGTTAATAGGATTCGCTCGACCTTGAATGAATTCTCAATGGAATATATTTAGCAGTTTCAGCACTCTAAGAGTAAAAATGTCGGATGGCAAAGATAATTTCACCGCGTGCAAGCTTCGACGCGGCGAGCTTTACATTTGCTCAGGTATACTTACGTATTCGCAGGAATCCTTTTTTTCGAAGCAACCAAGGTGCGTTTCAATCCCCATTCTCCAATCAATCAGCTTTCAGAAGCAAACAAAAGTAAGGGGGTAATCGATGATGCTCTCTGATCTAAACAGAATCTTCTCTTAGATGTCTCGGTTTGTTTTCAATGGCTTGGGGGACTTTGAGTCTCTTTGGCTATCTCGCTTTTGAAATACCTCTTTGGCCGCAGACAGCGCGTTCAGAGCTGCGGGGAACCCTGCGTACACCGCCATCTGCATAATGACTTCCACCACTTCTTTAGGTGAACAACCAACATTAAGCGCGCCACCTATGTGCACTTTCAGCTGCCGCGTAGCGTTACCAAGAGCAGTCAAAGCTGCAACCGCTGCAATTTCACGCGATTTCAAGTCCAGTGCAGGACGAGAATAAATGTCTCCGAAAGGAAATTCGATGAGATAGCGAGCAAAATCCGGCGCGATATCTTGTAGGCTCTCGATTACGTTCTTCCCTGCTTCACGATCAACTTCCTCCAGCTTTTCCAAACCTCTTTTGTATCGATCTTCTTGTAGATCCATGGTCTCATGATATCACCTTGTCTCGTATTAAAGTCAGTGCAGTGGAAAGGAGGAAATCCTTCCAAACAACAACCTGACGTCTACTCTTCTTAGGTAGTATGCTTTGATCAGGGCGGTGACTAGTACAATGGACGTCCCGGTCACTTCATCGAATGGAAGCTCGCTCAGACTGAGCGCAACCACATTGTCCATTATTGATATTGTCGCCACGGCAAGTCATAGCTTCCAGCCGGCCGTTTCGCAACAAGCGATGCAGCCCCCAAGGATCAGGAAGTAAGCGCGTATCCGAAGGTGAAACCTTGCGAAAGCAAAGAGAGCACCCGACGAGCCAGATACTGGAAGTACCATGTCCAGAAGATGAATCACGCACTTCGCTTATTGGATACCAAAAGATAACTCCCAAAGCTTGTGTGCCAGTAAGGATTGGATATGACACGATTCTCTACTATCCTGTCCCAGATATTCTTAAATATCGCTTGCGATATCACTACCGATATAGGATAGTGTGGAGGCATGAGTTCGCCAACTAGCAGCAGCGTTGTCCCAAGAGGATTTTCAAAGTACTACGTGCTGTCTCTTCTCAAAGAAAGGCCAATGACAGGCAAGGAAATCATGGAAGAGACTGCAAAAAGAACGCAGGGCTCGTGGAAGCCTTCTCCTGGACTAGTGTATCCTTTGTTAGGGAAGCTCTTGTCTTCTGGACTGATAGAAGAGGTGGAAGATGGCAGAGGCTACAAGATCACAAAGAGCGGGGAAGATCAATTGTCTCAATACAGGCTTGGTCGCAACGAGCTTGATAACTTCTACGCGGCGTTTGCAAGACTCGGATTGTTTGGGCAGATCATGGCAAAAGATGCTGCGGACAGAATGATTGCTCTCATGAAGAATTTCAGGGAAGATTTTTCGAAACTCGGGAAGGCTCAAAGAGCAAAGTACAGAAAGTTCCTAGAATCGGAGCTTGAAAGAATGGATCGCTCTGAGCAGCAACAAGAGAGCACGCCTAAACAATCAACCTAATCATCTTCCTGAATATTGACCTGGCAAGAGCCTCAGCTTGGCAAATCGCTCGTGGCAAGACTGATCCTTCGATTCTTCACCATGGGAAGAATCACTTTGTGGATTCCCATGCTATACTGCATGGCTCTTTTCCTTTTCATAACAGAGTCCTCTGGCAGACCCAGCACTCGGCCATATTCACGCCATATTCTTTTTCTAAGAATGTCATCTCCTTTTGCAATCTTTAGTTCTATTGGCACGTCGAGCGAGAATTCTACAAACTTCTTGTTCAAGAAGGGTTCCACAGTCCTCAAGCCGAAAGCATCCATCACTAACTTGACTTGGGCGCGAAGCTTGTTTGCCAATTTCAATGAATTATTGATTTCCTCTTTCACCGCATCATACCCTCCCTCTTCTAAGATCCGCCTAAACCTGTCATAACCGCAAAAGAGTTCGTCAGGACCGTTCGCAGAAGCAATGACATCGCTCTTCCCTAAATCTCGGACCTCCTCTCCGATCAAGTAAAACGCTACACAGTCTTCAAAATGAGAAATGTTGTCAACGTGTACAATTCTTGAGACTTCCATCGCAGCTTGCTCTATCCTATCCCTTCCCACTTCACTCAGAAAATGAGGAATTGTCACTTTCAAGTTTTGCAAGGTTTGAGTGACTTCGTCCACGTCTCTTGAGCCGGACGCACCAAGAGATAGAAGTATAGAGCCAAAGTCCTCCCTCGTCTGGCTGGCCAGAATTGCAAGAATCGAGCTATCAATTCCTCCCGAGTACGCAATGACTAGACTACCATCGCTCGCCGATCTCACACAATGCCTTGCAACATCGTCCAGTTTGGATATGATGGGTGGCACAAGATCTGCGGTTTGAGCGCCCTTGAAGAGATCTAGAGAAATCTTATCACTACTTTGCACTTGCGATCTCCTCCAATACTTCTGGATTTTCTAGATTAGACATGTCCCCATGCGGGAGTCCGAGGTAGCTCGCGCGGACGAGACGCCGCACTAACTTTGCGTTGCGTGTCTTTGGCAATGAATTCACAAACATGATAGATCTAGGCTTCATTGTGGGCCCAAGGCCTTTCCCAACGTGTTCGATCAGAATTCTCTTCAACTCCTCAGTCCTTGAGACGCCTGGTCTAAGCACTGCAAAGCAGACTATAGCTTCCCCTTTGACCTCATCTGGGACTCCTATCGCAACAGACTCTAAAATTGCCTTGTGCGAAGCTAGCGCACTTTCAATTTCTGCAGGGCCAATTCTTTTCCCAGCCACTTTGAGAGTATCATCACTCCTGCCGTGCAAGAACCAGTAACCGTCTGAGTCGATTGATGCCCAGTCTCCGTGCACCCATACTCCTTTGAATCTTGACCAGTAAGTTTCAATGTATCTCTCCCTGTCCTTCCACAGACTGCGGGTCATGCTCGGCCATGGATTCCTTATGACGAGCTCCCCAGTCTGATTTCTAATAGGCCTCCCATCCTCATCGACAACATCCGCATCGACTCCAAGACATGGGCCTCCGAGGCTGCACTCCTTGATTGGGACAATTGGATGGACTGAAAGAAAGCATGTTCCTACCTCAGTTCCGCCGGACAGGTTGATTATGGGACAATTGCGCGAACCCACATTCTCAAAGAGCCAGTTGTAGGATTCTGGATTCCATGGCTCCCCGGTCGAACCAAAAGAGCGCAGTGAAGAAAGGTTGTGTTTTCGAAGAGGTTCTGTTCCATATTTCATCAGGCCCCTTGTCAGTGTGGGAGAAACGCCGAAAATTGTCACCTTATTTCTCTCTATCACTTCCCAGATTCTCTCAGGCGAGGGATAATCTGGAGCGCCATCGTAGATCAACAAAGCACCACCAAGTGAAAGAGAGCCGATAATTTCCCAGGGGGCCATAATCCATCCGAGATCTGTAAACCAGAACAGCACATCATCTTCGTGAAGATCCGCCTGATATGCAACTTCCTCTACAGTCTTCACCTGAAAACCTCCATGGACGTGGACTGCCCCCTTTGGCTTTCCGGTTGTTCCAGAAGTATAGATGATCATAAAGACATCTTCAGAGTCCATCACTTCTGCTTTGAATTCTCTTGAATTCGAAAGCACTCTGTTCCAGGCCAACGCCTCTAGATTTTTAGGCGCGTTGAATGAGATTCTTGCTGAAGGATTCTCGTACACGAGCAACGACTTGACACTCGTAGTCCGCAAAGCGGCTTCACCTGCAATTTCAGCCATTGCGATCATGCGACCCCGTCTAAGGAATCCATTGGCAGTGACGATTGCCTTTGCTTCGCAATCTTCCAATCTCGCAGCAATCGCATCGACACCATATCCCGAGAAGATAGGAATAACAACTCCTCCCATCTTTATGACAGCAAGAAAAGTAGCAACAGTCTCAGGAATCATAGGGAGATAGATCCCGACCTTGTCACCTCGTTTCAGTTTGAGATCGTTAACTAGTGTGTTGGCGATTTGATTCGTAAGGTCATTGAGCTCCGAGTACGTCAGTCTCCTAGGTTCTCCAATTTCGGACTCTCCAATCAAGGCGAGCTTAGAGCCCCCTGATTCGCTTAGATTCTTATCCAGGCAATTATGAGCTATATTCAGCTTCCCGCCTACAAACCATTTGGGAAACTGCATGCCTTCCGTCAAATCAAGTACTCTAGTGTACTGGGCGAACCATTCTATTCCAAGATCTTTGCTAACTGCGTCCCAGAACCACTCAGAGTCATTGACCGACAAATACCTTAGCTCATCAAAGGTCTCGATGCCGTGTTTGTCTAGTAGCCTTTTGAGGTTCGAGCGGGCAATTCGTTCTGGAGAGGGCGACCAAATGAAATCTGTGCCACCCATCTTGCTCTCAGAACTCCTGCTCTGGCTGTCTCGAATTACGCAATCTTTTCCAATTGAGATACTAATCTTGAGAGTTCGTCAAATCCGCTTTGCCAGAACCCCCTTGAGCCAATGTCGAATCCGGCCTCTTCGAGTATCTTTGCTGGAGATTCAGATCCTCCATATGAGAGGACTTTGAGATAGCGAGGCGCAAAATCCTTCGGGCCCTCTTCCCTGAACTGCTTGTAGAGGGCGAGGACCATGAGATTCCCCCAAGCGTACGCGTAGCAATAGAATGGAGACTGGAATATGTGAGGTATCCCCAACCACTCGTTCTTGAAATACTCCGGCACAATGATGGATGTGCCAAACTGTGACTTCAAGTTTTCAAAATACAGAGCAGAGAGCTCGTCCACATTCAATCCAGTCGCTATCCTCTCGTGAGCCTCCTTTTCGAATAGTACGAAAAACGCCTGCCGTTGTATCGTCTGGAAGGCGCCATCCAACATTGTGACCAGCAGGCTACGCTTCGTGGCTTCGTCTGCTTCCGACATTAATCGGTCAATCAGGAGCTGCTCTCCAAAGACCGATGCAGTCTCAGCAAGAGGCAACGGAGCTTCGAATGTCAGCATGCTGTTTTTCTTAGCCGAGAGTTGGGAATGCACTGCATGCCCTAGCTCATGAGCAAGTGTTGAAACACTCCTGGCTGTGCCGGTGTAGGTAAGCAAGACGTACGGAGTTATCTCCGGAGTAATGCTCATGCAGTAAGCGCCGCTGAGCTTGCCCTCTCTAGATTCGGCGTCAATGTGGGTTTTGGTGAAGACACTTCGCGCCATTGCGGCAAATTCGGAATCAAAATTCTCGAACGTGTTCAGCACGAGGTTCATTCCCTCTGCCCATGAGAACTGTTTTTCTCTCGCATCAATGAGTGGGGCATACAAATCATACCGCGCAAAATCGTCTAGCGCCAAGAGTTTTGCTTTGATTCTGAAGAAGCGCTGGAAGACAGATGCGTTTTCACGACATATTGCGAGGAGCATTTCGACCGCGGCATCAGGCACGTCGTTACCAACGTTTCGTACTGCGATTGGACTCGAGTACTTTCGAAGCTTCATCCCCTCATTTCTCCAGTCACGTACAAGAGATTTGAATGTCTCACCAACGATGTCTCGAGTTTCTCCCACTTTAGTTAGTAGTGCTTCGTACGCAGATTTGCGCTCTTCTCTTTTCTTGCTATAGAATAGGTCTCTTAGCTGCTCCTGGGTCAATTTCTTATTTTTGCCGTCAAGAACAATTTCAAAGATCAGAGAATCAATTACTTGATGGTACAATTGAAGGAGCGCAGTTCTGCCGGTAGAGTCCTTGAGATTTATCGCCTGCTCTACTTGCTCCGAAAGAGTGTATGGTTTGGTCTTCCTTAGTTTCTCTAGGAAATAGAGGAATCCCCTGGCGCCATTTGCAAGTTCTTTTGCGCTTTTCTCATCAAGAGACTTCCACCAGAGCTCAAAGAAAAGCGTCCTGTTCGCGGCGTCTGTGTCGATTTCCTCTGCTCGAGACTTGAATGTTCTTGCATCCTGAGATCTCGTGTCTTCGGAGAAAAACATGTAAGCGTATGAGCCGAGTTTTGCTCTAACTCTAGTAATCTGGTCATAGTCTTCAAGCAGTTTTGCAAATCTTGATGGCTCTATGCTTTCTCCGAGTTCGCTTCTTGACGCCTCGAACTCAACAAGCATCCCTTCTAGCTGCTCTAACACTGAAGTTAGCAATTTTCCCGATCGGGCAGGTAGAACATCTCCAAGGGCCCATCTAACCCCTCTTGCCTCCTGAGACCCTGCGACTGCAGTTGTAGAACTGAACGCCACCGTCATCTTATTCAAACCACACTGGAGGGAATCAGCAAGATTCATAACATTATTGCAGTTTGTCTCATCCAAGATCAATCCTCGGTTGGTTGCTCCTTCTTGTATTGTCACTGGCCCGTTAACGGCGTATTGAGGAAATGTTTAGAGAGAATGAAAAAGTAGTACTTATGAGCGTGGGGAAATCCAAGGCCGCGGTCCGATTGCACTCACATTTGAAATACCCTTCCGAATCCTAGCGAACCTATGTATTACGAGGAATTCGTGCCAGGCTCTGAACAAGTAACTTTCGGAAGAACCGTTACTGAAGCGGACATTGTGATCTTTGCTAGCATGACTGGAGCCTCCAACCCATTGTTTCTTGATGAAGAATTTGCGAAAAAATCACCATTCGGTGGAAGAATAGCCCCAGGACTCTTGACTCTTTCAATTGCAACGGGGCTTGCGTATCAGCTGCCCAGCGGGCCCTTTGGGGAGGGCTTTGTCGCCCTGCTCGGCATGTCTTTTAGAGCGCTAAAACCAGTAATGTCGGGCGACACGCTGAAAGTCACCTTCAGAGTGAGGGAAAAGCATCCGCCAAAGGAAGGCAAGGGACGAGTCGTACTTGAATTTGACGTGAACAATCAGCGGAGCGAGAGCGTGATGCAGGTTGAAGGAAACTTTCTGGTCAGGCAAAAGAGCTAGGAGCGAAAGCTCTTGTTGAACTTTGCAATCCTTTGCATTGCTTCGTATAGCTCATCCTCATCAATCGAATAAGAGATTCTCAAATGTCCTTCCCCAGAAGCTCCGAAAGCTGAACCTGGAATCGTGGCAACGTCTCTTTCAAATAGGAGCCTTTTGGCGTAGGTAAGCGAGTCGTGCGTTATCTTTGAGATATTTGGAAAGACATAGAATGCGCCATGTGGCATTGCGTATTCAAATCCGAGCTCGTCAAGATACTTGAGAAGAGTGGATCTTGTTTTTGAGTACCTTTTTAGTATTGGTTTAAAGAAGGAAAGCGATCCCTTTAGAGCACCGATGCCTGCCATCTGAGTCACCGAACTCGCACAAACTGCGTTGTACATATTGTAACGGGTCATCGCGTTTATGATCTCCTCATTGGCGACAGCATATCCAAGGCGCCATCCTGTCATCGCAAAAGTCTTTGAAAAGCCGTTGATAGTGATTATTCTCTTCCTGAATTCAGGCTTTGAAGCAGGACTAAATTGCTCAATCCCATCGTAGAGGTATTTCTCATATATCTCATCTGACAAGAGGTACAGTCCGTGCCTTTCGGCAAGCTCGCATGCTCTTTCAATTGCGCCCCGCTCGTACACAGTGCCCGTCGGGTTGCAGGGAGAGTTCAAAACAATCATCTTTGTTCGTTTTGTGATTTTCTTTTCAAGGCTCTCGACATCTAGTCTATAGTCACTAGATTCGACCATAGGAACCTCGACTGGAACACCATCTGCTATTCGAACGATCTGTCTATAGGCTACGAAGAGAGGACATGGCATCAGAACCTCATCACCAGGGTTCAGAACACAGTGCATTGCGGCAAAAATCGCCTGAGTAGCTCCCGAAGTGACTATGATTTCTCGGGCAGGATCCGCCTCAATCCTGTTTTCGCGCTTGAGTTTCCTTGAGATTTCCTTCCTAAGATCAATCATGCCGGCGTTTGAAGTGTACTTATGATAGCCCGCTCCAATTGCTCTTCTTGCTGCGTCTCTGACAAACTTAGGAGTATCAAAATCTGGTTCTCCAATGCCCAAGTTGATTACATTTTTTTTCTCTGCAGCAAGATCAAAAATTTCCCTGATTCCAGATTTAGGGATACTTGAGATTCGGCGCGCAAGTCGCATTGAAGACATGTGTTAGAACCCTTTCTATGTCATAATCGTTCGAACTATTCTGCATTAAAGGAGTCTTACAGCCTTCTTTTTTTCATATGTTCTATTCCCTTGTGGCGATGATTTCGATAGGTGTTCTGTCGTTTCGTCGATGCGCAAATCTCTTATCTAGACCCGCGAGATTTCCCTGATAAGAAATAATGGAGAATCCACCAGGTATACTTCGCGTTATCGATGAAACCGGCAAGGCAGAGCTAGACTGTGGGCTTGAAGATACTCATAGTCGAATTATACAAAAAGATGGTTCTTACTCGTCATCTCGATACAAAGATTCTGAGCATTCAAAGACCGGGCCGCATCGGCCCCTACGTCCAATGCGCCTGCGAAGAGGCGGCCATGGTCGCAAGCGCTTTTGCTATGGAAAAGGAGGATTGGCTCTTCTCTTCGTATAGGGAGCTTGGGGCACATCTCGTAAGGGGGCTCCAGGTCGATCTAGTACTCGCCCAGCTTTTTGGCAATTCAAACGACTTGCTGAAGGGAAGACAGATGTCGAACAGCTGGGGAAGCAAGACTCTGAACAACGTTCCAACTGCTGCCCCAATAGGAGCATACCTCCCTTTAGCAGTTGGTGTGTCGCTTGCGGGAAAAATCGATCGGAGGAAATTTGCTGTGCTTACTTTTTTTGGCGACGGTGGAACCTCTTCCTCCGACTTTCACGCCGCCATGAACTTTTCCGGAGTCTACAAGACTCCAACGGTCTTTCTATGTCGTAATAATGGGTGGGCAATTTCACTCCCTGTCTCAAGGCAGACTGCGTCGAAGAAACTAGCGGTCAAATCCGAGGCCTATGGTATCGAGGTCGTTCGCGTTGACGGCAATGATGCCTTGGCAGTATACCTTGCGACAAGGAAAGCTCTTGAAAAGGCTAGGAGAGGAGATGGCCCTACGTTCATCGAAGCGCTCATATATAGAATCGGGCCTCATTCGACGGCTGATGACCCGAGCAGATACAGGGAAAAGGAAGAAGTGAAATTCTGGACAAAGCGCGATCCGGTTGAACTAATGAAAACATACCTTCGCGTGAGAAAATTATGGGACGAGAAAAAGGAACAGGCTCTTGCAAGCGAGTGCGAGGAACTCATCTCCAAAAGCATCGGGCGTCAAGAATCTATGCCTATTTTGCCACCTGAGGAACTCATTTTTGATGATGTGTATTCCAAGCCCATTTGGTTCTTGGAGGAAGAGCGTGCCGAACTCGAAAAAGATTTCTAGTTTTTGATCGCCTATTCTGTGGATTTGGAATCAGGCTTTGAGCTCCGGTCAGTTGTTTTATCCGTCTTATGTCTAGTTTTTTCCTGCCACAGTCGCTCAATCTGGTAGGAGGAATATCCCTTCTCTAGTCCTTCATTCTCAGCCTCGTTCAGCGAGTCCACTAGGCCCTTTGTGTAACTAGACCACATCCGTTCCGCTTCTTCGCGGTTGAATTTTCTCCTCGGCATCCTGCACATCTCTGCTTTGAAGCTGATTCTGCTAAGGAGTTGTCAACCGAACTAGATAGCGTTTCCGCTTCGACATGTTTGACTAATCCTTTTTGGCAAGTAGCTATACTGAGACCTATGAGATGGGTTATTTGTTTTCAACAGCACCAGGTGAAAGACGTAGCAGGCATCCTTTCTTCATGCATGATATGATCCTTGGGCAACCTTCTGCTTTGCACTCGACTCTTGAGATGTGTAAGAAGGAGGCTCCGGATGTGACAAGTTATTGGAGCGACATCAACAAGTTTGTTCTGACAGGTTGCGGAACTAGCTTCCATGCAGCTCTTGCAGGCTCTTACATGTTCCACTCACTATTCCACAAGACAGAGGTCGAGGCCGTCCAAAGCTTTGAGCTCAAGCACTACTACAGTATGCTTAACTCAAGATCTCTTGTCACAGCTTTTACTCACACTGGGAACACAAAGACGACGGTTGATGCCGTCGCGAGAGCTAGCGAGATAGGAGCATCGACGTTAGGAGTGACTGGTGAAAAAGAATCAAACATCGTCTCGCACGTTCATAAGGTGCTTGTAGTTGGAGACGGGAAAGAGCTTTCTCGCGCACATACAAAGTCGTACACTTGCGCCGTAATGGCAACTTTTTACCTATCCGCATACTATCTGCAAACTCAGGCCTCTCACCTCGCCGCAGAATCGATGCTCGATCAGATAAGCGACATACCCCAGAGCGTGCTCTCGACTATTAATCACGAGGAAAAGAGCATCGCCAAGCTTGCGCGCGATTACTCTCAGAAGCAGCAGTACTTCTTCCTTGGTTCCGGACCAAACCAGGCCACGGCACTGGAAGCTGCCCTGAAAATGAAAGAAACAAATTTTAGCGCCGCAGAGGGCATGGAGTTAGAGCAGTTCATGCATGGGCCTTGGGTTTCTCTAAAGCAAGGCACGCTTGTCTTCATCCTGGCACCAATGGGGCCCTCGCACCAGCGTAGCATCGAGTTGCTTGAAGTGTGCAAGGACTTGGATGTTGATACAATCGCCGTGACAAACGACAAACACATTGTCGATCTTGCGACGCATTCTGTCTTTGTCCCTGATGTCAGCGAGGAGCTGAGCCCTCTTGTGTACATCGTGCCGCTGCAACTCTTTGCGTACTATTCAGCCATTGAGAAAGGTTTGAATCCCGACATGATACACTACGATGTGGAAAAATATTGGAAAGCCCGGAATGTCATCTTTCCACCAGGCACTCACTAGAACTTTAGCGAGGCCTCCACATTGAAAGGCGGTAGATCCTCAGGGTCGACCTGAAGCTCAAGTAAGCATGGGGCCTTTCTCTGCCTAAGCAGGAAATCTGCAGCTTGACTTGTCTTCGAGTCATCACTTAGGACCATGCCCTCGATCCCATACGCCTCTGCAAGTTTCAAAATGTCTGGATTTGAGTGTGTCGTGCCAAACACCCGTCCCATCTTCTGAATCTTTTGCCTCATGTAGAGCACTCTGTATGAATTATCGTTCACAACCACGATTTTGACTGCAAGGCCTTCGCGAACTGCAGTCTCAAGATCTGAAAGTGTCATCAGGAATTCGCCGTCCCCAAGAATTGCGATGACTTCTCTTTCAGGAAAAGAGGCCTTTGCTCCCAGCGCGGCTGGAAATGCGTAGCCCATTGCTCCAAGGTTCGTCGCAGCAAGAAAACTTGAGAACTTTCTAACCTTGAGGTATGCATAAGCATAGAGAACATGCAGCCCCTGACCTGCACTTATGATCACGTCGCGTGGAAGCCTTGAGTCAAGAGTTCTGAAAAACTTCGAGGGATTGATCGAAAGTTTTGCTTTTCTTGAAGAAACATCATCCAAAAGCAAGTTCCATTGCAATCGCTGTGATTCTAGCTCTTGTAGCCAATTTTTGTGAGAAGCAGGCTCCTCCCCCACTTCCAAGAGCATTTTGAGGAAAAGCCTTGCGTCGGAGTTGGAAACTAGAGAATATGGCACAGGCTTATTGGATGCATATGAATCTAGGGTTACTGCTGCAATGTCGCCTTTTGGCATTAGATTGTAGGCATACGTCGTGACATCCGAAATGCCCGCTCCTAACGAGAGGACAAAGTCTGCCTTTTCGAGTAGGTTGTCGGCAATTGTATTTCCACCTCCGTAACCAGCTCTTCCAACACAGAGCGGGTGATCCTCTGGGATGGCGCCTCGGCCATTGCCGGTGGAGGCCACAGGTATATGGAAGCGTTCTGCGAATTTAATTAGAAGTGCTGAACCTTCCTCGTCATTGACTCCACCACCTGCAAGTATCACGGGGGAATTGGACTTGAATAGAAATTCGACAACCTTTCTCACTTCTTCTTGGGAAGGCAGATGCCTATTCTGTTTGTGAGTGGTATTGTTTCTTATTCCACCGCAGTCAAGATGCCAGACATCTTCGGGCACTTCGATGAACGCTGGTCCATAGGGCGGAGTAGACGCGACATCGTAGGCCTCGGAGATCATGCCATCTGCCTCAATCGGCCTTTGCACTGAAAAACAGGATTTCACTATTGATTTTATGATCTCACATTGATTGACCTCGAGCCAAGAGTCAAGCCCTCGAAGCCTCCTCTTCACAGCGCCCGAAATGACAATCACTGGTACAGAGTCCTTGTATGCAACTGCCACTGCTGTGAGCGAGTTGAGAAATCCAGGCCCGCCATGAATCACTGCAACTCCAGGATTTCCTGTTACCTTACCTTCTGCGACAGCCATGCTGACCGCCGCCTGGTCATGGCGAGTAGAAATGTACCTCATCCCGCTCTCGCTAATGGCATCCACCAAGTCAAGAATAGACGTGCCTATCAATCCATAGATCCTTGAAACACCGAAATGCTTCAGCTTCTCGACCGTAAGCTGAGCGACGTTCATTGGTTTACAACATTCTCCGGCTTTTGGCCGAGCATGACCCTTACGATATTCTCCACAGTCACCTGTATTATCCGTTGGCGCGCCTCGTTTGTGGCCCCGGCAATGTGTGGAGTGAGGACAATCGAAGCCCCCTCTCTTGCCGCAACGACGAGCGGATTGTCTGGTGGTGGCGGCTCTTTCGAGAAGACATCGACTCCTACACCTGCAATCCATCCCTCGCGCACAGCGCGCGCGAGTGCTTCTTCATCTACAAGCTCGCCTCGTGAAGGATTGACAAATATGCCAGTTGGTTTCATGAGGCGCAACTCTCTTTCTCCTATCATTCGATTTGTTTCTTTGTTAAGAGGGGTGTGAATCGAAATGATATCACTCTCGGCAAGGAGTCTTGCAAGTGTTCTGTACGACGCTTCGAATTTGCGCTCCTCGTCCTCACGCGGTCTTTTGATATCATAGTAAACCACAATGCCTCCCAGGGCCCTGACCCGTTCCGCAACAGCCTTTCCTATTCTCCCAAACCCGATTACGCCCCAGGTCTTGCCGTAGAGCTCTCCAGAGAGGTTCATTAGTTCAGATTGCACCCACTCGCCTTCCAGAATTTTCTGATGAGCGTAGGTAATCCTCTTCAGGAGAATTAGGGCAAGTGTTATCGAGTGTTCTGCAACTGAGATAGCGTTTGCGCCTCCAATGTTTGAAACTGGGATTCCCCTCTTTGCGCAAGCTTCGATATCTATGTGGTTGTATCCAGTGCTAGGTTGCTGAATGAGTTTGACATTCTTCATGAGAGCGATCGACTCTGACGTAATAGGAATCGAAAACGAATAATCTCCGATGATGTAATCGGCATCCGAAAGTTCTTTTGCCATCAATGACAAGTCGTACTTGTTGATTGATACTACCTGAACATCGAGTCCGTATTTTGAAGCCGCCTGGGTGAAGAAATTCCTAACTAGAGAACTTGGCAGAGGTGAGAAGGAGACTACCTTAGGCACGTGGAATCTAAACTGCGGTTTTGCATATAATGGTTCTTTGGATCTTCGCGATTGAAATCTCAAATCGTGTGAGGCGTTTTCACTCCCCTGTCATCTGCTTCAGCCACGATTCGTCTCCAATCGTCGTAAAATCACCGTGGCCTGGGTATACATCGGTATTGCTAGGAAGCGCAAGCAATTTCTTTAGTGATTCAACCATCTGCTTTGCGTCAGAACCCATCCCGTCGACTCTCCCATAACCTCTGGCGAAAAGCGTGTCTCCCGAGAAGAGTTGCCCGCGCTTTTCGTCAAGGAGGCAAATCGATCCTTCTGTGTGCCCTGGAGTATGAATCACTTTGAGGATACTTTCGTTCCCGAACCTTATTTCCTGGCCATTTGTGAGCTGAATGTCGGGCTCTATCGGATTTCTTTCTATTCCAAGCTCTGCGGAGGCCTCATCGTCCAGGGCAAGTCTATAGGCATCCAACTCATGGATCGCGAGCTTTGCACCTGTCTCTGCTCTAAGTAGTTCGTCCTCTGCGGTATGATCGGTGTGACCATGAGTGTTAACTATCATCTTGGGCCTGATTTCAAGCTCCTTGAGCCGTTGCAGAATTGAACTCGCTCCTTGCGCCACGTCGATTATTATAGCGTCGTTAGAACCGTCCTCGTAAACGATGTACACGTTGTTGCCAATTGGGGGAACTATGAATGCCTCGATTCTCAGAGATCCCTTTCTCAGTGACCTTCTATTACCCACCGCCAATTGACTACATGCCTTCCTCTTTGGTCTTTGAAAGATTCAGACCCTTTGTTCTCAGTTGACTTCGCTCTCATCCATATCTTGTGGGAGAAGCGAATCTGAGATACGCTTCATGTTGTATCCTATCAGCACTCCCCCGACGACCATAAGGTATGGAAGCGCTGGAACCATTATCCTGTAATTTGAAGGTAATGTGCAAGAATTCACGAGCACCCCAACGTTGCATGCATGTCCTCCGACCAGAAGGATGAAAATGAGTGGAATAAGTAGCAAAATTGCCCCCATGACGAATAAGGCCACTAGGGAATTCCTCGGTGGCATTTTCTTTTCTCCTCTAATTCTTGCTTGGGTCAAGTTACACTAATCACTGGCCTTTTCTCAGTTAGAGTTATCGCGTTGAAATTCTTAAGCTCGGAAATAGAGTTTTCGGGAAGATCGTAGAGCGGAATCCCCGCGATTGCGCACCCAGAGGCAGTGATAATGTCTGAGGACTGGTTGATTATAGCCTTCGGAGCTTTCCCATTCTTCTTCAGTCTGTAAATTACGTATGCGCCAACAGAACTTCCGACGCTATTCGGGAACACGAGAATCCTTCCAGAAAAGGGCTTTTCAAATATCTCGTGCTTTGGGTCGCTCACGCAACCCTTCTCTGGGTCGACGCCCTGCAGAAAAGCAATAGGCGCAGAGGAGTACAGCATTTCGCCCCTTGCGTATCCATTCACTATGCATCTCGTCTTTATCTTCATGTCGCGCACTCCGAAAGTATTTCCTTAGTGTCTTTTAGAGCAATCTTCACTCCGTGCACTCTTTTCATGTAGTGCGCTCCCTTTGCGGAATCAGTGATCACTGAGCCCACTTTGAGCGAAGATATTAACGGAGTAAAGTCGGCGCATGCATCCCTCACAAAGGTTGCGCCTGACCCTTCGATGATCTTTGCATATCCTCTTGATTTTGCAAGCTCATATACTTTGGAAGAGCAGAAGACGATGCAGCGTTTTCTGAAGTGCTTCCCATTCACAGCCTTGCTCAAATTGTATAGCTCCTCCATAGTCATCTGGGGACAACCAAACACTACCGCTTCTCCAGTCTCAGAATCTGATAAATCAGCAAGCGTCTCCTCGTATTCTTTCTCTGTGAAATCAATGGTCTCGCCCGTGCGCCCCAAGACGAACATTCCAGAGCTTCCAACAGTTCCAATGGCTGCGCAAAGTGCCTTCGTCTCCGCAATGTCCTTGATTTGTCTTATGCCACTGAATCCGATAACCCCATTCACTTGTTTCCCTGCGAAATATCCAAGCACGCCATAGTCTACAGAGCCAGTCAGTGACCTCTTTAGAGATACTCTGATTCCCTTGCTAGGCTTTCTGTTTCTCTCAAGATGCAGGTCAGAGTAAACAGTCTTCCCCGTGAGCGCGCTCGCAAGAGCACTAACCGCGCTTTCTCTGTTTGTCTTGAGACCAAGGATCGAGTTTGCGTAAATTGCAGCAGAGGATTCCGCCCACGCAATGTGAGTTCCATGTCTTGGGACACGGTAGGATTGGAAGGGAACACATGTAAACGAGTTTGCTATTCCAAGCTTCTCATAACATGCAATGATCTTAAGCTGTTTTTCCGCGTAATCTGCGGGAATGCCGAGGGCATCCCAATTTTCGAGATCCATTCCGCAAGGATTGACAGTTGTGAAAACCTTGAATTTCGTACCTCGTGATTTGCTGATCTTTCTGAGAAAGTCGAGACCGTACTCGCCTATGGTAAGGTATGAAACCCCTGAAACATGTGCCCACTTTATTGGTACAAGCCTTTTGGCATTGGCAAGCCTGCCGGTTGCTACAAGCACCCTGTAAGCGATTTCAAGCGCCTCTCCGTACTCCCCCTCAAGTGCCCTTTCCTCCCTTTGTGTCAGATACATGGAGAGTCCTCTCAGATCGCGCGTCTTGAGCTGCTCTTTGAACGAGCCGCGTGTGCCATCTTTCCCTCTGAGGATTCGAAAGAAGAAATGATCAAATTAGCGACGTCGCTTTTCCTGATTGTAGCAAGTCTGAATTTCGATTTGTCGCTCTTTGTAGGAAGTGTTGCGTCTAGTCCAAGCTTGCTTGTGACCGCAAGCTTTCCACTAGATGGATCAAGGCTCGACCCTCGTGCACCGTTGATGACGGTTACTCCTTTCTCGGCCTGAAACCTTGTCGCAAGAGCCCACTCCACCTGTGCAAGATCAAATGGGTCGACATCGCTGTCAACTGCAATGACAAGTTTTAGCGGATGCGAAGCGGCAAAGCAGTTCACAATCGCAGTCATTCCATCCCCATCGTTTGATTTCTCTATGCTCACAACGCAGTGGAAATACCCTCTTCCGGCAGGAGTCAGGTTAATTCCTCTGACCTTGGGGATCGACTTTGAAAGGGCTTCTCTGATCTTTAGCTCCTGTGGAAAACCCATGAAGAGTGCGTGCTCTCTGGTGCTAGCGACTATGGCTTGGTAAACAGAGTCTTTTCTTGTGTGCATTCTCTCTATGGTGATCACCGGTTGGCTTCTGACCTCATCGTATGTCCCGGTAAGATCCACGAATGGACCCTCTTGCGCTTGCTCCTTGTAATCGAGATGACCCTCGAGTAAAATCTCACAGTCGCGAGGCACTGCTATCTCTGACAACTCAGATGAAACAAGATCCAATCTCTCCCCCATCATTTTGTTTGCTATCCTGTACTCGCTCAGCCCATAGTTTGTCTGAAGCGAGGCCGATAGAAACACTGCCGGTGGGGGGCCTATCATGATACTCACTGGAACTTTTTGATCTAGATCTTTTGCGATCTGGTTTAGGTGACGGGGCACGATCCTAGCAGCGACTTTGTTCTTTGAGAGCACGAGCATCCTGTGGACTGAGAGGTTCTCATCATCGGTTCCCGGATACTTGGCCGCGACGATCCCCGACGTGATATACTTCCCCGCCTCGGCATCAAAATGCTCTAGTATCGGAAGCCTTGACAGATCGGCCGCGCCGCTGTAATCCCAGACAGACTTTTCAAAACTTGAAACTTTGCCTTTCTTTGGGGAGGGATTGGAAATCGCCTTCTGCGCAAATTCTGCAAGACTCTGTTTAGCCCTGTCCACTTCAAGTCCGATCGAGAGTAGTTCTTCAGACCCGTAGAGGTTTCCAGCAACTTTGTACGTGGAATCCTTTACATTTTCAAAAAGGAGAGGTTGGTCCTGGCGTGAAAAAAGTACTGAGGAGATTTCAAAAGAAGCGGAAACGCGCTCTGTCACCTTTCTTAACAAATGCTTTTCTTCGAGCGCTTGAAGAAACTCCTTCAATCTGGAGCTTTCAATCCTTCCTGTTCACAAGTTCCCTTACTTCGTTTAAGAGTGTTTTCGTGGCGTTCATGTCCACATATTCTTTTAGATAAAGCGAGACAATCGCAATTCCACTAGTCTTTTCCGCTATGAGTTCTCCAACCATCTCCGCAAAGATGCTTCCCCTTTTATCTGGAAGCAGGCTCGACGAGCTTACACCTTGGTTTCCCTTGATGCAGACAGTGATTGCCCCAATCCTCGAATCTTTGCCCTCTGAAATATCAACAATCCCACCGTTGCTGAACTTCAGAAGATCCACGGAGAATAACCTGTTGTCGATGACACATTTTGAGCTAAGGAGCCGTCTAGACGGCGCATCCTTCCCTTCAGAATCACTTGACATTGGAGGTCTCAAACAATGGCACTAGAAGATAAGTCGTTATGAAAACTATGATGATGCAGAACCGAAATTCGACAGGACTGACCAGCCTATTTCCTTCGCCATTCGAGATAATGCGAGAGATTGATTAGAAGTATCGCGATAACGAATATCTGAAAAAAGTCTAGTGCCGGAATCCCAGGAACAAACTCTGATCCTCTTGTCGCATCAAAGGAATATGTGAACAAGGAAAGGTGGAGCGAGAGATTTCTTTCTCCAAAGGGGGCGGAAAGAAGCAGCGAAGGATAGTAGACGTATTCGAGGTAAGCAGATACGAGAGCAAGGAATGCGAGGATAATGTTGGTCAGAAAGAACCTCGTATTCCAGTAGGCTGATTTGACCGTACTGCTCATGCCCGCAGGAGTCTGGTCTCCCTTAGGTCCGCTCATCTTTTCTCCTGCCGTGGGTGAACACTCGCGAAAAGCCAAGCATCCACATGATATAAGGTTGTTTTGCAGGAAGGCGTTTCACCTTGCGATTTGCGAAGCACTTGAAACCCGTAAATTGGGGTTCTAAACAGATAGTGCAGGGAAAATGAAGTACCGCGCTTGGATCGGAAGGAAAGAACTAGAGCAAAAGATAATGAGTTCGGGCAAACCCAGTCTGCTACTCTTTGCTACTAATTGGTGCGGTTATTGCAAAAGGTTTCTTCAGATCGTCGATGCGTATACATCCAAAGATGAAGTCACTGAGCTCTCAGTAGTTGACACAGATAGCGGAGACGGAGCTCTTTGGGATGACTACAATGTGAACGTCGTTCCCACGCTTGTTGTCTACCAGAGTGGAAAGCAGGTGTTCAAGAAAGAAGCAAGGCCAGGAGTGGGCCTTCGGGAATCTGACCTCGAAGAAGCTATTATGCGCGCAAAAGCTTGAATGTCAGGGTGCAATAGTACTAGCGATAACTAGTGCTATCGAGGCGGCAAGGGCAATGGCCCATCTTGTCCTGTCCCATTCGAAGGCCTTCATTCCATCAAACCCTGGGAAGGGGATCAAATTCAGAAGTGCTATCCATGCGTTGAATCCTGTCAGAATCACAAATCCTGGGGCGAGATTTGAGAGAGCGAACAGGCGCACTGAGAGATAAAACAGCGTTCCAACAACGATATTGAAGCCTGGACCGATTAGTGCGATAGCTCCCATCAGTTCCTTGCTTCCATTACCAATGATGTTTGTCTGACCGGGAACTAGGAATTTGAAGGGAAATGGAATGCTGATCGCGGTCAGAACGAGCAGGTAGATGTTTGTCCTAAACTCTGCCCAGAGCCCGTTTCGCTGGGCGAGGAACTTGTGCGCCAGCTCATGTCCAAGATATGAAAACAGAAGGCCCCCGATCATCACAAGGGCAATAAACGCATTGTCCAAAGTGTAGTAAGGATTCCAGAAGAGCCCAACCAGAACCATGAGCACAGTCGCGGCCGCAATATGTTTTCTTTCAACTTTAGAAAAAACAGGCGGGTAGCGTAACCTAAACCGAGATCTACCACCACCCACGCCAGGGACAATTGGCCGGTCTCCCCGTTGGTATCGAGGACCTAGAGGGGCGACGCTCGCATACCCTGGCTGCTTTGGACCTCCAACCCGGGGGCAAGCGTGATTCTCAGGCAACCTATGTTCTGAACAAAAGAAGTTCCCACAGTAGTTGCATCGAAAAGGCAGGCCCTGCTTTTCCTGCTCGCAGTAGTGACACATCATTTGAAGGCGCAGCTAAGTACGATGTCAAGTATTCTTTACTTGAAGCTATCGGTGATCCAGCATGATGACTCTCCTAGATGCGCACAAAAGGTTGAAAGAATGTCTGACGGCGAGATATTCGCGAATCGAAGATGAGCCAAAGCTCTGAAAATTCGATGGAGTACTGTAATGTGTGCGGCATTGAGATTCGGAGTCAATCGTTGTCAGCTCATCAAAAAATCTGCGCCACTGAGATCTACACTCTGGCGAAGAAAAGTATAGATCCCTTTTTTCATTGGAAGGCTGCAGTAGCCCTAGATCGTGCAATCCAACTTCAAGAATCTGAAAGCGAATTCAGGAATGCCGCGCAGTACTTTTTCGATCTGGGTTCGAACCTGCACGCTGTTGAAAAGGCCATGTTCGAGTACTCAACTCTAATGGATGCCTTTTCAAACTCAGCCTTGGGACGAAGATTTCTTGCTAATGAGCAGTTCGAAGAGGCCGCCAACTCTCTCACACGCGCTGGCGAAATATTCCGCTCCACTCTTCATTTTGCCTTTCTTGCCCCGTATGTTTCTGCCTGCGCAACGCTTGCAACTGCCATTCAAATGCCAAGTGGTGAGCAGGATACTCTTCAAGCATACAAGAACGCCATCGCTCTTCTTGAGCAAGCAAAATTTACCCTCAGTTTCAGAGATGAGACACATCCTGTCATCACTGTCATAGACGCCTACCTCAAGTTTTCAATTTCTGGAGCTCTGTTGACCGAGGCGGCCGCTTCTCTAGCATCTGGCTCCAAAGAGGACGCAGTCGACAAGGAATCGAGATCCGCGCAACTTCGCCACGAGTACGAGCATTTTGCGAAACGAGCGCGGTTGCCACTCGATACCATCGAATTCTTTCCATTGCGCGATTTCGCAAGAAGGGAGCACTCCGCTTTCGTAGTGACTTTCCCTGAGACAGATAAGCTCTGGCTCTTGAACATCGGAGAAAATCCGGCGATGATTCAAATGATCGGAAACGTTGAGACGAACATGCAAATCGAGGTACAATCTTCAACCTCTTTTGATCTGAAGAATCTTGCAAAAGGCAAGATCAGGATGGAATATTTTGATCCAGTCAAGAACCAGAAATACAACGAGGGTTGTCTAACCCTGATTTAGGTCAACATGTGCAAGGCCGCCCTCTGGACTGCTTGCGAGATTCCTATAGACGCGTTCGCTCGCATAGACATCCTGAAGCCCAAATCCCACTGACTTGAACAGTGTGATGTCCGAATCATTCTGCCTTCCTCTGCACCTGCCAGAAAGCAAGTCAGAAAGGTCACCGATCACATGATCCTCGCCTATCCTTCCTGACCCGATCGCGTGCATCACATCGCCTGCTTCCTTCAATACACCTTCTTTGCTATCTACATAGAGCATTGAATGGCAGACTGTTTCCAAGTCAAGTTCCCTTCTCTCGGGAAGCGTTCCGACGCTGTTGATGTGACAGCCCTCCGAGAGATCACTCCAATCAAGCACCGGCACCGTGGAGTTCGTCGCAAGTATCACAATGTCCGCATTTACTAGGGCTTTGCGCCTCTCTTCATACGCCACGCTTGGAACGCCAAGACACTCGCCCATTTCCTTGGCAAAGCTTCGCGCATGCGAATGATCCCTGCTGAATACCCGCACTTCGGAAACGTCTCTGACAGCGCACATTGCTTCAAGCAGAGTCCTGGCTTGCTGACCAGAGCCCACGACTGCAACAGATTTCGCGTCTTTCCTAGAGAGAAGCTTCGTCGCAAGTCCTGACACTGCACCTGTGCGGATCGAAGTGAGCATTGCAGAGTCCAATATCGCCAGTGGTTGCGAATTTTCTGCGTCTATTAGGACAATGATGCCTCCTTGTACCGGAAGGGAAAATCTCTTGGGATTGTTCTTGTACTCCGACACGATCTTTACTGCAAAAAGCCTTAGCGCCTTCGAATACGATGGCATTGTGAATATCAGGGAATCTCCATCGACACGGTTGAGAGTGCGCATAGGCTGCAGCGCAATTTCGCCCGCCTCACTCCTATAGAGGTCCTCCATCGCATCGATGCACTCGACCATCTTGAGGTTCTTTCGAATGTCCGAGGTGCCGATTGCCATCATCAATCAAGTGCACTCCGTGCACGTTTTTCAGGTTACCTTAGAGGATCGTAAAGCAGTTGCGTAATTGTGCGAGATTTTAAGTGTCGCCTGCGCAAGTTCGCTGGCCCTTTTTCCTATGAGGTATGTGTTTGGTTCAACTCCCTCTGACCCTTTGTCGATGACTGCAAAGAGATCCGGCGTAAATGCAGGAAGCAAGACTTTGCGGAGCCTCAATAGAACCTGATCTCCTACTTGATTGCCGCGATCTCCTGAAGTGAATACTTTGGGTATCCTAAGATTTGCCAAACACTTGTCAAGAATGTCATCATATCTCAAGTTCATCGCAGCGCGCAGATTGCTAGATTTTGAGTTGAAGATCAAGACCACATTGGACATATGATTCGATGAGCCAAACTCCGGCAAGACAAACGCTTTGGCTCTTCCGTGTATTTTGTTGATGCGTCCCGGGATAGCGGCAATATCGCGCACCGTCTTCGGATTCAATCTTGACATCGCGACATTCACCGAAACCTCAGGCATTAGTAGCGGGAAGATTGCAGAATTCTCTAGTAATGAAACGGATTCTGAGAGATCCCTTAACACCGATGAATCGTCGGTTTCGGGAAAGGACTCTGACTCTCTTGAAGGCCTGTGGAGCTCCATGCACACGGAACATTCGGTTGAAATTCCTGACTCGGCCTGGTGTACAGCACAGACCTTTCCGCTGAAGAGTAGATTTTTCCATATCGAATAAAGTGTGAAAATTCCGTCAATCTGGCTCCGGCTCACGTCCTCGCTTAGTATCTTTGCGTAGCTCTGAATCTCGCCGGTGCTTGAGCCAAATTGTCTTGAAAGCTCATTAGAGTATTCAGATTTCCTAGTGGTGAGATAGTGGCTCACGCGTGCCTGTGTGACTCCAAGGAAGGTTGCTATTCTCCTCTGGCTCTCGCCCCTATCGTGCAGCTCGTGGGCGACTAGACCCCTAATGTTTGGTAGAAAGTATTCGACCATCATTTCGCATGGAGGTAGCAAAGCTGGCTAGATAACTCACTTATTTACAGACTTATAAGAGTAATAGGAAAGAGGCGTCCAGTCCGACGGAGTCTCATGGGTGAATCTGATGTTTACGAGAAAGAGCACAGGCCTCGTAAGAGAGGGAAGATGGATAGATTCTTTCATCTTCAATTCATCAGCAAGCTGGCTCTTTGGGCCTCTGGTCTTTTCGATCTCCTCATTGTACTACCTTTCTGGCGCAGACCTAATTTCCGCAGAGGGCATTGCCCTACTCTTCGCATTGGCCATTGCTGCAATGTATGCGATTCTTACAGCTCTTATGCCCAGGTCAGGAGGGGACTATGTTTTCAACAGCAGGGTCCTTCATCCTTCGATCGGCTTTGCGTTTAACTTCTCACTAACCGTATGGCAGCTATTCTCTGCTGCGTTCACGCTTTACTTTATTGCAAACATAGCTCTTGGTCCGGGCCTACAGGTTCTGGGCTTTTTTGCAAACTCTCAATGGATCAGTCAGATCGGGGTAGGGTTAGAGCAACCGATGAATTCTTTCATCTTTGCTTCAGTCGTGAACATCCTTTTCACTCTTGTAATCCTCTCAGGGATAAGAAAGACCTTCACAACGTTAAATGCCCTCTGGGGCCTAACAATCCTTGGAACGTTGGTGCTAATTTTCTCTTTAATATCCTCAAGCGGAACGAGATTCCATTCCGCATTCAACAACTATGTCTTGGTATCTAATGGAACGAGCTCGGTTACAGATCCCTTTTCATTTGTCTTGCAAAACGGCGCGCAAACGCAGATTCCGTACACCCTCGCTATTCCTGCAATAGCGATATGCGCCTCGTCGGTAATCTGGGTCTTCTGGGAGACGTATGTGGCGGGAGAAGTAAGGCATGCAAACCATGTAAAGAGAAACATTTCCACCATGGCAGGAGCTGGCATCCTAAATGGAGCGCTCTTCGCGCTCCTGATCTATCTTCTCTACAGGGTGGTAGGATATCAGTTTCTTACTGCGGTGACTAATCCATTCCTCCCCGGCGGACTCTTCAGCGGCCCACTTCAGGCAATCACAGCAGTGCTCATATTGACAAGCGGAAATTTCTACTCCGCCGCAGTTTTATTACTCGCGATTACATTAGGGATGACCGTACTTCTACTCCCTGCGCTTTACCTACAGCCGATACGCTCTGTTTTCGCATGGAGTTTTGACAGAGTAGTGCCAGAGCGGATGAGCGCAGTGAGTTCCAGGTTTCATACTCCGCTTATCACCACAGTCATACTAAGCTCCGTCGTCGAAGTTATGCTGGTGCTCATTACCGTTTTCAGCTCCTCGCTCCTTCAGATATTTTACTCTGTTATCATAGGCCCTGCTTTCAGCAGCATATTCCCCACTGCCGCTTCTGCAATTGTGATAAGATTCAGGCGGAAAGACCTCCTGGGCCAGATGAGTAGCCAAAGATCTTACATCTTGACACTGTTGGGAATCGCCTCGGCGGGCTTCATTCTCTTCATGACATACGTCTTCATAGCTAACGAATCATTCTTCTTCTATTCTAACTCCTTTTCTTACAGCTTTCTGATAGTGCTCAACTTTGTGTTCATTCCGATAGGTGGTTTGATCTATCTCATTTCCTACATTTCCAGAAGGTCGCACGATAGGATCGACCTAAATACGATCGCAATGGAGATTCCACCAGAATGAGCGCCAACACAAGTGAAGTGATTCCTAATTGAATGATCAGATGCAGAAGCCCGATTTTGTACCTTGGTACATGCAGCAAGACGTAGTGGAAGGCTATGAAGGATGGTATGAGGGCAAGTACAAGAGAGCTGACATTCTCGAAAAGCGTGTAATCACAATAATGATCGAACAATTTGAGAAGCCGAAAACAATACTCGAGATAGGGTCAGGCACTGGACACTTTACTCGATGGTTTGGCTCGATCGGACTTGAGGCGACAGGAGCGGATCTATCTCCCTTCATGGTCAGGCAGGCGAAGAAACTCTGGCGCGAAGGAGAATTTGTCAGCTCAAGGTCCTCTAATCTTCCATTCGAGCCCAAATCATTTGACCTTTCGATTTTCATCACGTGTTTTGAGTACATGCCCGACCCGGTGGGAGTTCTGAGAGAGGCAGCAAGGGTTTCTAGGCAAGGAGTGATTCTAGGCTTAATGAACAGCTGGAGCCTTCCGACTTTGCGGAGAAAGATTCAGCTCGCATTTGGGAAGAATGACTATTACCGAAATGCCCACTTTTATTCCATCAAGGAGATGAAAGGGCTTGTCAGAAAGGCCTTCGGAGAGAAGGCAGAGATGGTCCGCTGGAGAACGACTCTTTTTCCAGAGCCTCTCCATCTTGAGAGGGACACCGGGAATCCTTTTGGCGCGTTCCTGGGGGTAGCTTTCAAGGGAAATTAATATCCCAAGTGAGCTTTAGACTTGGCTAATGTCAGAGATGTATAATATATTATGCACCCCGAAGAACAAAGTCTGATCATGGCAGAAGTTCCACAGTACGGGAAGATCACAAAGGAGTTTTTCGATCGAGTAATCTACCCAAAGCTCGGGGCAAAGCGCAATGAGGTGGTGATTGGCCCCACTTCTGGAGTTGACACCTGCGCGGTCAAGATCGGAAGCAGCGAGGTTCTAGTCGCCACAACTGATCCTCTTTCTTACATATCAGAACTCGGGCCCAAAGACTCTGCCTGGCTTTCAATCAACTTGATTGCATCTGACCTTTCGACAAGCGGATTTCGCCCGCAATACTTGATTTTGGAATTCAATCTTCCTCCCTCCATGCCAAGCACGGTTTTCGAATCCTATTGGAATGCACTCAGTGCTGAATGCGATAGTCAGGGAATCGCGATCGTTGGTGGGCATACAGGAAAGTTTGAAGGCATTGACTCGACAGTCATCGGTGCCGGCGTAATCTTTTCAATCGGCTCAGCAAGGACGTACCTCACGTCCTCCGGTGGAAAGCCCAAAGACAAGTTGATCCTAACAAAAGGTGCTGCTATTGCAGCAACCGGAATCCTCGCGAGAGTGTTTCCCGAAACCATAAGCGAGAGAATAGGAAAGAATGGACTGGAACTCGCACAGAAGTACTTTCAAAGAATATCAGTGGTGAAGGACGCCTTAATCGCCTCAGCTGTTGGGGTCAAAGCATCAGGGGTGACTGCCATGCACGATTCAACAGAAGGCGGCGTGCTCTCGGCAATATACGAGCTTGCTTTGGCATCCTCCTGCGGAGCTCTGATTGAAAAGGAAAAGATTCCACTTTCCGAGGAAACGCGTAAGATATGCACTCTTTTCGAAATGGATCCCTATGTCAGTCTTGGAGAGGGCGCGCTTGTCTTGAGCTGCGTGCCTGAAAAGGAATCCGACATTCTTACTGCGCTATCTTCAAACGAAATCGGCGCCTCAGTTGTCGGTGAGCTCACTGAAAAAGGCACTGGAATCAGGCTTGGGGAAAACGGAAGCGAAAAGCCAATAGGTTATCCAGTTGTTGATCCTTACTGGGCTGCCTATTACAGCGCAAAGAAGAGAGGATGGATCTAGTCGCGTCATCTCAATTGAGATTAGGTGTGTGGAAATGAGAAAATCAAACAAGAAACGGATCGAGTCCGGAGTCTATCTGGTAGTGGATTCAAGCTATGGGGAGGAAAGAGTGCTTTCTGTCGCGCAAAGCTCGATGGAAGCTGGCCTTGATGTACTTCAACTCTGGGCATCTTGGAAAGACGATTCCAGCGCGATAGAGCTTGGAAGGAAGCTAGAAAGGCTTGCAGAGCGATACTCAGTCCCATTCGTTGTGAACAATGACCTCCAGGTGGCTTTGAAGATCGGAGCTGACGGAGTTCATCTCGATGGAACATCGCCCTCTCCAAGCGCAATCCGCGATGCGTTAGGAAGAGATTCTATTGTCGGAGTCACTTGCAGCACAAATATGGAAAAGGTCCTATGGGCGCAGAGCGAGGTTGTCGATTACATCTCATTTTGCTCGATGTATCCTTCCTCATCAGTTAACGAATGCGACATTGTCCCAATGAGAATGGTGAGAGAGGCTAGGAGCAAGATGACTATGCCAATCTTCGCCTCAGGCGGAATCAACGTTAGCAACGCGCATGAAGTGCTCGAAGCCGGCGCTGATGGAGTCGCGGTCATTTCCACCATAATGGGATCTAAGGATCCTGCGCTGACAACGAGACAACTCAAGGAGATCGTTGCAAAATACAGGCGCAGCGAAGTAAAGCTCACGTCCTAAGTTTCTGCTCCAAGAGGCAATTGTTAAGTAATCTCGCATGGTTCGAGGAATCATGGATTCCATAATCGAGCATGAAAAACTGAGCTCGATAGTGAATGCTGAAGATCAGAAGATTCAGGCAAATCCCAAGAGCGGTTTGATCGAAAAACGCATTGAATGTAAGCTCGTCAAGAACTATTTGAAGCGCGGAAACGCCAGAGAATTCGTATTCGACTGCGATGAACCAATTTCGAATGGCGGAGATAACACTGCACCGCAAGCGACCGAGTACTTTCTGGCAGGCGCTGGTTTTTGCGAACTATCTCTCTACGCAAGGTACGCTGCACTCCTTGGGATAAAAGTGGATTCCATGGAAATCACGGTAATCGGCCGTATGAACAAGCACATCTATTGGACGAAGAGGCCTGTGGGAAGGATCGGTCAGGTAATACCAGGCTTCTCTGATATTACCTTCGAAACTAGAATCAGGAGCTCCGAGAACCCTGCACGAATCAAAGAGCTCGCGGCAGAGGTTGAAGGACGGTGCCCGATTTTCGCGACGATAAGGAACCCTACTCCCGTCCAAAATATCATCTTTCTCAACGGCAAGCCGATAGCTTCAGAACCACTTGAAGTCGAGAAATAGCAGTAGCACTGCAGTGTGCGTTATCCCAAGACTCGATATGCAAACCTACTCCAAATTGTTATTTATCTCCATCTTCATGATGTTTCCAGAAAATAGAACCGAGGTCTTGCCCTAAATTGTCTTCAACATTACTGCATGAGTCATCTCCAGTGGGAGACACTTCAAATTCCATATCCACCGAAGTTGCAATAATCGGATCTGGCCCTGGCGGATACGCTGCCGCATTCAGGCTTGCACAGCTGGGAAAGAGAGTAGTTCTCATCGAGAAGGAAAAGATCGGAGGAGTATGTCTCAACATTGGGTGCATCCCGAGTAAAGCCCTTATCTTCGCAGGGAAGCTCGTGAAAGATGCCAAGAACGGAGCAAAGATGGGTATCAACACTCAGATAAACATCGACATCAAGAAATTGCAGGAATGGAAACAAGGCGTCGTCAACCGACTTACTGGTGGAATTGCTCTCCTTTGCAAGTCGTACAAGATCGAGGTGATTTATGGCGCTGCCAAATTCCTTTCTAACATTGACCTCGAAGTTGAAAGGAAGGAGGGTGGAAAGATCCATGTGACGTCAAAGTACATTATCATTGCCACTGGATCGTCAGCCATCGAGCTGCCCAGCGTCAGATTCGATGGAAGGAGGATAATCTCAAGCACGGAAGCACTTTCGCTTGAGGAAGCACCAAGGAGGCTGCTCCTAATTGGGGGTGGCGTCATTGGTCTTGAAATCGGAATGGCCTATGCAAACCTCTTTGGAACGGAGCTCACCATTGTTGAAATGATGGATCAGATTCTGCCTGGGACAGACACAGAACTTGTCAACATGGTTTCAAGAAACCTTGAGAAGTTAGGCGCAAAGATATACCTTAAGAGCAAGTTCAAATCAGCCTCGGTCAACATTTCAAACAAGGTAAAGGCAGTCTTTGAAACCTCCGATGGTGTGGAACAGACCACCGAGGTTGATTACGTCATGGTCGGGATTGGGAGGAAACCCAATAGCAACGGGTTGGACCTCGAAAGGGCAAGCGTTGAGGTGAATGAAAAGGGCTTCATCAAAGTGAACAAGCAAATGAAGACGAATTCTCCCAACATTTACGCAATAGGGGACGTCTCAGGAGGCCCTCTTCTTGCTCACAAGGCGACGAAGGAGGGAGTCGTTGCAGCCGAGGTCATCTGCGGAATGAATAGCTACGCCGACTTTCAAGCGATGCCAAGTGCAATCTTCACTGATCCTGAGATTGCGACAGTTGGGATGAGCCTCAATGAGGCAAAGTCTCAGGGGATTGAACTCGCATTTGGCAAGTTCCCATTCAGTGCAAATGGAAGAGCACTTGCCTCGACCGAGAGCGAAGGGTTTGCAAAGATCATCGCAGAAAAGAGTTCGGGAACGATTTTGGGTGTGGGAATAGTGGGGCCAGAGTCGTCCAACTTGATAAGCGAGGCTGCACTAGCTATCGAAATGGGCGCGACACTTGAAGATATCGGGCTCACCGTCCACGTTCACCCCACACTTTCAGAAGTCATCATGGAAGCTGCAGAAAACGCTCTGGGAAAGGCAATTCACATTCAGAACAGGCCACGTCTGACATGACATAGAAGGGCAAGTTCAACTCCATGCAAAATGAGGCCGTCCCTAACGGAGGAATATCTTCTGCGAAACAGATCGAGATCTATGATCTAGGCTTTGTCCATGATTACAAGAAGGTCTGGGATTTTCAGAAGGAGATATTGGAGAAAAGGATTGCAAACGAGGTTCCAGACTCGCTCATTTTGGTGGAACACGACCACGTGATTACCCTCGGTCGCTCTTCACATCTTGAGAACGTTCTCGTGAAGGATCTTCCCACCTTTGAAATCGAGCGAGGAGGAGATGTAACGTATCATGGGCCTGGACAGTTAGTGGTCTATCCGATAGTTTCTCTTGTACAAAGGTCTTTAGGCGTTCGCCAGTTTGTAGGATTGTTGGAATCGATCGTAGTCGATTCTCTTGCCAAATTAGGCGTTCCAAACGCAACTGGGAAGCTTGGAAAGGAGACTGGAGTGTGGGTTAACAATTCACGCAAGATTGCTAGTATCGGTGTTGCAGTGTCGCACTGGGTTTCGTACCACGGATTGGCACTCAATGTGAACACTGATCTGACCTATTTTCAGAAGATCAAACCCTGCGGGTTTGATGCGACGATCATGACTTCTGCGTCAAAGGAGCTGATGCGGAAAGTAGAGGTATCCGAAGCAAAGGAGAGTGTTCTGGAAGCCTTTGGATCAGAACTCGCACTTCCTTTGAGACTCGTGAAGACCACAGCCTAGCTGCATAAATGGTGGTTATTCTAATCGTAGAATCCCTGTCAGAATCTGTGTTCTAACGAAGAGAATCATTTTAAGACAGGCAGGTAACCCAGCTTACCACTATCCAGTAGTAAAGGGCAAAAGCTGATGTCGGAAGAGCAGTCAGTTCCAAGAGGAGAGACGCACAGCGGTTTCGAGATCTTCTTCAGGTTGACAAGACTTCAGTTCATTCCGCTTATCATTCTTCCTGCGCTAGCTGGAACAGCATTGGCCTACTTCGAATTTAGGCAGTTCAATCCGTGGTACTTGACCCTTACCTTACTTGGAGTGATTTTGCTTCACCTAGGTGCAAACGCGATCGATGATGTTTATGATTTTCAAAATGGCGTTGATCAGGTCGCAAATTCGATCTTTCCTAGAGATTTCGGCGGGTGGAAACCGCTTCCGAGAGGCCTAATCTCTCTTAAGAACGCAAAACTTGTTTCGGTTGCATTGTTTGGATTTAGCCTTTCCATTGGGGCATACTTTTGGTATCTTGTGGGTTTCTGGGCATTCGGGCTGGCGCTAATAGGTGTGCTTTTAGCAACATTCTACACGGCGCCGCCGCTTCGGCTCGATTATCATGGATTCGCGCTTGGAGAGCTTGCAATACTTCTTTCGTTTGGTCCGATTCCTGTGCTAGGAGCTTTTTACGTGCAGACTGGCGCGCTGGCATTTAACGCACTGCTCGTCTCCATACCCATCGGCCTAATGACCGTGACTGTCCTGATAGATCATGACTTGATTTTCTATGAAGTGTACTCAAAATCAAAGAAATTCAGCCTTGGAACGGTACTTGGAAGGAGGAATGCGCTCAGAGCATCTCTTGCAATGACCGTCGCAAGCTATCTTCTGGTCATTGGATTCGCTTTGGGTGGAATCATTCCGTTTTGGGGTATTCTTGCCCCCTTTGCCTCAGCAATCGTGCTCGAGAGGAAAGCATCTGTCTTTTTGCGTCCAGAGGAGACTCCACCTTTTTACGTCACTTTCACGGTGAACGGGCTCCTATCAAACTGGACTTTTGCGCTAGTTCTTGCGCTCACAATATTACTCTAGACTGATCAGAGACTCTAAGAGAAGCACACCTGGATTTTCCAGGTACTTTGTGAGAACCGTGGTGAATCGAGCTGCATCCGCGCCGTCGACGATTCTATGATCGAATGTGAGGGCAATATTCGCTACATCCCTAATTACTATTTGATTCTCCCGGACCACTGGCCGCTTCTGAATTTTGTGAACCCCCAGTATGGCGACCTCTGGCACATTGATTATGGGAGTTGACATGATGCCGCCGAGCGTTCCGATATTCGTGATCGTAAATGTCCCGCCCTGAAGATCCTCTAGCTGTATCTTTCCGCTCCTCGCAGTCTCAGAGAGGCGATCGATTTCTCTTGCAATCTGGAGCAGGTTCTTTCTGTCAACTTCCTTGACTACTGGAACTATGAGACCATTCGGAGTGTCCGTTGCAAAGCCGAGGTTGTAATAGTGCTTGACCACAATCTCCTGTTTTTCATCGTCTATTGAGGCATTGAAGTTTGGGAACTGCTTGAGCGTGGCGACCGCAGCTTTGATTATGAAAGGAAGGAAGGTAAGCTTCACCCCCTTTGTCTCTGCAATGGATTTCGATTTCTCTCTCAAGGCCACTAGTTCAGTGAAATCGACTTCCTCCATGTGAGTGACTGCAGCGGTTTGAGTTGCAGACCTGATCATCTTCTCTGCGATGCGCTTTCTGATACCATGGATTGGGATTCGCTCCTCTCTTTGGCTTGCAGGAACCACCTGAGCAACGGCAGTCTTTCCCTTTTCGATCTGAGCCTGCAGCGATACTTGTCCTTTCGAGGAAGCCGCCTTTCTCACGTCCTCTTCAACAACCCTGCCTCCGACGCCAGTGCCTCGTACTAGGTCAATGTCTACACCCATATCTCGAGCGAGTTTTCTCAGCGCAGGGGTAGCAAGCACTCTGCTTGCAATTCCCCCTGGCCGAGCCTCGACTGGAACTTGAGGAGCCTCTTGTGGCTTTGGGGGCGGGGTTGGCCCCGCGGCGCCTCCCTCGGCGTCTAAAATCACAAGGCTTGTTCCCACCTTCACAGTCTGCCCCTCCTTTGCAAGAATTTGTCTCACTTTTCCCTTTGCAGGAGAGGGTATCTGGACAGTGGCCTTGTCAGTCATTACTTCGACCATTGGTTGGTCTTCTTTGATGTCCTGGCCTTCGACTACGAGCCATTTTACAATCTCTCCTTCAGCAACGCCTTCTCCCAAGTCAGGGAGCTTGAATTCAAATACCACGGCTCAATCTTCCTTTCGATACTGAAATGATCTTCGTATTTGCGCTTTACGAAATGTGTTCTTAAACGCCAAGTCTCCTACGCGATCTTCTTCAGTCCGATCTTGTATCTGACCGTTAACTCAGCGTACTTTTCTTTATAAAATCCCCACGTCCTCTTGTCTTCCTCCTCGACATCTCTGATGACTCTTGCGGGGACGCCGACAGCTATCTTCCCATTGGGAATCTGGCTCTTTGCGGAAACCACCGCACCTTCTCCCACTATTGCCCACTCTCCAACGATTGCGTAATCGCAGATCCTAGACCCGAGACCGACGACAGCATAATCCATTATCGTGCAGTTGTGAAGCACTGCGCCATGACCTACCTGCACGTCGTCCCCCACTTTGCACAGCTCACGATCTCTTGCATGGAGTACGGCGTTTTCTTGGATCGAAGTCCTACTTCCGATTTCAATGAGCCCATAATCTCCCCGGATTACTGCCCCGGCGCCGATGAAACATTGCTCGCCGATCGTCACGCTCCCGATAACAGTGGCATTCTCATGCACGTACGCAGAGTCTGCGATACGCGGTTTCTTTCCTTCAAACTCGAAGACCGCCATAAATCCCTACACCTCCCTCAACCTTCTCCGCTATCCCCGTTTGCCTGTTACATCTCTCTTCTGTTTTCAAATGGAAAGACGAATCGAATCGCACGAACAAATGCATGCCCATAGTTTTTGTATAAGCTTATTGATACTCTCACCCACAAATTGATGAAACTTCAAATCGGAAAAAGGGAGGTTCCCGCAATTGGACAGGGAACATATGGGTTCGGTGGCTTTTTTGGAAGGGGGCACGGCCACGAGAGTGAGATCGTCGAAGTGCTCAGGCACGGTTTCTCCCTTGGTATGACCCTAGTGGACACCGCTGAGATTTACGACTCAGGTTTATCCGAAGAAATCGTTGGAAAGGCAATGGCAGGGCTCAACCGCGACGAGATTTACATTGCGACTAAAGTATGGAGAAATCACCTTGGACACGATGCTGTGATCAAGTCGTGCAGAAGGAGTCTCGAACGAATGAAAGTAAAGAGTATCGACCTATATCAGGTGCATTGGCCAGATGAATCCATCCCAGTCAAGGAAACGATGCATGCCTTTGAGAAGCTGGTCGACGATGGACTTGTGCAAAGCATTGGCGTCAGTAACTTTTCCGTGAAGTAGATGCAGGATGCAATGGGCGCGCTCTCCCGGCATGAGCTCAGGTCAAACCAGGTTCGGTATAGCCTAGAACACAGGAACGTCGAAAGAGAAGTTCTTCCATTTTGCAAAGAGAACAAGATTTCTATGATTGCCTATAGCCCCCTTGGCACTGGCGAACTGATCCATGGAAGAAAGTCCAAAGCTCTTTCAGAGGTCGCTATAAGATGCTGCAGGACAAAAGCTCAGGTGGCCCTAAACTGGCTCTATTCTAAACAAGTGATCTCGATACCAAAAGCTGCGAGGAGGGATCATGTTGAGGAAAACGCTCATGCTACAGACTTCCTGCTCTCCCAGGAAGATATTGCTAAATTGGAAGCTGCCTGAGTTTGAGAATTAAACACGAAAAGATCTAGGCGTTTGGAGCGCTCTCCCAAATCTCCTGCAATCCCATTGGAAGAGACCTGGATATTTCCATTGCTTCAACCGATGGCATGATTCTCTTCAGCGCTGTAAATACTTCTCTCGCAGCTATGAACGCTTCCTCCATCGACTGTAGCCTGCCCTGCTTCTTGATAGGTATCAAAAAATCTGACATGTTGAAGTACTGTCCCGTGCCTGGCTGCTCAACAGCCGCCCAGAGGCTCCTGATTCCTGTAGGCAAGCTTTTCTTGAGTTGCTTTTTCTGCTCGGTTGAAAGTCTCTTACTCAAGAGGTAAAGTGTAATCCTCGCAACCCGCTCTGCCCTATCAGGATTCTCGAACTCAAGTCTCTCGTCAATCTCCTTGATGAATCTTTTCTTCGAGATGGCATCTCTCTCGTTGAAAAGATGTGGTTTATCCGTGAGTTCTGATTTGCTAGACCTCAGCGTCACGACGCGGTTTCCAATCGCGGCTATCGATGAATATGGAAACGTCAAACGCCTCACGCGCTTTTTACCCCTGATGACAACGAAACAGTCCTCGTTCAGAACGCGAACCCTCCCTGCAGTCATCCCATCGCCAAATCTGACTTCGCTTCCCAATCTCGGTATCTTTTGTGCCTCTTGGGCATTCGAGACTCCCATATAATTCGCCAAATTCTGAGATGTTCACCCTTATTTCTCACATATAACTGTAGAGTAAGAATATTCATCTTTCGCCATGCTTCAAATATACTTCATTCAAGTTCTTTGAAAAAGCGGACGTCACAATTGCGTTATTTGTAATGAATCAGCACAGTTCCGGAATATTTCTGGGTCAATCATGGGCCAGTCACAAATTGAAATAGATATGATTACATCGTATTTTTTCATCTAGATTTGGCAGTTATCCTCGACAGAACAATAATCTAGTTCTCTGTTGGCGGCCCTACCCTGACATTCTTGAAAAGCAATGAATCCAGCTCGAATTATTAATTTTTGTGGCGTGATCTGACAAGATTTTCTTGCCCAGTCCTTCGACTTGAATGGTACCGTGGATCGCTGAGCATCATAACAGTCAAGGTTGATGTGGACTCAAGAAGGTGGTGAGACATTCGTCATTCAAGGTGAAATCATTGTGCGAGTCGGCGATTATTTTTTCGAAGCAAACACTGACAAACATTTTAAGTCAAAAACCGACGTTTTTTGGAGTGCTTTCGTCTCAAGGAACAAGAGTTCATGCAATTGAATTCCAATGAAGAATTCATTTCAAAGTTGACCAACGCCAAGGTCTATGATCTTGGTCAGCCTTTCTGGTGGGGAATGCCAGTCCATCCGGCTGATCCACCTTTTCTCATGTATCTCTACAGGTATCATGAACACACCAAATACCTCTTTGACACGATCGCTCCTGGGCTAGGGTTCGCCGATTCACTTGAACTTGTCACGACGAGCATGCACTCTGGATCTCATCTTGATGCCCTATGCCACATGTCAAGGAATGGAAAGCTCCACAGCGGCGTGAACGCAGCGGAACTTGAAACGCATTCAGGCTATTCCAGGATGGGTGTTGAGGAGGTTCCAATTATTGTCAAGAGGGCCGTGCTCCTTGACTTTCCGGCATACAAGGGATTGGACATTCTGCCAGAGAGGTATGAGATAACCCCTGATGATATTGAAGGCGCAATCAGAAAACAAGAAGTCTCAATAAAAGCAGGCGACGCTGTTCTTATTCGCACTGGATACTCTAGATTCATGACGACAGATCCATTTGCATACCTTCACAAGTTTGCCGGGCTGACCGCTCAGTCAGCTAGACACCTTGCCTCGAAGAAGATCTCGGTTGCTTGTTCTGACAACCTCGCTTTCGGAGTCCCAAAGCCTTTCGAACTTCACCAAGTGTTCTTGGTGGACAATGGAATCTACATGGTAAAGAGCCTCAACTTTGAAGAGCTTTCAAGAGAAAAGGTCCATATTTCAACGCTCGTGATAACGCCTCTCAAGATCAAGGGCGCGACAGGCTCTCTTGTCCGCCCGATAGCTTTCAAGGCGTAGCGAAAATGTCGTCCGTTTCCGAGGTTAGCAACCTTGATTCAGAAAAGCTCGTGAAGGATGCTCTAGATCTTGTTAATGTAGACAGCCCTACGGGCAGTGAAGGTGAAGTGGGGCAACTATATGCATCAAAGCTCAGAGCACTTGGTATGAAGGTCACGTTGCAGGAGGTCGAGCAAGGGAGGTGCAACGTGCTTGCAACGCTTCGCGGTGGAAAGCCAGATGGCGCGGTGCTAATGTTCAACGGTCATCTTGATACTTCATTTGCTGCAAGCGAGGATCCGGAGATTCTCAAATCAATCTCTCCGGTTTACAAGTTCGAGCCTCCTTGGGGCTACATCAAGGACGATACGATCTGTGGCATGGGGGCGTTCAACATGAAGTCCGCTCTCGCGGCTTACGCAGCGACTGTGAGAACGATTCAGGATTCGGGGACAAAACTCAATGGCGACATTGTCATAGCTGGGGTTGTCGGTGAGATCGAGAAGACGCAAGTCGATCAATATAAGGGCGCGCAGTATAGAGGATATGGCTACGGAACGCAATATCTTGTCGCTCATGGTGGAACAGCTGATGTGGCAATACTTGGCGAGCCTACTGGACTGCGACTCATGAACGCTCACAGTGGAAGCTGTTGGTTCAGGATAGGGCTCAGGGGATCTCTGGTTCATACGGGTCACGCCCTGAATGTGGCTAACGTAATTCAGCAAATGAATAGAGTGATCACGGCTCTCGAAGAATGGATACCGGACTATCAGAGGAGATATGCATTCATGGGCGCAAAGCCCACGGTGAACATTGGCTCAATCGAAGGCGGATGGCCCTGGAGAGCCTCGCGGACTCCCGGCTTTTGCAATCTTTATGTCGATGTTAGGTTCCCTCCCGAGCATCATGCACTCGACATAAAGGAGGAGATCGCACAGGTTCTCCAGAGAGTGAAAGAGAGATACGGATTTGAACCGAATCTTGACGTCTACGTAACCGACGAGTGGTCAGAAGTTTCGACTGAGGAATATGTTTGTCATGCAATCCGCAATAGTCATGAGAAGATATTTGGAAAACCCGTTGAGTCAGTGTACTTCTCTTGGTCGTCGGATGCAAACATTCTCACCCGAAACGGCATAATTGCGGTCAATTATGGGCCTTCAGGCGGTCCCGGAAGGGAGACCCGCGGTACGATGTACATACCTAACCTGATCGGTTGTGCCAAAGTCTACACTATTGCCGCAAGTGACATATGCTCAAAGACGCATTTACAGGTTAGGAAGAGCCGTTAGCGATGTGTTAATCTGTTGCACCCTCTCCGTGTCGGAGGAGGAATTCCTCGCCCAAGATTGTCATAACCTTAGAATGTAACTTGTTTGTGGAAGCCACGGACGGAATCTTTGCCGAGGCAAGAATCAGGATACCACTCCGAGCTTTCCAGAAGAGGTTGTTTGACTAGGGATTCCGTGTCGGGGGAAATCCAATCCAAAATGCACGAAGTGCCTGCTGACCAAAGCGAATCAATTGGCGAGGCATAAGAACAAGGTAATTCAGATTTGAACCGCCCAGCGAACTTAAATTGAACTTGAAATTGTCCTAATACAGAGGGAAATCTAGATGACCAAGCAGTCTTTTACAACCGAGGATTTTTCGAAGTGTTGGAGCTACGTCGACCAAAACGAGGACAATTTCGTGGATGAATTGAAACGACTAGCAAGCCAATCCAGCATCTCAGCACAGAATATCGGTTTGAAAGAATGCGCTGAGCTCGTTCGGAGCACAATGGAGAGACTAGGAATCAAATCACAGGTCCTCTCCGTGCCAGATGCCCCTGATGTCATCTTTGGAGAACTTCCATCGAATGAAAAGAACGCAAAGACGCTTGTCATTTACAATCACTACGATGTCCAGCCTGTGGAGCCACTCTCCGAGTGGGAAAGCGAGCCTTTCAAACCTGAAGTGAGGGATGGAAGACTCTACGGGCGCGGAGTAGGAGACGACAAGGGAGAGCTTGTCGCAAGATTCTGCGCTATCAAGACACTTCTGGATACTGGAAGTTCTGTGAAGCCTAACATCAAGTGGGTGATAGAAGGCGAAGAGGAAACGGGCAGCGCTCACTTTCACAACTTCGTGCTGAATAACAAATCTCTCCTGAAAGGCGATGGATGCCTCTGGGAAGGCGGGGACAGATCCACAAAGGGAACTCCTGAGGTCCATTTAGGCGTCAAGGGGTTGCTCTACGTGGAGTACAAGCTTAAGGTCGGTCAGAAAGACCAGCACTCGATGTACGGCCCGATTGCCCCAAACCCGGCCTGGAGGCTGATCAACCTGCTGAAGACGATACGCGACGACAAAGGCAAAATCCTGATAGAAGGCTTTTACGATGATGTTGCAAACCCAACAGCCCAGGAAAGCAAGTTCCTGAAGAAAAATGAATTCAGCTCGAGAGAGTTGAAAGAAGCTCTGCAGATAGACTATCTACTTGAGGGAAAGAACAACGTAGACACTATAACCAAATTGATGTACAGCCCCACGGCAAATGTCGCGGGATTTGGTTCAGGCTACCTTGGGGAAGGCTCCAAAACTATAGTCCCGAAAGAGGCTTTCGCAAAGATGGATTTTCGGCTAGTTGCAAACATGAGGGCAAACGACATTCTTTCCAAACTAAAAAGGCACCTCAAAAAACAAGGGTTTTCTGACGTTGAACTTGTTGTTCATTCAAAGGAAGATCCAGCGAGAACTCCGCTTGAAAGCAGAATCGCTCAGACGCTCATAAGATGTACTGAACTTGTATATGGCAAAAGCCCGAACGTATGGCCTACAACGCCCGGGACTGGACCTTTGAGTCTGTTCACAGACAAGCTCAAGCTCCAGACCGCGATGGGCGCAGGCGTCTCGTATCCAGGATCTGGTTTTCATGCCCCCAATGAGCACATCATTGTGGAGCATTACAACAAGGCGATCAAGCAATTAGTCTGTCTCTTCAGGTTGTTCTAGCTTGTCCAGATTCTTCGACAATGCTCCTGGAGCCAGACCAAGAGTCTCAAGCTTCAGTCCACGAGGTAGACAAACGTTCCCTCTCACATGGCTAGCGACATAAATCCCGGAAAAGGAAAATTATAATGTGGGCATTTGAGAAGCACCTAATATCTTTGCACGCACATCTCCTAAGAGAGGACTAGAATTCCATATGATTATCGCAGTATTAGGCGGAGGGAAAATTGGAGAGGCGGTAGCAAGAAGCCTTGGAAAATCTCAAGGCGTAGCTAGAGTGATTGTTACAAAGAGGAACGTCTCCACACTCAGCAACCTCAAATTCGACAAGATTGCTGTTTCCCATGACAACAAGAAGGCAGCAAGTGAGTCAGACTTGATTATAATCTCGGTGAAGGCTGGGGACGCAAGGCACGTTCTAGGTGAAATCTCCCAATTCACCGCTGAAAAGATTGTCATCTCCCTCATGGCTGCCGTTTCGATAAGGAGAATCGAGGCTGCGATTCCAAGTGCAAAAGTTGTGCGCGCAATGCCGAATATCGCGGCCACAATAGGAGAAGCTATTACTGCTTACTCGGTAGGACACAAGGTCACTAAGAAGGACAACGAACAAGTGCAGTTCGTTCTGGGTTGCTTTGGAGATTTCATCGAGGTGCCGGAAAATCTGATGGATGCAGTGACTGCGTTAAGCGGGAGCGGACCCGCATATATTGCGATCCTGATCGAGGCGATGGTTAGTGCCGGCCTAAAGGTAGGGATACCCCGAGACATCGCTTTCAAACTTGTTACTAAGACTCTGACCGGAACCGCCGATCTATTGAGCCAGAATAAGATGCACCCAGCAGAACTCCGCGATACCGTCACTACCCCGGCCGGGACTACGATCGCCGGGATCTATGAGCTTGAGAAGGGCTCATTGCGAACAAGCATAATGAATGCGGTCGACGCCGCAACACAGGCCGCGGAGAGAGTCGCGAAGAAATTCGAAATGGAATGAATACCTGCCTTACTCTTTATTAGTTGCAGCACGCTCCTTCCTTCTGATTCAAATGATATCGGCCTGCATGTTGATAAGAACCGAGAAAGGAAAATTTGAGGACGTCGTGAAAAGACTGAAGCAGATTCCCGGAGTCAAGTCGGCTTTTCCCGTACTTGGAAGGTATGACATCGCGGTTGACGTCGAGGCTTCCACTGGGATGCAGCTTGGGAAATCGATTCTCAAGGCAAACCGACTGGCCGGAATAGTCTTCACCGAGACTCTTCCCGAAGTGGAAGCATAGAGAGGAGTTGAGTTGCCTCGCCACTTAGGGCATGCATCCTAGTAAAGACGACCCCTATTCAGACCGATCCCGTAATTGAAGAGATACGCAAGTTGAAAGGAGTCAGCAAAGTGTTTGTTGCCTATGGGAGGTATGACCTTGTTGCTTTCGTCAGTCCGCCTGATTATTCAACAATAAGAAAGCTGACAAGCGTTATCAATTCTATTGTGGGAGTGAGAAGCACAGAGACGCTCGTTGAGGCATAGTAAGAGTTCGCTACTTGCTGCCGTCAGCAACGAACAAGATAGATTCATCTGATTCATATTACCATGAGTTTGACACTTCTTAGATTCTCTTCCTTCTGAAGTGCCCTTGTCATCGAAGATATTTTCTTCCCTTCTCCTTCGAGAAGGAATAGTTCGACGCAGTTGGTGCGGCTGAGCTTGTTGTGGAGATGTGTTTTCACAATATCTTCAAACTCGTGTTTTAGTTTCGTAATAGGTTCTTCGTTGAATTCATCATGTGTGACTACCAGCACCGCGTTTACCACGCCTTTGATCGACTCTTTCTCCCTAGTGTCATCTATCATCAAGCGCAGAGCTGCCCGAATGAGTTCGGATCTGCCAGTGTATCCTTGGGATGTTTGCATCTCTTCCATAGATTTTACTAATTCTTTGGGTAGTGAAAGGCTGACTATTGCCATGTTTCTGATCCCTAATGTAAGTTAATAATTCTCGCTCAGATTATTAAATGATATTATTAACAATCTCAGCAACCTTGATAAGCCAGTGCTGGATAACAGACAGAGAAGAGTCCGATTAGCCGACAATGTTTGATCTAAACACTATCCTGAATCCGCCTGCGGGGCTAGCGGTTAGTGTGATTCTTGGAATTGCGTTCATTCTCGGCATGCTTCATGGCATAACGCCCGATGAGCACACATGGCCAATAACCTTCAGCTATTCCATTGGAAGTTACAGCACGAGAGGAGGAATGAAATCTGGTTTCATGTTCTCACTTGGTTTCATGAGCCAGAGAGCTGTCCTCACTACGCTGGGCTTCCTCGGGCTTGCCACACTCTACCAAGCGTACAACTTGGATGGACCTGTCTACGTCGTTGTCGGATTGGCAATGTTTGTTGCAGGATCGTACATACTAAAGGGCAGATATCTGCACGTTCCGATAGACAGATTGCTCGGAAGAGAACACCATTCGACACAGGCAGAAAGGCTTCCACTTCATGAAACGGAGATAAAACCCGTACCCCTAAAGATGGCAACAGCCCATGGATTCATAGCGGGCTGGGGTTTAGGGGCATATGCAACAATTATCACATTCATACTTACACCTCAGATGCCCAGTGTATTCTACGCACCACTCGTTGGATTGCTCTTTGGATTTGGGACGATGTGCATGCAAATAGCTCTTGGCGCAGTCTTTGCAAACATTATGCGAGTGAAGAAACTTACAGTCGACCAGATAAAGTATGTTGGGAGATCTGCAGCAGCAAGGACGCTGTACCTGGGAGGCGCAGCGTTTTCGGTGATCGGAGCTCTGATAGTTGCTTTTCCGCTTCTTGATCAGCTAGCGATCCACACAGGGAATCCCATTCCGAACCTTGATTCCTTGGGAGTCGCTTCAATTCTTGTAATAGGTGTGGTCGGTTTGATTGGATTCGGGAACCTGTATAGAGGTTACAGGGAGCTGAAAAGACTTACCTTCTCGGAGCAGCGCTCCCTGACATCAAATAAATGATTGATCCGGAAAGCTGAGTTCTAGCAGAACCCGGTTTGACAGCCTAACACAATGCGCCCATGAGTTCCTCGTTGTACTGCATGCTGGCAGACACGAGGCAGCTATGCTCTGCTAGGTGGATTGTGCAAAGGAACGAGCCACATGCACAGTAGTAGCTTGCCATCTCTTTTGAGCCGTCGCAACGAAAACAAAAGAGCGTTCTTCCAACGATCTTGACTTGCTGCCTCACTTTTGGCTCCATTTCGTCGAAAATGTTTGAAAGTTTTTCACCGTCTGAAGCACTATCCCCGTCTTCCTTCAGAGAGGGGGCGGCCTTCTTTTCTTGCATTGTTTCGAGCGCTTGTGAATATCATAGGAAATTTGTTGGAACGGGTCAATTTTAAGCGAGCTGTGGCTCCAAATCGTTTCACAATGCCCAATCGAAAGGCAGATAGGCCTCTCCCTCTGCCTGGCCTGCAAGAAACTGTAATTGCCCGCAGTGCGAAGGAATCACGAGCTTCCTATGAAAGAATCCGCGGAGATCAGAGACCCAATCCATGGGTACATTTACGCATCTGAACTTGAAAGGAGAATCATCGACACCGCGATATTCCAGCGCCTTCGGAGAATAAGACAGCTTGCAGGATGCCATTTAGTCTATCCTGGGGGTCAGCACTCGCGTTTTGAGCATGTCATCGGCGCGATGTACCTTGCAGGTAAGGTTGGAGAGATATTGGAGAGAAAGTTTGCAGGATTCTCTTCTCAGGACGCAAAGGAGCTCAGAGTCGCCGCGCTACTTCATGATGTCGGTCATGGCCCTTTCAGCCACATGTTCGAGGAAGTGATGGCAGAGAGAACGGAATTCACTCATGAGGACATGACGCAGAAAATAGTTCTCAAAAGTGAGATAGGTGACATTTTGGAAAAGCACAGCGTGTCGAAGAAGTCATTGAGCGAACTTGCGGTGGGGAAATCAAAGTCAAAGCAGAGGTACTTGAATGATGTAATCGGAGGAGGTCTTTCGGTGGATATCATGGATTACTTACTCCGAGATTCTTACTTTACCGGAGTGGAGTACGGCAAGGTGGATGTTATGAGGATAATCAACTCCTTTGATGTTATAGAAGACAAACTTGCAATAGGACAAGCCGCACTATTTGCTTTTGAAGCATTAATGATTGCTCGTTACGAGATGTTTCGTGCTGTTTACTTTCACAGGACTGTCCGGGCTGCAGAGCTCATGCTCGTAAAATCGATGATCCTTGCAGACAAGGCGCTTCGTCTGACTGATCTCTCACTTGACAATTATCTTTCGCTTACTGACGAAGCCACGCTCTACAGGATAAGGAACATGAACACGGGATCTGATTCGCAACTCAAAAAGGCAAAGAAGCTTGCCGACGAATATAACAGAAGGAAATTGCTAAAATGCGTCTTTGAGCGTAGCGTCCAGCAGAAAGACAAGTTCCTTGCTTCAATATTCAATAGTGAGAAGATACGGCAAAAGTTATCTGAAGAAATTGCCGCGGGCGCTCGGGTCGATGCGGAGGATGTCTATGTTGATGTGCCTACTGCACCTTCTGTTCCCATTTCCTCTACAAGAGAATCGTTTGACCAGATAACAGTAGTTAAGAGCAAAGATGAAGGCAGAAAAGTGTCATTCAATCTCAAGATCGAAGAAATGCCACTTATCGGAACGATAGCAGGATTCATGGATATTATGCGCGTATATACTCCAGAAGAAAACAGAACAATGGTTGAAAAGTCCGTTAACCGGATCTTTGGAAGGGAAGGCTTTGAATCCAAGGTTTCGATGTGACGCTCCCCGGTCCAATCTGTGAAAATAGCTGCATTTCTTCCAGATTCTTCGAAAAAAGGAATCTGAAAAAGCAAAATTAGTGAATCCATGAATTGTGCACGCCGCAACAATTCACCACTGAGAAGGGTAATTATGCCATACCTCCTCACAAGCCTTTTACACGAACAAAACTTGGGTCCTTTGAGAGTCAGTGAAGTCAAAGGCGGGCATCCTGTCGGCGCTATTTGCGATATTTTCAGCATCACTCTTCCTAGTCGCCGTAGGCGCAGTGATATATCTCCCAACATACGGGACCTATATTGCGTTGGCACTGATTTTCTTCGGCGGCTTTTCGATGCTTATGGCAGCGATGATAAGCGAGAAGTCAAAGGCTTCGATGTATCAGAAGCTCACGGAATCTCGGAGAGAACCGGAAGAAGAGGAAGAAGCTTTGCTCTAGACGTCGTCGAGCATTAGAACGAATTTCCTGTAAGAGACACCAACGTGCTTTGGAAACAGTTTTTGTATCCTTTCAACTTCCTCAGAGGCCCTGCAAGAATCCAGTTTCTTCAGTTTCGCCATTAGCCCGACTAGAATGATTGCATTCTGAGCTGCTTCCTCAGACCGCAACCGTGAAACAAGCGCCTTGTAGACCCGCGCGTCGCGTCCGTCAAAGTACGCTATAGCTCGATCCGGGTTCTCTTTCTTCATAGAGATATCAATCAAGAGGAACTCGACTACCTTGAGGCGGTCTTGAGATATATATCTGACTGGAGGAAAGCCTACCTTGCACTAGTATGCGAGGTTTTCTTCAGCATCGAGACAAGTGTTTCAAGATTGCGGCCGTTCCTGTCGATGCCTAATTTCCTTGCAAGCTCGTCGCAGACGTGCTCTTCTAGAACATAAGCACCCGAGCCAAACATCTCCGCTATCCCAGCTCTGAAAGAGGGAATGTTTTCAGCGATGCTGTGTGCATCAACCGCGTGCTCCAATTCCAGAATGTACAAGAGCGAATCAACAACGTTCTTGTTGCCGAAATGAGCAAAACCAGAAATGACCGCCTCTCTGACGATCTTGTTCACTGACCTTAGCACGCCTGATTCCAATTGAATCGTTGAAGAGGTGTTCTCATGTTCCGAAACAGCTTCCTCCTCTCGAACGGAGCTTTCTTGCATTCCCTGCACCTTTGGGCCGAAATTTCCCCAATCATGCCTCAGGCAGGTATTCCCCCGACTTCTTTCTTGGAGGCTTTCCGGTAATAATAGAGAGCCATGTACATAGCGACAACCCCGCAGAATCCGGTTGCGATGATCAACAGGTGGCTAAGAGCATCCACGTACGGAATCGCGATCATCAGAGAATTCATCATTGGGAGTAACTGCGAGAGAAAGAGGAGCACAAAAGCCAGCACGAACCAGTGGAATACCGACTGTGGCTTCGCGAGCGCGAGAATCTTAGCGCTCTTTGTGAGTCCATAGAGCCTGTAAGCATAAATCATCGCAGCCAGCAGAAAAACAGCAGATACTGCCTCGAATGCAGAATCTACGGCAAGTGTTGACAACAATTCTTTCCTCTCAACTCAAAGTTATGATTGGCCGGACTCTCTAAATCTAAGTGCGCAAAACACTGGATAACGACTTCGAATAATAAGACATTATGAAGCCAGACTCCACATTCTGTTCCTTGGCCAGCAGCAATTCTTCGAGATTCGCATTACCCGAGCGAATTAGTTACTGGCCAGAGTCAAACAGATTTGCCCCTTTTGTGCAAAGTTAATCTCCATGTCGTTTGGTCTCGTTAAACTGGGACCATAATGCCAGATTCTAAGAAATCAAAACGAGTTAATCGCTATTCAGTATATGCAAGAAAGATCGTCAGCGATATTTTGGGTCTCAAGCCTAGCGAAAACTTGACAATAGAAGCTTGGGAACATGAGCTTGAATTTGCAAATGAGATAAAACTTGAGGCAAGGAAGTCAGGAGCAAATGCTATCCTGATAACAGAGAATGAGCCGAACTTTTGGAGGCTCTACGACGAGGGAGCCGAATCTTCCGTAGGAATGATTGGAAAACACGAGTGGGCGCTTGTCGAAAATTCAGATGCGTACGTTTTCTTTCCAGGGCCGGCCGATCTCCAGAAGTACTTGACTTTCGACTCAAAACGCAGATCCGCCTCATCCTCGTACAATTTGAATTGGTACAGGAGAGCCCGGAGGGCAGGTGTCAGGGGAGTCAGAGTGAGGACATCCTACATTAGCCACAGCCGCGCGAAAATGTATGGATTTAATTTGAACCAATGGCACAAGAATGTTTTGGAAGGGATTGATGCTGATTACGAATCGATTGCAAGAAGAGCGCGAAAGCTCGCTTCACTCTTTAAAGGAACAAGTACGCTCCAGATTAAGGCATCTAATGGGACAGACTTGAAAGTGAAGCTATCAAAACTGCCTGCTCATATCTACAGTGGGCTCATGACAAAACCACTTCCATACAACGACTTCTCTTTCATAACTAATATACCCTCGGGCGGAATAGGTTTCGTGCCTGATCCAGATTCTGCCTCAGGTATTGTCAGATTCAACCGCCCGGTCTTGCAGTTGGGAAAGAGACTTGATGGTCTTGAATGGATCTTCGCAAATGGAAGACTTTCCAAGTATTCAGCAGCTAAGAACCTGAACCTATTTTCAAAGCAGTACGAGAGTGAAAAAGGAGACAAGGACAGACTTGGGCTAATAGTGATTGGTCTCAACCCGAAGCTCTCATATGGTTTCAACTATGACCTGAACGTGGATGGGGCGCTCACTCTAGGACTGGGTTCGTTTGACGAGGGAGATAAGAACAGGACGAACTTTGAATTTACCGCAACACTATCTGGTGCCACCCTGAAGGCCGATGGCAGAGAAATCATAAGAAACGGGAAAATGCTAGTCTAAGCAGCTAGTCCTACTGTCTCATTGCTCAGTGCAAATCTCGGGATGTACTTCAGCAAGGGAAGGATCTCGTTCAGCTGGTTTGCTGTGTAGAGCTCATAATCGTGAACAAATATTCCAAGCTCGAAGAGCTCCTGAGTGGTGGCGTCTTTTATCTCAGACATTTGGAAACCTTGGAATTTCTCGCCGACAGCGTATTTAACAAATGTAGAGCAGCGATCTGCTTTGTAAATCTAAACAGGCAAGACTAGCTCAACACTCCAATTCCAATGAACATGGCAAATTTCGGAATTCGAAACCTTGATTATCAAATGCTTCGGATTCGCGCAGAGTGTCTGACTTTGGAAAAGCGAATTTGCATCTCTACTCAAGGCCGAATCACGATCCCCAAAATTATCCGAGACAGGCTCAATATTCAAGATGGTCAACCGGTGATGGTCAGGACGGTGCCCGATCGACGAGAGCTCGTAATAGAGATTCTAGCCACGATGACGGACTACAAATGATGTATATCTTAATACACTATTGATTGTTAGCACCTTTCCGAAACTCAAACAGGGGTATAATGATCTTGTCAATAAGCAAGACGACTAGGAGTATGGGAGCATCAGAACGCACTCAAGCGCTGGGAATATCTGGAATAAGGCAGATCTTCGAAAAGGCACAGACGATCCCAGACGTAATCAGACTCGAATTTGGTGAGCCAGACTTTGACACCCCCGAGAATATTAAGCGAGCTGCTGAACGTGCAATATCTCAGGGATACACAAAATACACTTCGAGCTCAGGCATCCTAGAGCTTAGAAAGGCTATATCGGAAAAGTTGAAACGCGAAAATAAAATTTCCTACGATCCATCTAAGGAAGTTGTTGTGACCGCCGGAGCAACTGCGGCCCTGAATGTTTCCCTGCTTGCGACACTTGATGTGGGAGATGAAATTCTCGTCCCTGACCCAGGGTGGGCGACGTACGTCCATGCAGTGCATCTTGTTGGAGCGAAACCGATAATGTATTCTCTGCGGGAATCATCTAGCTACGGCTTTGTGAGGGAAGAGGTGCAGAAACTCGTCACTCCAAAGACAAAAGCTATTTTGATCAACACGCCTAGTAACCCGATAGGATCGATCTTCTCAAGCAAAAACATCGAATCGATTGCCGATTTTGCGAGAGAAAACAATTTCTTCGTAATCTCAGACGAGGTTTATGAAAAGTTTCTCTATTCAGATCAAGGCGATGAGCACATCAGCATCGCGAGCCTTCCTGATATGAAGGAGAGGACTGTGACCTTCAACTCGATGTCGAAGACATACGCAATGACCGGTTGGAGAATCGGATACGCGGCATCAAACCAGTCGATCGGTTCAGCAATGTCGAGGATCAACGCAGCTGCAAGCTCCTGTGTTTCTACGATTGCACAGTACGCAGCTCTTGAAGCGCTCACCGGCCCACAGGATTCCGTTAGGAAAATGATCTCGACCTTTAGGAAAAGGAGAGATCTCATGGTGCGAGGTCTCAACAGCATAGAGGGATTTAGATGTGCCTTGCCTATGGGAGCTTTCTACACTTTTGCCAACATCAAGAATACTGGTTATACCTCATTCGACCTTGCGATGAAATTTCTCGAAGAGTCGCACGTAGCGACAGTGCCCGGTTCTGCCTTCGGTTCCGAGGGGGAAGGGTACCTGAGAATTGCATACGCAAACTCCTCAGAGAACATTCAACATGCGTTAGAAAGAATATCGCAGACTATGAACTCACAAATTCCTTCTTCCGGCTTGGTCAGAGCTTGACATCTTTCTTCAGATCCTCTAGCTGTTCCTTGAGATGCCAGGGCATCTCAGTATAAACACCCTCAAACATCGTGTCCAGATCAGGCGGAGGAACTTTCTCCGATTCCATGATTGCTGAATTGACAGTCGATTCGAGTTCCATTCTGAGCTTTGCATCAGATTCTTCAGTCAAGATCTTTCTATTTCTTACAAGATAGAGCTTAAGCCTTTGAATCGGATCTCTCTTTCTCCATAGTTCCACTTCCTCAGCAGATCTGTACTTCTTCCAATCGTCTGCTGTTGAATGTGCGCTCAATCTGTATGTGTAGCATTCTACGAGCGTCGGCCCCTCTCCCTTTCTTGCCTTTTCAGCGGCATGTCGCACCGCAGTGTAGACGGCAAAGAGGTCATTTCCGTCGACTCTGATTCCCTCAAAACCATAGGCCTCTGCCTTGATCGCGATATTCTCCGAAGCGGTCTGCATTCTTACCGGAACTGAAATAGCGTACTGGTTGTTCTCACAGACAAATATCGTCGGCGCCTTATAGACGCCCGCGAAATTCATCGCGACGTGAAATTCTGCAGAGGAAGTTGCTCCATCCCCGAATGTCGAGAGAGTCACAAGATTGTCTTTCTTTATCTTGGCAGCCATCGCAAAACCTGTGGCAAGAGGGACGTGAGCAGCTATTGGCGCAGCAAAGCTCACAATTTTGTATTTTCGCCAGCCGAGAAGGTTCGGGAGGTCACGCCCCAGGAGCTCATCTTTTCCATTTGCAAACATCCTGTTCATGAGCGTTGTTACAGGCACACCCGCTTGCACCGCCATCCCTAGATCCCTGTACATCGGAAAGATCCAGTCATTTTTCGAAAGTCCCATAACTGAGCCAACCTGCGAAGCTTCCTGCCCCGAACACGAGACGTATGTCCCTATTCTGCCCTGTCGCTGGAGTGCGATCATCTTCTCGTCAATGACCCGTGTGAGGACGATCGAACGGTAGGCAACCAAGAGATCTTCGGAAGGTATCTTTGGATCTCCGACCGAAGTGATCTCTCCCTCAGGTGTGAGGATCTGGTACAGAAGGTGTCCAGATTTTGGAGTGCTTCGCTCGATTAATTTGTCTTGGGGCAAGGCAAACTCAAGATACTCTCTAGCTTCCAACTGCTCGCGTAAGTTGCACGTCCCTTATCATCATCGCGGGAGCAAGTGTTGGAATATGGACTTCCCACCATTCGATCCATTGCCTTTCACGCGAAATCAATTCAATGTTGTTCAGCTGTCGCGGTATCGAATCGCTGACCCTCAGACCTACAAGCGGCTCTGTGAGGTCGCCGTTCTCTATTCTGAATGCAGCATCTCTTGGAACTGTGGAGTACTCCCCGTTACTGTAGTTCTGGTATCTCGTGTACCAGTTATTTGTGATGAACACTCCATCTTTCGTCTCTCGTATCATGTCGTGGAGGCTTATGTCTCCGCTTCCAAATTCAATGGTTATAGGCTGCGGGGCAATTATCCCAGCGTTTCCAGTGCTTTTCTTGCCAAATTTCTTAGCCGTGGTCACGTTGTGGAGCATGCTCCTGAATGTGCCGTTCCCGACGATCTCAGTCAGGCCCGTTGGAGTCCCTTCGGCGTCGAACACTGCGCCGCCGAGCCCGTGAGGATACACTCCATGATCCTCTAGCTTGAATGTTTGAACCGCGATTCTCTGCTCGAGCTTGTCCACAAGGAATGAGGTTCCAGATTCGATCGCAAAAGCAGAAGCGTTAGATGCGACTGGCAGAATGTTTGCTACGACCGTCGGTGTAAAAACCACGCTGTATCTTCCCTCAGGAATCATCTTTGGATTGAGTGATCTCTTGGCATAATCGCCGGCAGTGTAACCCGCGTTTGCAGGCTCGAAATCAGAAAGGTACGATGTGCATGAAAGCCCGTGACCAGAGGCATTGTCCTCTGCAAAAGCCCTCACGTTGAGCAGCATTTTTGTTTGCTTGTCGCGCCCACTTGCTCCACCAGTCGTAAGGATGAATTGCTCAATGGTTCTGGTGTTGAGAGAACCCGAGACGCGCTTTGCCCCAGCGTTGAGGCCTGAATCAATTGTCTGTTTTACGAAATCGACAAGTGGTGCATCTGTGACTCTTGGGTCAAAGTTCGCTTCACCATGATAATGGAAGGGCCCTTCAGGGAGCGGTGCATAGTCTTCACTCGGTGGGAGTGCGTTGCACGAGGAGAGTAGGTTTTGTACGAATCGCTTGATGCCCTCTTCCGTAGGATTATAGGTTGCCCCAACTATCTTCTTCTTGTCTTTCGAAATGTACACTTCAAGCGCAATGTTGCGTACATTGTTGACAAGGGTGATAGTGTTATTCGAGAACCTGACTTGTGAATCATTTGATTTCCAGGCTGTGACCGAGACATCTGAGCATCCGAGGTTCTTGCCTTCGCTTAAGGCAAATGCGGCAATTTCCTCGATGCTTGAAGCGCGAGATTGTGCCATCATCGCGATCCCACCCTCACATTTCTCAATCGGATATGAGGCGCTCCAAAGAACACAGGCGCCCCCTGCATAGGATCGCCCTTGCCACAAGTCCCGCAAGTGTACTCCAAGTCTCTTGCCCTCGCATCAATGCTGCCCCAATACTTGGGCGTGGTTATCTCAAAAACCGGATCCTTGATTGTGTCTTTGAGCGTTCCGTTCTCTATCATGTATGCCTCGAGACCCACGTAACGCTGATTGAGGCGCTTGTCGTCGATATTCCATTCCATAAAGCTCTTGATATACACGCCTCTTTTCACTTCCTTGAGCATCTCTTCGAAAGTCCAGTCGCCTGGCTCGATGTACGTGTTTCCCATCCTGATAATTGGTTCGCGGTCGAACTGAACCGCTCTCGAGGAGCCATTGCTCTTGATTCCAAAGTAGTAGGCGGACGCCCTGTTTTGAAGGAACTCGGTGAACTTGCCCGCAGTAATCAGTTGCCTTTTCCTCGCCCTAACGCCCTCGTCATCGTAGAGATAAAATCCCATAGAGTGTGGAATTGTCGGATCGTCGGAAACATATGCCTCAGAGCTTCCTATCTCCATTCCGAGACTGTCTGCCTTGAGAAATGATTCACCCGCCTGTGCGCCCTCTCGCCCCAGTATTCTATCAGCCTCTCCTGGGTGGCCGCATGATTCGTGACTCGTCAAGCCGGCGACGTTCGGGCCGAGGATCACATCCAATGTCTCGCTGACTGGTGGCTTGCCCTTTGCCTTGATTCCGTTAGTGATCTCCGTTGCCGTCTTTGGGACAAAATTGGTTAGGTCAAGTTGCTCGATGATTTCCCACCCTCCAGAGCCGCCAAGGCTTGAGAAGCCCGGAGGAACCGAGGCTGTCGTTGGCTTACCCTCGTACAGCGCGGTCAGAATCGAGGCAAAATACACTCTTGGAACGCGACTTTCGAGTCTTGAGCCGTCTGTGTTTACATAGACCTTTTCCTCGACGTCATGTCCTGCGAAAACCATACGATTCGGAAATGAAACATCGGAAATCGGTTTGGCAATTGTCTTGTCAACATCCTTGAGAAGCGAAATCACAGATTCAACTGAGACATTCTCGACCTTTTTCTTCTCCTCTGTTCCCCACTTTTCCACATGAGTATCTTCAATTGAGAAGTGTATCTTGTCCTTGATGACAGAAGCGGCGACTTTGGCATTCCTGACAATAGTCTCGACGAGATCCGAGACGTTCTCATTACTTGTCTGATTTGTGGCTCCAAATGCGAGTGCGCCATCGTAGATCAACCTCACCCCAATGCCTTCTGCCTCAACCATTTCAGCGGGTTCAGGCACTCCGTTTCTAGCAAGGCATGACAGTCCGCTAGTTCTCTGATAGCGTGCCTCTGCATACTCGCATCCCCTCCTCTGCGCCTGGTCCATGGCAAATGAAACTAATTCTTGACTCAAATGAGAGACACAAATTCCAAAACATTGTGTAATGATATATGATGTTTGTGCAAAATTCGGTTCCTGTCACTCCGCCAATATCTCCGAGGACATTAGTCATGTAGGAGTCTCATCGAGCGGGTGATCTTTGTCTGCTCAGCGTCACGAGCTGACTGACATGGCAAATTCTGAAATCGAGAGTGACTCCAGTCTCCCGACCTCGCAGCAATACGAGGCGAGCAAACCAACTTCATATCCCATAAACCGCACCTCACAATTGGTAAGGGGAAATAGCGTTGAGATCGTCCAAAAAGTGGTAGAACCCATAGCTGAATGCAACAGGTTCACTAGCTTGCAACGAAGATGATCCTTAATGCTCTGCGTTTAGTAAGCGTCTTTCTGTTGATTCATTCACCGCTGCAATCTTTTCGCACATATTTTGAAACAAGCTAGGCAGACATGATGTGAATGTATCACTCGCTTTGAACTTTCCTTAATTTCTTTATGGATCCTATAGCTTAAGGGCATTTCCGCGCGCGCCGGTGAAACACGAAGATAGCTGTTTCGAATAATAACCTAAGGACTAAAGTAAGAATTCCAACGAAACCTGTTCTGTTTGGACATCCTGTATCTCTTCAATTGAAACTATTGAGGAATTGTAAGTTCAGTGGAATCCAATGGAATTCCTGCACCTAGCTTTCTAAAGCTATTGCATCTTTCTACTTATGACTATCTTCATTGGTGTCACAAGTTAACCTAGCTAGTGGGAAAGACCCGCTTTGAAAGACACAAGAATTCTTTGTTTTCTATGATTTCTGTTTGAATTTTTGTTCTCGTGATTTCTTTTCAAAAATTTCATAATGCGCCTGGGAGAACTGCACCTACTCTATCATCTGTTGCTCAAACGCGAACATGGATTCTCTAATAGCCCTACTCGCGAAGAGATGAATCAATGCATCTCCTCCCATCAGTCCGAACCAATATGATCCAATCATAGTGTGGTGCAATTTTCGAATGATCTCTTGATTGCGCCCAACCAGAACTATTTTCAACAAGCTCTCTCGGAAAGATCAGTACAGACTCGTAGATTTGGAGCGAATCGAGAACATTGTTTGTGAAAGTGTGCAAGATATCTGAGCTTGAAGACGGCGCCATGAACAAATTTGAACTGGGCAAGAGTAGCGTACTAATAGCGAGAGCGGGCGACAGATTCTTCGCAACAGAATCCTCATGCACCCATGAAGAGGCAGACCTCTCTTTGGGAATACTCTTGGAATTCAAACTCACGTGCCCACTACATCAGGCAAAGTTCGACATTCGCAATGGTGAAGTTTTCGACGGGCCCAATGGAACTGATCCTTCCTCAATAAGACGGCTCGGAGTTTTTTCGACCAAAGTAGAAGCCGGAGAAGTACTTGTCGACATTCCTCTCAGTTAGAGAACGAGTTTCCTTCTGTAGATTCGATGGGGAATCATTCAAAAGCAAGCAAAATCCATTCGGATTGTTCCAAAGTGCAGCAACATGAGCCTGCTCCCTCGCAGAAGAGAGTCTCGATTGCTGATATCTTCTTCAAAGCAAAGGAGCTTGAGCAAAAAGGAGTCGACATCATCCATTTCGATGTCGGTGAACCTGACTATGAGCCTCCGGCGGAAGTAGTTGAGGCCGCATCAAATGCGCTTAAGAGTGGAAAGGCAAGGTATACAAGCTCGGCAGGCATCGCCGCAGTCCGCAGCGCAATTGCTGAACATGTCAACTCAAAATACGGAACGAACATTACTCCAAAACAGGTTCTATACACTGCAGGTGGAAGGCTAGCACTTTTCCTCGTGTTCTCCTCTCTGCCAAAGGATTCCAAAGTCGGAATCGTTTCTCCAGACTGGCCAGCATACAGGGAGCTTTCCGATTTCATGTCTTTTCCAACTACTTTCTTTAGGACAACTCTCGAGACTAGCTGGAACTTGGCTATCGATGAGGTGGAGAAAAGCGGATGTAATGTTCTAGTCATCAACTATCCGAACAACCCAACTGGAAAGATTTTGGATCCAAAGTCGTTTGAAACTCTCGTCGAAATGGCAAGAGAAAGAGGGATCAGAATCATCAGTGATGAAGTGTACTCTGACTTTGTTTTAAACGAAACCCGCTTCAAGAGTGTCCTTGAGACAAATTGCGATTATATTTTCTCGACATCCCTTTCAAAGAGCTATTCGATGACTGGTTACAGGGCAGCTTATTTGATTTCTGACGAAAAGACAATATCCAGACTTATCCAAATGAATAGCCTTGTACTGACCAGCGCTCCTGAGTTTGTACAATACGCTGCGATAGCAGCCTTCAAAACAGGCGTCTATGTTAGGGAAAAAGTCGAACTCATCAAAAGAAGACGAGACATCGCATGCAAGGCGCTGAAAGAAAAGTTGGGAGCAGAGTTTTATCCCTCCGATGGCTCGCTCTACCTTTTCCCAAAGCTCAATTCAATTAGAAGAGACATTGCTTTCAACTCCGAGCAGTTCGCACTCGATCTATTGGAAAAGGAACGTGTCTCTGTGACGCCAGGAACCGTCTTCGGTTCAGATTACCGAGGCTTCGTCAGGATGACCTTGCTTCAGAGCGAAGAGAGAATCAAGGAAGGGATTGAGAGAATGGCTCACTTGCTAGCCTAGTCTTCACGAAGCGTGTTTTGATTTGCAGCAACAGCTTGAACGCAGGCCCAATTCCTTGAATCGTGATCCTGACGATACCTTTGTAGTGAATTTTGACGGACTATGCGAGCCAAAGAATCCTGGTGGAATAGCTACCTATGGAGTCGTCGTAAGACTGAAAGGAAAGAAAGTTTTTGAAGACCACGGGCTTGCTGAAGCAGAACCTTGGAGCGATGAAGCATCAAATAATGTTGCAGAATATTCGGGACTGATAAGGGGACTTGAATGGCTCAAGAAAGATGGTCATCTTAACTCCCCCGTTATTGTTCGTGGAGACTCTAGGCTTGTGGTGAGTCAGCTCAACGGAATCTTCAAAATTAAAGCCCCAAGGCTAGTCGAACTTTACCACAAGGCGAAAGAGTTGCTCTCTGAATTCAGCAATGCCAGGATCGAGTGGGTTGACCGCTCCTTGAACGAGGAAGCCGATTTGCTAAGCAGGATAGCGTATTCCAAATATGCAAAAACTCATCGCGCGCAAAAATAGGGATTGACTTTTTATTCTGTAGATTATCTCAAAATCTGACAGAATATAACGCGATGTGGATAGATTTGGCAGGCGAAGAGACTCAACTTCTAATACGCAGAATAAAAGAAGGCACTGTGATAGACCACATCAAGGCCAGCGAAGCGCTCCGCGTCCTTGAGATTCTGGGCATAACTGGACGAGAAGGAGAGATTGTGAGTGTTGCTATGAATGTTCCGAGTTCTAAGATAGGGAAGAAAGACGTGATAAAGGTTGCAAATAGGTTCCTCAAGAGCCAAGAGACTGACAAGCTTGCACTTGTCGCGCCGCAGGCAACGGTCAACATCATCAAAAACTACAGAGTGTCGGAAAAACGCAAGGTCGAGCTCCCCGACGTGTTCAAAGGACTATTGAAATGTCCCAACCCTACTTGCATTTCGAATATGGAGTCTGAACCGATAACACCCACAATCGATGTAGTTGACAAGGACACACCTCTTTTAAGGTGCAGGTTCTGCCAGAGATTGATATCTCCTAGCGAAACCTTTCTTCGCGAATAAGATCTTTTGAGAGATTCGTGAACACTAGATGCCCTGGACGGCTGAAGCAAAGAAGGATGCAATCCTGCTCCTTGGGATTGTCGTTCCTCTGCTCATATTCGGTCTCGGGGTCCTCGGGTACTTTATCGCAAAGGCAGTTGGATTGGGAGACGGTTCGATCTGGGTTGCACTTGGAATGTCAGCAATTGGACTTGTGTTATCCATAGCAGTGACTTTCAAGATTGGCGAAAAGTACGAAAAGCCCAGGCCCTTCATCCAGTAATCTTGATTCACATTTTGTAAAAATGAATGAAACCCAATTGAGTGGGTTCCGTCGCTTTTCCTTGTTACAGTGTGGCGAGTATGAACACGATGACGAAGCCGTAAATTGCGATCCCTTCTCCAAGGACTACGAAGACGAGCGCTCGGCCGAACAGGTTGGGCTTTTCCGCGATTGCAGCGATGGCAGCGGAACCCGCGTATCCGACAGCTACACCGGCACCGAGCGCAGCCAGACCGAATGCAATCCCCGCGCCCAGCACACTTTCTGGCGCCGCGGCCAATGCAGTCGAAGACAAGATCCTTACCGCATCAGCAGAAGAGAACGCATGAACAGGCAAGGTAAAGACGGCAAACATGACGTATCCAATACCAAACACCGACAAGAGAACAAAAACTGACTTTTGCAAAGTCCATCTGGATACTTCTCGGACTGTGTGGCTTATAAAAATCTTAGGAGAACATGTTGATTGTTTTCCGCAACCCAGACCAATTTTCCTACCCAATTCGGTTCAAAATCAGTTGTCTTTGTTCGCGAAGAATATAGCAAGTTTCCAGATTGGAAAAGGGCACTTCTCTCCCTCATCCCGCATAACAATGGCAACGTACTACCCTGTTAAGGCACAGGTGATGTCCTTGCACGGAGATATCTGACACTCAATTTTCGTTCGTCCACGACTACAAACTGCGGAGTCGCAAAAGTTTTTGCTGAATATGTATGAAATCAGTCCACAATCCACCGAAATCATTAATAGCTGATTTTCGATAAATCGAACTTCAAAGCCCGGCCGATATAACGACTATTGGAGAGATACAGGAGCACTTTCAACTTTGGGCGTTGCCACTCTTTCGAGAATTACCCTCTTTGTTCCAAGAAGCGAGATGCCAACTGCCTCGAGCTATATTGCGGAGCTTGAGGATTTTCATACGCTTCCGGTGGAGTCTGAGACATATGACAAAGCTTTGTCAGCCCTTGCCTCGAATGCATACAGACTTGCTTCCGAGCTTACATTCATCATAGACAACATGAAAATGGGGTTGGAACCTCCGATATTCAAGAAGGCGTTCGGGGGAATCAAGTACGATCAGACTGTGATCGAAGCTGGAAACTGGCAGGAGTATATCACAAAATTAGAGCATCGTGCTAGCCCTGTCATCTCTACGCTTGGAGAGCTTATCAGGCAGCGAAGGGCGCTTGAAAAGAAGGTCGATGACCTCTCTACACTGCAAGCCTCTATAGCCGCGCTAAGAACATTTGATTTCGATCTAGCCGCGCTTGCAACTTTGAATCGTTTTCGCCTTGAATTTGTCGTTGTGGAAACTAAAGACATTGAAGAACTTCGTAAAAGCCTTCCTGACTCAACGGTGATTGAATCAGTAATTACGAATTCAGAAAGCGCCGTGCTGGTAATCGGAGGTGCCGACCAAGCAGAAAGGATTTCCAAGACACTAAGGAGCTTCGACGCGAGAACAATCGCGATCCCCAAAGACTTTCCACAAAGTCCTGAACTTGCTTACGCTGAAACCGCAAGACGCAAAGAAAACATTCTCTCAGAAATTCAGGACAATCACAAGAAGACAGAGGAGACCGTCAAATCTGTCAAAGATAGCATACTCGGTTTGCGCGAGGCCGCCGATGTCGCATATTCAGTGCTTGATGAACTGAAGAAATCTGGAAAACTCAAGCGTGTCTCAATGATTCAGGGATACATCCCTTCCAAGCTCATTTCGAGACTCGAGGAGAGGATCAATGGGCGCTGGCCTCTTTTCAAGTATGAGGTAGATCCTGCGACATCTTATGCTGAGGGAATTCATGAGATGGAGACAGGAGTCGAAGTTCCTGACCAACCACCTTCAAAATTTTCTTCAAAGAATACTCTCGTAAGGGCACATGAACCCATCACACTTACAAGTGGTCCCCCGGTCTATGGAGAATTTGACCCGACGCCGATTCTAACTTTTACGTTTCCTTTGTTTTTCGGAATAATGTTCGGGGACTTGGGCCACGGACTGCTCTTGATGCTTGTTGGCGGACTCATCTACTGGCGAGGCACAGTTGACCTAAAGAAATGGGGTCTTTTGATCCTTCTTTCTGGTATCTCGGCGTCATTCTGGGGAGCGTTTGTAGGGGAAGTCTTCGGTTTTGATCTTGGTTTCAATCTCGGAAGTGCGGTAGGCCTCGAACCGCTCAAACAAGCAATCAGCCTAACAAACCCAAATGGCCTTGCCTTCAACATTAGTACGGTGCTATTCTTCATCAAATTTACGGTTTACATCGGAATAGCTCAACTTTACGTTGGCATGGCAGTGGGAGTCTTGAACAAGATTAGGGCAAGAGACTATTGGCACATTGTGGCTAGTCTCCTCCCAACAATAGTGGGTTACACTTTCTTTCTTCTTCTCGCTTTTGCTTTCAAAGGTGCGCACTTTAGTCTCTCCGCAGTCACGAGCGGCACGAACCTCCAGGCAAACATTGGCTTGGGCGGTTTAATTGCTTCTATATTCTGGCTCTTTGCAGCTGGCCCAGTGCTTGCGAAAATAGGCAAAATTCACGGCACTATAATGTCGGAGGTTGGAGCGGGAACGATGGAGTTCCTTGAATGGGTGGTTTCAAAGTTCCTCGGGAACACTGTGAGCTACGTCAGACTCGCCATTTTGCTTGTTGTCCACGCCGCTCTTCTCGCGGCGACAAACCTCCTTTGGTATTCATATCATTCAATTGCAGTAGTTCCAGCTCTAGTCGTACTCAACCTTTTGATTTTTGCGTTCGAGGGACTCATCGTTTATGTTCAAGGGCTAAGGCTTCACCTCTACGAGTTTTTTTCAAAGTTCTATGTGGGTACGGGCACAGAATTTCATAGCATAAAGCCAGAAACTAGGCATGTCCAGATCAGGTGGCTCAGCCCAAAGAAAGAAGAGTCAGCTTAACTTATTCAGCCTTTTATCACTGCGATAGGAGTTAGTCTTACGACCTTCGTCGCAATCCCCACTTTATCCGAGACATCTGCCACTGAATCGACGTCTTTGTAAGCACCAGGAGCTTCTTCAACCACTCCTTTTTTGCTCGCCGACTCAAGAACAATACCTCTGGTTTCGAGATCCTTTCGAACCTGCTCATAGGGATAGTTTCTTATAGCCGCTCCGCGTGACATCATCCTCCCCGCGCCGTGTGCAGTCGAGCCGAAGCTTGCAGTCATTGATTTTTCCTTTCCGAGAAGAACCCAAGATGCCGTCCCCATCGAGCCCGGAATCAGGACGGGCTGACCGATGTTCCTATAAGCTTGGGTAACAGCTTCGTTTCCTTTGGGGAAGGCACGCGTTGCTCCCTTTCTGTGGACGAACACTTTCTCCTTTTTCTTCGGGTTGTCAAAATCCACTTCGTGCTCTTCCACCTTGCAAATGTTGTGAGCCACGTCGTAAACTAGATCCATTCCTAGATCAGAGGAGCTCATTCCAAAGACACGCTCGAACGCTCTTCGCACATTGTGCGCGATGATCTGCCTATTGGTCCACGCAAAGTTGAGGGCAGAGCCCATTGCAAGGCGGTAGTTCTCTGCTTCTCTAGAACCAGCTGGCGCGCAAGCTAGCTCCCTATCAGGCAGATCTATCTTGAAGGCGGGCGCAGCCACCTCGACTATTCTAAGGTAATCACTGCACACCTGGTGTCCGAGACCACGGCTCCCCGTGTGCATCAAGACGCAGACCTGATCTTTTTCTCCGACGCCGAGGATCTTTGCAGCTTCTTCGTCAAAGATCTGATCTACTCTTTCCACTTCAAGGAAATGGTTTCCTGACCCGAGTGTGCCGAGCGACTTTGCGCCCCTTTTCTTTGCCTCGCCGGAGACTTTGGACGGATCAGAGTGTTTCATCGTGCCATTTTCCTCGCAAAATTCGAGATCTCTTTCTGTTCCGTACCCGTTTTCGACAGCCCATTTTACGCCGTCAGATAGTACTCGGTCAAGCTGCATGCTTGTCAAGTTGAGCGCGCCGAGGTTCCCAAGACCCGAGGGGACCGCCCTGAACATCTCTCTCGCGAGTTCCCTGACCTTTGGGCGCACATCTTTTTCCTTTAGGTTTGTTCGAAGGAGTCTCACCCCGCAGTTGATGTCGTAACCTACTCCTCCGGGAGAAATTACGCCTTTTTCAAAATCAGTGGCAGCAACTCCGCCAATTGGGAAGCCGTAGCCTTCGTGGCCGTCTGGGAGGACAAGCACGTGCTTCTTGACTCCTGGAAGGTGTGCGACATTGACTGCCTGATCGATTGTCCGATCAGTTTGCATCTTTGCAATCAATGCGTCGTTAGCATAAATCGTGACCGGGACCAGCATGCCAGGCTTTGCTGAAGGATCTATTCTGTACTCTACGTCGCTGATTTTTCGCATTCCATACTTCATTGACAAAGAAAGCCACTTGCCACGCTAGTCTTGTAGAGGCGAGCTTCAAATTTGGCTGAAAAACCTTTCTTTCTCGAAATTGATTCCACCACCTAATTTCTTTGGAATCAAATCGCTTCAGACACTTCAACTTTCCTTACTTTTTTTGTTGATCATTTGCTCCTTAAGGAGGAAGTGAATGTACTCCGATGTGAAAAGGGGGAAGGGGGGGTTCGAGCATGAAATTGAGGAGAAACTAAAACCATTGTCGACAGTTCTACTTATGACATTCTCTCCGCGCTATAGACAAAAACACCTCGCAAAGAGAATACTTTCTAGAAACCATCAAATTGCCTTGAGGAATGTGTGCTTTGTACAAATGCGCATATGGGGCTCGCGCAGCCTCATTCGAGCTGTTGCTTGATCTGGTTTGCGACAGCGCGCCCTATTTTTGGAACGGAAGAAAGCTTCTCCAAAGGAGCCTCTGACAATTTTTCAATCGAAGTGTAACCTGCGGAAAACAGGGATCTCGCCCTTACCCTACCTATTCCCTCAAGTTTTGTGAGCTGCATCAGCTCTGGCTTTATTCCGTACCGCACCCTTTCCCTGAGCTCTTCGCACTCGACTGCTAGATCAAGCCTTCCGAAAAGCCTAGAAAGCTCCCCTAGAGAATAAAGGAGCCAGTCTGAGCTGTCAACCATTCTGTGTAGGTCTCCCGGCTCGATCGAATATTTCTCAAGCAAGAACTGCTCAGGCTGTTCGTTTGCCCATGCGTTCAGAGCAAGTACTGTCCTGAAGTTGCCAAGCAGGTTCTCGTACTCAGAGTAAAAGCTGTTGTCCGTAGAATTTGGTACAGGAACCATAAACTCTGATTCCCTTGTAGAGAGGATTTCATCCAGCTCCGCCGAATCTCTCTGACGCATGTTGAATTTTGGCATCATGTCGGGCGTCTGAACTACGAGGTGCAAGAGGCCCAGAGTGTGTCTTTTGCCTCTCTCTGCGTATCTTATTCCCCTTCGCATGATTATTGCTGACTCGGGGTCGATGTAGAGTAGCGCGACTCTCTTTCCAAACTTAGTCGCAATGAATTTTTTTGTTCTCGAAAGTATAAGCTCTTCGTCTTGCAGGAATTCGAGCGCATTTTTGATTCTTGATTTAATCGTGATAGGCCTGTACTGGTTTCCGAGCAACGTGCTTTCAAAAAAGGCGTACAGATCTAACTCTTTCAATCCACGCTGCGATGCTATCAACCCTAAAACGTGAGACCTCAAAGGTCCTTCTAATGCAAGCTGCGACCTTATGGGCTCAGGCTCTGCATAGATGTAGTGTTCGAGAATGTCCTCTCTGCTCATGCCCTGATTTGCGAGGAGCACGATTTCTCCTTCGGTGTCGTACTTTGGACGCCCTGCCCTTCCGGCCATCTGCTTGAATTCAAGGACGCTGATCGGGACCTGGCCACCTTCTTCTGCATTATATCGAAAGAGCGATGAAAGAACGACTCGCCTTGCGGGCAGGTTGACTCCTGCAGCAAGCGTAGGTGTTGCGGCAAGTATCTTGATTTGCCTCGTCTTGAACGCCTCCTCGACGATTCTTCTGTGTCGCGAATCAAGCCCAGCGTGATGAAACGCGGCTCCTTTTGACACCGCTCGCGCAAGCCTTCGGGAGACGTCAGTTTCCTCTCCAGAGGACAGGATTCGCTCGGAGATCTCCCGCAGTCTCGCGCTGTCTTCGAATGAAAGTGTTGATGGGACGACTTCAGCAGCCTTGTCAGCCATTGAGACAGCCCGCTTTCTTGTTTCGCAGAAGATGAGCGACTGACCTCCGCCCTTGACGGCGTCGATTGCCACGTCTATCGGAGCTCCCCTGTTGCTCTGCGCTATTCTTGCGCTTTCACCTGTGGAGAATCCAAGGATGCCGTAGTCGTAGATTCCTTCGACGAGCTTCACGGGCCTCCATTCCGTGTCGACGAGCTTTGCGCCTAACCATTTTGCAATGTCGTCGGTGTTTTGAATCGTGGCACTCAGGGCAAGTATTTGGGATCCTGGGACGTAGCGAATGATTTTTGCTAGAATCACTTCTAGTGTCGGACCTCGGTGGGCTTCTCCTACTAGGTGAACTTCGTCAGCAATGAATAAGCCAACAGTGTCAATCCATGTAACGCCGTGTCTCAACACCGAATCAAAACGCTCGTTTGTCATCACGATAATGTCTCCCGCTCCGAGCGACTCTCCCGAGTTGTCATAGTCACCGGTCGAGATCAGGACCCTAATTTTGGACTTGTCATCATTCTTTCTCACACTCTCGAACGAAGCCTTGAACTCCTCGAACTTTTCGGAAGCGAGCGCTCTGAGCGGAGCAAGATACACGACCTTGCCTCCCTTGTCAATGACGCGCATTGCTGCCATGATAGCAACTAGTGTCTTCCCGCTAGCGGTCGGCGTTGCAAGCACTAGATTATCCCCGTCGAGAACCCCGCTTTTCACCGCCTCCTCTTGCGGAGGGTACAAAGATGTGTATCCCTGCGACTCAAGCGCTCCGACAAAATCCTCTTTCAGCGATGAGATCTCGCGGATGAGCATAGTGCAAGACGCCAAGTTCAGGCTCTTTGGATTTATGAGTATCCGGAAAAGAATTCCATGTCATCGGGTGTTCCCGGAGCGAATTAGATCTTTCTGTAATAGTGCGGTTTCGTTTCGTAGATCTGACCGCTGCGGTACAGAGTCTTCAGCATCTTGTCAGATTCATCCTCGCTGAACTTGCCAGTCTTAACAAGAGCCTGTATGAAATCAGCGTCTTTCACAGCTTCCTTCGTCTGCCCGGTCCCTTCAAGCTGCTTAAATGTTTCAAGCGCAGTCTCTAGAACGCTTCGCTCGCTCAGAGGCTTGCCATAAAGAACGCCGGGGTCAACCTGCTTCGTATTCTGATCCACCGCGACAGTCTCGAGCATCTTTTTCACGAGATTCACGGCACGCAACGCGTCATCTTCAGTGACTCTGGGATGGAGAAGGATTCTCGCCCTCGCAATCGAGAGTCTGATCAATCCTTCAAGCCACCTGGGTGTTACGGCGATTTGTCCTGGCTGAGCCATCTTTCGAAGCTGCACGTAATAATCGGAAAGCCTTTTCCTTGCATCCTCCGTGAGCTCTGGATCGAGCTTTTTTGCATACGCGATGTATTTCTTCAGCAGGTCAAATGCAATCGGTGGTGCACGTGGAAAAGAGAGCTTTGCGTGCATATCAAGAATATGCTTTGCAAGCACCTCATCACGCGCTTCGTCTGGCTCGTCTTTGACTATGAACACCAAATCGAATCTAGTAAGGAGAGGAACCGGCAGGTTTACGTTGTCGAGTATGTTCTTGTAGGGATCGTACTTTCCAAAGACTGGATTCGCGGCCGCAAGTATGCTTGTGCGAGCATTCAGAGTGGCAATGAAACCTCCCTTTGCAACACTTGCAGTTTGCTGCTCCATGACTTCGTGCAGGGCGTCGCGGTCCTCCTTTCGCATCTTGTCAAATTCGTCTATTACAGCTACTCCCAGATCGGCCAGGACTGTGGCGCCTGCTTCCAGCATCATCATTCCATTCTTCTCCCTGACCACAGCTGCAGTGAGACCTGCTGCGGTTGTTCCCCGCCCGCTGGTGTATAGCGCACGTGGAGCAACGCGAGAAACATACTTGAGCAGTTCACTCTTCGCGGTCCCAGGATCACCCACTAGTAGTACGTTGATGTCTCCTCTCAGCATCGAGCCATCAGGGAGCGACTTTTGCTTCGCGCCGACCATCATGAGAAGCGCCGCTTCCTTGTGTATCTCGTGACCAAAAATCGCAGGAGCGACTGAGCTGATCAGTCTGTCGTATGCCCCAGGCATCGCGGCAAGCGATTTGATTTCTTCCTCCTCTTCTCTTGATATCTGGGTCTCCTCAGGGCTCTTTCCAATTTGCTCCACAAAATTCCCTTCTATTCTGTACGTGAAGAGCTTTAACTTCCCTGATCCTACAGAGTATTCGGATTCGGCCTTTACAATGCCCACAAGGACGATTCTATCTCCGGGCCTAGCGCTCTTCACAATGTCCCCGAAAAGGTGCACTTCGAATGTCTGAGGCAGCTGCCCAGGAGGGAGTTCTTCGGGAAGCTCCTGGATTCTGAATATCTGGAAATCTATAAACTCCGATTTCAATTCATCAAACTCAAAGTTCTTGCTCTCTCCGCACCCATCTGTCGCACATTTCATCGGGCGCTTGAGAGGCCCTGTTGTTCCGTTTTGTTCTTCAAACGTAATATGCCCTTCAGAGCACTTGAAAGCAGCGCGAACGGCCAGCGGCCGAAGCTCAGAGGTCCTGACTACCATTCCCCTGACCATGATAAGTGTGTTCAGGTTTGTCTTTGTGACATCCCGCAGCGAAAGAATGTCCGTGAGCTCCCTTATCCTGACATGGAGCTCTTTCTTGACTTTGTCAGAATACATTGGATCCTCAATTGCAAGTGTCTCAAGAGCCGCGCCATCGAATTCTTTGAGATAAAGCTCAGGCTCTCGCATGACGTTCGTGGCAATTTCAGTGTTGTACGCCAGAAGATTCTGATAATCAACTGTGACAGATTTTCCACCTTTCGCGGGAAGCTGAGAAATCAGCGTGCGGTACTTTAGCTCGCTATATTCGTCCCTGAACATCTTGAGAAACTCGACAAAAATGTCCTTGATCTTTGCTTGAGTGTATTCCATGCTACTTCTTGTGTCCCTCCATTATTCCGATACGCCAGGACTGGAGTATGTTGTAGACTGCATCGAAAATTTGATATTCTTCTGGAGTCAGCTTTTCCTTGATGTCAGTAGGTGGTGAAAGCGAAGAAGCGATCATAAGCACCTTCCTAAGCCTCAGCTTGATCAAGTCGTAGATCAAAGTCTTTGTTCTGTCAAGGTCCGAAACTGAAGAGGGCCTGATTTCAGCGAGCTCTCTGGAATATGCCAAGTGGCGCCTGATTTTGAGATAGAAATCGCTTCTAAGACTCGCAAGCTGGTTTTCGCCTGCCATCTTCTCCCTGTTAACTGCCTTGAAGACTTCGCTCGCAAAGCTTTCTTCCTGAGTTTCGCAAAGGCCCAACTTTGTCAGCACTTCCGCGACCCATCTCGGAAGCTCGATTACATCTCCTTGATTCACAGAATCAAGATGGATACTCCCCACATCGAGTTTGGGTATGGTCTGGTTCGCTCTCAACCTTGTGCTGGAAAGCAGGTATGCGAATTCGCGATCGCCGAGCGATTCCAGAACTGAACCTGAAGACATTCGCGAGCCAGCAGAGTGCTCGTTCTGCACTGATATAAGTTTGGGAGTCGCCAATCACAACTTCCGGCAATCCAATCTCAAAGAAGTGCCGCATGAGTCCAAAACCTTATTCGTTCCTCGAAAACATAGTGGGAATCAACCGCAATAACGATACTCTTTCCGGTAGGTAATACGATTCTTTGAGCAAGAAAAGCATCCCAAGCGACGATGATGAGAAGGTCATCACAGATTCCGAGCACCTGATGTGGGTGGAAAAGTACCGTCCTCAGTCGCTCTCTGAAGTGTTCAACCAAAAGGAGGTAATTAGCAGGCTTGAAGCAATCGTTGCAAGACCGAACGAGATGCCACATTTGTTGTTCGCGGGCCCACCGGGAACAGGGAAGACCACCGTTGCACTGTGCCTTGCGCGGGAGATAATGAAGGAATACTGGAGAGAATACACGCTTGAGCTGAACGCCTCAAACGAGCGAGGGATCGACACTGTCCGGATGAGAATAAAGAACTTTGCTAGCTACGCTGATCGAAGAGAAGGAGTTCCATTTAGAATAGTACTTCTTGATGAGTCAGACTCCATGACAAACGATGCGCAAACTGCCCTGAGACGAATAATGGAAGAGAGCTCGAAAACTACAAGATTCATCCTCACCGCAAACTACAGTTCCAACATCATCGAACCAATCCAGAGCCGCTGCGCAGTGTTTCGCTTTTCCCCTCTGAGGCAGGAAGATGTTGTGAATTATCTAGAAGGAATTTGCAAGAAAGAAGGCGTAAGATACGAAAGAAATGCACTTTCGCTGATATATCAATCCACCGAGGGAGACATGCGCCACGCTCTGAATATGCTTCAGTCGGCCTCGACGCTTGGCGAAATCGATTCTGCTAGTGTGAATCGTGTGACTGGAATCTCTGGCAAGAGCAAGGTGGCCGGTGTGATCGATACTGCATTTGCTGGAGACTTTCTCGGGGCAAGGAACAAAATGATTGAGCTCTTGCAGGTGAGCGGGATGTCAGAGCATGATTTCATAAAGTATGCGAACGAAGCGCTCTCGAAATCCGATTATGCTTCCTCTATTGAAGCAATCCAGGCGACTGCAGAAGCTGACTATCGACTTATGATGGGCTCAAACCCCGACATCCAGCTGAGCGCATATCTGGCGCAGCTTGCAAAGCTTGGCAAGCAAATGGAAAGGTCCAAGAAATAATCAGTGGTGCGTAGAAGTGGAGTTCCCTCTACCTAGGGGAATGCGCGATATTTCCCCAGAGGAATCACAGGCTGCTGAAATTGTTCGCGAAGCATTCACTGAAACATGCAGATTGTTTGATTACAAACTCATGGAACCCTCGAGCCTCGAACTGTTTGAAACGCTCGCCGCGAAAAGCGGGCAAGCAATCAAAGATGAGATATATTACTTCAAGGATAAGAGCAATCGAGACCTGGGGCTCAGGTTTGACCTCACAGTTGGAATGACTAGATACGTTACTTCCAAGCGAGATCTTAGTCCTCCTATCAGGCTCGGTTCGTATTCCTCTGTGTGGCGATACGACGAGCCTCAGTACGGAAGATACAGATGGTTCTACCAGTGGGACGCTGAGCTATTTGGGCCTTCAAGTCCCGAAGCTGATGCAGAGATCATAGAGTTCAGCTCATCTTTGTTCAGACGGCTCGGAACAAACCCGTTGATCGCTATAGGCTCGAGGAGAATTCTCGAATCATATATCACAAACAAGTGCGGAATAAGCGAAGAGCCCAAGGTGCTCGATATGCTCCGAGCAATCGACAAGCTCTCAAAGAAAAGCGTGGATCAAATCCTGCAAGAGTATTCTAAGAGCTTCTCAAGAGATCAGCTTGAACTAGTCGCGAAGTTCGCTCAGTTAAGGGGCGAACCGAACCAGGTCTCAAAGGCGCTTTCCGAAAGCGAAATCGAACCTACTCCGCTGCTCGAAATAATTGACGCCCTTAAGACAAGAGGCGTCAGTGACGCAATACTCGACTTGAGCATTGTGCGTGGGATAGACTACTACACTGACATGGTGTTTGAGGCTTTTGACAAAGACAACTCAAGACTGGGCTCTCTTTGCGGAGGAGGAAGATACGACTCGCTTCCTGCAATCTATGGCAGGCCCGAGCTCGGAGCGACAGGCGTGGCTGGAGGGGTAGAGCGTGCGGTGCTTGCTTACAAGATCAAAAGAAAAGAAACAGAGCGGATCTTTGTTGCGCCTATTGGAAAAGAGGCGAAGGTGAGAATTGCAGCTTCCTCGATTGCATCAAGTCTTAGACGGGGGGGAATCCCTGCACAGTCTGAGATTGTTGAAAGGAGTCTGCGCAAGATTTTAGAGGCACAATCTGCGCTTGGTACCAGAGCCGTCGTCATCGTGGGGGAAAGAGAGCTTGCTTACGACTCTGTCAAAGTAAAGTGGATGAAAACTGGCGAGGAAATCACCCTTAAAATTTCGGAACTAGAAACAGTATTACAAAGCAGCGCCTAATCGAAAATTAAGAGATAGCTCTACGAAACAGTTCGCGGAGCTAAAGATTCTAGTTTACTTTGGCGTAATTTTGATTGCGACTGTAGGGCATACAGTTTCGCATGCCATGCAAAAAATGCAATCGGCCTCGCGAATAGGGTCAATCTTGTCAGTTCGATAGGTGTTCCACTGTTCTGAGCCCTGCTCAATTTTGACATCATTTCCAGAGCCACCCTGGCCGTCTCCCCTGAGAAACCATCCAAAGACATTGACCGGGCAAACGTCAGAACATTGTCCATCAGCTATGCACGACTCCCAGTCTACTGCCACGTATGTTCCGTGGATTCCGAATTTGGTCGGGTAAGGCTTACCCTCGGAATCGTTTCTCTGGGTACCCTCAGCCCTTACCTCATGTCCTTCGTGAGTCCCTGTCACAGGATAATCGTTAGGCCTCGATAGAAAGTCCCCATCGATCGGGCGCGGTTTATAATCCATTGCAGATAGTTCTACCATCGGATTGACCTCTGAATAAGCGAAGAAGAATTACTATTTATGGATAGACATGACGTAACGTCCGAGTCCTATTCACTACTAGTTTGTACATTATTTCTCCCGAACAATTGAGTGAACGGTTGCCTAGGACCGCAAGGCGGATGCACAACACTGTAGGCCCATAAGAGTACAAACAGAATAAAGCTCAGATTTAGAAAGAGATTTCTAGGAAGAAATCATGAACTTTCTGCAACAAAGAATCGGATGGCCTTCAGCAGATTGGGAATGCATTGGGCAGCTAGATGTTCCTCTTCTGGAAGCATTTGGGGCAATAGGTTGCGGCCAAAGGCAATTCAGTGCTGCAAAAAGCACATTTTTCTATCTTCGTGGATAGTACTTTTTGCTCCTGGACTGGTGTAGTCGGCATCGGGGCTTTCTGCTTCCTGACCTCTATCTTCTCAGCAGTTGTCGATGTTGCCGGAGAAGATGAGGGCGTCATGAATGGTTTGTTCCTCGGAGCTGTCATAGATACCATTCCTTTGACAATCATTTTGAGAGAGTAAAGACCCAAGACTGATCCTACCCCTATGAAGATGTACAACGGTGCAAGAACAAAAGGCGTGTAGGGTTGGGGGGTGCATACGCCTAACGTCCCAGCACCGCATGGCGTTGGGTAGATTGCACTCGCATACAGCAGCAGACCGTAAGCGACCAACAAGAGGAAAATGCCGATCAGGATGTTGAACACTCCGTCTAGCCTCGGATGTGACCCCGAACTCTGAACCTCCTTCTGCATATTCATCAGTTTCTATGCTCAAGGGTAATAAGAAATTCGAATCTCACGAAGGATGAATTCTATTTCGTACATTCTGAATGGTCGAGAAACTGCTCTTGGAGACAAGTTACCAACTCATTTAGAGCGGTATCAAGCCGATAATGAAGGCAAGCTGGAGAACAAAATGCATGATTCTCATCCTCGATTTTACCTTTCTGCAAATTCCAGGATCGTCATCGTGACTAATCAGACCGGTTATCGTAATACTGCTGTAACATGACAGCGCAATCAACAGCAACGGGAACATGGCATTCAGGTCTGTGAATCGGAAGAGGAAAACACCAAGACCAGACAGTGAGAGCGGTATCGCTGTGACGAAAACGATTGTCCGCTTCACTCCCACAACAACTGGGAACGACTTGACTTGAAGGGCCGTATCTCCCCTCATGTCAGCAATATCTCCTAAGAGGAGTGTCACAAGTGCAAATAATGCGAACGCGATCGCTGCGAAGAATATGGTGACATTCAGATTCTCTGCTGCGACACCTCCAGTCAAACTGGCAATCGCAGCACCGCAAGCTGCAACTATTAGTTTGTGGGGGAAGCGCTTCTTTGCCTGAACTCGTGGAAGTGAATAGGAGATTCCAAGGAAGAAGGAGATTGCAAAAAGTGCGAATGTTGCTAGACTCACAATATAAGACATGATCAAGGAAGAGCCTATGCACAGCAGAAAGACATGCGTGGCATCTTTTCTTGAAACCAATCCAGATGCAAGGGGTCTTGATGGAGAGTTTATTGTGTCCTCCTCTACGTCCATGAGATCATTCAGTACATAAATCCCGAGGGTCAGCAAATATCCAGAGGGAAGAAGTAGTGCCAGAGTAGAGAAATTGGGATGCAAGTCCGATGCAATCAAGTAGGCTGCAAATAAAGCCCACACAAAAATCAAGACACGAGTTTCGGAAACCACCAGGCGTGAGAAGGACTCAGCAAAGTTCGAGATTGAAACCCGTCTCGAGGATTTGGAAGTCGATCCATGCCCTCTGAGTCTTACACTGCTTCTGGCAGATTCATAGAAGCTCGAGCGCATATAGACCTATGATCTAGAAATATCTTGCAGATTTATACATTATTTCGGGCCAATTAAAGGCAATATCTCAAAGCTCTCCTTATGTCTTGGAGGCCGAATGCTCGGTGCTGTCTCTCAAGCATTTTGACCGCTGCGCTCAATTTTAGCCCTCTCACCTGATCTAGTCTGAACTTGTTTGCGATTTCCTCCAATATCTTCCTCTTAATGAGCTTTGAGCCGGCTCCCAAAATATTTCGAAAAACTGCGAGGGACTTGCTGGGTACAGCGGAAGGTCTACCTTGTTCAAGCCGTATTCGTTCCTTAGACTCTAGAAGAGGTTGCCCCTTGCGCCTTCGTCGAAGAAGGGGGAGCGCTCTTTACTCAATTAGACAAAGCGTTTGAAGAGAGATTTTCGATTGAGTATTCTTCTGCCATAAATCGCAATCAAATCTCATCGTATCCTTGCGCCCCTTGCCAAATCTTCGGCCGTAAGCCGAGGCTCGAATCTCTCCGAAATGGAGTCCTTTAGGGCTCCAGCGGATATTTCTCGAAAGTGCGAGATTAACTTCGTTGCAAGAGCTGGACTTTCAAACAGGAGGCCTAGAAAGAAGGAGTACGGATCTAGAGGGTTAACTATCTCTATTCCTACTCTGCAAGAGTCTATAACAAGGAAACTATAGGGCAACTCAGCTTCTTTCATGGTCACATTTGGGTGATGACTGAGTTCCTTGAAAACTGCAATTGCTCGCGGGTGCGTCATCAGGTTTCCAATGAGCTGAATTTTCGGAGAAAGTCCGCTCCGCGGGCTGTGTATGATGTATATCTTGCAACCCCTGTTCGCCGCTGCAAGCGCAGTCTCTGCCGTGCGGAAGTCAACATATCTGGTGGCAGCGTAAAGATCTGCGGTCATGGTTTCGGCCGACAAGGCCGCTTCAGCGCTCAGCTCGTTCCAAGTACGAAACAACCTTACCGGCTTTAAATTTGAGAGGCCAAGCGAGGATTCAAGGTCTTTCAGCACCTCGTGTGAGATCTCATCGATTGCAGTTCTTTCAGGAGCATTCGGATCTTTTTTCTTTTTCAGGTCCTGAAGTATCTGGATGCTTGAGCGTTTGAAAAGTATCTGTCTTAGATTTTTGACCTGGTTTTCATAGACAAGGGTCCCAAGGGCTGTGTGTTTGTACATCCCGTTGTCCTTGCAGACCAATCCGAGATCTATGAGTTCCCTCAGCCTGACGTAATAGCGCTTTTTTGAGAAATTGTGAGCTGAAAGGACGTCCAGTGATGCATTGATTCCCTCCCCAGCCATGTTGAATATCTCGAGGGAGTCTTTGTTTGCAAGGGCAGAGTGAATTGCCCTCATGTGCTCGTCCGTGGATTGGATATCGGTGTCCGAGATGTCCGCCATAGAATAGACTTGGCAGACTTCGAAAATATAGGAAGTTTCTCCAATCGCGGAGAAAATGAGGTCGTTGGTTACTAATTCGGAAACCATGCATTAATATCAGGTTTTGCACATGATTGTTTCGCGAGCTTGCATTGAACGATTTCAAAGACATCGTGTCCATAGAGGCGCATAGCGAAGCCTACGGAGTCCCGCTGGGGACGATGCGCCAGATTTTGCAGATTAGTGGATTCAACTTTTCACTCGAACCTTCGCTGAGAGGAATCAGTGGGACTCTCCAATGTTTTGATATTGTGGCAAGGAAAGGCAACCAGACAATAGTTATTGATGTGCTTCCTTCGGCAGACAGGAAGAAGAGCGAGATGAAACTGATTAACATGCGTGCAAAGATCTGGGACTGTGCGCCAGATCTAGCAATTGCAATATCTCCAGTTGAGGCAAGCAAAGAGATGAAGGAAATGGCAAAGTTCTACAAGCTTGCGTTGATAGTGGCTATGAACGAGCAGGATCTCGAAGAAAAGTTCGAGCAACTTGTTAATTCTCTCAATTAGTTCATCACGATAATTGAAGGGCGCTCATGGAGAGCGCAATTATTCCTTTTTGAATATAGAATTCAATCTTGTTTCTAGCAGACATCAATCGAACCTGTCAAACCTAGTCAAAGACAAATTCGCCTATTCACAGAATGGTGACCTGAAAAATGAATCTCGCGGCGTTAAGTCGTAACCGCAAAATTCTCTTTGAAAGAGAAATATGCATTTAACTTGGCGGCCTGTAAGACGAACTAATTTAGTTTCAGGTTTGACATTCTCATTTGTATTTTACCAGAATTTTGGAAATAGCTCCATTGCGCTAGACTCATGCTCAACAAAGAATTGGACTAGCCTCTCTTTCTGAAAGTAACCAGCGCAGCAATGGCGGCGACTGCAACTATTAGAGCAGCTATCAATGCAAGGTAAAGTGATTCTAATCCGCCCGAATTAGTCTGTTGGCTTCCTTGCGAACTTGAAGTAGGTGAAGAGGATGTCGATTGAATGAAATGTGCAACTTCTACTATTGGCGACCTGACCGTTATTTGTTGCCTCGAGTTGCTCCCAGAATATGAAACCGATCCCGTACCAGTCCAAGAAACAAACTGATATCCAGTCACAGGGGTGGCGTAGATGTTGATTGTAAAGCTCGAATCGAACCATCCGCTCGCTGGCGCGACTGTTCCCTCGCTTGGAGAATTTGATTCTATCTCAACCATGAACTGTTCGTAGAATGCAGGATCGATTGTGGTGCTCATCGAGAATGTGCCGCTTACACCAGTAGCGTACCACCTCGTGGTAGAATTGGAGCCACCAATAGGATTTGTAATAGACCATAGATTTGCATCGGCCCAGAGAGATCGATTTTGAGTCGTAAGAGCAAGGTATGAGGACGTTCCATTAGCAAAATAATTCAATGTTGGTGAGGTGAAGCCAGATCCAGAGCCTACGACCGAGTACAGTGCACTGACACTGTACTGATGATAGAAATCAATGTTCCTCGTTCCCGACGATGTGGCAGGGATTGTTGAATTCTGGCTTGCCCATCGTTCGTTTGGCTGACCGGGTACAATTGATGTCAAGGTAATTGAACCGGACGCGTCAAACCAGTAAAGGGTCGGAGTCGTCGTTAGCATTGGAGAATACAAAGTGCCAACCTGCATCCCAGAGGCCGTAGGCGCCGATGGCAAGATTCCGCCATCCACGACTGTGTAGGAAAGCTTTTGCACGAACTCGTGATAGTAAATCGGCGAGATTGAAGAACTTGAAGAGACCGTGCCTGAGCTCGTTTGCGTCATCCATCTTTCAGAGTCAGTGATCCCTGAGAGCGGATTCGTGATCGTCCAGGTCGAACCGCTGTCTATCCAAATAGTCGTCGGAGACGTTGTCAAAGTTGGCGCGTACGATTTTCCAAATTGTGTACTTGTGAGAGTCGGGGCAGATGGAAAACCTCCGTCCACTACAGAGAAGCTAGCCGTCGCGTTATACTGATGATAATACTGGAAGACTGTTGTCTGGGCGGAGCCTGCGATTCCATCGACTATCTGATTTGCTTGCCATCTCTCTGCGAATGTAGAACCTGGCAGATTCCGACTCACGTTCCAGCTGCTTCCGTAATCTGCAGTGTAAGTCACTTGCGAAGTTGTGAGATTCGCATAGGTTGAAACTCCATTCTTTACATAACTTAAGGTCGGTGCAGCATAGCCTAATCCTCCCCCATGCACAGAGTAACTGAATGTCAGCGCAGAGACGTCGCCGATGGGTGGCTGCTCCCACACTCCTCGTCCATGTGTTGCTGCCAGCACGTAGTTTGAATGAGTGAATGCAATGTCGAAAATAGCTGCGTTTGGAAGGCCGGTGCCTAGTGTCGACCATGTATTTCCCGCGTCGGAAGAGTAGAAGATTCCGCTATCAGTCCCAACGAATATGTCTCCGCTTGTTGGGTTGATTTTGACAACGTCGATGCTTGCATTCGAAAAGCCAGTCAATGGGAGAGTTTGCAAGGATGCCCCTTCGTTTGTTATTTTGAGCAATCTCGGAGTTGCATAACTCGCAAGGGCGACGTATGCTGTTTGGTAGTTAGTGATGTTGACTGCGATGCTTGAAATTGGAAAGTTTTCTTTAGCAATCGTTGTCCAATCATAGCCTCCGTTGTTGGAGACCATCACGTCACCGACTGTATCACCGAGATAAACTACACTGCTATTCGATGGAGCGACAGCGATTGCTGAAATGAGAGACGTTCCTATCGAACCACTCACGTCAATCCAGCTTGACGCATAGTTTATTGTCTTGTAGACATGAGTTCCTCCAATGTACAATGTACCAGGATTGTTTGGATCCTGCGCTACAGGCGCGTAGAATAGACTGCTGTCACTGAGATTGATGCCAGTAGTAGCAAAGCTCCAATTAGAACCACTATCATTGGACTTTTGCACATAGAGATGTGTGTAGACACAATACATGATGCTCGAATTAGTGCTTTCTATCCCCGTCCAACCCCCGTCCCCTATCGTGAGCTCATTCCAAGTGGACGTTCCAGAATATTGAACACATGCATTATCTTGAGTTCCACCTATCGCCAGGCTGTCCGAGGTTGGAGAGGCTGCAATGGACTGGAATTGAGTTATTCCCAACCCAGAGTTCAAGTCAGTCCAGCTGTTTCCGTAGGTTGTTGAATACCACAGCCCGCCGTCGTTTCCTTCGTAGATTGTTCCTGGAGACGTTGGTGAGATTACTAGGGCATGCTGATCTGGGTGGATCGAAGAGCCCGAAATGTAGCCTCCCAGGTCGGTCCAACTTGAACCGCCGGTATTCGATGAATACAGGTCGACTCCGCCGAAGTAAATATTCCTAGCGTTAGTTGGATCTACCGAAAGGACAAAGTCGTACCAGCATTGCGTCTCTCCCGCTGGCCCGCAAGGAGTAATACCAGGAGGATTTGGCGGCGTTCCTAGAGTTGTTATGACCCCGTTTGACACATTGTATTTGTATATACCAATTAGTCCGCCGCTGTAATTTGCGAACGCCACGAAGATCGTATTCGGAAGATCTCCACTGAGCGCTACAGCGACTCTGCCCTGATTTGTGGCTAAGTTTTCAGAAACTGGTAGTTCGCTCCAGACCGTTCCTCCATCAATAGTTTGCCATACTTCACCAGAATAACCTCCAGCGTACGCAACGCTTTGGTTGTTTGGATCACCAATAAGATCTGCGACCCCGTTTCCTGAAGAGGGCGAGAGAACAAGGTTCCAATTCGCGCCACTGTTTATTGACCTGAAAATTCCGAGACCAGCGGGATTGGGTGACGAAGCGAGACCTCTGCAGCACTCGGCCCAAGTTGTTGAAACAAGAAGATCGCTCGGGTTGGTTGAATTAATCAAAATCCCAGATATTGCACTCCCAGAGAATACGCTACCACCCAGAGTACTCCAAGTGTTTCCGCCGTCAGTCGACTTGAGCAAGCCAGCTCCGTAATAGCTATCACCCGAGTGATTAGGCTCGCCAGTTCCAACATAGAGTGTCTTTCCATCTGAGGAGATCGCTATTGCGCCAATCGCAAGGCTTGGAAAGGAGTCGCCGATGGGAGTCCAAGTTGTGCCCTTATTAGTCGACTTCCATATTCCTCCTTGCGCTCCACCGACGTACACAATCGAGGGATTGGTATTGTTGACCGCTATCGCAGTTATCCTGCCAGAAAACGGAGCTGTGCCCCAAGTGGGTTGATCAAACCCGTTGGAAATTGGCTTTGGACCAATGTCTGTCCAGCTCGAACCAACAACTGGAATCGTGCTTGAGTGAGTCAGTGCACCTGCAATAGTTGATTTCAGATCGGTGGATGTTCCAGCATTCTTTGCGAGGCCTGTTGGATAATTTTGGGCCAATGGGAGATAAAGGAGGTTAGAAATTGTACCAGAATGGAATCCAAAGGAGAGGCCTAAAGGAAGGATGGGAAATACTAGTAGAATGATGATTGGCACAAGTAGTTTGACATTACTACAAGACAGATTGTGTTTGGTACCAGCTTTCCGCATTTATGAGAAGCATTCCGATAAAGCGCATATAGAAACTTTAGTTCCTTAATATTAGGGATCGCATGGTTTGTTACCAGTGGCTGAATTGCTCGATCTTATCGTAATTTGTCAAGACATCTGCTAGAGAAGATAATTCCATCCTGGTTTGCTTATTTGCCAGCTCACAAGCCCGAGAGTTGATATTGCGTTCGGGTTTGACAAAATCAAAGAAATGCTTCAAATCCTGCTCTGCCTTCGCCTAGTGTCAAGACTCCAAGTTTCATAAAGAAAGGATGGCGCTTGCAAACCCGATAATTTTCTACATCCAGTGAAAATTGGTTGTTCGCCTAATATTGAAGACCAACTCCAGAATGTAGATCTTCCGACTTCTCCTAGTTCCTCAAAGCATACGATTTCATTAATCTAAAATAACTATATTGTCCTAAATCCACTGGTGTATCAAATACTTGTTTGGCCTGGTTGAAATGACAATAGCGTGATTCAACTTTCAACCAAGAACATTGTTTAGTGTCTTACTCGCACCTCGAATCAGCGCGGTTTTCGTACATACCTTCAGAAATGCCCGTGGCTAACCTATTGGATGTCAATAGACTGAAAAAGAGAGAAGGTCTGGTTCTAAAGACCCTCTATTTCCAAGCTTTGCTTCTTTTCCTATTTGTTGAGGCCATATCGAGTAGCTATCTTCACGATGATGAAGATTACCAAGGTGACGATTATGAAAGTTATTACAGCAACCGCAAAGTCTCCAATCCCGAAAACTTGTTTGTTAACAATAGCTGAATAAGTTGAGAGGTTTCCTAGTCCTGGAGCCGCTAACCCTATGATTGGCATGATCAGGTCCTTGACGAGAGCGAGAACGACAGCTCCAAGATATACACCTAAAATAAATGCCACCGCAAGTCCCAACACCTTGTACTGTGAGAGGAACGTCATGAACTCGTTTCGCATTCCCTTCGGTGCCGCAGCAGCAGGGGCTGGAGTAAGCAATTTTGTGATCTTTCTAAGTTCCGCAAGTATTTCACTATCGGCTGAAACAGTTTCATCAGGCAATTCTAATTTCAGAATTTTTGTAGCTTGACCCGCCTATAATCCTTTGTTTCTGCAGATGATATTCTCATTAAATTAGAATGCAGGACGAAGGAATGCAGAAGTCGGCCTTCCCGGTCACGATAGAGGACTCTAGAAGAATACTTTACCAATATCGTGTCCTTTCTTGACTCGCTGGCTTACCTTTGCTTCGGAGACCCTGTTATGTTTGTGACATTTGCTGCGTACACCTATATAGTACTACACTCCTATTACACACTAGCGATAGACAATGGCAACAACAACAACAAGATCAATACCAACACCAACGCTGACACCAATCAGACCCGCAACAACCAT
>VFSW01000179.1_pt1 | contig 86073 bp, 79 predicted proteins | sample 5358111 | NCBI WGS metagenome assembly VFSW01 (sample SAMN11554181, study PRJNA540505) | mine drainage metagenome | isolation source: sediment from site ElyBrook_90M | place: USA: Ely Copper Mine, Vershire, VT | collected 2017
AAGCCAGCCGCACGCATCCGCTGGCGATAGGTCGCCATGCGCGCAGGCGGCGGGACTGGCCGGTTCGGTTGACGGGGCATTGAGTCTCCTTCTCGTAACATGTTACAGATATTCGCTGCACTTGTCACGAATTTTCGAAAATCAGCGAATTCCGGCTCGCGCCTCCGGCGGGGCCGCCGCCATGTCTTTGGCAATCGGGCGCGATTCACGAAACTCACGAATTACGACAAACACCAACCCAATCTCCAAAAATATAGGAGAATGAGCTTCGAGCCGTCATGCGGACCTAGACTTTTCGAATGTAATGGAGGGCCGGCAGTCCCGAGACGCTATCAGTTATAGGCTCGGGATTATCGGAAGAGATTACTGCTGCCGCAACGTGTTGAGAAGCCACGTTGTCCAGCCCGATCACGGCCTCGACGTAGAACGCCGCGCCCGGGTGAGCGCGGTTAAGGCCATGCTTCAACTCAGCGATCCCTGCGGCGACGATATGCTTTGCTCGCCCCTTGCCTCGCTCGGATTTTGGCACGGCAACGCCAATCTGAAAAACAGGAAGCCCCTCCTCAAAGCCTGCGGTGACGAAGTTCGCAAAGGCGAGAACAATTCGCCCGTTCATTCGTGCATAGGTAAAGCGTGTTTCTCCGCTCGGCACCTTGTCCATGTAAACAAAAACGTCGCGATCCAAAGCCGCCCTTTGCAGATCAATTTTGCCGTCCCGGACGGCTTGCTGGAATGATACCATAGCGGGGGTGGGGTCTGTTAATTCTGCCATGCTGCACCGTAGCATATGAGGTGGGGCTCCGCCCTTGATGTCATCGCAGACCCCATTACTCCTACTTCGTTGCTGCGGCGACTAGGCCCTCTCTCTCAAGAACCCGCCGGATTTCCTCGAACGTCGCGCGGACATTGCTCTTTGGAAATCGTATTTGGCACAAACCGTCGATGTTTGAGAACGCGGCGCATCCATCCTCCAAGAGGATGATTGCCTTCCGAAACCCTAGCCGCCCCTGAAAAAGCCCTGCTTCGTGGACAACGTTTTCACGGGCGCGGATTGTGCCGTCGGGTTGCTCGTCTTCGGCGGTCAATATCAAAAATGCAAAAGCGGCTTGATCTAGCATTTCCTCTAAGCGCGTCGGCGTCGCAATTCCGGCCACTGAGCTGCTGTTAAATTCCTCGGCCTTCAGATGAAGGCGCTCACCAAGAAAATCCTTCAGCACGTGCCACTCTTTCGAATGGCCGTGTCCAATAAATACTGTTTTCCCGGTCGCAGTCATTTTCCTCTGCCCCTGTTCAATTCGTTCGAGGTGCAGCGCTGTCGCGCGCACCGCTTTCGCAAGACTTTCGAGCCCATTGTCCAATACTGTTGCTGACAAATCCACAGCTAGTAATGATTGATGGGGCGCGACGCGATGGCCTTGCGAAACGGCTAATGAATCCCGTGACCAACTTGGGCCACCTATGAGTGTGCGAGCTATCGTCGCCCGATTGGCCCATTTCAGACTTTCGATTTGCTCAAATTTACGGTCGAGGAACGCATCCTGCTGACCGCGCCTTAGGACGGTGAAGATCGAGAGAGCTCGATCTTTCAGCTCCAAGAATTCGTCGCCGAGGTGCTTAAGAGCATCTTCAATGTCATCAATGTTAGGCGAGCCTGCGCGCGCGACAAGTTCATCTATGACATCTTGGAAATCCATGTTTTGCCAACCTGGATCTACACTGTTTACCGGCCAATTGTCCTCTATTCCCCACTCGGAGCTAAAATTCACTCCCGCAGGCTTAGGTGTGATGCCATCGAAATAGATCGTAGCATGATAGCCGAGGCTTGAACCCGACCAAGACCGCTTTGCTTGATTGCAGACTTCGCGGATGGCGGAAAACGCCTTCTGCAAATCTTCGACGCAAAGTCGCGATCGCGTGGCGGCAACGCTGTCGACAAGCTCGAAAAGCTCGTTGATGAGCGTCATGGGCGAATTTCGCTTATCGCCCATTGCGGGCGGTTGGCGCGCAGGGTCGCGCAGGCGGCAGGCTCGATCTCGACCAGATGGGCGTGTTCAAACCCGGCCCGCTCCAGCCCCAGGGCCTGCCCCCCGGCACCAGCGCAAATTTCCAGCGATGCCAGTTTTGTCATGCCTTGATCCCTCGTCCCGCCAAAGCCTATGTTCTATCTATGTTCAGTGTCAAGAGGCCCGCTCCAGCATGAACACGGCCTGTTCGCCGAACAGGTTCCAGAACCACCATGGCGCATGGACGCGCATCGGCGCACCGCTGCTTTTTACGGCGGTGGCCGAGAGAATGCGGGCGTCGATCTCGCGGGTGAGATTCACAAAATCGCGCAAAGTGCAAAAATGGATGTTGGGGGTGTCATACCACGCGTGCGGCATGTTCTCGGTCACGGGCATGTGGCCGGAAAACCCCAGTTGCCAGCGCACCCGCCAATGGCCGAAATTCGGGAACGAGACGATCACCTTTTTGCCAATGCGCAGCAGGTTTTCCAGCACCTTGCGCGGCTGGCGGGTGGCTTGCAGCGTCTGCGAAAGAATCACGTAATCAAAGGCCTGGTCCGGATAGGCGGAAAGATCGGTATCAGCATCGCCCTGAATGACCGAAAGGCCGCGCGCCACGCAGGAATTCACCCCCGCCTGCGAGAGTTCGATGCCGCGCGCATCAGCGCCGCGCCGGTCGCGCAGCAGCATCAGCAGGCTGCCATCGCCGCAGCCGACATCCAGCACGCGTGATTTTTCCGCGACGAGGCCAGCTATCAGCAGCAAATCAACGCGGGTGGCGGGTGGCGCAACAAGCTGGTCCTGGCTCATGATGCCACCGCCAGCCCACGGGCTTTGGCCGCCGCGTTGATAAAGCCGCTGGTCGTGGCAAAGAGATCCGGCACGTCCAGCAAAAAGGCGTCGTGGCCCTTGTCGCTGTCGATCTCGACGAAAGACACCGACGCCCCGCCGGCATTGAGCGCATGGACAATGGCGCGCGATTCGGACGTCGGGAACAGCCAGTCCGAGGTGAAGGACACCACGCAAAACCGGGTCTGGCTGCCTTTGAAAGCCAGGGAAAGCGCGCCACCATGCTCGGCGGCCAGATCAAAATAATCCATGGCGCGGGTCAGATAGAGATAGGAATTGGCATCAAAGCGCTCAACGAAGCTAAGTCCCTGATAGCGCAGATAACTCTCGATCTGGAAATCCGCATCAAACGAAAAGGTGCGGGCATCGCGGTTTTGCAGCTTGCGTCCGAACTTTGATTGTAGAGCGTTTTCAGAAAGATACGTAATATGCGCCGCCATGCGGGCCACCCCCAGCCCCTTGGCCGGACGGGTTTCTGTTTCAAGGTAGCGCCCGCCTTGCCAATCGGGGTCAGCCATGATGGCCTGGCGCCCGACTTCATGGAAGGCGATGTTTTGCGCGGAATGGCGCGCGCTGGTGGCAATGGGCATGGCCGCGAAAACGCGCTGCGGATAGTTGGCCGCCCATTCCAGCACCTGCATGCCGCCCATTGAGCCGCCAGCCACGCAAAACAGGCTGTCAATGCCGAGATGGTCAATCAGCATGGCTTGCGCCCGCACCATGTCGGCAATAGTCAGCACCGGAAAATCAAGGCCGTAGGGCTTGCCCGTCGCCGCGTTGATCGAGGCTGGACCTGAGGAGCCCATGCAGCCGCCGATGACATTGCTGCAAATGACAAAGAATCGGTCGGTGTCGATGGGGCGGCCTGGCCCCACCATGGTTTCCCACCAGCCCGTCCTGCCGGTGACGGGGTTGACACTGGCGACGTGCTGATCGCCGGTGAGAGCGTGGCAAACCAGCACGGCATTGGATTTTTCCGCATTGAGTACGCCATAGGTCTGATAGGCGACGTCCAAAGGGATGATCGCGACACCGCCGTCGGTCACAAAAGGCATTGCCGCCCGAAAAGCCATGGTTTCACTGGGCAAAGGCACGACGCGCTGGGATGATGCGGGCTCGATGATGCTCATGGCAGGCTCAATTGAACGATTTGTTCGATGTTGCGAACGATATGTTCTTTTTATAGGCCAAACGGCGGTGCCCCGTCAAGCTTTTTGGCGCGCGCTTGCGGGTCGGCTGGCGTGTCGGATAGGGTCATTGGTGGACGCGGCAGGGTGGCTGTGTGTTGCGCGGCTCAAATCACTGTGTTAAGGCCCGCCATGTTCCGGGTGTGGCGCGAGCCGCTGCGACGGGGCATTGTTTGTGGCCGGTCGGTTGAAAAATAAGCTTGCGAGCTTGAATATCTTCTGCCAGGGCGCGGCAATATCCACATTTATCGGGTTTGACACGCCGGAAGGCTTAAGCGGGGTTGCGTTGGCCACACAAGAAACATTTGTCTCCGGCGTTACAGGCCGCTATGCCTCAGCGCTGTTTGAGCTTGCGCGCGAGCGTAAACAGACCGATCTGGTTGCAGAGGGGCTGGATCGCTTTGCGACTTTGATCAACCTCAATGGCGATATGGCGCGGTTTGTTCGCAGTCCGGCGCTTGCCGCCGCCGAGCAGTTGCGCGCGCTTGAGGCGCTGCTGCCGCGCGCCAATGTGGATGGCCTTGCGGCCCAGTTCATCAAGATGGTGGCCAGCAAGCGCCGCCTCTTTGCCATTTCCGGCATGATCGACGATTTCAACAAGCTCAATGATGCCGCCAAGGGCGTGACACGGGCCCAGGTGACGGTTGCCCAACCGCTCAGTGCCGCGCATCTTGACTCCCTCAAGGCCGAGCTCGCCAAAATCAGCGGCAGCAGCAAGGTTGATCTCAACGTCAAGGTCGATCCCGCCATCATCGGCGGACTGATCGTGCAACTTGGTTCTCGCATGGTGGACGGGTCGCTGCGCACCCGGCTCACCACCATCCATCAACGTATGAAAGAGGTCGGCTAATGGATATCCGCGCCGCTGAGATTTCAGCGATCCTGAAGAACGAAATTGCCAATTTTGGCAATGAGGCCCAGGTTTCAGAAGTGGGACAGATTCTGTCAGTTGGTGACGGTATCGCCCGCGTCTATGGCCTTGATAATGTGCAGGCCGGCGAGATGGTGGCGTTTGAAAACGGCTCCCGCGGCATGGCGCTGAACCTCGAATCCGACAATGTCGGCGTCGTGCTGTTCGGCTCGGATCGCGAGATCATGGAAGGCCAGACCGTCAAGCGCACCGGCGCGATTGTGGACGTCCCGGTCGGCAAAGGCCTGCTTGGCCGCGTTGTCGATGCGCTCGGCAACCCGATTGATGGCAAAGGCCCGATTGTCACCGACCAGCGCGCCCGCGTTGACGTGAAAGCCCCTGGCATTATTCCGCGCAAATCGGTGCATGAGCCGATGGCGACCGGCCTCAAGGCCGTCGATGCGCTGATTCCGATTGGCCGCGGCCAGCGCGAATTGATCATCGGCGACCGCCAGACCGGCAAGACCGCTGTGGCGCTCGATGCCATTCTCAACCAGAAGCCGATCAATCAGGGCACCGACGAAAAAGCCAAGCTCTATTGCGTCTATGTCGCCATCGGCCAGAAGCGCTCGACCGTCGCACAGTTCGTCAAGGTGCTGGAAGAGCAGGGCGCTCTGGAATATTCGATCATTGTGGCAGCAACCGCTTCTGATCCGGCCCCGATGCAGTTTCTGGCACCGTTCTCCGGCTGCGCCATGGGCGAATATTTCCGCGACAATGGCATGCACGCGCTGATCATTTATGATGATTTGTCCAAGCAGGCCGTCGCCTACCGCCAGATGTCGCTGCTGCTGCGCCGCCCGCCAGGCCGCGAAGCCTATCCTGGCGACGTGTTCTACCTCCACTCCCGCCTGCTGGAACGCGCTGCCAAGCTGAATGATGCGCAAGGCTCCGGTTCGCTGACCGCACTGCCTATCATCGAGACACAGGCCAATGACGTGTCGGCCTATATCCCGACCAACGTGATCTCCATCACCGATGGCCAGATCTTCCTTGAAACCGACCTGTTCTTCCAGGGCATCCGCCCGGCGGTGAACGTCGGACTGTCGGTGTCGCGCGTCGGCTCCGCCGCGCAGACCAAAGCGATGAAAAAGGTCGCGGGCAAGATCAAGGGTGAATTGGCGCAATACCGCGAAATGGCGGCGTTTGCGCAGTTCGGCTCCGATCTCGATGCCTCGACGCAGGCCTTGCTGAACCGTGGTTCGCGCCTGACCGAGCTTTTGAAACAGACGCAGTTTGCGCCCCTGAAAATGGAAGAGCAGGTCTGCGTGATTTATGCGGGCGTCAATGGCTATCTCGACAAGTTGCCGCTGAACCGTGTGAAGCCGTTCGAGGATGGCTTGCTCGCCAATCTGCGCTCCAGCCACATGCCGCTGCTCGACGCCATTCGCGATTCTAAGGACTTGTCGGATGCGTCGGCGGCGACCCTGAAAAGTGCCGTCGAAGCTTTTGCCAAGACGTTTGGCTAAGGCGTTCGTCTGAGGCGTTAGTCTGGGGTTGGAACAACAGGTGGGCATTTTGGCCCGCCACGACAGGGTTGACACATGCCGAGCTTGAAAGATCTGCGCAACCGCATCGCTTCGGTGAAGGCAACGCAGAAAATAACCAAAGCGATGCAAATGGTGGCAGCGGCCAAGCTGCGCCGGGCGCAAAGCTCCGCCGAGGCGGCGCGCCCCTATGCGGAGCGCATGAGCAGCGTGCTCGCCAATCTGGCGGGCAGCATGGCACCGGGGGCAGGTGGTCCCGGCCTCATGTCCGGAACCGGCCAGGATTCAACGCATTTGCTGGTGGTTTGCACGGCGGAACGCGGCCTTTGCGGTGGGTTCAACACCTCCATCGTGCGGCTGGTGCGTGAGCATGCCTCGCAATTGCTGGCCCAGGGCAAGAAGGTGAAAATCATCTGCGTGGGCAAAAAGGGCTATGACCAGCTCAAGCGCACTTATGAGAGCCACATTATCGAATTGATCGAGCTGCGCTCCATCAAAAACATGGCATTCGCCAATGCCGACCCGATTGGTCGCAAGATTGTTGCGTTGTTCCATGATGGCGAGTTTGACGTTTGCACGCTGTTTTTCTCGCGTTTCAAATCGGTCATTGCGCAGTTTCCGACCGCCATGCGGCTGATTCCAGCCGATATTTCGGCGAGCGCGGCAACTGCCGCCAAAGCGCCGGTCGCCGCGGCAGGGCAGGTGAATTATGAGTTCGAGCCCGATGAGAGCGAGATTCTGGCCGATCTCCTGCCGCGCAACATCAGCGTGCAGGTTTTCCGGGCGCTGCTCGAAAACGCCGCGTCCGAGCAGGGCGCGCGCATGAGCGCCATGGACAGCGCGACCCGCAATGCGGGCGAAATGATCAAGAAGCAGACGACGAAATACAACCGTTCGCGTCAAGCCATGATCACCAAGGAACTGATCGAGATTATTTCGGGCGCCGAGGCGCTCTGACACCAACCTGAACGAGGATGAAGGCAATGGCAAAGGCAAACAACAAGGGCCGCGTAACCCAGGTGATCGGCGCGGTCGTGGACGTGCAGTTCGATGGCGATCTGCCGGAGATCCTCAATGCGCTGGAGACCACCAATGGCGGCAACCGGCTGGTGCTGGAAGTCGCACAGCATCTGGGCGAAAATTCGGTGCGCTGCATTGCCATGGACGTCTCCGAGGGCCTGACCCGTGGCCAGGAAGTGACCGATACCGGCGCGCCGATCATGGTGCCGGTGGGCGCGGGCACGCTCGGGCGCATCATCAATGTCGTTGGCTTGCCCGTCGACGAATTGGGCCCGGTCGAGGCCGAGACGACGCGCGCCATCCACCAGCCCGCACCAAGCTATGCCGAGCAATCGACTGAAGCACAGATTCTGGTTACCGGCATCAAGGTTGTCGATCTGCTGGCCCCCTATGCCAAGGGTGGCAAGATCGGCCTGTTCGGCGGCGCTGGCGTCGGCAAGACCGTGCTGATCATGGAACTCATCAACAATGTCGCCAAGGCACACGGCGGTTATTCGGTGTTTGCGGGTGTCGGCGAGCGCACCCGTGAAGGCAATGATCTCTATCACGAAATGATCGAATCCGGCGTCAACAAGGATCCGCACGAAAACAATGGCTCGACCGCCGGCTCGAAGTGCGCGCTGGTCTATGGGCAGATGAACGAGCCGCCGGGCGCACGCGCCCGTGTCGCGCTCACCGGGTTGACTGTCGCTGAGCATTTCCGCGACCAGGGCCAGGACGTGCTGTTCTTCGTTGATAATATCTTCCGCTTCACGCAGGCCGGTTCGGAAGTGTCGGCGTTGCTCGGGCGCATTCCCTCGGCGGTCGGCTACCAGCCGACGCTGGCGACGGACATGGGCCTGCTGCAGGAGCGCATCACCACCACCAACAAGGGCTCGATCACTTCGGTGCAGGCGATTTACGTGCCCGCCGACGATTTGACCGATCCGGCCCCCGCCACCTCCTTCGCCCATCTTGACGCGACCACCGTGCTGTCGCGCTCGATTGCCGAAAAGGGCATCTATCCGGCGGTGGATCCGCTGGATTCGACCTCGCGCATGTTGTCGCCGCTGGTTGTCGGCGAGGAGCATTACGACATCGCCCGTCAGGTGCAGCAGGTGCTGCAGCGCTACAAGTCACTGCAGGACATCATCGCCATTCTGGGCATGGACGAATTGTCCGAAGACGACAAGATCGCCGTCGCCCGCGCCCGCAAGATCGAGCGCTTCCTGTCGCAACCCTTCCACGTCGCCGAAGTCTTTACCGGTTCACCGGGCGTGCTGGTGTCGCTGGAAGACACGATCAAGGGCTTCAAGGGTCTGGTCGAAGGCAAATATGATCACCTTCCCGAAGCGGCATTCTATATGGTGGGATCGATTGATCAGGCCATCGAAAAGGCCGGCAAGATGGCCAAGGCCGCAGCCTGATCCGCTACAGGCGGTTTGCTAAATCAGATTAGGCGGTGGCGACGAAAGTCACCGCCGCCTTTTTCTTGTCTTGCCAGCGCCCAGCCTTGCGAGTCCCAAGGCCTTCATTGTAGCTTGGAAATCCCAGTCATGGGTCGCAAGCCTAAGTGAGGGTGTCATGGGTATTTCAAAGCTAGTTCTGGCGCTGGGTCTGAGCGCTGCGCTTTTTGGGCCGCAGATGGCCTCAGGGGCGAATTTGCAGCGCGTCGGACAGTGCGAGCGCACGCGCATCAAGCGGATCATGGGGCGCATTACCCCGCGCCCCGACAGCAGCGGCACCGGCATAGCCTACGCTGACGGACTCTATGGCGTGAGTTATGATTTCATCGCGGCCATAGCGCGCTCACACCTTGGCGATCCGATCAGGATTTGCCTCGTGTCGTTGCCCAAGAATTGCCCGCCGGGCGACAATCGCGGCATCATCTATAGCGCCCGAAATCTGCGCACCGGTGCCCATTGGGCCTTGCCCGACGCCGAACATTTGTGCGGCGGGGCGTGAGGGGCGCGCCGGAATCTCCGACGCGCGCCTGACATTACACCATGTATTGCCCGCCATTGGCGCTGAGGGTGGAGCCGGTGATGAAGCCGGCGTCGTCCGAGGCGAGAAACACCACGCAGCGGGCGATTTCCTCGGGCTCGCCGAGGCGACCGACCGGGATCAGCGGCAGGATGTTTTTGTCGAGCACTTCCTTGGGCACGGCACGCACCATTTCGGTGGCGATATAGCCGGGGCAGATGACGTTGACGGTAATGCCTTTTTTGGCGTTTTCCTGCGCCAGCGCTTTGGTGAAGCCAATATCACCAGCCTTGGCGGCGGAATAATTGGTCTGGCCCATCTGGCCCTTCTGGCCGTTGATTGATGAAATGTTGATGATGCGGCCGAAATTCGCCTCGCGCATCGCGTCAATCACCGGGCGGCACATGTTGAACAACGAGTTCAAATTGGTGTTGATGACCGCATACCATTGCTCGGGCGTCATTTTGTGGAACATGCCGTCGCGCGTGATGCCGGCATTATTGACCAGAACGCCGATGGCGCCATGATCCGCGGTCACTTTGGCAAGGCCCGCGACGCAGGCGTCGTAACTGGCAACATCCCATTTGTAGACGCTAATGCCGGTTTCAGCCTTGAAGGCTTCGGCTGCGGCATCATTGCCATGATAGACGGCGGCGACCGTATAGCCTGCCGCCTTCAGAGCCTTGGCGACGCTTGCGCCAATACCCCGCGTTCCCCCCGTGACGACTGCCACACGAGCCATGTTACCCTCCTGTTGTTCCATTACGACGTTTCTCACTGCGGGGCCGCTCTTGTCGGCGACCTCCGCCACTCCCTATCAGATCAGCGTTCGACCGTCATGGCAATGCCCATGCCGCCGCCAATGCACAATGTAGCAAGGCCTTTCTTGGCACCGCGCCGTTGCATTTCGTAAAGCAGTCCGGTGAACACCCGCGCGCCCGAAGCGCCAATCGGGTGGCCGATGGCAATCGCCCCGCCATTGACGTTGACGATGGCCGGATCCCAGCCCATGTCCTTGTTGACCGCCAGCGCCTGCGCCGCAAAGGCCTCGTTGGCTTCGACGAGATCGAGATCCTTCACCTTCCATCCTGCTTTTTCCAGCGCCTTGCGCGAGGCCGGAATCGGGCCGGAGCCCATCAAGGCCGGATCAACGCCCGCCGTCGCCCACGAAGCGATGCGCGCCAGCGGCGTCAGGCCGCGCCTGGCAGCTTCAGCGGCGCTCATCAGCACCAGGGCCGCAGCGCCATCATTGATGCCGGAGGCATTGCCCGCCGTCACGGTGCCATCCTTCGAGAAGGCCGGCTTGAGCTTGGTGAGGGCCTCCAGCGTGGTGCCTGCGCGAATATATTCATCGGAATCGACCACAATATCGCCCTTGCGGGTCGAGATGGTGAAGGGCGTGATCTCGTCCTTGAAACGCCCGGCCTTCTGGGCTGCCTCCGCCTTGTTCTGCGAACCAAGGGCGAAATGATCCTGAGCGTCGCGGCTGATCTGCCATTTGGTCGCGACATTCTCCGCAGTCGTGCCCATGTGATAGCCATGGAAGGCGTCAAACAGGCCATCCTTGAGCATGGTGTCGATCAACTTGAAATCGCCCATTTTGGTGCCCGACCGCATATAGGCGGCGTGCGGGGCCATCGACATGCTTTCCTGCCCGCCGGCAACAACGATCTTGGCATCGCCCGAGGCGATCTGCTGCATTCCCAGCGCGACGGCGCGCAGGCCCGAGCCGCAAAGCTGGTTGAGGTTGAAGGCGGTTTTTTCCTGCGGAATACCGGCTTTCATTGCCGCCTGACGGGCAGGGTTCTGGCCCTCGCCAGCGCCGAGCACCTGGCCCAGGATCACTTCGTCAACATCGCCTGCCTCAACCCGCGCCCGCGCCAGCGCTGCCGTGATGGCGGCTGCGCCCAAGACATGGGCGGGTGTCGTGCCAAAGGCACCATTGAACGAACCCACCGCCGTGCGCGCAGCGCCGACAATCACGATATCCTGGGCAGAAGACATGTTAACACTCCCTGTTCGCCTGGCCATCATGGGCTGCGGCGGTGAATGGCAAAGAAATTCCGGCGTGAACCTTGAGGCGCGCCCAGTCCAGACTTATGCCCTGGCTGACTGTTTAGCGGCAATTCCCTTTTCGGCCAATGTGCTAGCCAATTCGCCCGACTGGAACATCTCGCGCAAAATGTCGCAGCCTCCGATGAATTCGCCCTTGACGAAAATCTGCGGAATCGTGGGCCAGTTGGTGAAATCCTTGATGCCCTGGCGAATCTCGCCATCCTCAAGCACATTGATGCCCTTGAAAGGCACGCCAAGATGATCCAGAATCTGTACCACCTGGCCGGAGAAGCCGCACTGCGGAAACTGCGGTGTTCCCTTCATGAAAACGACGATATCCTGCGAGGCGACTTCAGTCGCAATTCTGTCATGGGCGTTGCTGGCTTGCGTCATGGTCAAATTCTCCTCGATAGGCCGGACAAAATCTGTCGCTGGTTCCGCGCAATATAGCGATTGCATTGGGTAATTGCCAGTGGCTCGAAATGGCGGGGCCAGGCCATTGGTTGAAGGATCAACGCGTGTTCGCAGGCCAAACGTTATCGCGATGTACTGGCGATCGATACAATTTGGCGCAGCGCCTTGCCAGCGGCATCGTCAAGCGCCGCAGCCATGCCGGGGCCACCATGCGTCGGCGCGGGCGAGGTGGCCCGGATGACGCGCGCCGCGATGACCCGCTCGCTGGCGGTCGATACCAGACGCACCGAGAGCGACACAATGGCGAGGCCTTGGCTGACATCCACCTCAAACCGGCGGATGGTGATTTTGAGGGTCTCGTCGCCAATCCCGTCAGGATGGCGTGCCCCAACTGTGCCACGGGCGTTTTCCAGGGCTTCGCGGATGCGGGCCTGCAAAAGGCGCGGCAGGCCATCAGCCCATTGGCTGCCCTGCAAGTAGGCGACATTGTCAGGGCCCGTGCGCACCACCAACCGATCACTGTCATAAGGCAGGATGGCGACCGGCAGGCTGACGTCGATCTGATGGCGCAGGCGTGGACTGGGGCCGCTGTCGGCCGTCCCCAGATCATAGATCTGGCGCGCTTCGGGTGCCGTGGCGCACCCACCGAGCAAAGCGACAGCGGCAAGGGCGAGCGCCAAGGGCGCGCGCATCGGCATACGCTTGCAGCCTGTTGCGAGCGAAGGGCTGTCCTGGCTGTCCCGGTGCTTGGTCATCGCGCGGTGTTTTACCTTAAATCTTGAAAATGATCATCATGATTGCGCCTCGTCAGCGCGATGGATATTCGGGCACCGAGGGCTTCGCACCGAAAATCAACTGCGTGGGGTTTTTGCGCAGCGAACGCACGGTTTTGTTGATCTCATCCAAAGTGTGGCGGCCATCTTCGGCCAGCGCCTGATATTGGCGCAAGCCCTCGCCTGAAAACCGCTTCAGCCCGCCCGATATGGAATTGGTGGTGCGGTCGAGGTCTATTGCGAGTTTACGCAAGGCAACGGCGGCAGACGAGACGCTGTTCAGCGTGCCTTTGGAGGATTGTGATCCAATCAGCCCCTGCGCCGAGGCGACCAAAGCGTCAAGCTTGTCGGAAGTTTTGGTGAGTTTGGCGGTCAAGGCTTTGACATTGGCGACAATGGCGGTGACATCGTCCGGCTTCACCGCCTTGACGACGCCATCCATGTCGGAGGTCAGTTGCTTGATCTGCGGCCCAATCGGCGCAAGACTCTTGCCAAGGGACGCCGTGCTTTTCAAAAAGGCATCAACGCCGGCCGCATTATCGGCAAGCGTCTTGGTGAAAACCTGGATATTGTTGATCGACTGCTGCACCGCGCCAGTGTTGGCACCCATCAAGTCGTTGGCTTTTTCCAGCACTGCGGAGGACTGTTTGGAGAGCGTCTGCACCATGGTGAGCAGGCTCTGGATCTCCGAGGCTGATGCGTTGATTTCGGGCAGGGCCCCCGGCACCTTCGCACGCAAGGGCGCAGCGGTGATGCTGCCACCCGATAGCGCCACCGAGGCCACGCCGGTAAGGCCGGTTTGCGACAATTCCGCATGGGTGTCGGTTTTCACCGGCGTGCGGCTGTCAATGGAAATGACCGCCTGCACCACGCCGGGATTGTTGGCCATCAGGCCGAGGCTTTTGACCTCGCCAACATCCAGGCCGTTGAAAGTCACCGACGCGCCTTTGGAAAGGCCCGCGACCGAGCCTTTGAAAATAATCCGGTAGGATGAATGGGCTTGCAACTGGCTGCCACCGGCAATCCACAGCACAAAGCCGAACATGGCACCGATCACAGCCAGAGTGAAAGCGCCAATAATCGCAAAATGAGCGCGGGTTTCCATCGCTCTATCCTTTCTGCGCCGCGGGCATGGAAGCGGGCGCAGGGGGTGGCATGGGGTTGGTATCGGCTTCGAGCGCGCTAACCTGGCGCGCCCGCTTGCCGTGGAAATAGGCCCTGAGCCAGGGATGATCGGCGGCGAGCATTTGCGTCATGGTGCCAATGGCAATGACTTTGCCATCAGCCAGCGCTGCCACCCGGTCACAAATCGCAAACAACGAATCAAGGTCATGCGTCACCATAAACACAGTCAGTCCCAGTGCCTTCTGCAAGGTGGCGATCAGATCGTCAAACTCGGCAGCACCAATCGGATCAAGACCCGATGTCGGTTCGTCAAGAAACAGGAGTTCGGGATCCAGCGCCAGAGCGCGCGCCAAAGCTGCACGCTTGATCATGCCGCCGGATAATTCCGAGGGGAACTTGTGCGCAGCATCGGGCGGCAGGCCGACCATGGCGATTTTCAGCATGGCCAGTTCATCCATAAGCTTCTGCGAAACACGCATATATTCCCGCATCGGCACCTGGATATTCTGGCGCACGGTGAGGCCGGAAAACAATGCGCCCTGCTGAAATAGAACACCCCAGCGGCGCTCCAACTGCTGGTAGGCTTTGGCGTCAAGCGCGTCAATATTATGGCCAAAAACCTCAATTGTGCCGGAACGCTTCTTGATCAGGCCCAGAATCGTGCGCGTCAGCACCGATTTTCCGGTGCCCGAACCGCCGACAAAACCAAGCACCTCACCCTTGCGGATATCAAGATCAAGGGAGTCGAGAATAATCTTCGTATCAAAGCCCACCACGAGTTGGCGCACCTGAACGGCTGGCACTTGATCGGCGCTGTCTTTTGCGGGGGGAAGCATGTCTGAGGCCTAATAATGAATGGCGGCAAAAAATACCGCAAAGAGGCCATCAAGGAAAATCACCATGAAGATGGATTTGACCACCGAATTCGTGACCTGGCGACCAAGCGATTCGGCTGACCCTTTTACCGCAAAGCCCTCGACCGTCGCGATGAGCCCAATGATCAGCGCCATGAAAGGTGCCTTGATCAGGCCCACAGCAAAGGTGTTCAGGCCGATCGCCTCCTGGAGGCGGCTGAAATAGGCTTCGGGTGTCAGGCCACCATAGATCATCGAGACCGTCATGCCGCCGAGCACTGCCGCGATATCGGCAATGAAGGTCAACAGCGGCAGGCTGATGATCAGCGCCAGCAGGCGCGGGATAATCAGCACTTCGACCGGGTCAAGCCCCATGACTTGCAGGGCGTCGATCTCTTCGCGCATCTTCATGGAGCCAAGTTCGGCCGTGATGGCTGAACCCGAACGCCCGGCCACCATGATCGAGGTCAGCAGCACACCCAGCTCGCGCAGCACCAGAATCCCAATCAGGTCAACGGCATAGGACGAGGCACCAAAGCGCTGCAATTGAAAGATGCCCTGTTGCGCGACAATCGCTCCCACCAGAAAATTGATCAGGATGATGATCGGCACCGAGCGCAGCGCGAAAGTCTCGATATGGTGGACAATGGATATCGGCCGCAGGCGGCGTGGCGCTACAAACACGCCAAGCAAAGTTGTGACAACGCGGCCAAGATACTCCACGCCGCCCACGATATCGCGCCCGGTTTCGGCCATGGTTTCGCCGATGTCCGCCAGAAACAGCAGCCAGAACGGTTCGACCTTGGCGATGGGTTCGGGTACTGGCTCCTGCGCCGCGCTGGTCAACAGGGTTTGCTCTGCAGCGCTGGCACCCACAAGTTCAAAGTGGCTCGCGGTGCCGCCGATCCTCGCGGCGAGGCGCTGCATAAGGAAAGCCCCGGCGGTATCGAACCCGGTGAGCGCCTGAAGATCAAGCGTCAATGCTGAAGGTGTGGCCTCCTGCGCTGCAACGGCGTCTGTGGCGCGCTCGGCCCGGCGCGCCTCGACACTCGTCCATGTGCCAGCAAAGGCGAGCACAGCACCCCGCCCCGTCTGCCGCAAGGTTACGGTCGGCGGTGTGGACAGGTTCTGGCGTGACGACGTCTCGACTGACAAAGGTTTGCCCGCATTTCATGGCAGCGCGTCTGCTGGCGGCTGCCCACGCGAACCGTTGAGACCTTTAATTGACCCATGCGGCAAAGTCGAGGCTGAGCTTTAGTCACGCCGCGCGGTTGATCAGCGGCAGAAGTTTCTGCAAAGTCTGGATGATTTCAGTGTTGCGATGCTCGAAATTCGCAAATCGCGCCGCCAGATTGGCGGCTATCCGGTCAGCGATTTCGGCATGGAGGAGGTCAAGCGCCTTGCCAACCTCGCCTTCCAGCCGCTCAAGCCGCAGGTTCAGCGAGTCGACAGATTCGCTGCTCGCCTCGCCGCTTGTGGTGACAGTGGTGTGAATCACGGAAATCGGCACGAGCGTCTTGTCACCCAGTGACCCCGGATCAGAGCCTTCATCGGCATAAAAGCTTTCGCCCTCGGAAAGATTAAGCCGTTGCGCCAAGCTTTGTTCCAGCAAATTGAGACGGCGCGTCAGCGTTGTCAGGTCTTTGATCATCTCGACGTCACTGACGCGGAGAAACTCAATGCCAATCAGCATGTCGCGGTGCCAGCGCAGCCGCGCATAGCGGGTTTCGTCGCGGGCGGGAATGCTCACCTGAAAAAATTCTGGCAGTTTGATATTTTTATCGAGCCGGGCGCGCGCGCCCGTCGGGCTCAGATCGGTGATGACAATGTCAGCAAGTGTGGGATTATCGTCGTCGAATACTTTGCCCTTGATCGAGCAGGCCGTGCGGTTGCCCTGCCGCTTGCCAATCCATACACTCCGCATGACCCAACTCCGAATACACCTGCTTATGCCACGGCCCCTGTTGTGCGACAGAAGTCCTTCGAATCATTTAAAGCAAGGATTCGTGATGCGAGAACCTTTCCCTGGCGCGCGCCTGAGCGACATTCCATGAGCAATCCTACCATGAGCGACCAAGCTATCGGACTTGCCGTCAAAATCGAAAGTTTCAGACTAGCACAGCCCTTTGTCATTGCGCGCGGCAGTCGCACCCATGCCACTGTGGTCAGCGTGACCCTGCAGCGCGGCGCGGCGCGCGGGCGGGGTGAATGCGTGCCCTATGCCCGCTATGGCGAGAGTGTCGAAGGCGTGGTCGCCGCTCTCGAAGGCCTTCGCGGCGCTTTGCTGGGTGGGATCGATCGGGCGCAACTGCAAAAGCTGATGCCCGCCGGCGCGGCGCGCAATGCCCTGGATTGCGCGCTCTGGGATCTTGCCTGCAAGGAAACCGGACAACGCGCCTTCGAGATCGCTGGTCTGGCGGCACCACGCGCCGCCCTGACGGCCTTCACGCTCTCGCTTGGCACGCCCGGGGCGATGGCGGCCCAAGCCCGGCTTGAAGCGGCGCGCCCTCTGCTGAAACTCAAGCTCGGTGGGCTGGGCGATGTCGCGCGGCTTCATGCCGTGCGGGCGGCGGCTCCCCATGCGGAATTGATTGTCGATGCGAATGAGAGCTGGAGCGAGGCGGTGCTCGAAGACAATTTCGCCGCCTGTGCCGCCTGCGGCGTCACGCTGGTCGAGCAACCGCTGCCAGCCGGGCAGGATGGCGTGCTGGCCACCATGGCGCGCCCCATCAGGCTCTGCGCCGATGAAAGCGCGCATGATCGCCACGGCCTCGCCGCCTTGCGCGACCGCTATGACATGATCAACGTCAAGCTCGACAAGACCGGCGGACTGACCGAGGCCCTGGCGCTGGTGGATGCGGCCCGGGCGCTCGGCTTCGGGATTTTTGTCGGCTGCATGGTGGCAAGTTCGCTGGGCATTGCGCCCGCCATGCTGCTGGCGACCAAGGCAGATTATGTCGATCTCGATGCGCCGCTGCTGTTGGCCGAAGACCGTGTGCCAGCCCTTGAATTCACGCAGTCGGTGCTTCAGCCCGCCGCGCCCGGGCTATGGGGCTAGCGACTATTCCATCACCGCCGCGCGCAGGATGCACACCATGGTGGCGTGGGCTATGCCCTCGCCAATGTTGCGGATGATATGGGGGCGGTCGCAGCGATACCGCAGGGTCTCGCCCTGGGTGCAGGACATGGTGATTCCCGCCACCTCCACTTCAAGCTCGCCCGTCATCACCGACAGATTCTCGATCGAGCCGCGCTGGTGCGGTGCCGATGCCAGCACACCGCCGGGTTCGGCGGTGAAATCATACCATTGCAGCCATTCGACCGTCTTGATCCAGCCGGTGATCGCCAGATGGCATTTGCCATCATCCGACACCAGAATCGGCGTATCGCCCTTCGTGGAATGTTCGACAAAAGCTTCGTCTTCGGCTGATTGCAGCACTTTTTCGATCGGCATATCGAAGGCCTGGGCCAGCCGCCAGATGGTCGCCAGCGTCGGGTTGGTTTCGTTGCGCTCGATCTGGCTGATGATTGATTTGGCGACGCCGGATTGTTCAGAAAGTTCAGCGAGTGAGTAGCCCAGGCCCTTGCGCAGGCGCAAAATTGTCCGCCCGAGCTGGCCCGAGAGCGCCAGGGCGCCAGCTTCCAGAACCTTGGCGCGGTCGCGGCCTTCAACACCCATGTCCGGTTCGTCCGTTCTGTTTCAGGCGAAAGAGCCGCGAATATCGTTCTTTTTGACGAACGCTGTCAAGTGTTGGTCGTCGTCGTGGTTTCCAGGGCGCGGGACAGACCGAGGCGACGCTCGCGCCAGATCACAAAGAGCCCGGCGGCAACCACAATGGCCGCGCCCTGCAAAATTTCCGGCGTGGCGATTTCGCCGAACAAGGCGTAGCCAAGCACCAGCGCCCAGAGCATCGAGGCATAATCGAATGGCGCGAGAATCGAGGCATCGGCATGCCGGAAACTCTCGGTCACGAGGATTTGGCCAAAGCCGCCAAAGACGCCAATCATCGCCAGCACCACACCGTCATGCAGCGAGGGCATGAGAAAGGTCTGGCTGTGCATCTGCACGGCGCCGGGCAGGGAGGCCGGCCAGACGTGGCCCGCCAGCAACAGCGCGGCTGAGGCGAAGGTGGCCAGGGTCATGAAATAAAATATGATCGTCGATGTGTTTTCGGTGCGCAACAGCCGCCGCGTCTGGATGGCGGCACCCGCCGCGCAGGTCGCGCCAGACAGGGCGATGACCGCCCCCAGCAGCGGCGTCGAGGTGGCAGACGCGCCGACCCCCGCATGGAGGACGCCGGTCATGACCAGCACACCCAGCAAGCCCAGAACCACTGCCGCCCAGCGGTAAATCCGCACCCGTTCCTTCAGGATCAACGCAGCGAGCGCCACGGTCAGCAGCGGGGTGGCAAACGAGAACGCGGTTGCGGAAGGCAGCGACAACAGCCGCAGCGCCCCGAAACCAAAAAACATGCCGCAGGAACCGATGGTGCTCCGCAGCAAATGGCCGCCCCAACGCCTGGTGGCCAGCACCCGCGGAAAATCGCCCCGAATGGCCATCCACAACATAATCACGATCAGCGCAAAGCCGGCGCGAAACAGCGTCACCTCACCAAGGCTGTAGCCGCCATTGGCAAATTTCGCCATCACCGACATCAGCGTGAAAGCCAGCGTCGCGGCGAGTTTCTGCATGAGACCGCGCGCCAGGCCGGACTTCATGACGACGGCCTTTTGCGCTCCGGCCAGGCTCACATTGCTCAATTTGGAAAAATCCTCTCCGTCATTCTCTTGAAGAGCCCCTGCGGCAATCGCAAGGCACGGGCGTCCAGTGTGGCGCATGACAGTCATGCATCTGACAGGTGACTGTCATTCAGATGCCACAGGAATCAACCAAACAGTCCCTGTCAAATCATGGGCATGGGGGCATCGGGGGACAGGTTCGCACAGGAGCGAAATTCGCACTGTGCCCAAATTCGGCAACGGTCGGCTCAAATCTGGATCGGCCGGACGGGAACCCTTGGCGGGCCTGGCGAGTTTTGCCCCGGATGACGCCTCAACTCAGCAGACCGGCTTGGATCAGGAGGTTTCATGGATCAGTTAACCTACCAACGCCGCTGGCGTACGCTCTTTATTTCCGATGTGCACCTGGGGACAAAGGGCGCGCAGGCCGAAGCCTTGCTGGAGTGCCTTCGGTGGCATCAGGCCGAAACCATTTATCTGGTCGGCGATATCGTCGATGGCTGGCGGCTGAAAGCCGGCTGGTATTGGCCGCAGGCGCATAATGATGTGGTGCAGAAATTGTTGAGCCATGTCCGCAAGGGCACCCGCATGATCTACATTCCCGGCAATCATGACGAGTTCCTGCGTGATTACGTGGACATGAATTTCGGCGGCGTCGAAATCATGGATCGTGCCGTGCATGGCTGCGCCGATGGTCGCCGCTTTCTGGTCATTCATGGCGACCAGTTCGATGTGGTGGTGCGCCATGCCCCGTGGCTGGCCCGGATCGGTGATTGGGCCTATGATTTTGTCCTGGCGCTGAATACGCAGCTTGGCCGTCTCCGCCGCTGGCTTGGCTTGCCCTATTGGTCACTGTCGGCCTGGGCGAAATTCAAGGTCAAGACGGCAGTCAATTTTATCGGGGCCTTCGAGGAGACTTTAGCCTATGAGGCACGGCGTCAGGGGCTGAATGGCGTCATATGTGGGCATATTCACCACGCCACAATCCGCGACCTCGACGGCGTTACTTATGTCAATACCGGGGATTTCGTTGAATCCTGCACGTTGGTGGCAGAGCATTTTGATGGGCGGCTCGAAGTCATACATTGGCACATGCCCGCGCGCGTGACCGTCGCGGAACATATGGACGCTGCGCCCGCCTTGCTCTAAACCGCTCGCAGCGCGGCATCTACCGCGGCAGGCAGTTGCTTGGGACAACGGACACGATGCGCGTTTTGACGATCTCGGACGCTTGGCATCCACAAATTAACGGCGTTGTTCGGGTCTATAGTGCGTTGCGCCAAGTGATGACGCAGCGCGGTGATGAAATGACCTTCATCACCCCTGACAGGTTCAGCAGCGTGCCCTTGCCAAGCTATCACGAAATCAGGCTCGCGCTGGTAACACCCAACATGCTGGCGCGCCCGATCGAAGACGCCAAAGCCGACCATATCCATATTGCCACGGAAGGCACTCTGGGCCTTGCGGCGCGCCGTCTCTGCCTGCGCCAGGGCCGGCCCTTCACCACCAGTTTCCACACCCGCTATCCCGACTATGTCGCTGCGCGCCTGCCAGTGCCCAAAGCTGCGACTTATGCCGCGCTGCGCTGGTTTCATAATGCCGGGGGCGGCATCCTTGTCGCCACCGCTTCCCTGCGGGATGATCTTGCGGCGCGCGGGTTCAAGCGGCTGATGCTGGCGCCGCTCGGGGTCGATCATGGCGTGTTTCAACCCAGCCCGATGATCGCTTCCGACTTGCCGCGGCCCCATTTTCTCTATGCGGGGCGGGTTGCTGTTGAAAAGAACATCGAGAAATTTCTGGAACTGGATTTGCCCGGTTCAAAACTCGTGGCGGGCGATGGCCCGGCGCTGGAAGCCCTGCGGGCGCGATTTCCAGCCGCGCATTTCTTCGGGCGGCAATCATCGGAAGGCCTGGCACAGATCTACAACAGCGCCGATGTGCTTGTGTTTCCAAGCCGCACCGACACGTTCGGTCTGGTCATGGCTGAGGCGCTGGCTTGCGGCCTGCCAGTCGCCGCCTATCCAGTCGATGGCCCGCGCGATGTCATTGGCCAAAGCGGGGCAGGGGTGATGCATGAAGATTTGCGGGTCGCGGCGCTGGCGGCCCTCCAGATTGACCGCGCCACGGCCCAGGCACGCGGCGCGCAATTCACCTGGGAGGCCGCGACTGATGCGTTTCTGGCCCATGCCAGGGCCGTTTCGGGTGCAAGAGCTGCTTCCATGAGCGCCTCACGCAAATAACGCGAGCTTTTCAAGCGCGGGCATAGCCTCGATCATCGCGAGGCTCAAACCGCGCTGGGGTGGCTGAACCCGCAGCAGCGTCGGTGCCGCCGGTGCAACTTCGGGCCGGGGCGGGCTTGGCGCAGGTGACGCAACTGTCGCCTCAAGGCACGCCGCAGGCGCTGCGGCTGGCGTGGGAGCCGCAAGTTCGGGCGGCGCGGGGGCCTTGGCGCCGGTGCTCGGGGAGGCTGGCAGCTTCGCCTCCAGCCGCAACAGCAATTCGCGCAATTCGGCCATTTCAGCGCTGCGCTGGCGGCGCGCGAACTCTGCCAAAAACCAGCGCCCGCGCACGGTTTCCATCACAGCTTCCTCAATCGCCTCGTAATCATCGGCGTCGAGATTGGTGGGGCGTGCCGGAACCATGCTGACCTTCTGCAACACATACGTTAAGTCGCCACATATCGCACAGTTCAGGGTGACGTGCTAAGGTCGTCGGGTCATGTCCTCAACAGGAAAATTCACGATCATGCTCAGGTTGGCGCGCGGGGGTGTTGTGCTGGCGGGTGTCGTGCTGGGGCTTGGCGTCGCGTTACCCGGCGAGGCTGCCGGCCCTGTGCCGGGCACAGATCCGGCGTCAGGCTACCGTATTGGCAAGTATGATGCAGTGACGCCCCTCAGCCTCAAGGGCGCAACCACCATTTCGACCGGTCAGGCCCAAAAGCTCGTCGCCGCGGGAACGGTAAGCGTTGATGTCTTCGGGCCGCGCGATCACAATTATGATCCGCTGGACGGCACGTGGCGGGACTTGCCCGCCCATCCGACGCTGCCGGGGGCGATCTGGCTGCCCAACATCGGACAGGGCACGCTTGATTCGGCCCTCACCGGCTATTTTCACGACGAAATGAATCGTTTGATCGGGCCGCCACCGGGCCGTTCGGTGATGTTCTTTTGCCGCGCCAACTGCTGGATGTCGTGGAATGTTGCGCGGCGCGCCGTGCTGGCGGGCTATACCCACGTCTTCTGGTATCGCCAGGGCACCGACGGCTGGCAGAAAGCCGGGCTGAAACTCACGCCAGCGCCGCTGCCGCCACCCGTCAAGCTTGAGTGAGCATAGGCTTGAGTGAGCACGGTGGCGCTGGTATCAAGGCCATCGGGAAGAAACGGGGACAGACCATGCTGCGCCTGATGCTGCTGCGCCATGCCAAGGCTGAAGGCGATTGCCGGGAGGGCGATCATGCCCGGCGTCTCAGTTCGCGCGGTGTCAGCGAAGCCGGACAGTTGGGCGGTGCCCTGGCCCAGCATGATCTGCTGCCCGATCTTGTTTTGGCTTCCGATTCGATGCGCACGTCAATGACGATGACCGGCCTGCTCGGGCAATGGCCGGGCAAGGTGGGGGTGCGGCTGATGCCCTCGCTCTACAATGCCTCGGCGGGGATGCTGCTCGGTGCCATCCACCAGCAGTCGCCTGACGTGAAGTGCCTGATGCTGATCGGACATAATCCCGGCATCGCCGAATTGGCATTGCGGCTGTCAGGATCGGGGGATCGCTATGCCTTGTCGCGCATGCGGCAGAAATTTCCACCCTGCGCGCTGGCCGTGCTTGATTTTGCCAGCAGCAATTGGGGCGAAATCGGCCCTGAGACGGGGAGGCTTGATCGCTATCTGACGCCGGACCCGCAAGAAGCGGTGCCCTGAAGCCATGCTGGCCCAGCTTTTCGCTTTGACCCTGACATGGACGCAACCGGTTGAGCATGTGCAAAGGCCTGTATCCGTGTCGTTTGATGCGGCAGCGGGCATTGTCAGCAATTGGCGGCACGCCGCGGTGGCGACACTGCATTTGCAAGGTCGCACCGCGAAACTTTTGAACGCCAGTCTGGTTGCAGCGGCGTCGGCACACCAGCACCTTGCACACCAACACCTTGCCATGGCGCGCTGCGTGCGGCTCAATAATTACTGGTGCATCAAGGGCAAGACCTGGGCCGGCGAACTTGGCCAGGACAAGGACGGCCACGCCGCCTTTGCGACGCCGCTCGACGGGGCCGTGGCGGCAGGGCAATTGCTGCGCCGCTATTATATCGATTTTCACCGCAAAAGTGCCTTTGATATTGTTGCGCACTGGGCCCCGGCATCATGCTTTGACGGTATTGCCTTGGTTGTGCCCCATGCTGATGCACCCCACGGCATTGCCGGCACGTTGCGGGCCCGCTGGCTGGCGAGCCACCATGGGGCGGCGCTCCGCCGGTTTTTCGCGCCCTTGCAGCGCAAGGCCAAACCGAGCGCCAAAGCCGCGCCGCTCTGCGCCAAAGGCGATGTCCGGGTGGAGGCCTATGCGGCGGCGGCAGGCGCGCATATCACCCTCGGGCCCCACCAGGATTTGGGGCTGTTTCAGCCCGATGGCACCCCGACGCCGCATCTGGCGCAGATGATGGCCAACATGGCGGGGGTTGAAATCGGCCCGCAAAAAGTGGGCTCGGCGTTGATTGCGGCCGCTAACGCCAGACTGGCACAGAAGCGTCTGCCATCAAAGCCTTGAAAGATGTGGCAACGCCCCCTGCGAGGCTGAGGTCTAGCGGGCCCCGCGCGCACAAAACCTGGCATTTTTACCCTGTCGGCGGGATGTTCGGATGGCGGATGATTTTGAGTTGACACGCTATGGGGTGTTTCATACCCTTCAACTAAGCGCTTCCAACCAACGAGTTGCGCCTTGCGGGAACGGAGACGGTAGCTAGTTTTCATCGATTTTATCGATATCCGCGCTCAATGCGTTCGCTATGGCCTGGCAAATAGTTTGCTCAGCGGCGACCGGAACTGAGCGTCGTGCATGCTTGCACGCCAAGGCACGCCCTGCGCGCTCCACCAAACCAAAACCAGTAACTCGAAAACAAGGAAACACCATATGCGAATTTCAACCTCTAAACTTGCCATTGGTTGCAGCCTTTTGGCAATGCTGACGGCAATGCCCGCCGCTCATGCTGGCAAATCAGTGCTGGAAATTGCCATTCCGGCCGAGCTTTCCGGCAGCGGCGCGACCGTTGGCGTACTCTGGCGCGACGGTATCATGATGGGCATTGAAGATGTCAATGCCAAGGGCGGCATTCGCGGCCACATGCTGCATGGCACCCCCTATGACACGCAGACCAACCCGGCCGTGTCCCGCGCCGTGATCCAGAAGGCGCTTGACGGCAAGCCCTACGCGGTGCTCGGCCCGGTCTATTCCGGCTCGGTCATTGTCGACGAAGCCCTGACGCAGAAGGCTGGTGTCACCGAGATCATGGGTGGCGAAGCTGGCAACCTCACCACGCAGGGCGATCCGACACTGTTCCGCACCTCGCTCGGCCAGGCCCAGACCATTCCGCCGATCATCAGCTATCTGAAGGACAAGGTTCACGCCAAGTCGGTCGGCGTTTCCTATGTGAATGACGATTTCGGCAAGGGTGGCAACACTTTGTTTCTGGCGGATGCCAAGAAGGCCGGACTCAATGTGACTTCGGATATTTCGAGCGAAGCTGGCCAAGTCACTTTCCAGCCCGATCTCCTGAAAATGCAGGCAGCCAAGACTGATGCCGTGTTCCTTTATGACCACGAAGAAGAAGTCGCCCGCTTCCTCAAGGGCTTCCGCCAGATGGGCATGAAAGCTGCCGTTGTCGGTGGCAGCACGGTGGCTGATGCGCAGGCGATCAAGCTGTCGCAGGGTGCAACTGACGGGGCGGTTTCCTTCGCCGGCATTGGCTCCAGCTCGCCGATCCCGGCGATCCAGAGCTTCGTCAAGCGCTTTGAGGCGAAGTACAAGACCCATCCCGATCACAATGCGATCAAGGGTTATATGGCCGTGGCGATGCTGCAGGCCGCTACCGACAAGGAAGGCAAGGCTGATCCCAGGGGTCTGGCCAAGGCCTTGCACGGCCTGACGATCACCCCGGACAAATACCCGCTGATCATGACGCCGATGAAAGTGCTTGCCAATGGCGACATCGACAATGGCGGCTACCTCATCCAGGTCAAGGCCGGCAAGGCCGGTGTGCTGAGCTACGTCGCACCGCAATAAGTGGATCAAAAATCGTCATGATGAGTCTGCTCGTTCAGGTTCTGATTTCCGGTCTCGCGATTGGCGCTATTTATGCGCTGATCGCGGCGGGATTCTCGCTGCTGTCGCAGGGTTCGCAGACCGTCAATTTCGCCCAGGGCGATTTTGTCGTGCTGCCTGCTTTTGTGATTCTGGCAGCAAATTCGTACGGACTGCCGATCTGGGCGGGCTTTGTCATTGCTTTGGTGGTGGCGGCTCTGGTGCTTGGCGTGTTGTTCAAGCGGTTGATGGTGGATCCCATCCTGCCGCATGGCGCGATGCAGCTTTCCATCGCCACCATGGCGCTTTCCATCGTGCTGCAAAACAGCATGCTGAATGTCGGGGGGGCGCAGGCCTTCCCGTTTCCCGGGATCAATGGCGGCATCCACTGGGGCAATGTTTTCATTGACTGGCAGAGTGTCACCATTCTCCTGACCGCGGTTGCTGCCGTGACCGCGCTCAATCTGTTCATGGGCCGCACCAGACTCGGCCGCGCCATTCAGGCGAGCGCCCAGGGCCCGCAGGTGGCGCGCCTGCTGGGAATCAATGTGACGCGCATGGTGCTGATCACCTTCGTGCTCAATGCCGCGCTGGTGACACTGGCCGCCTTGCTCATCAGCCCGATTTATCTGGTGAAATTCGACAATGGCATCGGCATCGGGCTTGCGGCGTTTTCGGCGGCAATCATCGGCGGGTTCAATCAGGTGCGCGGCGCGGTGGTCGGTGGGCTGCTACTGGGCGTCGTGCAGAATTTCGCCGCAACCTTTGGCCCGACGCAATATCGCGACGCCGTGCCGATGCTGCTCTTGATCATTTTCATTCTATTCCGCCCGCAGGGCTTGCTTGGCCGGGCAGAGGAGCGGCGGGTATGAACCATCCTTATCGTGTTCTGGCCATCGCGCTGCTGCTTGTGCTGGTGGGCGGGGTCGCGGGCTTTGGCCTGAAACCCTATCCGATCTATCTGATTTCCCAATGGGCGGTCTATACGATCAGCGCCATTGGCCTCAATCTCACGCTGGGCTATGCCGGTCAGATTTCGCTGGCGCAAGCCAGTTTTGTCGGCATTGGCGCATACGCGACGGCGCTGCTGATGCCGCATGGCGTGCCTTTCGGGGTGACGCTGGTGATTGGCGCGGCGATCAGTTTCATTCTGGGCGTGCTGCTCGGCTTTCCAGCCTTGCGGGTGCAGGGGCATTATCTCGCCTTTGTCACGCTGGCGCTGGCGACCATCGCTTTTCTGGTGTTCCGCAACGAATCCTGGCTGACCAACGGCACCTCCGGCATTGACAAGATCGTGCGACCTTTCCCGTTTACCAGCGACCTCGCCTATCTCTGGCTTTGCCTCGGATCACTGGCAATTGTGACCCTTGGAACATGGTGGCTGCTACGCTCACCCTGGGGCCGGGCGTTTCTGGCCTTGCGGGAAAATCCGGTGCGCGCCTCCAGCCTCGGCGTTGATGTCAGGATGTACACGCTGCTGGCGTTTGCGATTGGCGCGGCGCTGGGCGGCGTATCAGGGGCGCTGTTTGCGCCGCTCGGGCAATATATCGAGCCTGCGGAATTTGCCTTGCCGCTGTCGTTCAGCCTGCTGCTGATGGTGGTTGTCGGCGGCTCAGGATCATTCCTCGGGCCGTTTCTGGGAGCCATGGTCGCCGTGGCGCTGCCTGAAGTGCTGCGCTCGTTTCAGGATTATTACCTCGTCATCTACGGCGTCATGGTCATCCTGCTCCTTGTGTTCAGCCCCGATGGCCTGGTTGGCCTTATAGAACGCGCCGTGCGCCGGCGCCCAGTTGCGGCACCAGCGGAGCCAGCAAAATGAGCGTCGTTCTCGAAGCACGCGACCTCCACCGCCATTTTGGCGGCGTCAAAGCGGTCAATGGGGTTTCCTTCCAGGTTGAGGAAGGCGAGATTTTGGGCGTCATCGGCCCCAATGGCTCGGGCAAATCAACGCTGTTCAACTGCCTGCTCGGGCAAATTCCACCCAGCATGGGCCAGGTGTTTCTTGACGGCAAGGACGTGACCGGCATGAAGCCGATTGCGCTCAGCCGTCGCGGCGTCTCCCGCACCTTTCAGCTTTTGCAGGTGTTCCCGCAATTGTCCGCGCGCGAAAACCTGATTCTGGCCGGGCAGGAGCATATTGGCAGCCGCATGAAGCGGCTGTTTGGCAAGCCCGATGCCGGCCTTACGGGTGCCGCTGACCGGATGCTCGAGCAATTCAAACTCAGCCATGTGGCCGCGCTTCCGGCTGGCGGGCTCAGCTATGGCCAGCAAAAGCTGCTCGATGCCGCCATGGCCTTCATGGCCGGCCCGCGCCTCGTGCTGCTCGACGAGCCGGCCGGCGGCGTCAACCTTTCATTGCTCGGTTCGTTCCGCGAGCGGCTGCGCGCCATGAACGCCGAGGGCGGTTCAACCTTCGTGGTCATCGAGCACAATATGGATTTTGTCATGTCGCTCTGCACCAGGGTAATGTGCATTGCCGAGGGCAAGGTGATTGCCAATGGCAAACCCGAAGATGTCCGCAACGATCCAACCGTTATCGAGGCATATCTTGGCCACTGACCCCAACTCACCCGTGCTGGTAATGGATGGCGTCGTCGGCGGCTATGGCCGCATGACCATCCTCAACGGCCTGTCGTTCTCGGTCGCCCGTGCCACCATCACCACGATCATCGGCCCCAACGGTGCGGGCAAATCCACGGCCTTCAAGGCGATTTTCGGGCTTTTGAACCTGCGTGGCGGCCGCATCCTTCTCGAAGGCAAGGACGTGACCGGCCATAGCCCGGCGGCCCTGATCGGGCAGGGCGTATGCTATGTGCCGCAGGGCCGCAATATTTTCCCGGAACTCACGGTGCATGACAATCTGGAACTGGGCGGTGTCGCGCTGGGCACCACGGCAGCCATGCGCTCGCGTGTCGAGGAAGCGCTGGACCGCTTCCCGATTTTGCGCCAGAAGGCCCGCGCCCAGGCCTCGACCCTGTCGGGCGGCCAGCAAAAACTGCTCGAAATCGCCCGTGGCCTGATCGCCCGACCGAGCCTGATGCTCATCGACGAGCCGTCGATCGGCCTGTCGCCGCTGATGGTCAAGGATGTGTTCGCCACTTTGCAAAAGCTGCGCGACCAGGGCGTATCGATCCTGATGGTCGAGCAAAACGCCCGCAGCGCGCTGGAAATCTCGGACAATGGCATCGTGCTTGAAACCGGCCGCACCAGGCTGGTTGGCACCGCCAAATCCATCCTCAACGACCCGCGCATCGCCAAGCTGTTTTTGGGTGCCGAGGTTGATCTGGATGAACCTGCGCCAGTGTGAGCGTGGCCCCTATGGGCCCCACGTTCATTAAGGGCGTTCCAGGCCCAATGCTGGGCCTGTGCGCCTTCAGCTTTTGTCCAGCCCATACAGCGTGTGCAGCGTGCGGACGGCGAGTTCGGTATAGGCGGCGTCGATCAGCACCGAGAACTTGATCTCGGACGTGGTGATGGCGCGGATGTTGATGCCCTTTTCGGCCAGGGCCCTGAAGGCCCGCGCCGCAACGCCGGCGTGGCTGCGCATGCCAATGCCGATGGCGGAAACCTTGACCAGATCGGTGGCGCCCTGCAGGCTGGTGTAGCCGATCGCGGACTGGGCCTTGGCCAGCACGCTGCGCGCCTTCTCATAATCAGCGGCGGGCACGGTGAAGGTCAGATCGGTCGTGGTCGTGTCGTCCGACACCACCTGAATGATCATATCAACATTGATGTTGGCTTCGGCCAGCGGCACGAAAATCGCCGCCGCGACGCCGGGCTTGTCGGCGACGCGTCGCAACGTCACCTGCGCTTCGTCGCGCGTGAAGGCAATGCCGGTGACAACCTGCTCTTCCACAATATCCTCCTCATGACAGATCAATGTGCCGGGGCCGGGGTTTTCCGGCGAATCAAACGACGAGCGCACATAAGTTTTCACCCCATGCACCATGGCAACCTCGACCGAGCGCACCTGCAGCACCTTGGCTCCGAGCGAGGCCATTTCAAGCATTTCCTCGAAGGCGATCTTGTCCATGCGCCGGGCTTTGGGCACGACGCGCGGATCAGTCGTATAGACGCCATCGACGTCGGTATAGATGTCGCAGCGATCGGCCTTGATGGCGGCGGCAAGCGCCACCGCGCTGGTGTCCGAGCCGCCGCGCCCCAGCGTTGTCACCCGGCCACTCGCCCGATGCAGGCCCTGAAACCCGGCAACGACCGCCACTTCCTTGCGCTCCGAGAAGCGCCTGACGATCTCGTCGCCGTTGATGCTCTCGATGCGGGCCGAGCCGTGCGCATCGGAAGTGAGGATCGGGATTTGCCAGCCCTGCCACGAGCGTGCCTGAATGCCGATGTGCTGAAGCGCAATGGCGAGCAGGCCCGCGGTGACAATCTCGCCCGAAGCCACCACGGCATCATATTCGCGCGCGTCATGCAGGGGCGAGGCCTCGCGGCACCAGGCCACCAGTTCGTTGGTCTTGCCGGACATGGCGGAAACCACCACAGCGACGTCATGGCCCGCATCAACCTCGCGCTTCACATGCAGCGCGACATTGCGGATACGCTCGATATTGGCGACGGATGTGCCGCCAAATTTCATCACCAGTCTGGCCATGATCGGGAAATGCCCTCGCGAAAGCGCCGGAAAACGACGCGGGCCTGCATGAAGCGCCGCAGCGCCGCTGTCAATGCGTCATCAAGACTGGCAGATAAAAATCCCACCACCCCGCTAGAGAGGATGGTGGGCGCTACAGGGATCGAACCTGTGACCCCTTCCATGTCAAGGAAGTGCTCTACCGCTGAGCTAAGCGCCCGCATTGGCCATGCGATGCAGTCCCTATATCGGGCAGGGCTTCAGGTGGCAAGCGCACGTGATGCGATTTTTGCGGATCACGCTGGCATTGCCTCGCCGTCCGCGTTAGGATGGCGTCGCGGAGCTGCGGGGTTTGTGTTGGATCAAATACCCGGGGCCTTATCGATCCCAACGGGGACTGTCCCTGATCTCGTCCGTGGACTTGGTCATATGGTACCCACCTACTTCGTAGGTTTCCCGGGTTCGATATCCCACGGCTCAGTGGCCCCGCGCTTGTTTGGCTGGCATGAAGCGCGACCCGTCGCGGTCAATGGCTCCGTCGGCCGTCATGACGGAAGTTCATGGCATGATGGCAGCTTGAAACACTGTGGAGCGTGGCATGGCCTCCAAGGCTGACATCCGCGCTGCGGCGTTGGCACGCCGGGCTCAGGTTTCGCCGCAGGTGCGGGCGGAATTTGCCGCTTCATTGGCGCGTGAGGGCGCAAGCTTCGCCCAAAGCCATGGTGCACGCATCATCAGCCTCTATACCGCGATCCGCACCGAGGCCGATCCTGCGGCGCTGCTCGCCCGGCTCGCGGCGGCCGGGAGGGCGACCGCATTGCCGGTGACGCAAGCGCGTGGGGAGCCCTTGGTCTTCCGGCGCTGGCAGCCGGGTGATCCGCTGGTGCGCGGCCCCTGGGGCATCGGCGAGCCAGCGCCGCAACTGCCCGCCTGCGCGCCCGATTTGCTCTTCATGCCGCTGGCGGCCTTTGACCGGCACGGCCACCGCATCGGCTATGGCGCGGGCCATTATGACCGGGCGCTGGCGCAGCTTCGCGTCCACCAGAACGTCATTGCGGTCGGCGTCGCCTTCAGCGTGCAGGAAGTGGCAGCGCTGCCTCAGGAGCCGCACGACCAAAGCCTTGACTTTGTCGTGACCGAAACCGAATGGATCACCTGTTCCGGGCCTTAAGGATTGATGATGCGGATTTTATTTGTCGGTGACGTGATGGGGCGCTCCGGCCGTGAGGCGATCAGCCGCCACCTGCCAGAATTGAAGAAGCGGCTCCGCACCGATTTCATCATCGTCAATGGCGAGAATGCGGCGGGCGGCTTTGGTATCACCGAAGCGATCTGCGATGAATTTCTGAACGCCGGGGCCGACGCGGTGACGCTCGGCAACCATGCCTTCAAGCAGCGCGAGGCGCTGGTGTTCATCGAGCGGCAGCCTCGTCTCATCAGGCCGCTGAACTTTCCGCCGGGCACGCCGGGGCGTGGGGCCAATCTGATCGAGGCGGAAGATGGCCGCCGCGTGCTGGTGATCAACATCATGGGCCAGGTGTCGATGGATCTGCTCGACAGCCCGTTCCGCATGATCGAGCCCGAACTGGCGGCGTGCCCGCTGGGCGAGGCCTGCGACGCCCTTGTGATTGATTTTCACGCCGAGGCGACCAGCGAAAAATATGCTTTTGGCCATGTCTGCGATGGCCGCGCCTCGCTGGTGGTGGGCACGCATACGCATGTGCCGACCGCCGATTACCAGATTCTGCCGCACGGCACCGCCTTCCTGAGCGACGCGGGCATGACCGGCTCGTTTGATTCGGTGATTGGCATGGACAAGGACGAGCCGATCAACCGCTTCATCCGCAAAATTCCCTCGGGGCGCTATGAACCGGCGACCGGCGAGGCAACGCTGTGCGGCGTGCTGGTTGAAACCGCCGCCTCGGGCCTGGCGCTCAGGATCGCCCCCGTCCGCATCGGCGGGCGTCTCGCCCCCGCCATGCCGGACTTCTGAGGGCCGAATTTTTAAGCGCACACCGCGAGGCGCGGGCAGGGCGCCCGTCGCTCAGTGCGGATTTTCCAGGCTGAAGGCTTCGGCCTGCTCGTCATAGGCAAAAAGCTCGGCGTAGCGCGCCCAGGAGACGACGGATTTCAGCGTCTCGTCAGCATTGTCCTCTGACATGTAATCTTCAAGCTCGTTGCGGAACCTTGCGGCGGGCGCGGTGTGGCTCGGGCGCTCGTCGAGCACGCGGCGAATGAGGCCCACCAGCGGCACATAGGCCACCAGAAGGTCAGCAAACAGCTTTTTGCGGGCGTCGGTGTCGAGCGTTGCAAAACGCCGCCCGGTATCGGTCAGCATCATGTCGCCCTCGCTGAGCTGCGCCAGGCGCAACAACTGCATTGCCTCGCCGATATGGAATAATTCATCGGCCTCCATCTGCAGCGAGCCGGCCAGCACGGGCAGATCGGCGCGGCCATGATAGGGCTCAGCGGCCAGCGCCTCGGTGAGGCCGGCAATGACGTTGGTCGAAACATGGTTCAGCATCATGCCAACCCCGGTGCCGGGGATGCCCTCAAGCGTGGTGGCGCGCGGTTCCGGCCGCTGGGTCATGCGGGCATAGATACTGTCGACAATCTGCCGAAACGCCGGATCAAGCCGGTTGCGCGGATGGGCGAGGTCAACCTTGATGTCCGCGCCAACCCGTCCCGGATTGGCGGTGAACACCAGAATGCGGTCGCACAGCAGCACCGCCTCCTCGATATTATGCGTCACCATCAGGATGGATTGGATCGGCAGGCGACCCTCGATCCATAAATCGATCAAATCAGTGCGCAAGGTCTCGGCGGTCAACACGTCAAGCGCCGAAAAAGGCTCGTCCATGAGCATCAAATCAGGATGTACCACCAGCGCCCGCGCAAAGCCGACGCGCTGGCGCATGCCGCCGGAAAGCTCCTTGGGATAGGCGTTCTCGAAGCCATCCAGCCCGATGAGATCAATGGCGGCCAGCGCCCGCTCGCGCCGGGTTGCCGCCTCGATGCCGAGCGCCTCCAGCCCCAGTTCAACATTCTGCTGCACCGTCAGCCACGGAAACAGCGCGAAGGATTGAAACACCATCGAGATGCCGCGCGGGGGCCCGGCAATCGCCGCGCCGCGGCACAGCGCATCACCCGAGGAAGGCTTCACCAGTCCGGCGATGATCCGCAGCAGCGTCGATTTTCCTGAGCCCGAACGGCCCAGCAACCCGACAATCTCACCGGATTTTATGGTGAGATTGACCTTGTCGAGCACGTGGATTTCCGTGCCGTTGGCTTTGGGAAAGCTGCGGCAGACATCGACAATATCAATGAGGTGCGGCCCGTTGCTGCGGTCAAGCATGAGATGAATTACCCCCGGTTACATCGTCAATCGGCGTTCGGAAAATTTATAAAGCGGTCGCCATATCGTCCGGTTGATCAGCGTCACCATCAGGCTCATGATGGCGATGCCGAGCACGACTTTCTGGAAATCGCCATCGCTCGAAGCCTTGGCGATATAGGAACCAAGGCCCACAGCGGTCAGTTGGGTTTTGCCCCAACTGGCGACTTCGGCGACCAAAGCGGCATTCCAGCAACCGCCGGATGCGGTGATCGCGCCCGTGACATAGTAGGGAAAAATCCCCGGCAGCATCACCTTGACCCACCAGCGCCAGCCGACGAAGTGAAACGAGCGGGCCGCTTCTTTCAGGTCAGTGGGAAAGGCTGAGGCCCCGGCGATGACATTGAACAAAATATACCATTGCGTGCCCAGAATCATCAGCGGCGACAACCAGATGTCGGCGCTGAGGTGATAGCGCACAATCATCACGACAAACACCGGAAAAGCGATGTTGGCCGGAAAGGCTGCCAGAAACTGCACCAAAGGTTGCAGCATTTCGGCAACACGCGGCCGCAAGCCGATCCAGACCCCCACCGGCACCCAGATCAGCGTCGCCAGAATCATCAGCACAGCGACGCGCGCCAGCGTGTAAAGCCCCAGCAAAGTGGCGTGGCCCACTTCCTGCAAGGTGATGCCGGGCTCAAGATAGGCGTAAATCGCGGCGATGGCGCCCAAGGTCAGGGCGGCAATCAGGCCATTCCACGCAAGGTCGATCTGGCGGGGAGAAAGCGGCAAAGCGAGGTGCAGTTTTGGCAAAGCCGGCAGCCGCACCGGCCATTTTGACGCCTGCCGCCCCAAAGCCCCCAACCGCAAGCTCAGCGCTCTCAGCGCCCGCGTTTGCCGGAACAGGTCAAGCATCCACGAATGGGGCACTTCTTCGGACGCCGTCTGCTCGAAGCGGAATTTGTCAGCCCAGGCGACAATCGGGCGAAACAGCAACTGGTCATAGATGATGATTACCGCCAGCATGGTGGCGACGGCATAGAAAATTGCCGCCAGATCCTGCTTTTCAATCGCCAGCGCCACGTAAGACCCGATGCCGGGGAGCGTGATCGAGGTGTTGCCAACCGTGATCGCTTCGGACGCGACAACAAAGAACCAGCCGCCCGACATCGACATCATGGTGTTCCACACCAGACCCGGCGTGGCGAACGGCACATCGAGACGCCAGAACCTTTGCCAGGGCGACAGATGAAAGCTGGCGGCGGCTTCATCGAGGTCGGCGGGCACATTTTTCAGGGACTGGAACATCGAGAAGGCCATGTTCCAGGCCTGGCTGGTAAAAATCGCAAACACCGAGGCGAGTTCGGCCCCGAAGACCCGGCCCGGAAACAGATTGAGAAAAAACACCACCGTGAAGGTCAAAAAACCAAGAATCGGCACTGATTGCAGAATGTCCAGCACCGGGATCATCACCCGCTCGGCCCGGGCGCTCTTGGCGGCAACCGTGGCGTAAACGAAGGTGAAAAGCAGCGAAAAAACAATGGCGAGCAACATCCGCAGCGTGGTGCGCAGCGCATAGGACGGCAGATTGGCCGGATTGAGCGAAATCGGTGTGGCATTCAGCGCCGAGAGCGGCGCGCCGGTGACATGCGCGCCCCAGACCACCAGCACCAAAGCCAGCAAAATAAAGACAAGCGCCAGCAAATCCCACAGGTTGGGAATATAAGGCGATGCCAGCACCGCAGGCGATATGCGTTGGTCAACCATGACGCACCGGGGTTAAGTGCTGAAGGGCGGCGCCGCTCCAACCCGGCGCGACCTAGCAGCGGCGCTCTGAAATTGTCAATCGCGCCATTTAGAATTGCAGGCGGGGTCGGCGTCGCTTGGCGAGGGCCGCAAAATCCTTTAAGCGCTGGGGCCTTGCTTTTGCCTCACCCGAGCCGCGCCGCACCCATGACCGAAGCCAAAACCGACGCCACCGACTATGCCGCCACGCTCTACCTGCCCAAGACCGATTTTCCCATGCGCGGCGGCCTGCCGCAAAAAGAGCCTGAAATTCTGGCGCATTGGGCGAAAATCGATCTCTACGAACGGCTGCGCGAGAGCGCCGGGGGCCGCGAGAAATTCGTGCTGCACGATGGCCCGCCCTATGCCAATGGCCATATCCATATCGGCCATGCGCTGAACAAGATTTTGAAGGATCTCGTCACCCGCTCGCAGCAGATGCTGGGCAAGGACAGCAATTATGTGCCCGGCTGGGACTGTCACGGCCTGCCGATCGAATGGAAGATCGAGGAGGAATACCGCGCCAAGGGCCTGAACAAGGACGCCGTGCCGGTGGTCGAGTTCCGCCAGCAATGCCGCGCTTTTGCGCAAAAGTGGGTGGAAATCCAGCGCGAGGAATTCAAACGGCTCGGCATCACCGGCGACTGGGCGCGCCCCTACCTGACGATGAGCTTTGCCGCCGAGGCGCAAATCGCCCGCGAGATCATGAAATTTGCCGCCAACGGCCTGCTGTATCGCGGCTCGAAGCCGGTGATGTGGAGCGTGGTGGAGAAAACCGCGCTGGCCGAGGCCGAGGTTGAATATGAAGACCATGTGAGCGACACGGTTTATGTGGCGTTTCCGGTGTTTCCTCTTAAGCCAGACTTACCTATATCTTGGGCGCATCCGGACAAGTCCAATAATAATATAGATAGCAAGAGCGCGTTACGTGGTGCATCGATCATCATTTGGACAACAACGCCTTGGACAATTCCCGGAAACCGGGCCATCGCATTTTCTCCAAAAATCGCATACGGCCTATTCGAAGTCGTTTGGAACGAACGTGATTTTGGATCAAAAGTTGGCACCAAATACATTATTGCCAAAAAGTTGGCGGAAAGCATTGCTACCGCTGCAAAGCTTATTTTACGGTATGTTGGAGATGTCTCGGCATCAGAGTTGGCAGCGGCAACTGTCTTTCACCCGCTCGCGCCTCACGATTCGCAGTATGCCCAACTAACCATCCCCCTCCTCGAAGGCGACTATGTCACCGACGATACCGGCACGGGCTTTGTCCATATGGCACCGGGTCATGGCCGCGAGGATTTTGACTTGTGGATGGCCAATGGCCAGAACCTGACGGCGCGCAAAATCGACACACGCATCCCGTTCATGGTTGATGCCGACGGCTTTTATACCGATGAGGCCCCCGGCTTTGGCCCGGCCTCCACCGATGGCAAGCCGGGCCGCGTCATCACCGACAAAGGCGAGAAGGGCGATGCCAATGAGCGCGTCATCAAGGCGCTGATCGCCGCTGGCAATCTCGTGGCGCGCGGACGCCTGAAGCACCAGTATCCCCATTCGTGGCGCTCGAAAAAGCCGATCATTTTCCGCAATACCCCGCAATGGTTCATTGCTATGGACAAGGCCTATCAGGCCGCTTCCGGTGCGCGCGAAAACAGCCTGCGCGATGTGGCGCTCACCGCCATCACCCAAACCCGCTGGGTGCCGTCCTCCGGGCAGAACCGCATCACCGGCATGATTGCCAACCGGCCCGATTGGGTGGTGTCGCGCCAGCGCGCCTGGGGCGTGCCGATTGCCGTCTTCGTCAATGCGCAAGGCGAAATCCTTCAGGATCAAGCCGTCAACCAACGCATCGCCGAGGCTTTCGAGCACGAGGGCGCGGACGCCTGGTTTGCGCCGGGCGCAGCGGCGCGGTTTCTTGGCAACCGTCCCGATGCCGCCCTTTGGCAACAGGTCAGCGACGTGCTCGATGTCTGGTTTGATTCCGGCTCGACCCACGCCTTTGTGCTTGATGACAAGACGCACTTTCCGGCGCTGGCGGAAATCCATCGCAAGGCACTCGGCGGGCGCGATGAGGTGATGTATCTGGAAGGCACCGACCAGCATCGCGGCTGGTTCCATTCATCCTTGCTGGAGAGCTGCGGCACGCGCGGCCATGCGCCGTTCGATGTGGTGCTGACGCATGGCTTCACGCTCGACGAGCAGGGCCGCAAAATGTCGAAATCGCTCGGCAATACCGTGGTGCCGCAAAAGATCATCGAGCAATCGGGGGCCGACATCCTGCGGCTCTGGGTCGCCTCAGTGGATTATTCCGACGATCAGCGCATCGGCGCGGAGATCCTGAAAAGCGTTTCGGACACTTACCGCAAGGTGCGCAACACCCTGCGCTGGATGCTCGGCACGCTGGCGCATTACCAGCCGCAGGACGCGCCGGGGCACCAGGGCATGGCCGGGATCGAGCGCCTGATGCTGCACCGGCTCAAAGAACTCGACGTCCTTGTGCGCGCCGCTTTTGCCGCGTTTGATTATAATAAAGTGCTGACCTCGGTCACGGCTTTCATGGTCTCCGACCTGTCGGCGTTTTATTTCGATGTGCGCAAGGACGCGCTTTATTGCGATGCGCCTTCCAGCGAGAAGCGGCTCGGGGCGCTGGAGGCGATTGACCAGATTTTCCGTTGCGTCACGCTCTGGCTTGCGCCCATTCTGGTGTTCACCTGCGAGGAGGCCTGGCGTCAGGCCCATCCCGAGGCGCTGTCGGTGCATCTCGAAACCTTCCCGGAACTGCCGGAAAACTGGCGCGACGAGGAACTAGCCGCGCAATGGAGCACGATCAGGCAGGCGCGCGGCGTGGTGACGGGCGCATTGGAAATTGCACGCGCCAACAAGGAGATAGGGTCGTCCCTTGAAGCGTCGCCTGAGGTCTATATCGCCGATGCGGCGCTTCTGGCCTTGCTGAAAAGTGTGGATTTTGCCGAAGTCTGCATCACGTCCGATATCAGGCTCATGGCCGGCGACGGGCCGGAAGCCGCCTTCCGCCTTGCCGATGTGCCCGGCGTCGCCGTGGTGACGCAGCGTGCCAGCGGCGTCAAATGCGCCCGCTCGTGGCGCTGGTTTGATCCGGCAACGGCGCTGCAGGGCTATCCCGATGTCACGCCGCGCGATGCTTTGGCCTTGCAGGAATTGGCGGCCTTGCAGAAAACGGCGACGCCGGCGGATGCAAGACCATGAGCGCCATGGGGGCAGGGCGCATACGCCTGACCGGGTTCATGGCCGCGGCAGCGGCGTTTGTGGTCGATCAGGCTGACAAGTTCTACATGCTGCGGATCTATTTCCCGCGCCATCCGCCGCCGGTCAGCCTCGGGCCGTATTTCACGCTGGAACGGCAGTGGAATCCGGGTATTTCCTACTCGCTGCTCACCGCCTCGACACCGCTCGGCCGCTTTGCGCTGCTGGCTTTGGCGCTTGTGGCAACCGTTGCGCTGGTCATCTGGATGTGGCGCGCGACAACCATTCTCACCAGCCTCGCCTTGGGGCTGGTGATTGGCGGGGCGGTTGGCAATGCGCTGGATCGCACCCGCTATGGCGCGGTCGCCGACTTCTTTTATGTGCACGTCGCCAGCTTTTCCTGGTATGTGTTCAATCTGGCTGATTGTGCCATTGTTGCCGGGGCGGCGCTTTTGCTTTATGAAGCGCTCTTCAGGCCCGCGCCGCCGATGGGTGCCCGCTAAGCCGCAAAAGCGCCCAGAACTTGGCGCAGGGACGTAACGTCCAATCTATCGAGAGGCCCGTCATGCTTGAGGCAAAGTCCGCATTTCGACCCGTGTTGATAGCCACCCTCGCGCTGGCGATGGGCGCGAGCCTCACGCCGGCCTGGGCTGGCGATGATGGTTCAGGCTCAATCCTGTCCGGCCTGATGGGCATTGCCGGGGTCGACCAGAAGCCGGATCCCGTGATCACCTACCGCGAACGCCCGCCGCTGGTGGTGCCGCCGCGCGACAGCCTGCCGACGCCGCAAGCCCGTATTTCCCGCACGGATCCAGCCTGGCCCAAGGATCCGGATGCCATCGCCCGGCGCAAGGCGCGCCATCCGAGCCGTTTCAACTTCATTCCTTCGTTTCATGATCATGGCCGCCTGATGACGCAGCATGAATTGCTGGCGCACCGGCTTGCGCCGGGCACCGCGCCCGCGGTTGTGCCCAATCAGTGCGATGCCAGTTCCAATAGCCGTGAATGCCAATTGCTCACGCCGCAGCAATTGGCGGCGTTCAAGCAGCCGGCTGCGCGCCAGGTGCTGACGCCGGGTGAGGAACCCGCCCGTCGCAGCCTGACCGATCCGCCACCAGGCTATCGCGTGCCGACTCATGCGGTCAGCGAAACCCGCGAAGCGCCGAAAGAGGATGATAACAGCCAATTCGCTTTCATCCGCGACCAGGCCAAGAAATGAACCTTTTATTGAGCCTGATGCCAGGCCGATCACCTGCATGACGATTTTTTGACGTTGAGGGGTGACGCCAAGGGTCATCGCGGCCTATATGCTGGAGCATGTAACCTGTTTGCAGGCCATGCTCCCTTTCAAGAAGAGCGGTTTCTGCAAACCTGATGCGGGAAACGCCATGTCCATGATTGCATCGACCCCGGTCGCCCTCACCCCGGCACCGGCAGCCGGGATCGGCACTGCTGCGCCACCTGTCAGCCATTTCACTTTGTCAAATGGCATGGACGTCGTGCTGATCGAAGACCACCGCGCGCCGGTGGTGACGCATATGGTCTGGTATCGCAACGGCTCCGCCGATGATCCGCCGATGAAATCCGGCATTGCGCACTTTCTTGAGCATTTGATGTTCAAGGGCACGAAGAACCATGAAAAGGGTTATTATTCCAACTTGATAGCGGATCTTGGCGGCCAGGAAAACGCTTTCACTTCGAATGATTATACGGCTTATTTTCAGCGCGTGGCCAGAGAGCATCTCGGCACCGTCATGGCCTATGAGGCCGACCGCATGGTCAATCTGGTGCTCGACGACGAGACCGTCAATCCCGAACGCGATGTCGTGCTCGAAGAGCGGCGGATGCGCACCGACAATGATCCGGCAGCGCAATTGCAGGAGGCGGTTCACGCCGCGCTCTTTACCCAGCATCCCTATGGCAAGCCGGTGATTGGCTGGGGCCACGAGATCGAAAGCCTCGATCGTCATGATGCCATGGCCTATTACCAGCGCTTCTATACGCCGGAAAACGCCATTCTGGTGGTGGCTGGCGATGTCACCCGCGCCGAGGTCGAGCCGTTGGCCGAGACCCATTATGGTGCCATTCCGGCCCGCGCGGCGCGTCCGCAACGCCTGCGCCCGCAAGAGCCACCCTCCCATGCGCATCGCCTGGTGCAACTCGCTGACGCCAAGGTCGAGCAGCCGAGCCATCAGGCGCTGTATCTGGTGCCCTCGGCGATGACCGCCAAAAACGGCGAGCAGGACGCGCTTGAATTGCTCAGCCATCTGCTCGGCGGCGGCCAGACCAGCCTGCTGTATCGCCGCCTGGTGCTGGAACAACAGATCGCGGTGGCAGCCGGGGCCTATTACATGGGCGGTGCGGTCGATGACACGCGGTTTTTTGTCTATGCCGTGCCCGCCGAGGGCGTGACGCTGGAAGCTGTCGATGCGGCCATCGAAGCAGAATTGGCGGTGGTGCGGCGCGTTGGCGTGGATGCGGCTGATCTCGCCCGCGCCAAGACCCGGATGATCGCCGATGCCGTCTATGCGCAGGACAATCAGGCAACGCTGGCGCGCTGGTATGGCGCGGCGCTGGCCACCGGCGAGGATATTGCCAGCATCACCGAATGGCCGCAACGCATTGCGGCGGTGACGCTGGAGCGAATCAAGCAGGCAGCGCAATTGTTGCAGCGCCATCGCGCGGTGACGGGCTATCTTATGACAGCAGAGGCGGACGCAAACCATGAATGATCTGTCGCAAGCCGGTTTGACGAGTTCGCGCGCCAGCCGGGTGCAAATGGTTACGGCCCCCTGCGGTGTCACGGCCTGGCTGGTGGAAGACTATGCCGTGCCGATTATCGCCGTGGATTTTGCTTTTCGTGGCGGCGCCGCGCAAGACCCCCAGGGTAAATTTGGGGCGGTGACGCTGATGTCGGCGCTGCTCGATGAGGGTGCGGGGGCGCTTGATGCCGTCGCTTTCCACAATGCCCTTGATGACAAGGCCATCGAACTGTCGTTTTCTGCCGACCGCGACCATATCAGCGGCCATATGCGCAGCCTTGCCGCCGAAGCGGCCAGCGCGTTCAACCTCATGGGCCTGGCCCTCAATGAACCGCGCTTTGATGACGATGCGCTGGAGCGGGTCAAGGCGCAGATGGTCGCGGGCCTGAAGCACGAGGCCAATGATCCCGACAGCGTTGCCGGCCGCGCTTTTCGCGCCGCGGCTTTCCCCAACCATCCTTATGGCCACGGCGCGCGCGGCACCATTGACAGTGTGCCGGCTATTTCGCGCGATGATGTTGTGAGCCTGCACGCCAGCCTGCTCGCCAGGGACAATCTCTGCATTGCCGTGGTGGGGGCGATCAGCGCCAAAGTGCTGGCCTCCGAACTGGAGCGGGTTTTCGGGCGGCTTGGGGCCAAAGCCGACACACGCTCGGTTCCGGCCGTTACCATGGCGGGGCTGGGCGAGACCAGGGTCAATGATCTTGACTTGACCCAGTCAACCGTACGCTTCGGGCGACCGGGCCTCAAACTGCATGATCCCGATTACAGCGCCGCGATGGTGGTCAATCACGTGCTGGGCGGCGGCATCTTCACCGCGCGCTTGTTCCGCGAAGTGCGCGAAAAGCGCGGCCTCGCCTATTCGGTCTATTCGCATCTCGCCAATTACGACCATTGCGACATGATGATGGGCGCAACGACGACCAAAAACGAGCGGGTCGCTGAATCAATTGAAGTGATTTCGCACGAAATCCGGGCGCTCGGCCAGGATGGCCCGACCGCCGAAGAACTGGAGAAAGCCAAGCGCTATCTCACCGGCTCCTATGCCCTGCGCTTTGATACATCGAGCAAAATTGCCGGCCAACTGGTGTTCCTGCAGACAGCCGGGTTTAGCGTGAGCCAACTCGATACCCGCAATGCCGAAATCGAGGCGGTGACCATGGCCGATGCGCAGCGCGCCGCAGCCCGGCTGTTTGGCGATGGCAAGCTGCTGGTGGCGATTGCCGGGCGGCCGCAGGGCCTGTGATGGCAGTGCCGCGCCCATGAACAAAGTCCGCCGCCTTGATCCAGTACTGATCGACCAGATTGCGGCGGGGGAGGTGATCGAGCGCCCCGCCGCCGCCGTCAAGGAACTGGTCGAAAATGCCCTTGATGCTGGCGCGACCAGCATTGAGGTGGTGATCGAGGCCGGCGGCAAACGTCTGATCCGGGTCAGCGATGATGGCGCGGGCATGGATGCCGCCGATCTCGCTCTGGCGGTTGAGCGCCACGCGACCTCGAAGCTCAGCCATGGTGATTTGCAACGTCTGACAACGCTGGGGTTTCGTGGCGAGGCGTTGCCCTCCATCGGCGCGGTCGCGCGGCTCGACATCGCCACGCGCCAGCATGGCGGCGCGCAAGGCCATTCTTTGGTGGTTGATTGCGGCATCAAGGGCCGCGTCATGCCGACGTCCACCACGCCCGGCACGCGGGTGGAAATCCGTGATCTGTTTGCGGGCGTGCCGGCCCGGTTGAAATTCCTCAAATCCGACCGCGCAGAGGCGCTGGCGGTGGCCGAAGCGGTCAAACGCCTGGCGATGGCCCATCCCGGCGTGCGTTTCGCCTTGCACGGCGAGGGCATCCAGGGCTTTGATTGGCAGGGCTTTGCCCCTGACAGCGACGGGCTGGAGCGGCTTGGCCAAATTCTGGGCGCCGATTTCCTCGACAATGCCCTGGAAGTGAATGCGGCGCGCGAGAGCGTCAGCCTTGCGGGATTCTGCGGCCTGCCGACGCTGCATCGCGGCAATGCGCAATTGCAGTTTCTTCATGTCAATGGTCGGCCGGTGCGTGACCGGCTGCTGCAAGGCGCGGTGCGGGCCGCCTATATGGATTATCTGCCCTCAGACCGCCATCCGCTGCTGGCGCTGTTCATCAGTTGCGACCCAGCTTTGGTTGACGTCAACGTCCACCCGGCCAAGTCGGAAGTGCGCTTCGCTGACCCAGGTTTGGTGCGCGGCCTGATCGTCGGGGCGCTGAAGGCGGCGCTGTCAGGCGCGCTGCACCGGGCTACCACAACCGGCGGTGCCAAAGCGTTGGGCCGATTGGCGGCCTATGCCCCACAGTCCAAACCGCCGGGAAACTGGGATTGGCAGGCCTCACCGGCAGCACCCGCGGCTCCGGGATTTGCGGGCATGAGCGAACCAATGGCGCGCGCCTTTGCCGGGCCGGACGCCGATGATGCCAGCGAGGCGCCGCTCGGTGCGGCGCGCGCGCAAATCCATGATGCGTTCATTCTGGCGCAGAGCCGTCGCGGTCTCGTCGTGGTTGACCAGCACGCCGCCCATGAGCGGCTGGTCTATGAGCGCCTGAAGAAAGCCCGCGCGGCCGGACCAGCCGCCGGGCAGGGGCTGCTGATGCCGGCGATCATTGACTTTGATGATGCCGCGCTCGTTGCACTCGAAGGCGTCCAGGCTGAGCTTGGCAGCCTTGGGCTCGCGCTTGAGCGCTTCGGGCCGGGCGCAATTCTGGTGCGCTCCACGCCTGCTGTGCTCGGTGACATCAATCCCGAAGCGCTGGTGCGCGATCTGGCCGATACGCTGCTCGAAGGAGCGCGCACCATGGCACTGGAGCAAAAGATCGACCATGTGCTGAAAACTTTCGCCTGCCATCATTCGGTGAGGGCAGGGCGGCGGATGCGCCTCGAAGAAATGAACGCGCTGCTGCGCGAGATGGAAGCAACGCCAGGTTCGGGCCAGTGCAATCATGGCCGACCCACCTGGATTGAATTGCCACTGGCCGATCTCGAAGCGCTGTTTGGCCGCAAATAAGGCGCGGGCGCGGCTTGTTTCAGCCGCGGCGTGCTGGCACAAGCGAGCCAAGCCGTGTCAATCCCGGCCCCCTTAGAGAAACTGCCATGCTCACCCCCCACACCCATCAATTGCTTGCCCATTACGGCTATCCGGCCATGTTCGTGCTGGTTGCCGCCGAGAGTTTGGGCCTGCCGCTGCCGGGTGAAATCGTGCTGGTGAGCGCGGCTATCCTGGCTGGCAACACGCACGCTTTCAATATTGTCGCCATCATCGGCGTCGTCGCCATGGCAGCCTTTGTCGGCTCGACCATTGGCTACGAGATTGGCCGCTATTTTGGCCTGCGCCTGTTGCTCAAGCATGGTGCCAAGATCGGCATTGACGAAAGCCGCATCAAACTGGGGCAGTTCTTGTTCCAGCGCTACGGCGGGCTGATCGTGTTTTTTGGCCGCTTTGTCGCGCTCTTGCGTGCTTTTGCAGCGATTCTGGCGGGCATCAACCGCTTCCGCTGGCCGCAGTTCATGACATGGAACGCTGCGGGTGCCGTGGTCTGGGCGACCACATATGGCCTTGGCGGCTATGTCTTTGGCCAATCCATTCACAAAGTCGCTGGGCCTTTTGGCATAGCCGCGCTGGTGGCGGCCCTGATCGGACTTGCTCTGGCCTGGCGGGTGTTCAAGCGCAGCGAGGCCGATTTGATAGTGCAGGCCGAAAAGGCCTTTCCTGGCCCCCTGATACCGTGAAACGGCGCCAAAGAGCGGCCAAATCACGCGCGATATGAAAAAATTTATCACAATTTCGCTCTTGGTGAAATTATGCCTATAATCGTGATACGTTGGTTCTGGTGAGTTTTATCGCGTTTCTGGATGTTGCGGGGTGGCGTAGGATGACGAGGCATCGGGTGCGGGGCGTTGCAACGACGCTGCTGACTATCGGCTCATTTCTGACTATCGGCTCATTTCTGACTAGGCGCGCTTTTCTGACTATGGGCGCTTTTCTGACTATGGGCTCATTGCTGGCTATGGCCTCCCTGACGTCTGCCTGCCGGGCGCAGGGTGTTGCCGATGCCACACTGGTGCGCCTGCCCAGGCCTGAACCGCAAGGCGTGATCATCATCAGCCAGCGCCTTCGCCACCTGTTCTGGACGCTGGGCGGTGTGCAGGCGATTTCCTATCCGGTGGCCGTGCCCAAACCCGGCAAGCAATGGCAGGGCGAAACCTTCATCAATGCCAAATTCGTGCGCCCTGCGTGGTCACCGCCGGCTTCTGTCAAGCATGATTTTCCTAATTTGCCGAACGTGATTGCCGGTGGCTCGCCCCATAACCCCATGGGCGTGCGCGCCCTGTCACTGCAGCGCAACGAGATTGCCATTCACGGCACCGATATGCCGTGGAGCATAGGCAGGGCGGTCTCCTATGGCTGCATCCGCATGCATAATGCCGATATTCGCGACCTTTATGCGCGCGTCAACGTCGGCACCAGGGTCTATATGATGCCCTGAAGGGCCAAAAATTCGGCGACAACACTTGTTTGCCGTGAGGAACATCGCCGTACGTGCGGCGGTGAGGAAAAAAAGCAAGAACGAATAGAAGAAGGGGAGGACAATGTGACAGATTATCTCGCAGGTGTTCGTAAATATGCAGCCAAGGCCGACGAAACCCATGTCGCGGCGATTGTCAAACACTTGGGCATTGCGTTGCGCAACCGCAATTCATCGCTTGTGGCCTGTTCGGACAAGTCCGAACTTGATCGCGTCCGGGAAAGCTGGTGCAAGCGCAAACTCGGGCTGGCCGACGATGCCAAGATCGACGCCGCGATCAAGGCCGTATGTACCACCATGCACGCCGATCGCGATAAATCGCGCGTGACGTTCTATTATTTGCTGGCCGACCATTTCAAGAAACTCGACGGTCTGGTCAAAAAGTAGGCTGTCCAAAATCGATGTCAGTGGGTTGTGACCATGGCGGCAAAAGCGCCCTTGGTGCACCAACTGTGACGCTTGCCGCCATGATAGGGGCGCACCAGCCTGGCGGCGAGCATCAGCGTGGCAAGGTTTTCTGGCGGAGCTTGCGGCGCGGAAGGGTCAAATACCCAAACACTGGCGTCGATCCGGCCGCCGTATTTGTCGACTCCGACCTCGCGCAGCAGCACGCGGCGACCTGCTATGAAATCGCGCAAGGTCGAGCGCGCAGCCTCGGCACCCTTGGCTTCGGCGGCGCAGCGGGCATGCAGCTCCGGCGCGTCAATGCCGCGAACCCGCACCAGCGTGACCTTTTCCAGGCCAAACCAGATCCGCATGCGCGCCTCGAATGTATCGCCATCGACAATATGCGTCACCAGCGCCGGGTAGGGGCCGGGCAGGGGATCGCGCCGGAATCCACCTCCCCGCGCAAAAGCCGTCGTGGCGCGTGTCGAACGGGGCGAGGCGGCGTGCGTCAGGCCCAAACCCCACGCGCTGGCTGCGAGCAGCGCCGTTGTCGTGAGCACAAGAACCCTGCTGGGCAATTTCAGGGGGCCAAACAATGTCATGGCGCAATCTCCGGCTGTTCGTGGCGGACCGCTCCGGCAATTGTGCATGCAGCCTTGCCGAATATAGGCCCCAATTCCTATTAGCAGAATAATATAAGAAAACAATCCTATTATTGGTAAATTATCCTAATGATGCCTGCAACCTGGGCGGCCAGCCCCGGCAACACGGGACTTCCTGCATTGTCGCCCTTTACACGGTGACGCCGATTGGCTATCGGGTTAGCGCAACAGCCCCGGCCTTGCGCCGGGTTTTTTTTGGTCTGCAGCAGATCCATGTGGTCTGATTGCGGCAGAACCGGTGCTGAAAATGGCAAATGTGGTGGTGATCGGTGCCCAATGGGGCGATGAGGGCAAAGGCAAGATTGTCGATTGGCTATCGACTTCAGCCGATGTGGTGGTGCGCTTCCAGGGCGGTCACAACGCCGGTCATACGCTGGTGATCGATGGCAAGGTCTACAAGCTGGCTCTCTTGCCCTCGGGCATCGTGCGCCCCGGCAAATTGTCGATCATCGGCAATGGCGTGGTGCTCGATCCCGAACATCTGATCAAGGAAATCGCCGCATTGCGGGCGGATGGCGTGGCAATCAGCCCCGAGAATTTGAAAATTGCCGAAAATGTCACGCTGATTCTGCCCTTGCATCGCGAGCTTGACGCGCACCGCGAGCAAGCCTCCGGAGCTGGCACCAAAATTGGCACCACCATGCGCGGCATCGGCCCCGCCTATGAGGACAAGGTCGGACGTCGCGGCATACGGCTGATGGATTTGGCTGAACCGGACGGGCTGGATGACAAGATCGCCAGGGTCCTGGCCCATCATAATCCGCTGCGGCGCGGCCTTGGCATCAGCGAGGTTGATGCTGGCGCGCTGCGTCGTCTGCTGCTCAGCGTGGCTCCGCAGCTTCTGCCCTTTATCGATGTTTCCTGGCAGCGGCTGACCCAATTGCGCCGGGCCGGGAAGCGGATTCTGTTTGAGGGCGCGCAGGGTGCCCTGCTTGACGTTGACCATGGCACCTATCCCTTTGTCACTTCGTCCAACACCGTGGCTGCGTCAGCGGCCAGCGGTTCGGGCCTTGGCCCCGGAGCCATCGGCTACGTGCTGGGCATCGCCAAAGCCTATACGACGCGGGTTGGTGGCGGGCCTTTTCCCACCGAGCTGGACGATCATATCGGCCGCCTGATCGGCGAGCGCGGCAATGAATTTGGCACCAACACCGGGCGACCGCGCCGCTGCGGCTGGTTTGATGCGGTCGCGGTGCGCCAGGCTGTGGCAACGTCCGGGATCAATGGTCTGGCTTTGACCAAGCTCGATATTCTTGACGGTTTCGAGCAAATCCGCATCTGCACGGCCTATGAACTTGATGGTCGCATGATCGACCACATGCCAGCGGCACAGGCAGCCCAGGCACGGCTGAAACCGGTCTATGAAACCATGCCCGGCTGGGCCGAAACTACACGCGGAGCGCGTTCGTGGGCCGATCTTCCAGCCCAGGCGGTAAAATATGTGCGCAGAATTGAGGAATTGACGCAGGCTCCTGTTGCAATTGCCTCGACAAGTCCCGAACGTGAGGACACGATTCTGGTACACGACCCGTTTCAGGACTGACGAGCATGTTGTCTTTCAAGGGAACCTGGACAAAGCGATCTCGCATCCGCCATTGCCAGGAGCGCAGCTACGAGGCAACCCCTCATCCTTCATTGCGTGGAGCAAGGCTATGAGGCAACCCAGGTGTTTCCGAAAGCCTCCGGGTTGCCTCGCTCAGCTCGCAATGACGGAAACTAGGGGCCAAACCGGAAATCCGACCCTTGCAACCTCACGACATCACGCTCCGGGATAAAATATACAGGCGGCATCATCCATGGCAGATTATTTTTCCCTGATTGAACGCGCTGTCGCGCCGCTCGCGCCCGATAATGCGAGCGGGCGCGCCGAAAAATACCGGCAGGCGGAAAAAGCGCTGACAAATTATCTTGCCGGGGTGAACCCGCCGATGAGTGCGGATGGCATTGCAACCGAAATGGCTGCATTGTCCGATGCGTGCCGCAGGGTCGAGGCCAAATTCACCACGAGCCCGCCTGAGCCGGCGAAGGCCCCCGTCGCGGCCGTCAAGCCGGAGCCGGCACCGCAATCGACCGGGTCGGCGCCGGTGCAACGTCCGCCTCTGCCGCAGCGCCCGCCCACGCCAGAGCCCATGCCAGAGCCCATGCCAGCTCCTGTGGGCCAGAGCCAGCGACCGGTGCTGAAGCCCGAAAATTCAGACACCGGGTCCATGCGTGAAAGCCAGACCGGCAGCCGTCGCGGCAATGTCCTCGGCATGGGCCTGCTGTTTGCAGCGCTGGCCGCCATCGCGATTGCCGCTGTGACTGCGGTATTTTTTATGCATCCGAAGCCTTTGACCAAACCCGTCGCCAGTGTTGCCGCCCCTGCGCCAGCCAACAAGCCTGAGGCGGCCTCGACCACGCCCCAATCGACACCGCCGCAATCGACCTCTGGCCAGCCGCCAGCCGCCCCAGCCAAAAGCACGGCCGAGGCGGACAATGCGGGCACACCCGCCGCCACGGCCCCGGCAGCCGGCAAGCTGGCTACGGCACCCGCCGATACCTCGACCCAGGATCAATCCCTGGTAGCAAGTCATGCCCTGCTGGTCGTTCAGGTGCCGCCCCCCGCCGGAGCCGCCGACGCCCAGCCAGGGCAAAAGTCCTTTACGGGCACTGCGACCTGGCACCTTGCCGATATCAACGCCGCTGGCCAGCCGCTGCAAAAGGCGGTGGTGGCCGACGTCGAAATTCCCGACGCGGACACCGACATCAAAGTCACCATTCAGAAAAACACGGACAAGGTTTTCCCCGCCTCCCACACGATCAGGGTGGATTTCAAACAGCTTGAAGGCAACAAGTTCGGTGCGGTCAAGGCCATGCTGATGCCCGGCATGCGTGAGGACGAAAAGCCGTCCGGCACGCCGCTGACCGGCTTGATCACCCCTGTGCTGGACAATCATTTCATTGTCGCCCTGCAGGATGACCCCGCCGTGGAGGCCACCAACCTGAAGCTGCTGAAGTCGCGGCCCTGGATGGATTTGCGGGTCAGGTTCGCGACCGGGCAAATCGGATTGTTTTCCATCGAAAAAGGCCCGCAGGGCGACCAGGTTCTGGGAGATGCATTCAAATCCTGGGGCCAATGAGGTGCTTGCAAAAGGCAAACTGAACCGGCCATGGCCATGCTGAGCACTCCTGGATCCCTGTTTCTCCGGTTGCTGAGGGCGGTTCTCGTATTGGTTCTGAGCGTGGCGGGAGCGCGTGCCGAGGCACAATTCTGCCGCGCGACAGCGCCTTCCGGCAATTATGGCAATGTCAATATCCTCGCGAGCGCACCAGTCAGCACAACCGCCACTTTTGCGGTCAATTGCAGTGGGCTAGCCGGTAGAAAGATCAGGCTATGCGTCGATCTTTCCGTCGGCACTTCGCTCAACAATGCCCAGGGCAGCCGTGCGCTGGCGAGCGGCAGCCATTACATGCTGCACGACATTTTTGTTAATGCGGCCCATAGCCAGCTTTGGGGCGCGTGGAGCGACGCGACCGGACTGAGGCCGTATGGAACCGGCGGCGTCCAGCGCGATATCACACTCAATAATAGAGGCCGGGCGCGCCAGTTATTCACCCTTTATGGCCGAGTCGCGGGCAACCAGCCAAGGTTGCCGCCAGGCTCCTACCTCTGGAAAGCGAATTCACCCGCCTTGACATATTATTATGCGTCGGCAACCAGCCCAGGCTGTCCCTCGGGCACCTTGCATTTTCTGGGTCTCACCAATTCCGATGTCTGGCGCGCGACCATCCTGCCCAATTGCCTGCTGTCGGCGAGCGACGTGAATTTTGGAGCGGTCGGTTCATTGTCGCCGGGAGTTTCTGCCGTCGGCGCGATCAAGGCCACCTGCACCAACACCACGGCCTTCACTTTAAGCCTCAATAACGGCCTCAGCCCCGCCGCCACCGGCCCGACAACCCGGAAAATGACCCTCGGTGCTAACTCCATAACTTATGGACTGTATCGAGACAGCGCCCATAGGCTGCCTTTTGGCTCGACAGCCGGAGTCAATACGCGCGGCGGGACCGGAACGGGGCAGGCGCAATCCATCCCGGTCTACGGCTTTGTCCCGCCGCAGGCCACACCCCCGGTTGGCAATTATTCAGATACGATTGTTGTGACGCTGACCTATTGACAACAAACTGATTGCAGGCTGTTCCAAGAGCAGCCACAATGGCCTTGCGGAGCAGGGGAGATGCAATTGAAACAATACGCCCATACCAAAGCCACCCTGGAAGTCATGCACCGTGCACCGGTCATCCCGGTTCTGACCATTGATCACGTCGAGAGCGGGGTTGAGCTGGCGCGGACCCTGGTTTCCGCGGGGCTCATGGTGCTGGAAATCACTTTGCGCACGCCGAGCGCGCTGGCCGCCATCAAAGCGATTGCCGATGCTGTCCCCGGCGCAGTGGTGGGGGCGGGCACCATCATCGAGGCCAGCCAGATCGATGCGTGCGTTGCGGCTGGGGCAACTTTTCTGGTGTCGCCGGGCACGACGCCCGGTTTGATCCAGGCTGCGCAGGGCGCACCCGTGCCGTTTCTTCCCGGTGTTGCCACCGCCAGCGAGGCGATGCACCTGCGCGAGCACGGCTTTCGGGCCATGAAGTTTTTCCCGGCAGAATCGGCAGGTGGCACCGGCGCGTTGTCGTCACTGGCGGGACCCTTGGCTGATCTGGTCTTCTGCCCGACCGGCGGCATAGATGCGGCCCGCGCCCCGGCCTATCTCGCCTTGCACAATGTTGCGTGCATCGGCGGCTCGTGGATGGTGCCCAAGAGTGCAGTCGCCAAGGGTGATTACGCCACCATCCACACGCTGGCGGCCGCGGCTGCCAGACTGCCACGTTCGTGACACTGCCCGGCGATGGCATCCTTGTCGCCGAATTGCCGGGTGGCGACGGCGTTGACATCGCGTGGCCGACGACCGGAACCAGCCCACTGGTGATCAGTTCACCCCATTCGGGACGGATCTATCCACCATCGTTTCTGCGCCAGGTCAAATTGGACACCGCGTCCTTGCGTCGCTCCGAGGATGCCTTTGTCGATGATCTCTTCAGTGCCGCGCCATCTCTTGGCGCTCCCCTCATCAGAGCTTTGTTTCCGCGCGTTTTCGTTGACGTCAACCGTGAACCGCTGGAGCTTGACCCGCGCATGTTTGATGGACGTCTGCCGCCCGGTGCCAACACCCGCTCGCTGCGTGTCGCGGGCGGCCTTGGGACGCTGCCCCGCCTCGCCGGCGATGGTCAGGAACTCTATGGTGAGCGACTGGCTGTGCGCGAAGCGCTGGATCGCCTCGAGCGTTGTTATTTGCCCTATCATGCCAGACTTGCGGCGCTGATTGCCAGCACCCGCGAGGCCTTTGGCCATTGCATCCTGATTGACGCGCATTCCATGCCCTCGACCATGGCGGGGGTCGCCAACCGTGAGGAGCCGATGCGCGCCGATTTTGTCATTGGCGACCGCTTTGGCTCAAGCTGCGATCCGCGCCTGGTTGAAAGCATCGAAACCTATCTGCGCGCCGCTGGTTACATGGTGCAGCGCAACAAACCCTATGCAGGGGGCTACATCACCGAGCATTATGGCAACCCCTATGGCCAGGTGCATGCGGTACAAATTGAGGTCAATCGCGCGCTCTATATGAACGAAATCACCTTCGTCCGGCTGCCGGGCTATGATCGCATCAAGGGCGATTTGGGCGGTTTGTATAATAAAATCAATGCACTATCGCAAACTGAGCTTATGCGTCCCCGCCGCGCTGCCGAATAGGCAAAAAAAGAGGCCGCCATGTCACCACAGCGGCCCAAGTCTAGGGAGGAAACGCCCAAGGAGGGCATCGGCAGTAACAGCGTTACTGCACCGCAACAATATGCTCTTGCGCTGCACAAAAAGCAAGACCTATTTTCAACATTTGTCCGATGTGTCTCCTTGTCGCATCAAAACGCGCAAAGGCCGGTGTTCCGGGAGTTTTTCGAGCTATTCGGCTTCTTCCATAGCGCACTGAGCGGGCCAGATTGTGGCACAAATGCGGCATTACGGCTCAGGGTGATGCACCTTTTGGATTGCCAATCTGCTGGGTGTTGCGTGGGATATCGCTAGTTCAGATCAATGGCGCGGAACTTGCCAAGCTTGTCGATCTGCGTACCCCAGACCTTGTGCGAAGCCTGATGGTTGTCCATGCTGAAGGACAGCGGCGCCCCAAGCCCCATGTCATAATTATGCATTGATTCCAAGGCGGTAACGAGGCTGTTGGTGGTAATTGGCTTCGTATCCATCTCGATGCCATGGATCAGCAATTGCGCATCAATGTAGCCCTCAAGCGAGACGTAATCGGCAGGTTCGCCGGGAAAATAGGTCGAGAGTGCCGATTTATATTTGAGAATCAGGGTCGAATAGGCATCAACCGCTGGCACAACCTGGGTGACTATCACGCCATCGGCATATTTCGACCCGAGCAGCATCAATTCATCAGCCAGCGCGGTGGAGCCGACGAAGGAGACGTTGGTGTAGATCAAGGCGGGGAAATGATCCTTGGTACGGCCAATGAACCGTGCTGCGGCGCGGTAGGTCGCTACCATGATCACCGCTTTGATGCGCCCGTGCGCCGCCAGCAATTGCTTGACAGCAGGCTCGACCTCAATGGTGTTGCGCTTGTAATTGAAGCGCGGCGGCGGTGGCGGATTGCCTGGCAGGGCGCGAAACGCTTTGGCAACCCCGGCATAACCCGCGTCACCATAACCATCATCCTGGGCAAAAACGGCGATCTGGTTGGGTTTGAGCCGCCGCACCTTCAAAAGATAATTCACGGTAGCCGCGGTTTCTTCGGCATAACTGGCGCGATAATTGAAGACAAACCGGTCGGGCGGATCATTGCGCAGCAGGGCCGCGCCGGTAAAGGCGCCGAAAAACAACTTGCCGGCCTTGAGGGCGAGTGGCAAAGCTACAGCCGCCGTCGGCGTGCCGACATTGCCGATGAAACCGAACACCTTATTGACGTCAATGAGTTGCTCCATGGCCGCAGCGGTGCGCGAGGGCTGGTAGCCATCGTCGGCAACCGCTAGCTGCAGCTTGTAACCATGAATGCCGCCCACGGCATCGACCTGATCAAAAGCACTTTCAATGCCGATTTTCATCTCGCGCCCGAGCGAACGCGAAGGCCCGGAAAACGGCGCGACCATGCCGAAGGTGAGTGTCTGGGCCGTGGCGGCAGCCGCTGGCGCGGCTGGGGCGGAGGCGCTCGCCGGATTTGCCCCGCCGGTGGCGCTCTGTGATGCGGTGCCAGGGGCCTGGGCTGCGGGCGGCGCTGCGGCGGCGGGAGGTGTCGGTGCTTGCTGCGCCACAACATTGGCTTGCGCCTTCGACCAACCGACGGCATTGCTGGAGAGCGAGGGCAGGGTCGCTGCGGCGGGCTTGGCATCAGCAGCTTCAGCCGCCAAAGGATCGGCGGACGCACTCACCGCAGAAGGGTTCGCTGGCGGAGCCCGCCCGCGCAGCACAAAGGCGGCACTGCCGAGACCGCCAACAACCATCACCGCCAGCAGGGCCAGCAGGTTGAAAGCATTGGGGCCGCGAGAAGGGGCCGTTGGCACAGGCTCATCTGCGGCGACAGCCTCGTGTGCAACACGATTATTGACCTCGATAATGCCGGTCTCGTAGGCCGCCTGCTGCAAAACTGCGCCTAATGAAGTGCGTGAATTCTGATCGGCCTGCGAGCGCCCTTCGCGCACCACCCCCGAACGTGAACGACGAGACCACATTGGCATCAAAAACTCCTGCACTGATCCATGACGCGACAAAAACAACAATCTGGCGCTAACCCTATGTATCGGCTAGCATATTCAGTGCCATGCCGCAAGGTGATGCGGGTCGCTGCCGGGCAAACCTTAGATTTGGTTAATTGTTGCGCCGCACGTCATGGCCATTTAGAGACAGGGTAACGGGTCAGGTGTGTTGGATGGGGCTTGCGCTACTCTGAGCCTGCGGCAATGATACCTGAGGAAATGTGACGGGGAGATTATAATTGGCCTATGAGAACATTATCGTCGCGGTTCACGGCGCGGTCGGTCTGATCACCCTGAACCGACCGCAGGCGCTCAATGCCCTTTCGACGCCCCTCATCGACGAGTTAAACAGGGCGCTGGCAGATTTTGAGGCCGACGCCTCAATTGGCGCCGTTGTCCTGACCGGCTCGCAGAAGGCCTTTGCTGCCGGGGCTGACATCAGGGAAATGCGCGACAAGCGCTATTTTGATGTCTATCTCGACGATTTTATTACCTCCTGGGAGGGGGTCAGCCGCACGCGCAAGCCGGTTATCGCGGCTGTGGCGGGCTATGCGCTGGGCGGGGGCTGCGAACTTGCCATGATGTGCGATTTCATCATCGCCGCTGAAAATGCCAAATTTGGGCAGCCGGAAATCAATCTCGGCGTCATTCCCGGCGCGGGCGGCACGCAGCGCCTGACGAGGTTTGTCGGCAAGTCCAAGGCCATGGACATGTGCCTTACCGGCCGCATGATGGATGCGAACGAGGCAGAACGCGCCGGATTGGTGTCGCGCATCGTGCCGCTCGACCACATGCTTGATGAGGCCATGAAGGCGGCGGCCACCATCGCCGCCTTGTCACGGCCAGCGGTCATGCTGGCCAAGGAGAGTGTCAACCGCGCCTACGAGACAACGCTCGCCGAGGGCATCAGGTTTGAACGCCGGGTGTTTCATTCGCTGTTTGCCGGCGAAGATCAAAAAGAGGGCATGACGGCCTTTCTGGAAAAGCGCGCCGCCTCATTCAACAACCGCTGAAGCTGAAGCCACATCATGGTGCTCCTGAGTCTGGCGCTGCTGTCGCTCGCCGCCTTCACGGCTGGCTTTATCGATGCGATTGGCGGCGGCGGCGGGCTGCTGACGGTGCCGGTGCTGGCTTTGGCTGGCTTCAGCCCGCTGGCGGCGCTGGCCACCAACAAGCTTCAATCCACCTTCGGTTCCGGTACGGCGGCCTTGGCCTATCTGCGCGCCGAAAGCGTCGATCTGCGTAAAGTATGGCCGTTGCCCCTTGCTGCGGGGCTTGGCGCCTTGCTTGGCGTCGCCACTTTGTCCAAGCTTCCTTCAGGCCTGATCATGCGAGCCCTGCCGGTTTTGCTGGTGCTGGTGGCGATCTATTTTCTACTATCGCCCCGCATCAGCGACTCGGACTCGCACGCACGCCTGCGCCTGCCGGTGCTGGCCGTCACGCTGGTGCCGCTACTCGGCTTTTATGATGGCGCTTTTGGGCCAGGAACGGGTGCCTTCCTGATGGTGGTCTTTGTCGAAATTGCCGGATTCGGCATGATCAAGGCTGCCGCTCATACCAAAATCTGCAATTTGGCCTCCAATATCTGCGCGCTTGTGGCGTGGATCGTCGCGGGCAAGGTGGTGTGGGGCGTCGGCCTCATGATGGGCGTGGCGCAATTTCTGGGCGCGCGGTTGGGTGCCCGCATCGCGGTGACGGCTGGTGCGCGGCTGGTGCGCCCGGTGCTGATTGTCATTTGCCTGGTGCTGGCGGTGAAAATCGGCGTGCAGTCCTATCTTCCGCGCTGAGGACAGCCCGTCTGGAAGCCAATCCTTAACCATAATGGCATTAGGTAACGGGACGTGAGGCGGGCGTCCGCCCGACCTGGTCTCTCAAGTCTGGCCTGCACCTTGGCAATGTCACACCCAGCCACCACCATGCGCCGAGCGGCACCGCGCCTCGCGCTTGAAGGCGTATTGCAAACGTTGCTCTGGATGGCGATTTCCATCTCGTGCGTCGAGGACATCAAACCCGCGCCCTATGATTTTTTGCTCGTGCTGATGATGCCGATCTGGCTCTTCACCCGCTTTACCATCCAGCGCGTGCTGGTCTTGTTTCTCGGATTGCTGTTGATGCGGCAATTCCTCGAAATGTTTGCGCTTCTACCCTATGTAACCGAGCACGATTCCTTTCAATATACCTATTATTCCACGGTGGTGTTTTCGTTTGCGGCATTTGCAGCGTTGTTTTTTGCCAATAACACCCATGAGCGCATCAATATATTTCTCAAGGCCTATTTCATCGCCTGCTGCATCACCAGCCTTGCCGCCGTGCTGGGCTATTTCAACATCGCGGGGCTTGCGGCCTATTTCCAGCGCGAGGGCCAGCGCGCCGCCGGCACTTTCAATGATCCCAACGTCATGGGCTCGTTTTGCGTGCTGGGTGCGCTTTACGGGTTGCAGGTGGTGCTTCGCTCCAAACCAGGCCGGGCACTGATCCTGTTTCCCTTTCTGCTGCTGATCTGTGCCGGCATCCTCCTGAGCTTTTCGCGCGGGTCATGGGGCGCGCTGGTGATGACATCGCTGCTGATGGGCACCCTGACCTATGTCACCAGCACCAGCCGCAAGGCGCGCCGCCGTGTCGCCTTGACCTTCACCGTGATCCTGGCGGTGGCCGGTGTCTCGTTGCTGCTGCTGCTGCTCAGCCCCGGCTTCAGCCAATTTTTCTTCGAGCGCGCCCAGTTGCTGCATTCCTATGATACCGGTGCGACAGGCCGCTTCGGCAATCAAATGCGCTCGCTGAAGCACCTGTTTGCTTTGCCATGGGGCTATGGCCCGCTGCGCTTCCGCATCATTTACGGGCTGGAACCGCACGAATCCTATATCGGCGCCTTTGCCAATTCGGGTTGGCTGGCGGGATTTGTGTTCATCGCCCTCTCGCTTTCAACCAATTTCATCGGCTTGCGCCTGGCGCTGAAACCCTCGCCTTATCAGCGCTATGCACAAGTGATCTGGCCCGCCACCCTTGCGCATTTTGTGCAGGCTTTTCAGATCGACATCGACCATTGGCCGTTTTTCTCGCTGGCCATGGGGGCCCTTTGGGGGCTGGAAGCGGCGCGCCAAAGCTGGCTTGCACGCACCCGTGCACCTGCCGCACACCCATCGGCGCCGCCAGAAATGCGCCCAGTCCACGCCGCGTGAAGTGCAGGGCCGTGATGATGCTGGCGAGCTTGTTTGCCCCTGTTCAAACGCTGGCATTGCGCTTATATTCTGAAGCGTCACCGCAAGGCGACTATGGCGATAAACGGACTTCGTAATAGGTTTTCCGGACCCGGGGGCGGTACCCGGCGCCTCCACCCAAGCGGCCACGTGGCGGCTTTGGTGGGGGCGAAATAGCTTCGACGGGGAATTAAAAGGAAGTTTTTTTGCCCGGCATGATACCACCGTTATCGGGTCAAACTTGTAGTTGCAAATGACAACTATGCTCCGGTGGCCCTCGCTGCGTAATGCAGTGCTGGTACCGAAATTAAGCCCTGTGGGTTAGCCCCTACAGGCGGGGTTCGGAGGCACCTGGCAACAGAAGCCTCCACTGATTTTGAGGGCATACCTTCGCGAGACAGGCAATACGACCATGGCAGAAGACCTGATCCGTTACGATCTGAAAGTGCAAAAGGCGATGCGCCAGGTCATCCGTGGCGTCATTGGTGATGCCGCGCGGGATGGTCTGCCGGGTGGGCATTTCTTCCAGATAAGCTTTCGCACCGATGCGCCGGGCGTGAAGCTTTCGCCCGAATTGCTGAAGCGCTGCCCCGAACAGATGACGATCATCCTGCAACATCAGTTTCAGGACCTGCTGGTCAGTGATCAGGGCCTCGAGGTCGTGCTGTTTTTCAACCATGTACCCGAACGTCTGGTGGTGCCTTTCAGCGCGATAACCGAGTTTTATGACCCTTCCGTGCAGTTTGGTCTGCGCTTTGATGTCGCGCTCGCAACCGAGCCTGCCGCCAAGGTTGAGGCGCTTGCAACCAAGCCAGCCGCGCCTGCGTCCGCAGCCGAACAATTGGCCAGAAACATCGAGGATCGCGGCAAGCGCAAACCCAAAGTCGTTGCGCCAGACGCCAAGGACGGGGACGACAGCGGCAAGGTCGTCGCCATTGATTTTTCCCGCCGCAAGCCATGAAGCAGCCCGGCATGAGCGAGATCATCAATCTTCGCCGCGCCCGCAAAGTGGCCCTGCGCAAGCAGGCCGAAGATGTGGCGGCGCAAAACCGCGCCCGTCATGGCCGGACCTTGGCTGATCGCGCCCAGGAGGCCGCAAATGCAGCCTTGGTGCAGCAGCGCTGGCAGAGCCACGCCCTCACACCTCTTCGCTCCGACGATGAGCGCTGATCCGACGCTGATCCGCAAACATTCAGTGATGGTTGCTGGCCACGCGACGAGCATTTCGCTGGAGGCGGCCTTCTGGGAGGCCTTGCGGAGCGAGGCGACGCGGCGAAGCCTGGCGATTGCCAGTCTGATTGGCGAGATTGATGCCGTGCGGGGCAAGGCCAATTTGTCGAGCGCCCTCAGGGTGCATGTATTGCAGCAAGCCGTCCTCAGGGCGGCGGAACCGGGCTCGAGGGCGGAGTAAGATTAAGCGGGGCCTTCGGTGGCGAGGCAGGTGCGCCTTGCAAGTGTATGGGTGGCAGCGGCTTGATGATGATCGTCCTCAGCGGCGGCGCCGGTTGCATCATGATCTTTTGCGCGGCGCGCAGCGCCTTTTGAGCAGCGGCGGCTTGTTGCGCCTTTTGCGCCGCTGCTGCGGCCGCGGTGCGATTCGCCTCGAATTGCTTTTCGGCAGCAGCGTCGCGCTCCAGCTTTTGCCAACCATGCAACCGGCGCACCAACATGGCGCGCTCCTGCACATCGGCCTTGAAGGCGGCGATCTTGGCTTTTTGCACCGCTATGGCGCGCGTGGCGAGGCCATCCAGCAACGCCCCCATGACAATGTGGCGCTGTGGCCGCGCCAGCGGGCCTTCAAACGTCACCCCAATGTGCGGCGGCGGCCCGCTCCATAGCGGCGGGGCCGGGCTGGCGGGCAGGCGCAGGCTTTGCTTCAGCGTGCCACGGTTCACATCAAGGCTGAGGTGCAGCGCTTCTGGCCGGCCCGTTCCATCCAGTTGAAGCACACCGCTCGACAAAGTGGCGATCATGTTCTGATCGGCCATGTGCAACGGGCCCTGGTCCAGCGCGGTGTTCAGGACAGCACTGACATGGGCCGCGTCAAAATGGCCCGTGCCCTCACCAAGTCCCTGCAACAACTGGCCCAATGCCGCGCCGTCAGCCCGTGGAACTACGGGCTGGTGCAGCAAGACTGTGCCCTGGCCCGCCAGATTGGCCACCAGCTTTGCCGGGCTTTTGCCGGTTGCGACCACCTGCAGCCTGCCATCAGCCAGGCTTTGCAGCGTGGGCTCATTGAGCTTGATACCGGTGAAGGTGCCTGCGCCCGACAGGGAAGCCTCAAGTCCATTGCGCGCCAAAGTCAGGCTTGCCGCTACCTTGCCACCCGCCACAAGGCCATTGAAATGGTCAATGTTCAGGCTTTGATGCTGGAGCGTGAGATCAAAGCTGGCTGGCCCGCCGACATCACGCGCCAGGCCGGTGACAAAATGCCTCGCCTCAAGGTGCAAGCCGCGAAGTTTCGGGAGGCCCGGTGCCGGCTCGAAGACCTGCACTGACCAATGCGCCGGATCACGCGTCGCCGGGGTTCCCAGAACCAAAGATAAAAGGTGTGGCAGCGTGAGACTGTCGAGCTTCAGGGTGCCCGTAACCCCAAGATTTTGGGATGCCGACGCTGGTCCTTGCAGCGCGCCGCTGAAACCATTGCCGTCGGCCTCGCCTTCAAGGCCGGTCACGGCAAGGCCAGACGCATCGCGGGTGAAATCAGCCTGCACCGTGAAAGGCAGATGCAGCCCTGACGCGGGCAGAGCCAAAGCCAGCGCCCGCGTCAGCGGCAGCAGATCGGCACTGGCACCATGAACATGGCCCTGTGCATCAACATGCATTTTGCCGACATGCACCTCTGCGCTGGCGTCAAAATTCGTGCCCGCGACAACGCCTTTCGCGGTGACATGATAGTGCGGTGCGATGCCAGAAGCTTCGAGCGTGACTGCGGCGCCGCCCAGCCCCCGCAGGGGCAGGGTGGCCAGCCCGACCTGCTGCAAAAAGCTGGCAGCTTCGTCTGATTCCAGCGCAATGTGGGCCTTGAGGCCGTCTGCGGCAGGGGTGATGGTGCCGGAAATCTTCGTGCCCGCAAGGCTGCCGGTGATCTCGGCCGTAACCGGCGGGCTTGCGTCGTTGTCCGCCCCTGTCGCGCTGTTCGCGGTGATATGCAGCCGGGCGGGTGCAAGAAACGGCGCGCGCGCCTGCAGGGCGGCACTCAAGCGTCCCGGAAACAGCCTTGCCACCAAGGCGCTGGCCTCCACCAGACGGCTCGCCGAAATATCGGCCGCGATCGAGCCGCCCTTTGCCGCCAGAATCCCCGACGCCGTGAGATCGGCCCCGCCAAGATTGCTGAGCTTCAGGCTGCGCACATCCATGCGCCCGTTCGTGCGTTTGAGATGAAAACTCAAATTCCCGGCATCGATCATGCCCTGGCCAAAATGGGCAACCCGCACCGCATGGGCGCGCAACGCCACATCGAGATCAAGCGCTGGATCAAGCAACGCCGTACCTTGCGGCACATGGTCAATGTCCAGCGCCGGGGCATCCAAATCAGCAAAGAGGCGCGCCGCCCCGGCCTTTGACGCCGCTGTATAGGCGATGGCACCGGCAAGTCTGGTGCGATCCAGCCTGATTGCCGCCTTCTGGCTCGCAAAACTGACCCGTGACACCTCAAGCGGCCCCTGCCAGCCCAATTGCTCGAAAGGTTGGGATTTGAGCGCTTGAACCAAAGCGGTTGCGGCGCTGATGTCGAGGCCGCCCAGCCAGCGCGACAGCGCCGGGGCATCATCCGTGCTGGCCGCAACCTGGCCGGTGAACCGCGCCGCAGAACCGAGATCAGCCACGCCCTGCATGGCCACCTGCGTTCCAGCAGGCGCACGCAGTGCCAACTGCAAATGCAGCGGCCTGGATGGATCCACGTCAACCTGCGCGCTGACATGGCGCAGAGTATCCCCACCCCAGTTTATCAGCGGCGTCGACAGCGCCAGTGTGACCGGAAAGCTGACGTTTTCTTGTGGCCCCGCACCGGACAGCCACGACACAGGGTCCAGCTTCACCACGGGAAGGCTGCTATCGAGCCTTCCGGGTTTGGCGGCGATCATCTGGTCAAGATCAATCTGCGGTGCTGCAAGGCTGATGGTGCCGTGCGGCAAAGCTCCGAAGTGCAGGCTTGCGCTTCCGGTCGCCCGCACGGTTCTTGCGGCTTCACCCAGCACAAGCTTGAGCTTGCTGGCGCTGAGATGCGTGAGGTCAGCCGTCACCATTCCTTCACTACGCCACGGCAGAGCCATTCCGGCGGGAGCGGCCTGCAGAGCGCCGCGAAGCTGCAACTGCCCCTCGAGTTGCGGTGCGCTGGGGGCAAGAGTCATCACGCCATCAAAATGGGCCTGCGGCAGAATGCCCACAGCGGCGCTCGACCATGTCAGCCTCAGCGCGCCTTGCGTGGCGTTGCCGGTCGAAAGATCGAAGTGCAGCGGCCCTTGCGGGCTTGCCACACTTCCAGAGGCAGTAAACGGGCCGAGCAGCGATGCCGCCTGAGCGCTGACATCAAGGTGGTGGAGCGTCAGCAACGGCGTGCCATCAGGCTTGACCAGAAAAACCACGCCGTCGCGCATTTGCAAGGCCTTCAGGGCGACGCCCTTCAGGCGGTTTGTTGCCGGTATCGGCAGGTTGAACGAGCCCGCTGCATCCTGAACCAATTTGAGCTGCACATGGTCAAACGACGCCTTGGTCAGCTCAAACCTTCCCTGCAACAGCGGCATGACCGCCAGATCAAGCTTCACATCGCGGGCCGAAACCGTGCTCTGGCCAGCGCTGCCGCCAATCGCGAGCGCGCCCAGCCGCAGTTTAGGCGCAGGCAGCAGGCGCAGGCTGACCGGTCCGCTGAGGCTAACCGGACGCCCCAGCCATTGCGTCAGATGCGCCGCCATGACATCGCGCTCTGCGTCCCAATCGACAAATTGCGGCCCGATCAGCGCAGCGCTCAGCACCAGCACCAGAACCAGCCCGATAAATGTCAGAATTTCCCGCACAACTCGCTTCCTTGCCCGCCCTTGATGTGGCCTGTGCCGGGCCGGAACTCAATCAAAAGGGAGAACTTTTCCCGGATTCATCAGGCCTCTGGGGTCGAGCGCCTGCTTTATCGCCGCCATCATCGCCAAAGTCGCCGCGCCGTGCTCGCGTTTCATATATTTGATCTTGCCCTGGCCCACGCCATGCTCGCCGGTACACGTGCCTTCCATCGCCAAGGCACGCTCAACCAAACGATCAAGAAACTCCGAAACACGTTTGCTTTCACCTGGCTTTTCTGAATCGAACAATAGCCCCAAATGAAAATTGCCGTCACCGACATGCCCGACAATGGGCGCAATCAATCCGGTTGCGGCAATGTCGGCCTGCGTAGCCTCGACACAATCGGCCAGCCGCGAGATCGGCACGCAGACATCGGTGGAGATGCCGGAAAAGCCCGGCGCGAGGCCGCGCGTCGCCCAATAGACATCATGGCGGGCCTGCCAGAGGCGGGTGCGCTCTTCGGGCCTGGTCGTCCACTGGAAAGCGCCCGCGCCAAATTCAGCGGCAATTTCGCCAAACCGCTGGGCCTGTTCGGCAACGCCGCCTTCACTGCCATGAAATTCGAGAAACAGCATCGGCAGTTCGGGCAAATCGAGCCTGGAATAGGCATTGCAGGCCTTGACCTGCAGCGCGTCCAGCAATTCGATCCGCGCCACCGGCACGCCCGATTGAATGGTGGCGATGGTCGCATCGCAAGCAGCGCGCACGCTCGGGAACGGGCAGATGCCTCCCGCAACGGCTTCCGGAATTCCATGCAGGCGCAAAGTGATTTCCGTGACAATGCCCAGCGTGCCTTCCGCGCCAATCAGCAGGCGCGCCAGATCATAGCCGGCCGAGGATTTGCGCGCCCGCCCACCGGTGCGCACCACCGAGCCATCCGCCAGCACCGCTTCGAGCGCGATGACATTATCGCGCATCGTGCCATAACGCACCGCGTTTGTGCCCGAAGCGCGGGTTGAGACCATGCCCCCCAACGAGGCATCGGCACCCGGATCAAGGGGGAAAAACAGGCCCTGATCGCGCAGGTTCTCATTGAGAAACTTGCGGGTGACGCCGGGCTCGATCACGCAGTCGAGGTCTTCGCCATGCACCGCGATGATCCGGCGCATCAGGCTCATGTCGATGCAAATGCCGCCAAAGGGTGCATTGACATGGCCTTCCAGCGACGTGCCAGCGCCAAACGGGATCATCGGCACATCATGAGCGCCGCAGAGATGCACGATTTCAACGACGTCGTCGCGGGTGAGCGGCTGCACCACGGCATCGGGCGGCTGATTGGCAATGACGCTCAGCGTATGGGCATGCTGGCGGCAAAAATCCAGCCCGGCATGAAACCTGTTCCCGAAACGCTGGCGCAGGGCCGACAGTAATGCTTCGGGCTTTGGTGTGGTGGTGCGTTGCGCCACAAGGGTCATTGGCCTGGCTCCTGATTATTTGTTCCAGTCTTGAGGGGGAGACTAGCGCAAAATCAAGCCTCTGCCAGCATGATACTTCGTTCAGGCGACGGGTTCGCGCTGACGCTCGATCTGCTGGATGACGCGAAACAGGTCTGAACTGGAAAAAGCCGCCAGCCGCAAATCTCCCGAGAGCACGGAGGGGTCGGAAATCACCTTGGTGCGGATGCCTTCCTCGCGCAGCCCCCAGACCAGCGGCGCATAATCGCCGTCCGCGGCAACCAGCACCAGAAAATCCGGCTTGAGGCGGGCGCAGGTGAGGGCCAGGCGGATCATCAGGCGCTGATCGTCGCTGTGTTTCACTTCCTGCGTATGCCGGTTCATGCGGGCCGGAGCCTCGATGACATTGACGCCCTGTTCCTGCAGCGCATAGGCCATTTTGGAATAATTGCTGTTGGCGACGGAAATATCTTCGGGGGCCAGCGAGGCGGGCGGGAAACGGATCACCGGGGCAAAAACTTCAAGCACTTCATCATGCTCGCCAGCGATGAAATCATGAAATTCCCGAAACGGGAAGCGGCGCTGCATGGTTTCAACGGATTTGAGTGCGTGAAACACAAATTGCGTGTCAACACCGATGATGATTTTCATGTATTTTATCCTTCTATTACAATAATATAGTGCTATGTTGATCGTTCAATCCAGTAGCGGCGCGGTTGCCGCCAGCAGCCAGGTTTTGGCATTTTTGTCGACAAGCGGCAGGAGCTTTTTGCGGACCATGGCGTGATAGTTGTTGAGCCAGTCAATTTCGTCACGCGCCAGCAATGCCGGGGAAATTGCCCGCAAGTCAATGGGGGCAAAGCTTAGGGTCTCGAATCCCAGCATCGGCCGTTCGGCATTCTTGATGCTGACCTTTTTGACCACGACCAGATTTTCAATGCGGATGCCAAACTCGCCAGCCCGGTAATAGCCCGGCTCATTGGAGAGGATCATGCCGGCTTCCAGCGCGACATGGCCCATTTTCGAGATGCGTTGCGGCCCTTCATGAACGCTGAGGTAGGCTCCGACGCCGTGCCCCGTGCCATGGTCGAAATCCAGGCCTTTGCGCCACAATTGCAGGCGCGCCAAAGCATCAATCTGCGCGCCGGAGGTGCCAGCCGGAAACACCGCGCTGGCGATGGCGATATGGCCCTGCAAAACCCGTGTAAAACAGTCACGCATGGCAGGCGTTGGCCGCCCGACGGCAATGGTGCGGGTGATGTCGGTGGTGCCATCCTGATATTGCGCACCCGAATCAATCAAAAACAGGCCAGGGGTGATCGTCAGGTTGCTCGCTTCAGACACGCGGTAATGCGGAATGGCGGCGTGCGGCCCGGCGGCGGAAATGGTCGGAAAGGAAATATCCCTGAGACGACCGGTCTTGCGGCGGCTGGCCTCCAATGCCCTGGCGGCGTCAATTTCGGTGAGCGAGCCGGAGCGAACGGCCTTGTCGAACCAGCACAGGAAATGCACCATGGCGACGCCATCGCGCCGGTGAGCGCGCCTCATGCCAGCGAGTTCGGCCTGTGTCTTGGTGGCTTTGAGCAATGTGACCGGGTCCTGGCCGACATCGGCCTTGCCCCCCGCGCCTTGAAAGGCCGACACCAGCGCCTCTGCCGCTGTAGCGCTGTCAAACCGCAGCGCTGCTTCCTGCTCGCCAGCCTGTTGCAGCAGCGCGGGCAGGGCGGAAGGCGGGGCGATATCTACCAGGCCGTGCAGGGCGCGGGTCAGCGCCGGGCTCACTTTGGCGGCCTCGCAAAACAGCGTCGGCCGACCGGTAGGAGGTATGTGGGCATAGGCCAGCGCCAGCGGCGTATGGGCGACATCGGCGCCGCGCAAATTGAAGGCCCAGCAGAGATTATGCGGATCGCTGATGATCAGCGAGGTTGCATCCGGCAGGCCGGCGCGAATGATCTTCAGCTTTTGCGGCACGCTGAGCCCCGCCAGACGGGCGGGTTGCGGCACCATCATGCCCGCGGGCGCGGCGGGGCGGTCTTTCCAGAGCGCATCGAGCGGGTTGGGGGTCAGCGCCACCAGTTGCGCCTTAGCCTTCTTGACAGCGGCTTCGAGGCGTTTGACCTGTCCGCTGGTGTGCAGCCACGGATCATAGCCAAAGCGAGCACCCTCGGTGAGATGGGCGCTCAGCCAGGCTTCCGGCGAAATCTCGGCGAGCTTTTGGGGGGCGAACAGACTGATATCGACATCATCGACGACTTGCAGCGTATAGCGGCCATCGACAAAAATTGCCGCCTTGTCGGAAAGCACGATGGCGGTTCCAGCCGAGCCGGCAAAACCAGTGAGCCATGCCAGACGCTCTTCGCAGGCCGGGACATATTCGTTCTGGTGCTCGTCGGCACGCGGAATGATGAAACCATCAACCCCCAGCGCCTTGAGCCGCTTCCGCAGGCCGGCAAGGCGCGGCGCAGCGGCGACAGGGTCGCGGTGATCGGAAAAATCCTGAAACTGGCGGGGCGTGATGTGCTGTGATGACATGACGAGGGACCTGCGCTAGTTCAAAGCCCGATGCAAGAGCAGCGTCACCCAGCCCTCGACATCATGACGTTTCGCACAATAGAACCCCTGCAGGCGGAAAGCGCTGAGCACGCCTCCGACATCGCCCGCCAGCAGGCCGGAAACTATGATCTGGCCGTGCGGCGCGCTGACCAGAGCAAGGTTTGCCGCCATCCGCCGCAGAGGCGCCGCGAGAATATTGGCAAAGATCAGGTCATAGGGCGCAGCGCGGCGCATGGCCGGATGGTTGACGCCAGGTGCTGCGACCACCCGCAGCCACGGATGCACGCCGTTGAGACGTGCATTGCCCTGCGCCACCAGCGCCGCCACGCGATCAATATCGCCCGCCGTAATAGTCTGGCGCAGCACCCTGGCACTCGCAATGGCCAGCACGCCGGTGCCGGTGCCCACATCCAGCACATGGCGCGGGCGGCGGGTTTTCAGAATTTGGTCAAACATCAACAGGCAGCCGCGTGTGGTGCCGTGGTGGCCGGTGCCAAACGCCAAAGCCGCCTCGATCTCGATGGAAACATCATGATTCCGACGCTGGGCGCGATCATGGCCGCCATGCAGCAGGAACCGTCCGGCGCGCACCGGGGCCAGCCCTTCCAGCGCTTTGGCCACCCAGTCAGACGCCTCCACATCGGTGAGTTCGGCCCGTGCGGCGCGTTCGCGCCCAAGCCGGGCCTCGAGAAATTGGCGGGCCAGCGCCAGCCCGGCGGTATCCTCAAGGCAAAATTCCAGCACCCATTGGCCTGGTCGCCATGTCGGCGTCGGCGTTGCCAGTTCGTAGCAGCCCAGGGCCATTGGTGCCAATTCCATCAGCGCGTCGGCCTCGCGCGTCAAGGCCATGCCCTCAAGCTCATCGGTTTCGATCCGCAGCACCAGCGTGCGCGGCATGTCGGCTGGATCGGTCGGCGAGGTTGCATTCATGGTGCGGCGATAGCAGTGATTGGCGGCCCTGTCACCAGCGCCACAGGACCAGCGCCACAGGCTCGCCTGAAGGGCGACAATGGTCTATGCCTGGGCTTCATTTCATGCGCTTTGGCGCAACCTCCGGCAGAGTTGGATGCAGGCCATGATGCTTCGATTTTATACGCTTGATGTCTTCACCAAACACCGCTTTGCCGGCAATCCGCTGGCCGTGGTGCTGGAGGCTGACGGCCTGTCTGACGCGTCGATGCAGGCCATAGCCCGCGAATTCAACCTGTCGGAAACCGTCTTTGTCGTTGAGCCGCGCGATTCGGTGAACACGGCAAAATTACGGATTTTCACGCCGGACCGCGAACTGGCCTTTGCCGGCCACCCCACCATCGGCGCAGCGGCGCTGATCGCCCATCTGCGCGCGCCTGACATGATCAAGGGGCGCGAACTCGCGCTGGTGATGGAGGAGGGGGTGGGGCCGGTTGCCTGCGCCGTGTGGCAGGACAAGGCCCCCAACAAGGCCGATGTGCTGCGCGCCAGATTTGAGCTGCCGCAGGAACCGGTGCAATACGAGGCGGCGCTTGACCTGGGCAAAATTGCCGCAGCGCTGGGGCTGGAAGCCGCCGACATCGGTTTCGCCACACATGTTCCAGGGCTCTGGTCGGCGGGCAACCCCGTGGTTTTCGTGCCGGTGCGTCATGCCGGTTTGCTGGCAGGACTGGAGCCTGCGCGCGGCCTTTGGGATGAGGCTTTTGGGGTCGCCAAGGGTCTCGCCTTCGTCTATGCGCCGGATGCGCCTGCCGATGTCCCAGGCTACTCCGATGTGCAAAGCTACAAGGCCCGCATGTGGTTCACCTCACCGGAAATGCGCGAAGACCCTGCCACAGGCTCTGCTGCTGCCGCTTTTGCCGGCGTGATGATGCGTTTTGAGAGCTGGCAGGACGGCACGCATCTGGTGCGCATCCTGCAAGGCGAGCACATGGGCCGCGCCAGCGAGATCATCGTCGGGCTGGAGATCGAGGGCGGCGCACTGACCGGTGCCAGCATTTCGGGGGCCGCCGTCATCATTTCCAGCGGCGAGATCAGGCTTTGATCAGATCGTTGAAGGATAGCCGTATTTGATTTCCGAGGCCCGAATCATCGCTTGCGATTTCGCATCATTGCCGCGCGCGCAAACTGCTGCGGCACGGTCAATTTCGCGGTAAATGGTCTTCGATACCTGCTTGTTGACCTGGCCGATATGCACATCATTGTCGATCACCGCACGATAACGGGCGACGCGGACGTTGCAGCCCTTGCCATGCGGCAGGCTATAGCCATGCGGGGTGAATTCCAACGATGCAAAGCCAGGAGCACCGGTAGAGGGCGAGGTTGTGTTGCATCCGGCCAGCAGCAAGGCGCTGCCAGCCAAAGCGCCAAGGACGAGAATGCGGCGGGGTGAAAAGCGATGATCCGGCATGGAAAGAGTCTCGAGTGGACAGAAGGGCGAGGCAGTTGCAAACACATGACGCAATGCTGACATGCCATGTGATTGATAATCAAAATTCAGCCCAAGGCAAGCTTAGAGACTCTGGCTCGCCACAGTGAAAAGCTGCGTGACCTCAGGCGCCAGCGAAGCCACCAGGGCAAGGGCCATGCCAATGTTGATGGCGTGCATGAGTTTAGGGTTGTCCACCACATGCCGCAGCAAGGTGCCAAACGACGCCCAGATGGCGATGCAGGGCAGGTTGATCAGGCCGAAAGTCAAGGTCACCACGGCCAGATCAAAAGCAAATTGCGATGTCGAGACATAGACCGCAACCGCCGTCACCGCCATCATCCAGGCTTTTGGATTGACCCATTGAAAAGCTGCTGCCTGCAGGAAGGTCAGCGGCACGCCGCGCGCCCGCCCTGATGCGTGGACGACGCCCGACGACGCAATCTTGTAGGCGAGCCAGAGCAGATAAAGGATGCTGACGATTTTCAGGAACGTGTCGAGCCACGGAAAGATCGCAAACAGCGCGTTGATGCCAAGCCCGACCAAAGCGACCATCAACATGAAGCCGAGCGTCACACCCGCCAGATGCGGCACAGTGGGGCGCAGGCCGAAGGTCAAGCCCGAACTCATCAGCATGAGATTGTTCGGCCCCGGCGTGATCGAGGCGACGAGGCAAAACAAGGTGAGCGAGAGAAATTGCGCGCCGTTCACAGTGGTTTGGCGCCGCGCGATATCGCGGCAACGCCGGTGCGCGACACGTCGATGAGGCCGATGGGCCGCATCAGTTCGATGAACTGGTCGATCTTGTCGGTGCGTCCTGTCAGTTCGAACACAAAGCTCTGCGTGGTGGCATCAATGACGCGGGCCCGAAAGGCATCGGCAAGCCGCAAGGCCTCAACGCGGTTGTCGCCCTTGCCCTGCACCTTGACCATCGCCAGTTCGCGCTCGATCGCGCCGCCCTTCAGCGTCAGATCGGTGACGTGATGCACCGGCACCAGACGCTCAAGCTGGTGGCCGATTTGCTCGATGGCTTCGGGCGTGCCGGAGGTGACGATGGTGATGCGCGACAGATGTTCGCCATGGGCAACCTCTGCCACCGTCAGGCTCTCGATGTTGTAAGCGCGCCCGGAAAACAGGCCGACCACGCGCGCCAGGACGCCGGGATCATTATCCACCAGAACCGAAAGCGTATGTGCTTCGGTGTTGGAGGTGCTCATGGCGGAGGAATACGGGGAGGGGGGCGAGACGACGGCGTTCATCGGCGGAAAATCCATATTTCGGCTGTTGCGCCTTCATGCCCCAAACGGCGCGCCTTCGCAATCGCTTCGGCCGTGGCCGCCGCATATTTGGGGTTTGGCGCGGCCCGTCGGGCCGCTTTTCCTAGCTTTTGGCACCCTCGGGCGGCTGCACGACGATGATAAAATCCCGACGTGGCGCGGTCAGGCCCCAGAAGTGCTTGGCGGCGCTCATCTGCAGCAACTGCGCGTGTGCACCCGCCACAGCCCTGGCATCACTGACGCAGAGCGCATTATCGGCCTTGCAGATATAAAGCGCGCCTCTGGCCCGGGTGAAGGCAGGGGTGATCCACGGCGTCGCCGCTGGCATGGAGTTCAGATAAAACACTGGATGGTCGGGGCTGGAAAAAGCCGAGCCCATCGAGAAAATATCGTTGCCGCCGACAATCTGCCAGCGAGCGCCATATTTCTGATGGCACCAGCGCGTCAATTTCATGGCAATTTCGGTGCGGGGCGAATTGGCGGCTCTGGTGTGGGCCTGAAAGGTCAGCACCGCGACAAGCGGCGAAATCAGCAGCGTTACCAGCAGGAACACTGCATTGATGCGCCAGATCCGCCGCAAGGCCACCGCGCCGACAAAGGCTGGCAGCAGCGCAATGACGAAAATCGGCACCGTGAACAGGTTCTGCATCCCCCAAAGCCCCGAGCATTTGGTTTGCAACGCCGCGCAGGCAAGAGCACTTTCCGCCGTCGGGCCAAAGGTCAGGATCGCCAGCACCGGCATCATGGCCAGTTTGGGCCAGGAGACGCGCAAGGTGCGGCCCGCCACCACCAGCGCCAGCAGGGCAGGCAGGGTGTAGAGCACCATGGCGATGATGAAGGCAATGCCGCTCGGGATCGAGCGCGAGAAAGGATACAATTCCTCGTTGTGGAAATAATGAAACGGCATGAAATTATTCTGGATCAGCCACCACAGATGCATCAATGTGAGCGGCAAAAAGCCAAGCGCTGCATAAAACGGCAGGCTTGAGCGCCAGAATTTCCGGGCATTGGGATGGACGATCGAGGCGGCAAACAGGCAGGCCAGAAACAACAGGGCATTGTATTTCGAAAGCAGGGTTAAGGCCATCAACAGGCCCGCCAGCGCTGCGCGCCGGGGCTCAAGCTTTTCCATCATGGCCAGAAACGCCCACGCCGCCGCCGGCCAGACCGAGAGCTGGATGGTGTTGGCGTTGAAGATCATGGTCAAGAACGTATAGACCGGCATCAGCGCCAATACGAGCGTCGCTGACCATTGCGACGCTCTGTCGGGCAGGAAATAGGCCGCGATGCGGCGCACAAAATAAAGCCCCGCCACCACATTGACGGTCGACAGCAGATAGGCGCTCCATGTGGCGACCGGGAAAATGACAAACCAGCCATGGGCAACCCAGGACCAGAATGGTGGATGCTTGTAATAGCCCCACATCATCTGCCGACCCCAGCTATAGGCCTCAACCGTATCCGTGGCGATGTCAGAGGCACCATTGGAAACAATGGCGTAAAGCGTCCAGAGCGGCACCATGGCCACCAGCACCAGCCAGGGGCGGGCGGTGACGATGTCGTCGAGATTCTTCAGCGCGTTCAGAAAATTCGCCTTGAAATTAGCCTTTTGGTCTGTCGCAGCCAAAGCTGGGGCATTCATCGTCATCAGTAATCCCTGAAATCAAAAAGGCACCCGTTCGGTCGCCCAACGCGGCGCACTTATGAACGAAACGCCTTGCAGTAGGCTTAACGGGCGGTTAGGACGTTGCAATTGCCCCATTGGAGCCGCCATGCCCTACACTGCCAACGCCATAGCCGCAACCTTTTGCGCCAGCGCCCGCAATGCCAGCGTGTTTGATGAGCCCTATCGGCATTTTTTGATGAGCGAACTCCTTCCTGCCGATGTGGCGCAGGCGCTCAATGAATTGCCGTTCAAGGCTCCCTCGCTCGGTGGCATCTCGGGCAAGCGCGAATTGCACAATGACACCCGTTCGTATTTCGACGCTGAGGCCATGGCCAAATATCCCGTCATGGCCGCAACGGCGCAGGCGCTGCAAAGCCGTGACACCATCGCCACGCTCGAACAGGCTTTTGACGTGGCGCTCGGCGGCACCTATCTGCGGCTGGAATATGCGCAGGATATTGATGGCTTCTGGCTGGAGCCGCACACCGATCTCGGCGTCAAGAAATTCACCTGCCTGATTTATCTCTCGACGCTTGAGGGCCACGATCAACTGGGCACTGACATCTACCGCGACCACGAGACCCATTTTGGCCGCTCACCCTTCATCCCCAACAGCGCCATGGTGTTTGTGCCCGGCTCCAACACCTGGCACGGCTTCGAAAAGCGCCCCATCAAGGGCGTGCGCAAATCGGTGATCCTCAACTACGTGACCAGCGAATGGCGCGCCCGCGAACAATTGAGCTTTCCGGACACCCCGGTGGCGGGGTGAGGCTGGTCTGACGGCGTCGGCAAAACCGCGTGCCTGACACGCGCGTATGATTTTGCTTGGCGGGCCACGACCGACGAAGATGAGCACTATGTCTACGCTGTGGCCATTTGAAACCGGAGCCCAAAGTACGCCGGAACGGCAGGATGCATGACTGCCGACGATCTGGTGCTGGGCCGAACAATCCTAGGAATCAGCGCCATATCCGTTTCCTGGGGTCGATGGGATCGCCTCCAGCCAGGCGGTCGTGGCCGCACTGGTGTTGAAGCGACCGCCGACATAACCGCCTTCGACCCTAACCCTGGACTTCCGCCCAAGGTCAATACCGCTCCGCTCCAACGGCGGCACCTCGGCCTTCTTGCCGAGTTTCTGCAGATGCTCGGGATCGTCAAGCAACCGCTTGGACGTGCCCGTCCAGGCAAGCCAGCCATCAATGAGCGCGGCAGTGACCATCTGGGCGACGGCGGGTGAGGGGATCCCCCCGCTTGCTTCCGGCAGGAATCTGATTGGTGGGCTTTCCGGCGCAATCTTTCGCCAAAAATAGGCAGCGGGGACACCGTCGGCCTGGGAGGCGTCGAACCGTTCGAGATGGCGCAAGCCAATCCGGAATGGTTCACCAAGCTTAAACGTCCATTTTGAGGGCAGCGCCCCCCAGCCGCCGAACTCGCTTCCGCGCACGCAAAAGAATATGTCTTCATCAGCATAAAGAAAGTACGCCCCGGGATCATAATCCTCGCCCCGATGCAGCCCGCTACGCAGACCAGCCGGAAACATGACGGCACGGCCATCGTCGCGGCGGAGGTTAGGCATCTCCATCTCAAAGCCGGTAAGCGCCGCGTCGGCCGGCAGGTAGAGCCGATGCGGCTCGAGTTGCCGTACATGAGCGAGCGAAGCAATGGGCGCGGCCCGCGATGCATCAACGAAGTGCCAAAACTGCGCAGGAGCCCGAACATCTTGCAGGAACGGTTCCTCCGGTGCCTGTCGTTCGAAGAATGAGTGATCCAGACCACGATCGCGCTGGCGTCGGATCGCTGTTGACCAACTCCCATTGAACCATCCGGCGGCGCTGATGATCCTGTATGGCTGCGGCCCGGTCTCCGCGCACTCCGGCCAGCACAACAACGCGTCGGTGGCGTATTCGTTTACCCGCTGCCAAAGGCCGAAGGGCGGCAGGTCACGCCCACCCTCTTGCTGCCAGAGAGCCTTCGACTGCTCATGATCCACCACCCAGGTGAACTGTAGATTGCCCCTCGCCGCAGCGGCTTGGGACAATACGACGAGCGGATAGGAAAGCTCGCCGTCTTCATATTGGAACCACCAGATCCTGCCGCTTCTCACGATCGGCTGGTCGCCCGTCTCCGCCTGGTTGATGCGTTCCCGCAAACGGAGGCGCTGACCCGAGAGAACATTGACGAGGCTGCGCGTGGTCGGGTCGAACCGCCAGAAGCCCATGGTGATGAACGAGGAAGATCCGCGTTGGATACCGTCATTCTCTTCATCGAACATGAATCTAAGCGGGTTGGGCTTGCCGCCGATCTGTGGGTCGAGCGACGCCAACGCTTCGAGCTTGGAGGGCATGACGCAGCCGGCAAGCGGCCAGGAGATGGAAACCATCGCTGCCGGCATCGACCCTGCTTCGAGCCGTTCTGACGTTTCATCGTATGACCAGGATGTATCGGACTGCGAAAGCCATGCATCCACGCAGGCATGGGCGAGCCGTCGCTGGGCGGCGTATGGCGTGTGTTGCGCGCGGCTGACATTGCCTCCTGGCAACTCGGTGTTTGGGACAAGCGGCAAAATCTTTTCCATCTTTGTACGATCGAAAAGACCGAGGGGCGAGTCACGCCGTCCGATGTCAAGGCCCACCGCCCAAATTGGCAGCTCCTTGCACCGGTGATCCCATATGCCTGCAAGGGAGATGTCACTGAGGATGGTCTCATCGGCATAGAAGAGACGGGAAAGTCCTTTCAGGTTTAAACGCATGCTCGCCGCCTTTGGCAGCGCTACAAGCAGGCGGCTGCCGTCGTCGGTGCCCAGATAAGACCTTCCTTTTATGGCCGGCCGAGCCTCGGACCATAGGTCTGTCTCGCCGGCTCTCCAAGGCAGCCTTTCGGGGAGAACCGGCGGCAACAGTCGCCAAGGCGTTGGCGGGTTCGCGGTGAGCGGTTCCATGGCGGCGCTCTGGAATGCGTCGGTCGACCCAGCAAGCGGCGTGGACGCCCAAACGGATCGGTAGAACGCGCTAGTCCAGTTCCCGTTTAGCCATCCGCCGTTGAAGGCGATCCGTCCCGGCTTGGCACCGGTCTGCGCGTGCGTGGGCCAGCAGGCAAGCGCATTAGTGAGAAAATCATCCACACGCCGCCATACGCCGTAGGGAGGAAATGCCAGCGGAGAATTCGCCTCGGCGCGCCAAAGCATCGCCGAACGGATGTAGTCGACACGCCACACAATGGGGCGGCCGCCGACAGGTGAGGGAAGGTTGCGCCACTCGATGACAAGCGGGAGGCGAATATCCCGATCACGATATTCGAATGACATCCAGATGCGGTTCCCAGACTCCGTGAGGCCGGGGCGGGATTTCGGATGACCGGTGGAGCGCAGGATCTGCCCTGTAGTGGCATGAATGATCTGGGCCTGGTCCGTATCGAAGAGCCACCAACCGAGAAGTTGTTGCGTCAACTTTCCACTCCTGTCACCATGCCGATGCTACGTTGCCACGGCCTCCCGAAGAAGGTGATAGACTTCGAAGAAGGAGCGCTCAAGCTTGGGGGATCAAATTTACTCAATTGTCCGACTTGCGTATGTTATTAAATGAAAGTCCGACGAAAGGCGACGCACAGAATGCCCTCCAATTGTCCTCCGTGTCGCCGGTCGAACGCACTGTTTGCAGTAGGCGCACAACGGTTCGGCTGTCGATGACCAATGCAGCGATGAGCAATCGGCGCGCGCATGAACCGCATGCGGACTGCCGTGCCGTGCACTGTTTGGGAATCGGGAAATATCATAGCGTGGAGCAGACGTTAGGCGCTCGATTTGGACGGCATGGTAAAAGCACCGCCGTCGGCTGGGTGCATGTGGTTGGAGTGTTTTGAGTTTTTGAGTCGTCTCAGAGTCACCCTTGCCATACGTTTCGCCCACCACATCAATTCCATCAACGATCCAAGCGCCATCCGTCCATATTTGCCGAGACGAGAGCAAGACCGCTTGGCGCGAAGAGGCCGGATCAACGCCAGTCCCTCAAGGCTGTCGCGGGACGCGCCACCGCTTCGCGACTCGCGGCCTTGACCGACTGCCATTGGCCCGGCGAGGGCTAGCCAAGCGCTCAAGGCTCACGACGCGCGATTTGCTCATAACGCTCGCCGCCATTTCGGGCGAAAAATCGGCCACTTGCGGCGTTCGCAGTTCTGTTCTGATATGGCGGAGGGGGTGAGATTCGAACTCACGGTGGGCTTGCACCCACGGCGGTTTTCAAGACCGCTGCCTTAAACCACTCGACCACCCCTCCGGCGTGACGCTTCTGCCATGAGCCGCCGTTGATTGCAACGGTTCTGCTCTGGCCGCGCGGAGATCCTGGCTACGGCCCGCGCATTTCGTTCACGATAGCTTAATAATTTGGGGACATTTTGCCCTTAGTTGGTGGCTGGCTCACGCCGTTGCCCACCATGCGACCAAAGGATGCGGGACAAAAAGGCCATATTGCGTTATCCATGTTGCCGAATTGCGACGCTTTCCTGATTCTTTTTTTGGGAATTTGCGCTCGTTTTGGGATTACAGCGGGGTAGGGACGTCTTCTTGTGTGTCGGTTGGAGGCCTGTGGTTGCGGGCCTTGGTCGTGTTTGAGTTTTTTTAGAGGGATGAGTGAATGCCTTGCTTGCATGAGAGCTTCCAGCTCAAGGCTGGAGATGTCGGGGTTTGTGCCGAAAAAGGCGCTGTTCCACCCTTCTCCTCGCGGCTCATGCGCTCCACGGTCACGTTCTCCATGCTCGGCGGCGTGGCCGCCTTGATGGCAGGTTGTGCCCAGGCGCCACACCAAAATCTGGCCCTCTCGTCACGCCCGCAGGTCGATCCCAAATATGGCGTTGTGGCCTCGCCGCGTGTGGCGCTGGCTGGCCAGAAGATCCACACGGGCGGCGGGCGTTATTTTGTCGGACGGCCCTATACCGTCGCTGGCCACACCTACTATCCCTCAACCAAAAAATATGATGCGGTGGGCATGGCGTCCTGGTATGGCGCGGATTTTCATGGTCGGCGCACTGCCAACGGCGAAGTGTTCAATATGAACGCCATCACCGCCGCCAACAAGACCATGCCTTTGCCCAGCTATGCCCGCGTCACGAATCTCGCCAACAAAAGGTCGATCATCGTGCGCGTCAATGATCGCGGCCCCTATGCCAAGGGCCGCATCATGGATGTCTCTAAGAATGTCGCAGTTCTGCTGGGCTTCATCAATGCCGGAACGGGGCATGTCAGGGTGCAATATGTCGCGCCTGCGCCTTTGGGCGGTCACGACACCAAAATGCTGATGGCCAGCTTGCGCACCGACGGGGAACCCGCCACTTTGGGCGGCTCGATGCTTCCGGCTGGAACCATGCTCGCCTCCAATCCAGCGCGCCATCAGAGCGAGACGATGGCGATGGCTGATCTGGGCGCAGCCAGAACGAGCACTGCGAACGGCCTGGCTTTGACGCACGTGCCCCTGCCGCCGATCCGGCCCTATCAGATTTCCGCACCCGTGCAGCAGCATCACCCGGACGCGCGTGTTGCGGTGCATTCGGCGCGCAAGCCGCATGTCGAGGATGTCAGCTTCTATGACAGTTCGCCCATTGGCCTCAGCGACCATTTTGTAAAATCCGGGCCGATGAAATTGACAGCGGGTCTGAACCAGTAAGCTATCATGGCCGCCCAACGGCTTGATTTCGTCTGATTTGCCGCCATTGCGAGTGCGCGCATTTTCATCGCCCTCGGCGTTGAACCAGCTGTTCTGACGACGTTGATTTTTGCGCTTCGACAGGGCAAAATGACTGCCGGTTCATGGTGAGGCAGCAGGCAAATGGCGCGGTTGGCAACGGGCACGAAGAGGGAAGCTCGCCCTGCTTCGGTCGTGACATATCTGGTCGCGGCCGGGCTTGCCCTCCCGCTGACAGCAGCATGGTCGGGTGTCGCCCGAGCGCAAGCGTTTCAAACGGCTGCCCCCTACGCTTTTTTGATGGATGCTGACACCCGCACTGTTCTCTATGCCAAACAGGCGGATACGATGATGGATCCCGCCTCCACCACCAAGCTGATGACGGCTGAAGTGGTGTTTGAGGAACTGGCGCAACATCGTCTGCAGCTCACAGATAAATTCACCATATCCGAGCGGGCCTGGCGCGAGGGCGGCGCACGCTCAGGCGGCTCGACCATGTTTGCCAACCTGCATAGTCAGGTCGCTATTTCGGATTTATTGCAGGGCCTGCTCGTCCAATCCGGCAATGATGCCGCCATTGCGCTGGCCGAAGGCATTTCCGGATCAGAAGAAGCATTTGCGACCCTGATGAACAAGCGCGCCAAGGCGCTCGGGATGGTCAAGTCGCATTTTGACAATGCCTGGGGTGATCCGGAACCGGATCATAAAGTGACGGCGCGCGAAATGGCGCTGCTGACCGACCACATCATCCAGACCTATCCTGATCTCTATGCCTATTGCGCCGAAAAGCAGTTCACCTGGAACAAAATCACCCAGCGCAACCGTAACCCACTGCTGTTCATGAACATTGGCGCTGACGGCGTCAAAACCGGTTTCACCAAGGGGTCTGGATTTGGCCTGATCGGTTCGGCAGTGCAGAACGGCGAAAGGCTGATTGTGGTGGTCAATGGTCTGAAGACTGCGGCGGCGCGGGGTGATGAAGCGCGCAAATTGCTGGAATGGGGCTTTCGATCCTTTCAATCGCGGCAATTGTTCAAGGCGGGCAGCATTGTCGGTTCGGCGCAGGTCTATGGCGGCGCAACCGGCACTGTGAATTTGGCGTCGGCAACGCCGATCAAGCTGCTGGTGCCGCGCGGCACCGATGATCCGATCACGGGCGAAATCCGCTATCAGGGGCCCCTTATGGCCCCTGTGAAAAAAGGCGCGAATGTCGCCAGTCTGGCGGTTTTGCGCGATGGCAAGGTGTTGGCGAGCTTTCCGCTGGAGACCACTGACAGCGTGAAAACGGGCAGTTTGCAGCGCCGGGCCCTGGATGCGGCCCAAGAACTCGCCACCGATCTCATTCGCAAATATATTTTCCGGCTGTGAGTGCCGAAAATCTCACAGCGGCAGCCGAACCGACGGCGCCGCGCCGTCGCCGCCCTGGGCGTCTGATCACGCTGGAAGGCGGCGAAGGCGCAGGTAAATCCACCCAGATGGCCGCCATTCAGCACATGCTGGAAGCCGTCGGCATTGAGGTGGTGATGACCCGCGAACCGGGCGGCACGCCTGCGGCGGAAGCGCTGCGCCAGTCACTGCTTGCAGGCCAGTTCCGACATCTCGGGCCGCAGGCTGAAGCGGTGCTGTTTGCCGCTGCCCGCATTATCCATCTTGATGAAAAAATCCTGCCCGCGCTGGCAGCGGGTGCGTGGGTGGTGTGCGATCGTTTTATTGATTCAACGCGAGTTTATCAGGGGCTGGTCGATGGGCTTGATCCGCACTTGCTCGATTTGCTGGAATCCGTGGCGCTCGGCACCATGCGCCCGAACTTGACGCTGGTGCTGGATGTGGATCCCGTGATTGCCATGAAGCGCGCGGCGCTGCGGCGCGGCACGGCGCAGGCCGACCGGTTCGAGGCTGGCGATATTGCCCGCTACCAGCGCATTCGGGATGGCTTTCGCGAAGTTGCCGCCAAAGCGACGGATCGCTGCGTCCTGATTGATGCCTCCGGCGATGCGGCGGCGGTTTCGCGGCAGATCGAGACTTTGATTGCCCAGCGGCTGTTTTCGCGGTTGCGCCTGGAAAAATGGCGAAGGATACAGCAAGGCACCGTGGACAAAGTCATACTGGAGCCTTCATGAGCGCCGCTGATAGCAACCCACCCGACAGCGACCGTGCCGGTACTTGCCCCGCGCCACGGGCGACGCAGAGCCTTGTCGGCCATGGCGCAGCCGAATCGGCCCTGCTCAACGCCTGGCGGGCAGGGCGTCTGCCGCATGCCTTGCTGATCTGCGGGCAGGAGGGCATTGGCAAGGCAACTTTGGCCTGGCGACTGGCAAAATTCCTGCTGGCGCATCCCGATGTCGACAGCCCGGAAGCCCGTGGGAAGCGCGATCTGGGCCTGCCACCTGACCATCCGGTTGCCTTGCGGGTCGCCCATGGCAGCCACGGCGACGTCAGTGTGCTGCGCCGCGAATGGAATGACAAAACCAAAAAGCATTATACCGAAATCCGCATTGATGACGTGCGCCGGATCATCGACAAATTCCACCTCGCGCCGGCCGAGACCCGCTGGCGAATTGCAATTGTCGATGCCGCCGATGATCTGAACCGCAGCGGGGCCAACGCCTTGTTGAAACTCATCGAGGAGCCGCCCGCCAACGCGCTGTTTTTGATCATTGCGCATCGGCCCGGCCGATTGCTGGCGACCTTGCGTTCGCGCTGCCAGCGCATCGACCTTGCGCCGCTGGATGCGCCCGCTTTGGCGCAAGTGCTGCACGGCCTGCGGCCCGACATCGCCGGGGCGACCCTTGCCGCCGCTGCGGCTGGGGCTCAGGGCTCGGTGCGCGAGGGGCTGGAGCGGCTCGATGAAGCCAATCGCAGCCTCGACGCGCAGCTTGCCCGCCTTCTGGCAAGCTTGCCGCAGCCGGACTGGCGCGACATTCACGCGCTCGCCGATCTGGTGGCGCGCGCCGGGCAGGAGCGCGCTTTCGCGCGGATGCTTGCGGGGTTGGAGGCCTGTCTTGGCACAAAGCTGCGGGAAGGGGTCGCAGGCGGGCTTTCGCTCGCAAGGCTCAATGCCCTGGCAAGCGCCAAATCCAGCATGGCGCAAGCTGCTGGCCAGAGCGAGGCGCTCAATCTGGATCGGCGTGCGCTGCTGATGGGGATGTTCCGGGATCTGGTGGCGGCGACCTCGCCTTAGGCACGTTGCAAATTTCAGTGCTGACCGGCTTTCGGCCTCGGCAGCCTGCGGATGAGAAGGAAAGCCGACACCAATTTCCTGACCGACTGGCTGCCGACTTCAACCGCCGTCGACGCGCCCTGACGGCCAATCAGGGGCCGCGAGGCTGGTCAACCAATTTCAGGTCAGGCTCTCACCCGGATAGGCAAGGATCAAGCTTCCAACAATGTTGCGAAAATGCCACATCGTATTGGAAATCGCAAACTGACGCGTACCTGTTGGGTGCATTGTATTGACCCGGCTTCCGTTAGGGAATTTAGAAGCAGCAGTGTGGGTGCGCGCCTGGATCCTGGTCGCAAGCGCTTTGGAGGGTTTCATGCAGAAAACATTCTTGATCGCCGCCGTCATGGCGACTTCGCTGTTAGTCGGGAGTGCCTTCGCTGCGGATTTGCCTGGTCCAGTTTACAAGGGCGCTCCTCCGGCTCCAGTTTCCGCGCCGGCATTTTCCTGGACCGGGTTCTACGTCGGTGCTGATGCCGGATTCAATGCTCTCGCCACAAATGATGTGATCCCAGGCTATCCGTCCAATTTCACATTGTCTTCGACCGCATTCGCCATCGGCGGCAAGGCTGGCTACAATTATCAGATGCCATCTAATGTTGTCGTAGGCCTCGAAGCTGCTGGCACGTTCGTCTTCAACAACAGCACCCATCTCACTGGTGGTGGGGGCGGTGAAACCTACACCGTCAAGGAAAATTTCCAGGGCGATGTCGTCGCCAAGCTTGGTTATGCGTTCGATCGTTTCATGCCTTACATCAAAGGTGGTGTTGCTTTTGCTAATCTCGACGACTTGCATTACTCTGGCTCCACTTCAAAGAGTGCAACCTACACCGGCTGGACCGTGGGTGCTGGCATTGATTATGCGCTTACCGATAACTGGATCATCGCTCTTGATTATGCTTACGCGTCTTATCCGAAGAAACAGTTTGTGTATGGCGGGCCTAATACGCTTCGGCCTAGCACCAATACGGTTCTGGCATCGCTAAGCTACAAGTTTTGACCGTTTCTTTCCGGTTGATCCAGACATCCGTCGGCGCGATGATATGGTTTTCGCCCAAGTGCGGCCCTAGGGGCAGTGACTGTTTCCACGTGCCCGACGTGTGCCGCGGCTAAGAAGCCGACGCGAATTTCAAATCTGACCGATTTTCAGCCTCGGCATCCTTCGCATGAGAAGGGAAGCCGAGGCCAATAGCCGCCACACGCGAGCGAATTCGATGGTCGCCTCGAAGGCTTTTGCCTGACGGCGCGCGCGCTTGATCCAGCCGGGCGTTCGCTCGACAACCCAGCGTGCCGGCAGCACGCTAAATCCTTTCAACCTTTTGTCAGTTCGCTTGAAGATGGCGATGGAAATGCGGTTCGCCTCGAAAGCTGCGCGCCGAGCTTCATCGCCCTGATAATCCCACTGTCCGAGCTTCTTGCACGCGTCGAGACCACGAGGGCTGCCGGCTCCGACCACCGTCGGCGCCCCGATCAGCGCGCCCCGGCCTCCAGTTCCAGGGCATCGCCAATCTCCTCTAGTTGTTGCAACTGAGGAAGCAGAGACCGCGAGGCCGGTCAGCCAATTTCAAGTCAGGCTCTTAGGGACGTTGCAAAAGCGGCGTTGCCGCAAGGCGTCGGCTTTGTTAGAGGGTAGGGGTTCCCAGACCTCAGGATGTCATGCCCGATCTTTCCCCCTATCTGATTTCCACGGCCATTCCTTATGCCAACGGTGAGCCGCATTTTGGCCATGCCTATGAGCGGATTGCCACCGACGCCTTCGCGCGCTTTCAGCGGCTGGATGGCCGCGATGTGCTGTTTGTGACCGGCATGGATGAGCACGGGCAAAAAATGCAGCGCACGGCGGCGGCGCACGCCATGACGCCGCAAGCCTTCGCCGACGTGATCGCCGGGAAATTTGCCGCCATGGGCGAAGCGCTGAACGCGCGCGCCGATGATGTCGTGCGCACCACCGAGCCGCGCCACCGCGCCGCGGCCACCGCCATTTGGGAAGCCATGGCGGCGCGGGGTGACATCTACCTCTCGAACTATGCCGGTTGGTATTCGGTGCGCGACGAGGCGTTTTTTGACGAGGCTGAACTCCTCAGCGATGCCGCAGGCGCCAAACACACCAAAGACGGCGCGCCGGTCGAATGGGTGGAGGAGGCGAGCTATTTCTTCCGGCTTTCGGCCTTTGGCGAACGCCTGCTGGCGCATTATGAAAGCCATCCGGATTTCATCACGCCGAGCCCCTATCGCAATGAAATCATGGCCTTTGTCAAACGCGGCCTGAAGGATTTCTCGGTCAGCCGCACCACCTTTGACTGGGGCATTCCGGTGCCCGGCGACCCGGCCCATGTCATGTATGTCTGGGTCGATGCACTGACCAATTATCTGACGGCGACCGGCTACCCCGATCCGCAGGCCGCGCATGCCCGCTTCTGGCCCGCTGCCGCCCATGTCATCGGCAAGGACATTACGCGCTTTCACGCGATTTACTGGCCAGCCTTCCTTATGTCGGCGGGGCTGGCCTTGCCACGCCAGATTGTCGTGCACGGGTTTTTGTTCAACCGCGGCGAGAAAATGTCGAAATCGGTCGGCAATGTCATTGATCCGATGAGCATGGCGGCGCGCTATGGCGTTGATCCCTTGCGCTATTTTCTGCTGCGCGAGGTGATTTTCGGCCAGGACGGCTCCTATGCCGATGATGCCATCATCGCCCGCAAGAATGCTGACCTTGCCAATGATCTCGGCAATCTGGCGCAGCGCTCGCTGTCGATGATCGCCAAAAACTGTGACGGCAAAATGCCGGCCATGCTGGCGCTGTCGGAAAGCGACGCCGCCTTGCTCGCCGCCACAGCGGCGCTGCTGCCGCTTAGCCGCGCTGCCATGGCGCAATATCAGCCCCACCAGATGCTTGCGGAAATCTGGAAAGTGATTAGCGAGACCAACCGCCATTTTGCCAATGCGGCCCCGTGGCTGCTGCGCAAGAGCGATCCAGCGCGCATGGCGCATGTGCTGGCGCTCACGGCAGACGTGCTGCGCCAGGTGGCGCTGCTGTTGCAGCCGGTGATGCCGCAGACCATGGCGCTCTTGCTCGACGGCCTTGGCGTTGCGCCCGAGCATCGCAATTTTGCTGATTATGACGTGAGCGTCGCGCCGGGAACGCCGTTGCCGCCACCCGTCGCGCTGTTTCCGCGGCAAAGCGAGCCGGAGAGCGTGGCGTGAGCCTGATCGACAGCCATTGCCACCTCGATTTCCCTGAGCTCTACGCTGATTTGCCCGGTGTGCTGGCGCGGGCAGGGCAGGCGGGTGTCGATCACCTCATCACCATCTCGACCGGCGTGCGCCATTATGAGCGCTACAGGGCTTTGGCTGAAGCCCATGCCGAGGTGAGCTTCACCATCGGCACCCATCCCAATTATGTCATGGATGAGCCGGAAGTTGCGACGGCAACGCTGGTGAGCCTCGCGCAGCACCCCAAATGCGTTGCCATTGGCGAGGCGGGGCTCGATTATCACTATGACAAATGCCCGCGCGACCAGGCCGCCCGGGTGTTTCGCAACCATATTGCCGCCGCGCGCCAATCCGGCCTGCCTTTGGTCATTCACAGCCGCGACGCCGATGATGACATGGCGGCGATCCTGCGCGATGAGATGGGGCAGGGGCGGTTTGGTGCCATTTTGCATTGCTTCACCGCCTCGCCTGCCCTGGCTGAAACCGGCGTTGCGTTGGGCCTGTTCATATCCTTTTCCGGCGTGCTGACCTTCAAAAGCGCTGAACAATTGCGCGCCATTGCCCGCACTGTGCCCGAAGACCGGCTGCTGGTGGAAACCGATGCGCCGTTTCTGGCTCCCATGCCGCATCGCGGCAGAACCAACGAGCCAAGTTATGTTGTTGAAACTGCAAAAGTTTTGGCCCAGGCGCGTGGTGTTTCACTGGAACATGTCGCCCGCGCGACGCGCGCCAATACGTTGCGGTGCTTTTCCAAATTGACGCTTGCCGAGCAGAACGCGTGAGCCTCACCATCACCATTCTGGGCTGCGGATCATCGGGCGGCGTGCCGCGCCTTGGCGGTGGCTGGGGCAGTTGCGATCCGGCCAATCCACGCAACCGCCGTCGCCGCTGCTCGATCCTGGTGGATTGGCGCGACCCTGGCAGCACCGACGCAACGCGGGTGCTTGTCGATACCTCGCCCGATCTGCGCGAGCAAATGCTCGATGCCAAAGTGACGCGGCTGGATGGCATCCTCATGACCCATCCCCACGCCGACCACACGAACGGCATTGACGATGTCCGCCCCTTGGTCATTCACAACCGCCGGCGCATCGACATCCACATGGATGAATATACCTCCAGCGTCGTGCGCCGGGCCTTTGGCTATATTTTTCAAACACCTGAAGGCAGCCTTTACCCGCCGCTGCTCAATGAAAGGCGGCTGGTGCCGGGCCAAATCTGCGAGATTTCAGGCCCCGGGGGCACATTGCGCGCCACGCCGCTGCTGCTGAACCATGGCGAAATTGACGCGCTCGGGTTCCGCTTCGGTGATGTCGCCTACACGCCCGACGTGAAATTCATCCACGAAGCCAGCAAGCCCTTGCTGCACGGGCTTGACCTCTGGATCATCGACGCGCTGCGCCATGCGCCGCATCCCAGCCATTTCTCGCTGGATGACGCCCTGGCGCAGATCGCCATCTTCAAGCCGCGCCGGGCGGTCTTGACCAACATGCACAATGATCTCGATTATGCGCGTCTGGCGGCATCCCTGGCACCCAACATCACACCAGCCTATGACGGCATGGTCATCGAAGCCTGAGGCGCGGGCGCGGAGTGGCAAATTCCATGTCATTGCGAGCGAAGCGAAGCAACCCAGGGGTTTCCGGACACCCCTGGGTTGGTTAGTAGCATTTCTG
>VFSW01000180.1_pt1 | contig 86045 bp, 82 predicted proteins | sample 5358111 | NCBI WGS metagenome assembly VFSW01 (sample SAMN11554181, study PRJNA540505) | mine drainage metagenome | isolation source: sediment from site ElyBrook_90M | place: USA: Ely Copper Mine, Vershire, VT | collected 2017
TCGCGGGAGGAGCTCTCACTCCTCGCGGCATATCAGCGCCTCGTGGCGCACAGCCGATCTCGTCGATAATCAGCAGCTTGTAGGCGTTGACCGCGCGATGCATGGCTTGCCGGTATCGGCCCTGACGCTGCGCAGCTTCCAGCATCAGCACCAGATCGGCCGCGCTGAAGAAGCGCGTCTTGTAGCCCTTCTGAGTAGCTAGATAGCCGAGTGCGATCGCGAGGTGCGTCTTGCCCACGCCCGAGGGTCCCAGGAACACGACGTTCTCCGCGCGCTCGACCAAGGCGAGGCTCGCCAGCTCGATGATTTGCTTGCGCGGCGCGCCGGTGGCGAAGTTGAAGTCGTATTGATCGAGTGTCTTGATCGCGGGAAAGCCCGCTATGCGCGCGAACATCTCGCGAGCTCGCGCGCGCCGCGATTCGCGCTCGGCGCTCAGCAGTTCCTCAACGCAGTCGGTGAACGAGGTGTGCTTCTCGGCCGCCTTCTGCGCGAGCGCGGCGTACTGCGCGGCGACCCCGCCAAGCCGGAGCTCGTTGCAGAGCTCCACCAGCCGCTCATGCTGGATGCTCATCAGATTTCCGCCGTGATTAGTTCTTCGTAGACCCGCAGCGAGTGCTGATAGCCGCGCGGGGTCGGTATTGGACGTTTCGAGCGAACCGGCTGAATCAGTCCGGGCCATGGCGCGGGCGTCCGCTGCAGACGCTCGCGCTCCAACTCGAGGCGCACCAACGGGACCTCGCCGGTAGTCGCATGCACCCGCGCGTTGGCGACCTCGCGCAGCCAGGTTCCAGCTCGTGCGTTGGCCGTATCACGATCGACTTTGAGTCCTTCCGGACTGAGTTGGCTCGCCAGCGGCACGTAAAAGCTTGCGCGCAGGTAACCGATGAAGCGCTCGACCTTGCCCTTGGTCTTCGGCCGATATGGCCGGCACAGGCGCGGCACGAATCCATGATGATGCGCGAAGTCGAGAAAGGTGCGGTTATAGCGATGCAGCCCTGGCCCATAGAAATCCCGATCGCTCACCACCGTGCGCATGTTGTCGTACAATGCCTCACGCGGAACCCCGCCGAAGAAGTAAAACGCACGCTCATGACAGCCGAGCAGCGTCTCCAGCCGCTCATCGCTAACGAACTCAACGTAAGTTGCTCGGCTCCATCCGAGCGTCGCGATGAACACCGACAGCCGGTCGCGCCCGCGCCGGATAGTCGCGAAGTCAACCTGCATCTGACGCCCTGGATCGGTCTCGAACCGAATCAGCGGCTCTGGCTCGGTCACAGGTCGCAGCGTCGCCAGGTGACCCTTGAGGATGCTGTATCCGCCCGGATAACCGAGGCCCCGCAGTTCACGCAGCAGCACGGTCGCCGGAATCCAGTCCGGCGCGGCGGCCTTCACTCGCTCATCGAGGTAATGCTTGTAGGGGTCAAGCTTGCTTGATCGTGCTTCACGCGCGTACCGCGGTAATCCTTCGACCCGCAGGTAGCGTCGTACCGTGTTGCGTGACACATCGAGCATCCGAGCGATCTCGCGAATGCTCTTGCCTTGCCGTCTTAAGACCCGGATCTCCACCGCTTCCTCCGCCACCAACATGAGGTCCTCCGCTTAGGAGTACTCCACGTCGGCGTGGGTCAATTTTCAATCGGCGACCTGGAGTGAACCCCAAAAACTGGACGGATAGGCAAGGTACGATTGGACCAGCGGTGCGGGCTTGATGGAGAATGCCTCGTCATGGCTCGATACCGAAGCCACAGTCTGGAGTTCAAGCGGCGCGTCGTTCAGGAGTTTCTTGAAGGTCGCGCCGGGATGCACGAACTGGCGCGGCGTCACAGTCTCTCGCGCAATCTGATTCGACTCTGGATCCAGCGGTTGGAAGCAGGAGAGTTGGGCGATGATCTCGCCGACGCCGCGCGGATCGCTGAGTACGAGAGTAAAATCGCCGAGCTCGAGCGCAAGGTCGGCCAGCTCACTATGGAAGTCGACTTTTTAAAAAAAGCGAAGCAGTTGGGACGCCAGGTCAGCGACGGCAGTTCATCAATCGTGAGCGGCCCCAAGGGCTCTCCCTCGCGCGAGGATGCCGAGTCATGAAGCTGGCACGATCGACTTACTATTACCGTGCTGGTCGTCCTTCACCCAAACGACTGGCCATCGAGGAGCGAATCGCTGCGCTGTGCGAAGAATTTCCGCGGTATGGCTATCGGCGCGTAACCGCCCAGCTGCGGGCCGAAGGAATGGTCATCAACCACAAAGCAGTGGCGCAGCTGATGCGCAAACGCGGACTTCAGGTGCGGCCCCTGCGCCGTTTTGTTCGCACCACTGACAGCGATCATGAGAACCCCATCTTTCCTAACCACGCGCGCAATCTCATCCCGAGTGCGCCCAATCAACTTTGGGTCGCCGATATCACTTATATCGCGGTCGCTGCAAAATTCGTCTATCTGGCGGTGATCCTCGATGCCTGGTCGCGCCGCGTCGTGGGTTATGCAATCGCACGTCAGATCACAACCCGACTTACGCTGGCGGCGCTTCGAGCGGCGGTCGCCGCGCGTCGGCCAGCAGCAGGCTGCATCCACCATTCGGATCGCGGTTCGCAGTACGCCGCCGAGCAGTATCGGCGCGAACTAGCCGAGCACGGACTGGTCGGCTCCATGAGCCGGCGCGGTAATCCATACGACAATGGCAAGGCTGAGAGTTTTATGAAAACCCTCAAGTGCGAGGAAGTCTATCTAAGCGACTACCAGAGCTTCGAGCAGGTCATCGCCCATATTCCGCACTTCATCGATCAGGTCTACAACACTCGACGCCTACATTCCGCGCTCGACTATCTAACGCCCGCCGACTTTGAACAGAAGTGGAGCGCGGCCGCCGCGTGCATCGCTTGGCCACCGAACCAACCGGTGTCCCGCGCGATGCAGAACGCGCCGACCGCGGATCCAGAATCTTTAGCTTTTCGACTCACCCTCAATCCGGTGAAGGGTGAGGTCGAAAAGCTGTAATAAGAACAAACGATGTCACGGCTGAAACGAAATGACGCACGCTAACCCCGCCACCCAGGTCCAATTCAGTAACGCTCCACTGTCCAACCCAAGGGGTTCACTCCAACCCTGGGTCAGTTTTGCACCGGCGGCAACACCCGCATCTTCCGCTTCCTCCACCGCTGCGCTCGCCTCCTATAACTATACCGATGCAAATAAATCGGTCGATCCCCACGCAGAGGAATTTCTCAACAGCCTGCTAGGAGTAAGCAAACCAAGCTCAGGCTGAGTAGATATCAGAACGAAGACCCGATCGATCTCAGATTGCAGAAGGGTAGCCGCATCGGCCCGGTTCCTTGTCCACCAAGCCGAGGCCGACTCGATCTGTCGGGATGCACGCGGAGCGACGCGTATTCGACGCTTATTCCTCAAGCGCGGCTTTTTAGGCTGCGTAGCAGATCTGCACCACCTACGAACTCTCCTCGATCGATTTCCGCTATCGCTTCGAGAAGTTCGGCTTCGTGTTCCGGGGTCAGTTCAAAGGTTTCGGAATCATCGGTGGCAATGACCGCAACAGTGGTTCCATCTTCGAAGGGTTCGCCCTCAAGAACCACTTTGCCCGCGACGATCTTTCCAGTTGCAACTCGGATAATACGAATCCTACGCAAGTAGCTTTGCTCCATCGAGAGCGCAAAAAAAATGCGCCCGGTCAGAGCGATGCTCCGGCGGGCGCGAAATGCTACTCCATGAATTTCGTCAGTCTTCGGAGCTGCTAGTGCTCGAGGCGGCAGGTGCTCCTTCCAGTCCTTCATTCAGTGAATCCTTGAGCTGCTTGCCCGGTTTGAACTTTGCCGAGCGGCTCGCGGAAATCTGAATTGATTCCCCGGTCTTGGGATTGCGGCCGGTGCGCGCCTGCCGATCCGAGACCGAGAAGGTGCCGAACCCCGAGATGTTCACGCGTTCGCCCTTCTTCAGAGCCGTAATGATGTCCTCGAGGACGATGTTGATTGCCTTTTCAGCTTCGGCCTTGTTGATCGGAAGCTTGTTCGCCAGTGTCTCGATTAGTTCCGCCTTTGTCATAGGCTGCTGCGGCGCCCTCCCGTAGCACGGTTAAAACCGCGAGGCTGCACTCTATCGGTACAGCCTCGCGGAATCTATAGCAGATTGTCTAGTTCAAGAAAGGTTTGGGTTGGGCGAGACGGTCGGCTCTTCCTCGTCTTCGCCGAGTTCAGCCTTCTCGTCAGCTTCGAACCGGGCGGCCGGCGTCGGGGCCGGGGCCTTTTGCGAGAAGAACGCATCGGGATCCGCGAGCACCAGCGCATGCTTCAAAACGTCGTCCATGTGCTCGACCATCATCAGGGTGACGCCCTTCAGGATCGGAGCCGGAATCTCCTCGATATCCTTCTCGTTCTCCTTCGGGATCAGCACCATCTTGATGCCGCCGCGATGCGCTGCCAGCACCTTCTCTTTGAGCCCGCCAATGGGCATGACGCGTCCGCGCAGGGTGATTTCGCCCGTCATCGCGAGGTCATTGCGGACCGGCACCTTGCACAGCGCCGAGACCAGCGCAGTCGCGAGAGTGATTCCCGCCGAAGGACCGTCCTTGGGAATCGCGCCTTCAGGCAAATGAATGTGGATATCGATCTTATGATAGAAGTCCGAAGGCAGCCCGATCTTATCGGCTCGCGAACGGACATACGACATCGCGGCCTGCGCGCTTTCCTGCATCACATCGCCAAGTTGACCGGTGATGGTGAGCTTGCCGCGTCCGGGCACGATGGTGACTTCGACCTGGAGCAGCTCGCCGCCCATCTCGGTCCATGCGAGTCCGGTGGCGACGCCCACCTGCGGCTCGGTATCCGCGATTCCGTAGCGGAAGCGCGGCGGTCCGAGGAACTTCGGCACGCTGGAGCTGGTGATCTTCACATGCGCGTTGCGATCGGTCTTGACGACTTCGACCGCGGCCTTGCGACATACGCCGGCAATCTCGCGCTCTAGGTTACGCACGCCGGATTCGCGTGTGTAACGGCGCAGGATCATCAGCAGGGCGCCATCGGAGAATTCGATGTTCTCCTCTTTGAGGCCGTTGGCCTCGCGCTGCTTCTTGACCAGGTACCGTTTCGCGATGTTGAGCTTCTCGACTTCGGTGTAACCCGGGATGCGGATTACTTCCATTCTGTCCTGCAGCGGGCGCGGGATGCGATCCAGCGTGTTCGCCGTGGTGATGAACATTACCTTGGACAGATCGTAGTCGCAGTCGAGATAATGATCGTTGAACGTGTTGTTCTGCTCGGGATCGAGAACTTCGAGGAGGGCCGAGGACGGGTCGCCGCGGAAATCCGTCGACATCTTATCGACTTCGTCGAGCAGCATGACCGGGTTGCTCGAACCCGCCTTGCGAAGTGACTGGATCACCTTGCCGGGCAGCGCACCGATGTAGGTCCGGCGATGGCCGCGGATTTCAGCCTCGTCACGCACACCGCCGAGCGACACGCGGACGAACTTGCGTCCGGTCGAGCGCGCGATGGACTTGCCGAGCGAGGTTTTGCCGACTCCCGGAGGTCCGACGAGACAGAGGATAGGCCCCTTCATCTGGCCGACCAGGGTCTCGACCGCGAGGTATTCGAGGATGCGCTCTTTGACCTTCTCGAGGCCGTAATGGTCTTCCTCGAGCACGCGCTCCGCTTCCTTAATGTCGAGCTTGTCCTCGGTGTACTCAAACCACGGCAGAGCGAGGAACCAGTCGAGGTAGTTGCGGACAACGGTCGCCTCAGCCGACATGGGCGACATCATCTTGAGTTTTTTGATTTCGCGCTCGCACTTCTCGCGAGCTTCGGCCGGCATCTTTTTTTGCCGAAGCTTTTCTTCCAATTCCTGAATCTCGTTCTTGAATTCGTCTTTCTCGCCGAGTTCCTTCTGGATCGCGCGCATCTGCTCGTTGAGGTAGTACTCCTTCTGGGTCTTCTCCATCTGCTTCTTGACCCGGGAGCGGATGCGCTTTTCGACTTCGAGGATCTCGAGTTCCGACCTCATGTAGCCGAGGATCTTCTCCAGACGCTCGGCCGGATTGGTGGTCTCCAGCAGCGCCTGCTTGTCTTCGAGCTTGATCGAGAGATGTCCCACCAGCTTGTCCGCGAGGAAGGCGGGATCATCGACTGCCGCGATGGAGGTAACCATCTCGGGCGGAATTTTCTTGTTCAGGCGGACATAGTTGTCGAAGGTTGAGGTGACCGACCGGATGAGCGCCTCGACCTCGGTGGTGCGATCGCAAACTTCCTCGATCTCTTCGGCTTCGACCTGAAAATACTCGTCCGAGCCGACGTACTTGAGGATGCGCGCGCGCTTCTTGCCTTCGAGCAGCGCCTTCACGGTGCCGTCGGGGAGGCGAAGCAGCTGCACTACGACGCCGAGCGTGCCGACATTATAGAGGTCACCGGACTGCGGGTCGGCCACCTTCGCATCTTTCTGGGCCACCAGCAGGATAGGGCGCTTGCTCTGCTCGGATGCTTCCAGCGCTTTGATCGATTTTTGGCGCCCCACGAAGATTGGATAAACTTCGTGCGGGAACACTATCAGCTCACGCAACGGAAGCAGTGGAACCACTGCCGCCGCGCCAGGGTTGTCTTTTTTGTCATTTCTAAAAAGCATTTGATTGATCCCGGACCGTTCAGGCCGTCTCTGCCGTCTTTTGATAGACTAAAAGCGGCTGTTCTTTCTGGGTTACTGTTTCCTCCGAGATCAGAACCTCCTTGATGTTGGGTTGCGACGGAATGTCGTACATCAGGTCCACCATGATGGCTTCCATGATGGCCCTTAGTCCGCGCGCACCCGACTTCCGTTTGAGCGCCTCGCGCGCGATCGCGCGCAGCGCTGCATGGTTGAACTTCAGGTGTACATTCTCCATGTCGAAAAGTTTTTGATATTGCCGCACCAGCGCATTCTTCGGCTCGGTCAGAATGCGCACCAACGCATCCTCATCGAGCTCGCCGAGCGTGGCGATAACGGGCAGCCGGCCGACGAATTCGGGAATCAAGCCGAACTTCAGGAGGTCCTCGGGCTGCACGTCGTAGAGCAACTCGGAAACCGACTTGGTGTCGCGATGGGTCATGTCGGCGCGAAATCCCATTGTTTTGCCGGCCAAACGGCGCCGGATGATATCCTCCAGCCCGACGAAAGCGCCGCCGCAGATGAACAGGATATTTGTCGTATCAACCTGGAGGAATTCCTGCTGGGGATGCTTGCGGCCGCCCTTGGGCGGGACCGAGGCCATCGTACCTTCGATGATTTTAAGCAGCGCCTGCTGGACGCCTTCGCCGGAGACATCGCGGGTGATCGAGGGGTTGTCGCCCTTGCGTGCGATTTTGTCTATTTCATCGATGTAAACTATCCCGCGCTGACAGCGCTCGATGTCGTAATCGGCATTTTGCAGCAGCGACAGGATGATGTTCTCGACATCCTCGCCGACATAACCGGCCTCGGTGAGCGAGGTCGCATCGGCAATGGTGAAGGGAACCTGGAGAAAGCGCGCCAGCGTCTGCGCCAGCAGCGTCTTGCCGGTTCCGGTCGGGCCAATAAGAAGGATGTTGGATTTCTGGAGTTCGACGTCGCCGGTCACCATCTGCGAATCGATTCGCTTGTAATGATTGTGGACGGCGACCGAGAGGATCTTTTTCGCGCGTTCCTGGCCGATTACATATTGGTCAAGAACCCGCTTGATTTCCGCCGGCTTGGGAACCGCGGAGGACTGGCTGAAGGCCTCTTCGTTGTCGGTTTCCTCAGCGATTATGTCATTGCAGAGGTCGATGCATTCATCGCAGATGTAGACGGTCGGTCCCGCGATGAGCTTGCGGACCTCGTCCTGACTCTTGCCACAGAACGAGCAAACCAGATTGCCCGAGCGGTCCTCATGCTTCGCCATTAATGCCTCCCACGCTTCACTTGGAGGGCCCTCGGTTAACGATTACCTCATCAATTAGGCCGTATTCAACCGCCTGCACGGGATTCATGAAGTAATCCCGGTCGGTGTCCTTTTCCAGCTTCTTCAAACTCTGTCCAGTATGCTTCATGAGAATGTTGTTGAGTTCTTCACGCATCCGCAAAATCTCGCGCGCATGAATCTCGATATCGCTCGCCTGACCCCGCGCGCCGCCCAGCGGCTGATGGATGCAAATCGTGGAATGGGGCAGGGCGTAGCGCTTGCCCTTCTGCCCGGCCGCGAGCAGAACCGCACCCATGCTCGCCGCGAATCCCATACATAAGGTAGACACGGGCGGCTTGATAAACTGCATCGTGTCGTAAATCGCCAAGCCTGCGGTAACGGAACCACCTGGTGAGTGGATGTAGAGATTAATCTCTTTGTCGGGATCTTCGGATTCGAGGAAGAGGAATTGGGCCGTGATCAGATTGGCAACATCGTCGTTGATTTCAGTGCCCAGGAAGATGATGCGGTCCCGCAGCAACCGCGAGTAGATATCGTACGCTCGCTCACCGCGGCCGGTCTGCTCGACAACCATCGGGACCAGATTGCTCATAAAACCGAGCCACGGATGGGGGATTTCCACCCTGGCGCGTTGCCTAACTCCCCTACGTAAAGTCTATCGGTTTCAGATTTTTCGGGCAACATGAACCAACGTTTACGAGGATTTTTCATGTTTGTTGCGCCGCCACCTCCGGTTCGCTGCCACCTTTCGCTCGCGTCAGCAGCTGATCCATCGCTTTTTCACGTCGCATCGTCTGCCGCAAACCCTCGCGATTCTGCTCCTGCGCGTAGAATTCCTGGAAGCGCTCGCGATTTTTGGTCCCGGCTTGCCTCATTATAGCACCGATGCGCTCCGCCAACTCATCGTCGGTGACCTCGACTTTTTCCTGTTCCGCGAGAGCATCGAGGGCGAGGCTGCTCGCTGCACGCTTCTGCGCCCGAGTCTTGATGTCCTCGGCGGAGGCCTGAACGCGCTCTGTAACCCGCTCTTCGGGCATCCCGGCCTGACGAAGCGTCGAGGCCAGCTCAGATTCCATCGAGCGCTGCTCGCGGGTCACCAGCGACTCAGGGACATCGATCTTGTTGCGATCGAGCACCAGGTCGAGCAGTCCGGCCCTCGCGCGCGCATCCGCCTCGGACTTGGCGTGGGTCAGCAGATCCGAGCGGACGCGGTCGCGAAGCTCGGCGAGACTCTGGAGGTCGCCCTGATCCTTGGCGAAGTCGTCATCGAGCGGCGGCAGTTCCTTTTTGTAGATTTCCTTCACGTTGGCGCGCCATTCGATGGTCTTGCCGGCGAGGTCTTTCTGCTCGTAATCAGCGGCGAAGGTTCTGGTCTTGCGGTTCTCCTCGCCGATCTTCGCGCCGATCAGAACCTCGTCGACGCCGTGCGCGAGGCTCGTCTTCGAGATTTCCAGGAGACGGTTCTCGCTCTTCGTTTCCGATAGCGGCTTGCCATCCTCAAAGCCCTCGATGGTGACGACGGCGACATCGCCTTCCTCAACGATGTCACGGCCCTCGACCTTCTTGAGGCTGGCCTGCCGCTCGCGCAGCCGCTCGATGGTATCATCGACATCTTTGTCGGAGATCGCGATGGTCTCTTCCGGAACCTTCAGCCCTTCGTAATCTTTGATGACTACTTCGGGTTTGAGGTCGAAGACGGCGCTGAACTTGAGAGTCTCGGGGAGGTTGGTTTCCTCGTTGATGATCTCGGGCTCGACGATGGGCTTGAGGTTATGCTCCTCGAGCGCCTTGTCGGTGTATTCCTTGACCAGCTTCTGGAGGACTTCGCTGCGGACCTGATCGCCGAAAAACTTTTCGAGCAGGTTGCGCGGCGCGTGGCCGGGACGAAATCCCTTGAGCACCACGCCGCGGCGCAGTTCGTTGTAGGTCTTATCGAGTTCCCGTTTGATTTCGTCGGGCTCGACCTCGATGGTGAGTTTGCGCCGGAGCGCGGAGTTTTCTTCGATATTGACGTTCATGTTGTTGCTAAAGCCCTAACAGATAAACACACGCCGGATAGATGGATCAACGCTACATCTCATTATGCAGATGATCGCGCGCTTGCAAAATCGATCCTGCGATGCTCGTCGTTGGTGAAACATAACCATCCTGCGGTGAAAAACGAGACATCGCATGGTGCACGCGTCTATCAACATCGGCACCCGACGATTGTGGAGATAAGAAATCCCTGGGATGAATGATCATCTCAAGCGGGCGAGATTTCCGTCCTCGAGATTCGTTCGATGCCAAGATTAGCGGGTCGAAGACGCCAATAGACCGTGGCTCGCGACGCCTCAACTCATAGTGCCGAGATTGCTGGACTTCATCCGCAGGAAAATCTAGGATGCGCCAGATAACCCTTGGGGCAAAGGTCTGACGAAACGATTCTTTCGGTTCTGGTGCGATTGAAATTTCATTGTTGACCTGAATCCCGCATTCCCAAAATTTTCAGGAGATCGAATTTAAATGAGTGAAGCCAATATCGTTCTGCCAGCGCTGACCAGCGCGCAGGTTGCGATCCTATGGTTCATTCTTGGCTCCGCTGTGATCGGTTTGCTCTACGGCGGCATCCTGGTTCGCACCGTGCTGGCCGCCAACCCGGGACCAAAGTCGATGACAGACGTGAGCGATGCCGTGGAAGAAGGCGCGATGGCGTACCTCAAACGCCAGGTCAGCACCATGTCCATCTTCGTGGTGATCATCTTCATCGCGCTGTTTCTGATGTACCGCAACGTCTATCACGACCTGTGGTTGTCGCTGGGAATTTCCGTCGCATTCCTGCTCGGGGTCGGCGCATCCTACCTCGCCGGCTTCATCGGGATGTGGCTCGCGGTTCGAGGCAACGTCCGCAGTGCCAATGCCGCGCTGACCAGCTTCAAGGATGCGATGGAACTCGCCTTCAAGGCGGGCGGCGTATCGGGAATGGCCACCGTCGGGCTCGGGCTGCTGGGCGCCACCATCCTCTTCCTGGTCTACCAGCAGGATGCGATGAAGGTGCTGGTTGGGTTCGGATTCGGCGGCTCCCTGGCCGCCCTTTTTATGCGTGTCGGCGGCGGCATCTATACTAAAGCCGCGGACGTCGGCGGCGATCTCGTCGGTAAGGTCGAAGCCGGAATCCCGGAAGACGATCCACGCAACGCCGCGACTATCGCGGACAATGTCGGCGACAACGTCGGCGATTGCGCCGGAATGGCGGCGGACGTTTTCGAATCCTACGAAGTTACCCTGGTCGCCGCGATCATCCTCGCTGCCTATGCCGTCAATGAACCCGACTTCATCGCGGTCTATGGCGGCCTCGCCGGCGCATTCGCGATGCGGCTGATCGTCTTCGCACTGATCCTGCGCGCGGTCGGCGTGTTCTCCTCGATCTTGGGTATCATGGCGGTCCGCGTCCCGGCCGGAACCGCGATGCGCGATCCGATGAAGCCGATCGTTACCGGATACATGGTTTCGGCGGTCGCCTCGGTGATCGGCTTCTTCGTGGTCAACTGGGTGTACCTGCAGGATCCGCGTACCGGCGCCACCGACTGGCGCTTTGCCGAATGCGCCACCCTCGGCATCATCCTCGCCGTCGTGACCCTGTGGCTCACCAACTACTTCACGCATCCGGATAAGAAACCGGTTACCGAAACTGCGACTTCCGCACGCACCGGCCCGGCGACTTTGATTCTGTCGGGTCTCGCCGAGGGTATGGAATCGTCGGTGTGGGCATTGATGGTTATCGCGGCCACTATCATCGGCGCGATGGTCATCTTCCGTGAATCACTGGCGCTGCAGTTCTTCGGCATCGCGCTGGCGGGCCTCGGATTGCTGACCACCACGGGATTCATCCTGGCGATGGATACCTACGGACCGATCACCGACAACGCCCACGGAATTTTCGAGATGGGCGGCATCCACCAGGAAGAGGCATCACGCACGCTGTCCTGGATGGACGCGATCGGCAACACGACCAAGGCGCTGACCAAGGGCCTCGCGATCGCGACCGCGGTCCTCGCGGCGGTGTCGCTCTTCCGTTCCTTTATAGATGAAGCGCATCTAGGAGCCATCGGCGTCCAAATCAACATGCCGACCGTGTTCGTCGGCCTGATGATCGGCGGCGCGGTGCCGTTCCTGTTCAGCTCGTTCGCGATTAAGGCGGTCACCCGCGCGGCCTACCAGGTCGTGTTCGAAGTGCGCCGCCAGTTCCGCGAGCATCCGGGCATCATGGACTACACCGAGAAGCCCGATTACAGCCGCTGCGTTGATATCGTCACCGCGAGCGCGCAGCGCGAACTCCTCGGCCCCGGTATCCTCGCCGTGTTCGCTCCGCTGATGGTCGGGTTCGGTCTCGATGTCGGCGCGCTGGGCGGCTTCCTCGGCGGCACCATTCTTACCGGTCAGCTGATGGCGGTGTTCATGTCGAATGCCGGCGCCAACTGGGACAATGCTAAGAAGAAATTCGAAGACGGTTTCCTCGGCGGCAAAGGCACCGACATTCACAAGGCAGCCGTCGTCGGCGATACGGTCGGCGATCCATTCAAAGATACCGCCGGTCCCGCGCTCAACCCGATGATCAAGGTGATGAACCTCGTCGGCATCCTCGCGGCGCCGTTCTGCACGCAGTCGCTCAACGTCGTGACCACGACGCGAGTCCTCGTTACGGCGCTATCAGTGATCATGCTTACGATCGCGGTGGTGTTCTCCAAGCGCGGCTCGCTGGCCGAAGAAGCCCCGGCTGCGGGCGAAACGAAGCAGGCCGCGTAGTTTCCGTTTCCTCGATATACCAAGGGCCGGACGACTTCGTCGCCCGGCCCTTTTTTATCTCTGCCCCCCGTTGGTGCGGGTCGGGGCGGAGGTTCAGCGGCCGATTGTGCCTGTGACGCGACTAGCCGATTCCAGGCAGCGCCAGAAAAAAGCCACCACCGTGTAAATCGTCAGCGGCACCAGCGGCGCGAGGTAACGGACATTCTCGCCATATTCGAGGAATGCCTGGACGACCGAACCCGCAAGTACGATCGCAATCACACCGAGCTCGAAGTCGAAGCGCGTCTGCCGAAGCATCCATTGCAAAGTCGAATATGTCGCGATGCCAAGGAACGCGATGTTGATTGCCAACTGCAACGAACCGAAGACCACCAGCAGTGCGTAGACGACCCCCGATGTCGACGCCCGGAAAAATCCGATGAAGTGGTAGAAGTCCGATCCCCAAAACCTGACCCACGATTTCGCGACCGATTCGAGGTAGAGCAGCGGATGCTCCGCGAACATTTCCAGTGACATCCGCGCGAACTGCTTCGACAGCTCCGGAGATGAAAGGCCCGTCGCGCGTTTGAGCTCGCCTTCCGCGTACCAGAACGTCATGGCCTGGGTTCCGACCGTCGAGATTTGCCGCGCCCGGTACCGTAAGTAGATGTCCGCGATCTTCGAGTATTGTGGAGGCGCGAGTTCCATGAACGCGCCGCTGTGATTGCTAAGGTTGAAACCGAGAGTGGTCGTCACGCCGAAGTAGTTGATGGTGCGCTTGTTCACCGCCGACCATCCGATCGCGATGATCAGCGTTGGTGCGAGGACCCACGCCAGCCGCGCCTTGTGAAACTTGATGACGTTCAGTGGCCGCGCGCGGATGAGCACGAAGCAAAAATAGAGCGGGCCGAGGAAGAGGAACATCGGCCGCGTCATCCCTGCCAGCGCCGCCGATATCCCGAGGAGCGCGTAGTTCCACATCTTCGCGCCCGCACAGATTCGCGCATAATCAAGCAACGACAGCACGATCCAGAACGTGCAGAGCGTCTCGCTATATATGATCTGCTCGAAGAGCAGTTCGCTGATGGCGATACTGCAAAGCAATCCGACCACGAATGACGCCGCGGCGCTGCGCGTACGCATCCACGCGATCGCGAACATCACCGATGCGATTGCGATTCCGAGCAGCGACTGAATCAACCGCACGACATCCCAGTCCATCCCGGCAAGCAGCATCAGGAGCGGATAGATGGGAGTTCTTTTTCCATCGTATTGGCGGAAATCCATGCTCGCGATCGCTCGCGCGGTCGCGATGAATTCCGGCGTATCCCACGAAGCGCGCGCGCGAAAATTGAGAATGACCGCCAACCGCACCAGCGCAGAAATCGCGATGAGAGCAATGAAGGCGATCGCGGCGCGGTTTCTGCGCAACCGAGTGGCATCCGATGGAGACTCTTCCGGCATTGTGATGAACTCGCAGACTAGCCATCGCAGGTCGCGTCGACAAAGGGGGCCGGTTCTCCCGGCTCTGAAAAGTTCGAGGCCTCGATACGTCTATCGATACGCATCCAAGAGCCCGCGAGTTATCGACGGCAATATAGATGACAAATCCGAAACGCCGCAGCCTTGCATGCCTCGATCTGGTCAATTTTTTCCAGGCTGACACGCAGACCGGCGTCGGCCCGTTCCTGGCTGTATATCTGCTCGCGACACGCCATTGGGATCCGGGAAAGATCGGCATAGCGATGTTCGCGCAGGGAATCGCAGTCGTGGCGGCGCAAACTCCTGCGGGCGCCATCGTCGACGCTTTCAGGACCAAGCGCATGATGATCGCGTTGGCGTCAGTCGGAGTGGCGGCCGCGAGCATCGCAATCGTCCATCTCGATGGCCTCGCAACCGTGGTCGCGGCGCAGGTCATGGTGGGCGTGTCCTCGGTAATCATTCCACTCGCCATCGTCGCGCTGACGATGGGCCTGGTGAAACGCGCGGGTTTCGCGCGCCGGATGGGCCGCAACGAGGCCTTCAATCATGGCGGTAACGTCTTCGGCGCCGCGCTTGCCGGAATTCTCAGCCGGCTGGTGAATCAAAGCGCGATTTTTTACTTCGCCGCCGCGATGGGCGCCGCCACGGCCGCCTCTTCGATGGCGATTCGTGAGGGTGATATCGATCATCGCGCCGCGCGCGAAGCTCGCGAAGATGCGGAGGGCGCGCCTCAAGTCACTGCCTGGCGCGAGATTCTCGCCGATCGGCGGCTGAGAATCTTCGCCGGAAGTGTGATCCTGTTCCACTTCGCCAACGCCGCGATGTTGCCGATTCTTGGCGAACTCCTCGCCAACGTCGATCAGGCGAACTCCGCGCTGTACATGGCGGCCTGTATTATCGTCGCGCAGGCCGTGATGACGCCGGTCGCTATCCTCGCCGGTCGTTTCGCCGAGCGATGGGGGCGCAAGCCGATTCTCGCGATTGGGTTTGCGGTGCTGCCCATTCGCGGCCTGCTCTACACGATGGTGCGTAATCCGTATGCGCTGGTCGCGATCCAGATTCTCGACGGCATAGGCGCCGGCATCTTTGGGGTGGTCTCGGTGATTGTGGTCGCCGATCTCGCGCGCGGCACCGGCCGCTTCAATTCTATCCAGGGTGCGATCAACACCGGCGTCAGCATCGGTGCATCAATCAGCAACCTGATGACGGGCTTTATTGTGAAGCGCTCGGGCTACAACTTCGGCTTCGTGGTATTAGCGATGATTGCGGCAGTCGCACTCGCGTCGTTGCTGCTTGCGATGCCCGAAACCAAAGACACTGGAGATCAACACCATGCAAATCGCGTGGATAGGGACCGGAATAATGGGCGCTCCGATGGCGCGGCGACTGCTCACGGAAGGGCACAAGGTTAGCGTCTTCAATCGTAGCCCGGAAAAGGCGCAACGCCTCGCCGCCGATGGCGCTTCTGTGGTCGACGATCCTGCCAATGCGGTTGCGAGTGCCGAGATCATTTTCATCATGGTGCCCGACACTCCCGATGTTGAGGCAACGGTCGCGCGCATCAAACCCGCGCTGAAGAAGGGGCAGCTCGTCATCGACATGAGCACGATTTCGCCGCATTCCGAGCGCGCGACGACGGCGGAGTTGAAGGAGATCGGGGTCGACTACCTCGATGCTCCTGTGTCCGGCGGCGAGACCGGCGCGATCGAGGGCACTCTCGCCATCATGGTTGGCGGCGACAAAGTCGCTTTCGATTGCGCGCGCCCGGTCTTCGAGCATCTGGGCAAGCGCATCACTTATATGGGCCCGTCGGGTGCAGGCCAGATGACCAAGCTCGCCAACCAGATTGCGGTGTCGGTGACGCTCCAAGCGGCGGCGGAGGCCCTGGCGTTTGCAAAAGCCGGTGGCCTCGATCCCTCGCAGGTCCTCGATGCGATCGGCGCGGGCGCAGCGGCCTCATGGCAGCTCAACAATCTCGGCCCGAAGATTATCGCGAGCGATTGGCGACCGGGATTTTTCATCAAGCTGATTCGCAAGGACTTGCGCCTGGTGACCGAGGCTGCGCGCGATGCACAACTCACGCTGCCCGGCCTCGCCATGATGACGTCGATGTTGGACACCGCCGCGCAGATGGGACATGACATGGACGGCACCCAGGCGGTTGCGCTCGCGCTCGACAGTGTCGCCAAGGTGAAGTAACTAGAAGGCAATCATTAGCGGATTTTTCGCGCGTCTTTGCGAAAATTTAGGAGGACATTATGCCCGATCTAATCGTCGAACTACGCGACCGCGTGCTCTATCTCACGCTCAATCGGCCCGACAAGCTCAATGCGATGTCGCCCGAAATGATGAACGGCCTGACCAGCGAGTTGCAAAAAGCCTCGCACGATCCGAAGGTCGGAGCGATCGTCCTGACCGGCGCGGGACGCGGATTCTGCTCTGGCGGCGACATCACCGCGATGCGCGCGCGTAACGAGGCAACCGGCCCGGCGCCGACGCTCGAGGATCGCGTCGCGAATCTGCGTCACGGCGAGGAGGCCTCGCGCCTGCTCCATGAGGTGCCGAAGGTCACTATCGCCGCAGTCAACGGTCCGGCGGCCGGCGCCGGCCTCAGCATCGCGATGGCTTGCGACATTCGTATCGCATCCGACAATGCTCGCTTCGGGACCGCCTTCGCGCGCGTCGGGTTCTCCGGCGACTACGGCGGGACCTGGTCGCTCACGCAGCTGGTCGGCTCGGCGAAGGCGCGCGAGTTGTACTTTCTGCCCGATGTCATCGATGCGAACGAAGCGATGCGCATCGGCCTCGCCAATCGCGTCTTCCCCGTGGCCTCGTTCAAAGATGAAGTCGAGAAGATTGCGAAGCGTATCGCGAATGGCCCGACCGTCGCCTATACGCACATCAAGGCGAACCTGAACCTCGCGCTCACGCATGAGTTCCGCGAGCTCCTCGATCGTGAAGCATGGGGTCAGACGCTGACCGGCCAGACCGAGGATCACAAGGAAGCGGTGAAGGCATTCCTCGAAAAGCGGGAACCGAAATTCCAGGGCCGCTAGGAATCGGCGATTGCCCAAATCGAACGGCAAGAACGGGAGAAGGCACCCTCACGTCCGATGGAGTTTTCGCTCCGCCGATGAGGTGAAGGCATTCTGGAAGAAATTCCAGCGTGTGCCCGCACGAAGACGTCGCACCAAGCGCGACGAGGAGAGATATTGCCTCGCGCTGTATCTCCTCGCGCTCGCCACGTATCGAAAGCTGAAGTACCCGCTGCGCATCGAGGAGGGTGAGAGCCCTGACTTCGTCATCACGTGGAGCTCGGGCAGGACCACTAGTCTGGATGTCATCAAGGCCTCCGAGCTCTGGGTCGAGCGTCCGGTAGCAAAGGTCGATGGTAAGTCCGATTGGTTCTCATACGTTCGTCGTGCGATTGAGTCCGAAGTACTAACTCTTAAGAGCGCTCGCACGGATCTTCTCGTCTATGAGGATGAGCCACTACCACTCGTCGAGCAGGAGCAGGCGCTTACTGCCTTGTGCGATTGGCTCACCGCCATCAAGAGCGTACATGCTCGCTTGGGTACAATTTCGATTATTCTCTCCCTTAGTTTGGCGCTCGAGCGCGGAAACAGTTTTCTATATCTACCGTTCATCAATTGGTCGGACCCCGGCGCCACGCCCGATTTTGGCGAACGCGTGGAATTTGAAGGGTTCAAGGCAGTCACGACCGCCATCCGAAAACATCTAAGTCCGGGGCGTTGGATTTCCTACACCGATAGCCGCGGAAGGCTGATGAGACTCATGCCTGATGGATACCGTGTCGGAGTGACGATGGAGTCGGCGAAACAACTGCATCAGAGTAGCGCATCGCAAAGAACCGCTGGATAGCTCACGACTGCCAGAATGAGATTTCCCAGTTTGATGGAGAGCGGGAGGAGAACGGAGGCAATAGCAATGGACTTCAAAACGATCATCTATGACAACCGCGAGCGCATCGCGAAGATCACCATCAACCGGCCCGAGCGGATGAATGGTTACAACGAGCACATGGTCAGGGAGATGGTCGCCGCCATCGACCTCGCCCGTCAGGATGACGAGGTTCGCGTGCTCATTGTCACCGGCACCGGGCGCGCGTTTTGCGCCGGAGGCGATATCAGCGGCGCGCCTGACAGCGCCTCGCGCTTTCGAGGCCATCCGATGGGCCACATGCTCGAGATGCGCGAGGGCTTCCATCAGCTGGTGCTCTCGCTGCATCGCTTCGACAAACCTGTCATCGCGGCGATCAATGGCGCTGCGGTGGCAGGAGGCCTCACCCTCGCGCTCAGTTGCGATTTCCGCATCGCCTCGGATCAGGCGCGCATAGGAGACACCGCGCTGAAGTTCGCGCTGCTGTGCGATGAGGGCGGCGCGTATCTCTTTCCGCGCGCGATGGGCCTCGATCGCGCGCTCAAGATGACGCTACTTTCCGAAGTTTATGACGCCAAGAAGGCGTACGAGCTCGGCCTCGTGACCGAGGTGGTGCCGCATGCCGAATTCGAAGCGCGGGTGAACGATTTCGCGCGGCGCCTCGCCGAAGGACCTCCACTGGCGGTGCGTCTCGCCAAGCGTATGATGTACAAACAGCGTGAGATGACGCTGGAGAACGCGCTCGAAGATGCCGCCCTAAACGTGATGATCACCAATCCCTCGGAAGACGTGCGCGAGGGCACCCGCGCGTTTCGTGAGAAGCGCAAACCAAAGTTCCAGGGCCGATAACCATGCCGATGAAGAAGAAAGAAATCGATACGCTCCTCGCGCAGCCGCACATCGCGGTAGTCGCGGTTACCGCTCCCGATGGCGCACCGCATGCGGTGCCGACCTGGTACGAATACAAAGGCGGCAAAGTCACCTTTCATACCGACCAGACTGCGTTCAAATACAAATGCCTCGAGCATGACCCGCGCATCACCTTCGTCGTCGATACCAAGAAGGCGCCGTATAAATGCGTGATTCTGAAGGGCAGGGCAACTATCGAGATCAAGAAACATGATGACGCGCGCGGTCTGCGCATGTCGATTGCTTACCTCGGACAGAAAAAGGGTCTCGCCTATCACAAGACCGTCGAGGGTCAGGAGGTCGCGGTGGTGACGCTGAAGCCGGAACGCGTCATCTCGTGGGATTACAGCGGGCAATTGCCGTAGCGGTTTCCATCGGTCCCCCTCACTTGTCTAGCGCCATCTTTTGCGCCAGCATCTTTTCGCTCCGGCCATGCCTGGTTTTCCGCAAGATGAGCGCGATAGCGCGCCTCGCATGCGGCAGCCGCGCGGGTCGGAACCGAGGATATGGAACTTCAATTCACTGAGCGCCACATTCTGGCCCTCAATGCGCTGCTCGCCGCAGTGCTGATTTATTTCGCCGCGCTTTCCGTGAACGATGTGGTCGGAGCCTATCGCGGAACCGACGACGCTCCGGTGCACCATGCGCGCGCGAAGGTGGCGCAAAATGCCTTCGCGAATCGGTCACGCGCCGCCTATCAGGCGATCGTCGAACGCGACATCTTCAACCTCGAGCCGCCGCCCGCACCGCCTCCGCAAGTGGTCGAGGAAGACCTCCATCTGACGCTTATTGGCGTGACCCAAACCACCAAGGGCAAGCCTTACGCGATCATCGCAAATCAACTTGGCGAGCAATCGGTCTATCAGGTCGGGGAAGAAATTCCCGATTCCGGCAAGTTGGCTAAAGTCGAAAAGGCTCGCGTGCTCATCGACCACAACGGCAAAGAGGTTGCGCTTGAACTTCCGAAAGATGATACGAGTGGTCCGCCGCCCTCACCTTATGCCGCAACCGCAAGGCGAATGACTCCCATCGACGCCTCGCAGCAGGATCAGCGCCGCCATCGGCGCGGCGGCGGGCGCCATCATCACTTCGAATGAGCGCTCCCCGCTAGCCGCGGCTTGTTGCAGCGCGCGAGAATGCGCCGCGCGAGCGCATCGTAGTCCCCATCGAAATGATGACCGCCCGTGGTGCTGATCGTTTCGACACCGCGGCGAGCCAGTTCCGGGCAGGCCGAATCTCCCTCGTCATGGCCATAGAAGCACTGCAGCAATGATGGCGATATCTTGTCGGTCTCCGGGTTGACCGGCAATGCGTTGGGACCGGGCGGTTCGCCCAGCCATCCGCTCACCGTGATCTCGAAATCCGCGGTTTTGGAAAATCCGAGCAACGCCATGAGCAGCACGTGCGAGCGCAACGTTTCCGGCAGCCGGTTGTATGCGAATGGCATCACATCCGCGCCGAAGGAATAGCCGACCAGCAGGACTTCGCTCGAATGCCATTTGGCCATATAGGTTTGCATCACGGCCGCGAGGTCGGTGGCGATTTGCTCCGGCGTCTTGAGGCTCCAGAAGTAGCGCAGGCTATCCCATCCGACGACCGGAACGCCCTGGCGTTGAAGATCCTCCGCGATGGTTTTGTCGAGGTCGCGCCATCCCCCGTCGCCCGAGAGCACGATCGCCATCAGGCGCGACGGATGCTCGACGCTCAGCACCGTGAGCGGCAATTCGGAGATATCGGTGACCGAGGCTTTGGGCTTCGCGAGATGCGGCTTGACTAGCATTCGAAGCGCGTCGCCGATCGACTGGTCGGATTTGATTTCCTGAAGCTCAAGCGGCGCGCCCTGATGCTGCAACGCGATCGCATAGTCGCGATCCTCTTTTGCCGCGCGTGAGGTGAGCCCGACGGTCCAGAAGCCGGGAAGCTTTTTCACCGCGCCGTACTGAAAGCCGTCGGCGCGATGCTCGACGGTACCGCTGCTGCACATGGGCCGCTCGCTGGCGATCGTCGCCGACGGATCAAGCGCTACCGCGCCCGCGATGGTCGCAGCCGGCGCCCACGCCAGCGTCATCGCAGCGAGCGTCGCACCTTCGCCGACCCCGGCGAGAATCGGAGTCAGATAACCGGGAAAGTGGCGCTCGCGCTGGACCTGGCGGCTGAACCATTCGGCGTCGAAGGCCGGCTGATGGCACTTCTCATTGAGCTTGTCGAGTTGATGCAGGTATGCGGGGGTGTCGACTTCGGCGACCAGCGCGCCGCTCTTTGCGATCTCATCTACCGCGGCATTATCGGCAGGCGTCACGCCATCACGATCGGAAAAAAAGATCACGAAGCCGCCAGGTTGGCTGGGCGGCTCGACCAATTTGACCTGCCCGTAGCGGCCGCCATCGAAGGCGAAAGCAGGTGAAGCGCAGACCCAGGATAGAACCGCGGCGAGAGCAAGCGCACCTATCCTCATGCCGCCGATGATCCTTGTGATGATGCTCGCGAAGATCGCCGGATGATGCCGCTGGCGAGCGTGGCCACATCGGCCAGCGTGATGAAAGCTCCGATCGCGCCCGAGGCGGCGAGATAGCGCGGCTCCCAAAGCGGGCGGAACTTGTTTTTGAAACCGCGCAGTCCCTGAAAATTGTAGATGGGGCCGCCGCGCTCCCATACCAGTCCCGCCATCCGATTCCATTGCGAGGAGAGCGGCGTGCGCACCAGCCCGGCCAGCGGCGCCATGCCGAGGCTCAACACTTCGAACTTCCGCGCCTTCAGTTCCAGCGCGAGCCGCGCGATGAGATACTCGGTTGCGTAGGGCGGCGCGTCGGGCAGCTGGCGCATCAGCCCCAGCGTCGCCTCGGTGCCGCGCTCCGTCGTCATGAAGGTGACGAAAGCCACTGGCCGGCCCTCTCGCCGCGCGATTGCGACTTGCTGCGCCGCGATGAACGCCGGCTCAAAAGCGGCGACCGAGAAGCGGCGCTCATGGCCTCCGTGCTCAACCAGCCACTCATCGGAAATATGGCGCAACTCATCTTGTTCGGCGCCAATTTCGCCGGCCGGCATAAGCTCGAAGTCGAGGCCGTCGCGTTCGGCGCGCTTCAGGGTTTGCCGCAGTCCGTAGCGATGCGAACCTTGCATGGAAAAATCGTCGAGGTAGAGGCAGGCCTCTTCGCCAACTTTGACCACTCGCAGTCCAGCATTGAGGTAGACCGGAAGGCTGTCGGGGCGCACCTGGTAGAACGCGGCGCGCCCGCTGTGTGCGTCGGCGAGCTCGACGAAATGCCAGACCAACTCCGACCACTCTTCCTGTGGCCCGACCGGATCGAACAGGGCAACCCAGCTGCGCCCGCGCTTGGCATACATCAGGAAGGAATTTCCGGATTGCGAGAAAAGGAAGCTTTTGTCCCCCATCAGCGCCAGCATCGGCGCGCTGTGTTCCTGCCCTCGAATGATGTTCTCCGCGCGCGATAATTCCGCTGCCGAGGGCGGATCGATGCGGCCCGACGCGGTGCGCATCAACTGCCGGACCGCAATCGCGAGGGCGAACAGCGACGCGCCCAGCAATGCTCGCATCGCACGCGACGCCTGCGCATCGAACTCGAACTGCCACCAGATCTCTCGCCGGTACGCGACATCGCGGAAAGCAAACAGCATGATGCCGATGGCCGCGACCATCACCGCTCCAGTCGCGATGAACCATCCCGCCGTGAACGGCTGCCGCAGGAACGCCGCCGGGCGGGTGAATTGGCGCCGTGTAGCGAGCAACAGGAAGACCAGGAAAAGTATCGCGCCGGTTTCGCCGAAGGCCAGGCCTTTGGTGAGCGAGAAGCCGACGTTGATCAACGCGAGGAGCAACGCCAGCCACCATGCGCCATCGAGGCGATGATAAAGTCCGCGCGAAACGAACAGCAGGAAGACACCGGCCAGGGTCGCAAGCAGATGCGAAATTTCCACCGCCAACAGCGGCAGGATTTGCTGCAGCTCGGCCAATCGCCAATCCACCGCAGGCGTCGCGCCCGAGAGAATCAGCATCACGCCGATGGCGAAAGTGACCACGCTCAGAAACGTCGGAGCGAGAAGGTCCGCACCGAGGAGAAGCCGGTCCCGGGCTCGCGAGGCGCGCAGGACTGCTTCACTTCGCAGTTCGAAGAGGGCGAGGGCGGCGGCCGCGATCATCAGGGGCAGCACGAAATAGACCGCGCGATAAATCACCAGCGCCGCGGCGATCTCATTGCGTGGGACATGGCGCGCCAACGACACGAAGACGACGATCTCGAACACGCCGAGGCCGCCGGGCACGCGGCTGATGACGCCGATCGCCACGGCCGCCGCGAAAATCGCGGCGAAGCTGAAAAAATCCACATTCGCGGCGGGCATCAGCACGCGCAGGACCATCGATGCCGCCAGGAGATCCAATCCGGCGATCGTAAACTGCGCCAACGCGATACGAGAACTCGGCATCGTCAGCGCGAGGCCTCCGAGCACGACCGGACGCCGCGCGCGGATACTCAGGATCATCGGCCCGAGGATGATGACGAGCACTATTGCCGCGCCGAGGTGAAGTGCGATCGTCGAAATCCCCAGTAGCGTCGCGAGTGTATGTCCCGCCAGCATCGCGCTCACGGCGGCGAAGACTGCGAGGCCGATGGCGAAGCTCGCATCGATGAACAGCATCGCGCGATCGATTTGCTCCGAACGCAATCCCACCGCGCCGTAGACTCGGTCGCGAACGCCCTCCCCGGTCAGCGCGCCAAAACCGATCGCATTGCCGAGCGCCGAACCGCAAAACGATGCCAGCAGCAGCGGTCCGATTGCGACCTCGGCGCCGAGGTATGCCATCGCGGTCTCATCGCGCGCGATCAAGGCGAGGTAGCTCAGCGCGGTGAAAAGAATCGCGAGCCAGATGAGCTTGTGCGGCATCGCGCGCACTGCATGGATCATCAGGTGATAGTCGATGCCGCGCGAGAGATCGTTCAGCAGGAAGAGCATCAGGCCACATCCGAGGATGGCCGTGGCAGGCGCGGCGACGCGGCGCAGGACGATGGTAAATTTCACGGCGATAACTTTGCGCGCCAATGCCGATTTTCGCGCGCTCCAATCAAGCCTAGCACCATGCTACGAGGTCCTAAAACTTCCGGATCGCCGCGCGATCGGCATTCAGCCCGATGCGAGCGGGCTGCAATCGTGCGATGATACATGATCGCGTTTGACGCATTGCGGCGCGTCATCGCGGCGCGCTATATCGATACGCGCCCGCGAAGGAAGTAAGGCATCACACGATGACAGAAGCATACGATTTGGTCGCCGAGGCGCGTTCCCGCTTCGGCGAGTTGAGCGAGGCCGAAGCGAAGCTTTTGCGCTCCGCCCTTAGCGGTGAGGTCGCGTATTGCGGCCCGAGTGACAAGGACGACGACCCGGCCAACGATCCGGCCAATGCTGCACAATGGGGGACGGAGCGCACCATCCGGGCGAAGCTCATCCGATGGCTATGTATCGATCGCGAGGCGAGCCAGCGCATCGATCCTCGGGGGGTCAACGTCCACGCGAGTGGGATCGGTGGCTCGGACGAAAAAGACCTCAACCTTTCATCAGTTAGGGTACTTTTTCCCCTCCGCTTCCTGTTTTGTAATTTCGAACTGCCTCTAAATCTGACGGGCGCAAAGCTGATCAGCCTGAATCTCGGCGGCACACGAATTCCTAGGTTGCCGGCGGACGGTGTTAGCGTGGAGGGGTCCGTAATGTTGCGCTATGGATTTCACGTCGAGGGCGAGGTGCGCTTGCTCGGCGCGCATATCGACGGAGATTTAGACTGCCGTGGCGCAAATTTCGTCAACAAGGGCGGTATCGCGCTTAACGCTGACGGCATGAAGGTTACGGGCAATGTGTTTCTCGCAGACAAGATGAACGTCGAAGGCGAGGTTCGCCTGCCGGGTGCCAAGATCGACGGATATCTCGTCGGTAGCGGGACTCAATTCGGAGACGCGAGCAGTCTCAACCTTGAAAAGGCGACCGTGAACCAGGCGTTTCTATGGACTGGTCTCGGCCCGAATAGTCCGGTGACCCTAAATTTGGCGCACGCTTCGATAGGACCGATGGCCGACGACGAACAAAGCTGGCCAAAAAAGGGGAACCTACTCCTTGACGGATTCACCTACGAAAGAATCGGTGAAGGTCCGACCAGCGCGGAAAAACGCCTGGAGTGGCTTGCGAGGCAACCCCAAGACAAATTTCGCCCCCAACCCTATCGCCAACTCGCCAAAGTGCTGCGCGAAGCCGGCGATGATTCCGGCGCGCGAAAAGTTCTCATCGCGATGGAAAATGCACGCCTCAAGCATGGCAATCTGAGCATCGGACAACGCCTGAAGCAGTGGCTGCTCAGGCTCACCGTTGGCTATGGCTATGTTCCGTTGCGCGCGCTTTGGTACATCGTGTTCTTCGTGATCCTGGGCACTTTTATGTTTGGATGGGGTAGTGCCGCCGGTGTCATCACCAGGGTCGAGAAAAAATACGGGCCGGAACAGGCCGAGCCCTTCAATCCCTTTATCTATTCGGTGGAAACCTTTCTCCCGGGTGTCGACCTGCGCATGGCGAAGTACTGGATGCCCAACCCCTGGCAACAGCCGATTGCGCTGGCGTGGCCTTTTTCCGAAAGCCTCGCTCCGACCCCGCATTATCTGGGCGCTTACTTACGATGGTATCTGTGGGTGCACATCCTGTGCGGATGGTTCTTTATCCTGATTTTCGTTGCGGGCATCACGGGGCTGGTGCGGCGCGAGTGAGAGAACTGGACAACTACAAGTTATAGGCAAATGCTGATGGGCTATGGGCTCGCGCCTGCGCGGCTGTCCCAAGGAGGCATGCGCTATGGCAGCCGGCTCCGTCAGTATCGTTCCAACCCCGAACCTTCGTCGCCGCCCACTAACCCTCACCTAGAGCCGCCTCGACGGGCGCGTGGATAAAAAGGAATTCACATGAGCCCATCAACTGCCGCCACCGGACACGCCTCCTCCAATGGTGCTAAACTCTATTTCGAGACGCGCGGCGACGGCCCCGCCCTCGTTTTCATCCATGCCGGCGTGTCTGACCATCGAATGTGGGATCCCCAGGTCGAGGTTTTCGCATCGCGGTTCAAGGTCATCTGCTTCGATCTCCGAGGCTTCGGCAAATCCACCATGCCCGAAGAGAGCTTCGCGCTGCGCGACGATCTGCTGGCCGTGTTGACGCATCTCGGTGTGAGCAAAGCCGCGCTGGTCGGATGCTCGATGGGTGGCGCCACCGCGATCGATTTCACCCTCGAACATCCTGAGATGGTGACCGCCTTGGTGCCTATCGGTGCGGGCGTGAGCGGATGGAGCGATTGGTCGCCCGAATCCGCGAATCTATTCACGAAGATGACGGATATGGTGAAGAGAGGGGACACAACCGGCGTATTCGAACTTAGCGCCCCCTACTGGATCGATGGTCCTTCGCGCGAGGCCTCGCGAGTTGATCCGATCTATCGCGAACGGGCTTTTCAGCTATACAAAGAGAATTTCTCGCTGCAGTTTTTTCAGCGTGCTGAGACCGCGCTGAATCCAGCGGCGCTCCAGAGACTGAAGGAGATTGCCTGCCCGACGATGGTGGTCATCGGCGAGTGTGACTCCCAGGATTTGCGCCGAGTCGCAGACCACCTCGCGAACGAGATCCGAGGTGCGAAGTTGGCGACTATCGAGAGCGCGGCGCATCTGCCGAGCCTCGAGCATCCGGAGGAGTTCAACTCGATATTGGAAGACTTCCTGGCTCCGCTCCGCTACTGATCCCCGACGCAACCTGGGCCGGGCGATGCGGTCCCTGTTCATTTGCGCACGCCGCGATTGGAGGCCATGCTGATTGGGAGAAAATCGAAATGCCATCAAGCAGAGCCATCAAGGTTGCCGACAAGCCGCGCCGGAAAGTCGCACCCGCAGCATCATACGAGCAGGACTTCTATGCGTGGTCGTTTGAGCAGGCGCGCGCGTTGCGAGAACGTCGGCCCCAGCAGCTGGATTGGGAAAACCTCGCCGAGGAGATCGAAAGCTTGGGCAGAAGCGATCGTAATCAGGTGCGAAGCCGGCTCGCGGTCATCCTAATTCACTTACTGAAATGGCGGTACCAGCCGAAAGATCGGTCTCCTTCCTGGAAGGCAACTCTCAATACGCAGCGCCGAGATCTGGAACTCGTTCTCGCTGATAGCCCCAGCCTTCGGCGATTGGTGCCCGTTCTGCTTGCGGAGACCTATCCACGAGCCCGCCGTGATGCGGCGGACGAAATGGGTTTGATTCCCTCCGCCGCGCGCAAGCTTCCGGAGACGTCGCCGTTTACCGTCGAACAGGTTCTCGACCCGGCATTCTTTCCGAACTAGGCGCAGAAAAAGAGGGGCCGCGCGATGCGGCCCCTCATTCGATGCTGGTTGCCTGGCGCTATTTAATCGCGAGTGCGTTGGGGGGCGAGCCCACGCCGCCCGGAATATTCAGCGGCGCCGAGGTGATGAAGAACTCGTATTGTTTGTCGTTGGCGCAATCCGCAGCCAACTCCTCGAGGTTCCACATCTCACCGATTGGCATTCCGAAGAATGCCAGCATATGGAAGTGCAGGAATTCGTTATTGCCTTCCGGCTTCGGCAACGCTTCGAGCGCGGGCGAATCCGAGGCCACCGCGGCGAGGTGATGATCCCATAGCCACTTCGCGACCCGGTCGCTGCCCTCGATGCCGGGGACCACGGTGTCGCTCGCCAGCTCGGCTTTCGCCGAATCACTCAGCCCATAATAGAACTGCGTCCATCCGGTACGAATGAGGAGCACGTCGCCATTGCGCAGCGGGCTCTTCTGCCGCGCGAGGGTCGCCTCGAGGTCTTCGAGTGGAATCGAGTCCGCCTTGGAGCAATCCAGCGATTTCCCGACGCGTTCATAATATCGTGCGATGTCCGCCAACACGCCGCGTCCCGCGATGCCGCGGCGCGCCAGGTTGTCGATGCCCAGCCGTGTGCCGCCGCGTCCGGTGATCTCATTCTTCGGGACGCCATTGTAGGCGCCCAGCTCAGGATGCATCACGTGGCAGAGCGCATCCCATTGCGAAGAGGCCTGAGGATAGAAGTTGTCGAGGTAGTCGTCGAGGACGAATTCCATCGCGCCGCCGAAATTCTTGATGGTGTGGCGATGGGCCTGGCGGGTGAAGAGCGGCGGATTGGGAACATCGATGGGCAAATTCAGCGAGAACACCTTCCCGCTCTTGATGGAGTCCTTCGCGGCGCGCACCCGAGCCGGGGTTAGCAGGTTGATGGTGCCGACTTCATCCTGATCGCCGAACACGCCCCATGCCGAGCCCGCGGGAGCGCCTTCGCGGATGGGGAGCTGGTCGTAGCTGGGAAGATTCTCGCGCGGTGCGCTGGGAGCACGTTTCGCGGCGGCCGGCTTCGATACGGCGCGCGCCTTGGGTTTAACCGCGGCGGCCTTTTTGACGACGGCCTTCTTGGCGACTATAGGTGCGGGCTTGCGGGCGTTCTTCGACGAGGTTTTGGGTTTCGCTTTGGCCACGACGTTCTCCCTGTAACTTTTGAGAAGGGACACTTGTGGCTCTGTCTTTAGCAATTCAGCCGTCATTCGCAAGAGGGGGCAAAAGCGAAAGATTACGGTCGTGAGAAACCGAGATTACGGATGACGATGTCTACTGTTTGTAGATTTTTGCCAGAGCCCACTCCCGTACATCGGCGATGTCCTGGTCGGATGCACCCAGCTGCAGATAGCGATTGGCGAAGCCCAGCGCGTCGTTCGGATTGTTGAGTAAATGTGAGGTCAGCGCGAGCATCTCGAGGTTCTGGGAGTTGTCGGGCATCAGATCGTTGGCGGTTTGAAAGTCGGCGAGCGCTTCGTCGTACTTCTTGAGCTCGTACAATGACTTCCCCCGCGCGATGTAGAAACCTGGGTAGTCGCCACCTACTTCGATCGCGTGATTGAGAGCCGGAATCGCCTCTTCCCATTTCTCGTCGCGCTGGAGATCTTTGGCCTGCTCCAGCGAGGGGAATCCCAGCAGATACTTCAGCATCGGGTTCTGCGTGACGCGGGCTTGCGATTCATTGGCGAACTTGTCCATCGCGTCGTAGGAGCCGCCCCATCGTGGCGCCATCGCGAGGATCAATATTCGCCGGACCTGGAAACTCAGCGGAAACTTGCCCAGCGCGCGCTTGGAAGCGTCGTCCATCGCGACCGGATCTGATTCCATTTTCGCGGCATTGATCCCGATGAGATAGGCGTTCATGAGGTCGGGATCCAGCGAGCGCGCGCTGTCGGCTTCCATGGTTGCCTGACTGAGATCCTTTTCCATCTCGACGAAGTCATTTGGCTGGATAGAGGAAGTGGGGCCGCCCTCATGGCCACGCGCATGCGCGGCAGCCTGCTCCAGCGCCACGGCGCGCGCGCAATGAGCGATGGCGGAGTCCGGCGAGTCAGCGGCCCATTTCTTGACCTGATCGGGAACGGACGGATCCGGCAGCGCGAACGTGCCGAACGCATAGACCAGATTCATCTCGGCACGCGGGTCGGCATTGGCCGAATTTTCGTAGGCTTTGATCTGCGATTCGATGGCTGCGAAGTTGCCGGCCTTGAGTTTGTCGAGGATTCCGACCGGATCGGCATTTACGGCAACAAAGAGGCGCTGAACTGGTCCGCGGGTGGCGCTGGCTTGGCGCGGGTGATGCACGACGACCGCGATCGCAATCAAGATTGCGACGCCGACCGCCATCAGGGGCGCATTGGACCGCCGCGCAGGATAATAGATCTTGCGCGGTACCGGCCTCGACGGTGCAGGCCTCGGTGCTGCAGGCATAACGAACTCCCCGACCCAACCGTCCAAAAGACGGCATTTGCTACAATTCGCTAAATCAATTCTGAAGCTTCGCCGCGCGCGACGCAACGAGTGCAAGCTGGACATCGCGGGCTACAGATAGGCGCAAAAAGCCGCACTTAAGGACGGTGGGGCGCGCGTTCGCGGGATCCGAATGAAAAAAGTCTACCGCCAGTAGACTCGATTGCCGACTCTGCGTAGCCTCGGGCAGTGGAGCGCCATTCCTCAAGAAGTCAACAAGGGCTTGGCGCGCACAGGGGGAGAGCAAATGTTCAGGTCCGGGGGACGGGGCGCTAGGCCTCCAAAACGCACGTTTAGTATCAACCGATGGATGATTCTCGTCGCGCTGGCGATGCTTATCGCATCGGGCATCGGTGGCGGCAAAGCCTGGAGTGAAACGCCATTGGAGCTGGATACTCCAGAGGCAAAAGCCCCGCTATGCGGCGCAGGCAATCTGTTCACTTTTGAAAACCACAACAGCTACCCCATCTGGCTCGGCGAATATGTCGGAGATTCGGCGAAGGTTGTCGTCCCGCCGAAGGGTTGGAAGATGGATGCCGGCAGCACTGTCGATCTGTGCACCACGCCGCCATTCGCCAGCGGCCGCTTCTGGGCGCGCACCGAATGCGACTTCGATGACGACTACCAGAGTGGGACGCTGGACCTGACAACGGGAAAAAGAGCGGTTCCATTCACGACTTGTAACGCGGATACCGATTGTCCCGCCAACCCCGACGGCAATACCTACGATTGCCTCGGCGGGGTGTGCATGATCGATTGCACCGCGAATGCCAAGCAGACCAACGCGTTCTGCCAGGGTGAAATCGGAAAATCCGGCAATGCCGATGCGATCTGCTCCACCAATACCGGCGGCAATTTCGACGTATGCACCTATCCCAACGGGATTGTGTGCAAGACCGGAGACTGCGGCGGACTTTACCAATGCGAAGGTTCCTGGACCAACGCGACTATTCCAACTAATACGGCGGTAACTGGCGCCGCTCCCGCCTCGCTATTCGAACCGACTTCCAACAGCCTCACCGATGTCAACTACGACGTCAGCAACGTCTCGGGATACAACAACCAGATCCGGGTGACAGTGTCTCCGCAACCCAAGGCGAGTTCAAAATTCCCCAACAACTGTTATCAGCCGAAATGCGCGAGCGATCTCAATGGAAGTTGTCCGGTCAACCTCCAGGTCACCGAGGCGCCCGTCACCACCAGGACCGGGGTCAAGTGCGGAGGAGGAACCGGCCTGTACTGCCAAAGCGGGCAATGCGAGGCTTGCGTCGCCGGTCGCGGGCAGTCGTGCGATGCGATGAGCAAGAAAACCTGCGTCATCGGATGTAACGATCCGGGCGACCAGTGCCTGGCCAATCCCGCCAACGCGGCCAATCTCAGTTGCGCGAGCCCAGTCCCCAGCCCCGCGCCCACCGCTGGCAGCTGGGTGCCCGATGGCTCCAGTTACTATTCGATGTATCAATCCGCCAACGAGGTAAGCGGGTCGCAGAATCTCGGGACCGCGATGTCCTCGCAGAATCAGGGCAACCCGACCTGCTGGAGCGATGCGAAATTCACCGGCGATGCCAATATCGACTGCGCGCCGGACCAGGTCTGCGATACCACCGATTTTGCGAGCCTCGGATTTCCCTCGGGCGTTGGGGTGTGCGTCTACCAAAAGGCGCTCACACCAACCGGTGATTCCGGTGGGCTGGCGCCGCAAATTAATTGTGGTGCGGCCACCGATCCCGGCGGTCAGGGCGACCCCTGCGGCGGTTACTATACGATCGCTCCCGGCAACCCGGGAATTATGCCTCCGCTTTACCCCAATGCGCTGGGCTACACCTGCCAGGATGTCAAAATCACCGCGGGCGGTCATAATTCTTCGAACATGGCCTGTGTGCCGGCTTACGGGACCAACGCGGTGGTCGGCCTCGGGAGCCTCGAAACTCCTATGACGGTTACTCCGCCACAAGCGCAACTCTACACCGGCACCGGCAGCGAACTGAATCCTGAATGGCTGGCGGCGGCGCAGTGGGCGACCGGGAATGGGGTCACGCCAGGCAAGCCCTTCTATGAGTACTTCTCGAAAGCATGCCCCCACGCATACGCGTGGACCTATGACGACAATGCGGGCGGCCTTTCATGCGACAGCACCGCGCCGGGGGGGAAGAGTCAGAATGTGAATTTTACCATCGCATTCGGCCCCACTTCGCAGCCGAGGCCGCCAACGGCAACTCCGACGCCAACCGCGACCCCATCGGCCACCGCGACTCGGACCTCAACCGCTACGCCGACCGTCACGCCGACGGCGACGGTCACCTCCACTGCAACCGCGACCGCGACCTCAACCGCGATGCCTTCGGTTACCGCGACTTCGACCTCGATGATGACGGCGACCGCTACAGCGACGCCGACTTCGACACCAACGATGATGCCCAGCCCGAGCGCCTCGGCGACACCGGTCTGCAAACTCAATTTCTACTTGACCACTAACCCGGCCGGCACCCTCGCCTTCGGAAATGTCCAGGTTAAACGGAGTGTCACGTTGCCGCTGATGGTCACTAACAACGAACCGGCCGGGACGCTCACCCTTACGCCGAAGATTCACCATCGGAATCGAGGGTACTTCATGGTGGCCAGCGGGACCTGCAAGACGAACAACCAGCTAGGGCCCGGCCAATCGTGCGCGTACCAGCTTACGCTGACAGGCGGCCCACAGGCCGTAGGAGCGGTGAGCAGCGACTTCCTTGTCACTGGAAAGTTTGGCGCAAACGTATGCCCGACCGGCGATTTCCAAAGCGTCTCGGTGACTCTGGCCGGCAACATCGTCGCGAAATCGCCCTAGTCGGTAGAAGCAATTTCCGATCGAGCGCGCCTCAAGCCCGCTAGATGCAGGCTTGAGGCGCCCCATCCAAGATGCTACCTTGCTGTGTTCGCTCCTTGCTCCGAGAGGGGCTTAAATCCACAAGGAGGACTAGGCGTGCGGCGCTACGAGACGATTTTCATTATTCGTCCAGACCTGGGCGAACCACAAATTAAGGACATCATCAAACGCTTCGAGGGACTTGCGTCCACCGGCGGCGAACTCATCGAGACCGAGGAATGGGGTTTTCGCGAACTCGCCTACCACATCAAGGGCGAGCGGCGCGGCTACTACGTCCGCCTCGATTACGCGTCCAACGCGGCGACGATGAACGAGGTCGAGCGCAACCTGAAGCTGCAGGATACCGTGCTCCGGTACCTGTCGGTGTTGGTTGAAATGGAGACCGACGTCGCCAAGGCGCGCGAAGAAATCGAGAATCGCAAACGCCGGATAGCAGAGGCGCGTGCCGCCACGGAAGCCCGCATGGCGGCTGCGGCTGCGCAGCGGGCTGAGGCGGCCGCTGCTGCGGCGCATCCAGAGGCGGCGCCTGCCGAGGAAGAGATTCCCGACGCTCCCGAGGAAATGACCGAGCCCGAAGGTGGCAGGGAATAAGATCGAGCTTTGGGGCCGCATGACCGGCGAACCGGAGCTTCGAACTACCCCTGCGGGAACCTCGGTCTTGCGAATCACTATCGAGGGTCCCGGCGACCTTGGGATACCGGTAGTGATGACCGGCGAGAGTGCCCTGCGGCTTCGGACGACGCTGAAGGCGGGCGGCGGGGAGATCAGAGTCAGTGGCACTTTGAAGGCGGTCCGACGGCGACTCAAGTCCGGCCTGACCGAAACCGCATATGAGGTTGCGGCTGACTCGATTGAGATTGAAGAGGGCATACAGCGGATTAATTGACTTCAACATCGACCACGAAAGTTCTGCAGAATAGGACTTGGCGAAGGTCGGAATGCTAAGATTAGGGACTTAAATGGCAGACGAAGAAAGAAGTGAACATGGCGGTGGCGAGCGGGAGGGCGGCTATCGAGGCCCGCGCGGCGGCGGAGACCGCGGCGACCGAGGTGGTGAGGATCGCGGAGGCGAAGGACGAGGCGGTGGAATGCGCCGGGGACGTCCTGGGCCACGCCGCAAGGTATGCCGCTTCTGCGCCGACAAATCGTTGAAAGTAGACTACAAGGACGTTCGCACGCTGCAGAGCTTCATTACCGAGGGTGGCAAGATCGTTCCTGCGCGCACTTCGGGTAATTGCGCGCGCCATCAGCGTCAACTCGCGATCGCGATCAAACGGGCGCGTGTGGTTGCGTTGCTCCCGTTCTCGACTTTGGGCGTGTGACGGACTTAAAAGAGCAAGTTTAGGTGACGCGTAAGGCAATAATCGGATTGATTCGGGCGGCGGCGCTCTCGGGAGCGTTATTCCTCGCGGTCGCCGCGATTCCATTCGTCGGCGGCTTTGCGATGCTGTTCGCGCCGGCGCCGATCCTGATTTTTGCCGTCGGCCGACCGAGCCCGAATCTGCGCGCGATAATATCGGTGCTGCTCGCGTGCGCGCTGGTTGCGCTTGCCGCGGGAGTAAGCGCCGGAATCACCTACGCCATCAGCTTCGGCCTCGCTTCGATATTGATGTGCTACCTGCTCGAACGCCATTGCTCGTTCGAGCTCATCGTATTGGTGACCGCGGGCGTAATGCTGATTACCGGAAGCGCGGCGGCGCTGATCGCAGCTGGCTCGCCCGATGCGATGCTGACGGCAATCCATCAATCGCTCAAAGCCGGAATCGAGCGCGGCCAGGAATTCTACAAGACCATCGGCATGGATGCGGGATTGCCTCCCGACACGCAGGCGACCGCCATCGACATCTTCATCCGGCTGAGTCCGGCGCTGTCCGCGATCGCAGCAGCCGCGACCGTGATGCTCAATCTCTCGGTTTTCTGGCGGTGGGCCGGTAAGAAGCGGCTCCCCTACGATCCGTTCGGCGAGCTGCCGAAGTGGTCGACGCCGGAATGGCTGGTATGGGTGCTGCTTGCAGCGGGATTCGCGTTCCAGGGCTTCAAGTACCTCATCCCCATTAAGCCGATCGAGACTATCGCGCTGGATGCGTTCCTGTGTGTCGCGGTGGTGTACTTCTGCCAGGGCCTCGCCATCATGTCGTACTACTTCCGGATGCTGGGGATGCCGGCGGTGGCGCGTGTCGCCATCTACGTGATCACTTGTGTTCAACCGGTGCTGGCGATTCTGGTCTGCCTCGCCGGGGTGCTGGATATGTGGATTGATTTCCGAAGACTTAAGCCGCCCAGTCAGGAGGCGGGCAATTTCAGCGATTTCCTTTGATTTCCTTAAACTTGGGACGGGATCAGAAATGAACGTACAGGTCATACTTAACGAGGACGTTGCGAACCTGGGACGGACCGGGGACGTGGTGAAGGTGCGCCCCGGTTTCGCGCGCAACTATCTTTTCCCGCGTAAGCTCGCGGTCGAGGCAAGCCAGAAAAGTCTGCGCGCCTTCGAGCATCATAAGCGCATTGCGATGGGCAAGCGCGAGGCGCAGAAGACCGAGGCGTCCGAACTCAAGCGCAAGCTCGAGGCACTCAGCATCACTATCGGCGCGCATGCCGGCGAGGAGGGGAAACTGTTCGGCTCGGTGACCAATATCGACATCGAGCGCGCGCTGCGGGAAAAGGGCTTCGCTATCGAACGGCGCAAGATCCATCTCGCGGAACCGATCAAACAACTCGGCGAGTTTACCGTTCCGGTCAGGCTGCAGCCGGAAGTGGAGGCTAGCCTCAAGGTCGAAGTGAAGGCGGAGTAAGGCGGGCCCATGATCAAACTTTACGACTTCCTTCCTTGTCCGTTCGGACAGAAGGTCCGAATCGCGTTGGCGGAGAAGGGTCTGACTTACGACCTGGTCCAGGTGGATATCACCAAGGGCGAGAACCGGCATCCTGATTTTTTCAGGCTGAACCCGTTTGGGCGGGTGCCGGTGCTGGTTGACGAAGATACCACCATCTACGACTCAACCATCATCAACGAGTACCTCGAAGATGAGTATCCGGAGCCGCCGATTCTGCCTCCGGTCGGCGCCAGCGCCCAGCGCGCCCGCGCCCGACGCCTCGAAGACTTCGCCGATACGTCATTTACACCGCAAGTCGGCCAGTTGATGGCGGAGCTCGGGAAGCCTGACGGAGAGCGCAATGCGGAGCGGCTGCAGCGGCTCAATCAGGCGGTCGAGCGAGTGCTTGATTACCTCAACCAGGAGCTTGCCGGCGCGCAGTTTTTAGCCACGGATTTTTCGGTCGCCGAGATCGCGTTCATTCCGCGCTTGCTGGTGCTGCCGAATCTGGGCATCGAAGCGGGAACGAATCGGCCCAATATCGATGGCTGGATCAAGCGGCTGCTGGAGCGGCCCAGCCTGCGAAATCTGCAAGGGGTGACGACCGACTTCCTCGCGGGAGTTTAAGTATCGAAAGAAATTGCCGCATCGAGGTGCGGCGGTTTAAGAAAAAACCGATGCGCCGTCCGGAATCCGGGCGGCGCATCTTTGTCGATATGAACGGTCGTGTATCTGGAAACGGCCGTCCGAGTTTAGACGATTTGCGAGCCGCGTGACAGCCCTAGTTCACCCCGTATCCGTCCTCGTCATCCGAGGTGACCGGCGCGGTGCCCATGATCCGAAACATCAGCTTGGCGGCGAAGAGTTTGTCGCCGATCCGTCCCTGAGGCTTCAACGAACCGCCATGGCGGCGACATCGAGGGCATGCGATCGGTCCGCTGAGGAGGCTGACCGTCTCGGGAGTGATGCGCAAATCGAAGGTAAAGCCGCATCCGGGGTTGTGGCAGGTAGTGTGATAGACGACGCCCTTCGCGGTTCCGTTGCGGGTTTCTGGTTTGGTTGTGGTCGTGGTCTGCATCTTTAGTACCTCCCCTCCTGGGGGGTTACGCCGAGGCTGCTCTTCGTGAGCTGCCGTTCTCACTCGTAATAGACGTAAGAACAAGGGCAAAGTTTCAAGCAAAGCGTGTGCCTCGCGGTAAATTTTATTCAATTTGCGAAAAATTGAGGAATAGCAACGATAACCTCGAAATCAACCACCGATTTGGGGTACCGATAATGGACGCGCTTTGAGAATTCCTGCACTTTTTGCGACATTTTGTAAAAATGCGGGACGAATCGCAAAAATGACTGCCGATATGCCTGCCGCGTAGGCAAAGGCTTTCCAGTAGAATCGTTTACCCCTATATTGGCTTTTCAGGTGGCCGTTGTGGGCTTTCTCCGCAACAAAAGGGATGCATCTGCATGAGGACTCTTGCGCTTGTGATGGCGGGTGGCCAAGGAACCCGGCTCTATCCGCTGACCCGCGATCGTGCCAAGCCCGCCGTTCCATTCGGCGGAAAGTACCGCATCATCGACTTCGTCCTGTCCAATCTGGTCAACTCCGGCATCTATTCCATTTATGTCCTGGTTCAATGGCGCTCGCAGTCGCTGATCGAGCATCTCAAGGACGGGTGGCAGGTCACCGGGCTGCTGTCCGGCCATTTCATCACGCCGGTGCCGGCCCAGATGCGCCTCGGTGAGAGTTGGTATCAAGGGACTGCAGACGCTATCTATCAGAATCTAAATCTCATCGAAGATAACAAACCGGACTTGGTCGCCGTCTTCGGCGCCGATCACATCTACCGGATGGATATCTCGCAGATGATCGAGTTCCACCATGAGCGCAAGGCCGCGGTCACCGTCGCGACGCTGCCGGTGCGAGTGGATGAGGGCGATCAGTTCGGCATCGTGGATGTCGACTCGGGGTTGCGCATCAATCGCTTCGACGAGAAGCCGAAGAACCCGCGCTCGATGCCGGGCGCGCCGGGAATGTGCCTCGCCTCGATGGGCAACTACATCTTCGACCCCGAGGTACTAACCAAGGCGCTCATCGAGGATGCCAAGAAACCGGGCAGCAATCACGACTTCGGCAAGGACATCATCCCCGGGCTGATCCAGAAGATGCCTGTGTACGCTTACAACTTCATGACCAACCACATCCGCGGCGATTCGGAGCTCAATCTCGCGTATTGGCGCGACGTGGGAACGCTGGAGTCCTACTACGATGCGAACATGGATTTGCGCGACGCCCGGCCCCATCTGAATCTCTACAATTCGTATTGGCCGCTGCGCACCGCGTATTACGATCAGCCGCCCGCGAAGTTCGTCTTCAATGAGGATGGCCGCCGTGGCGAGGCGCTACATTCTGTGGTATCCGAGGGATGCATCATTTCCGGCGGCGTGGTTCGCAACTCGGTGCTGGGACGCTCGGTGTTCGTCCATTCGTACAGCAGCGTCGATGATTCGGTGCTGATGGACTATGCGGAAGTAGGACGCCATGCGCGCATCCGCCGCGCCATCGTGGACAAGAACGTGAGCATTCCCGACGGCGAGGTAATCGGCTACGATCTGGAACGCGACCGGAAACGCTTCTTCGTCACCGAATCCGGGCTGGTAGTTATCCCGAAAGCGCCCAAACGAGAGCATGAGTTCCGCCCGCATAACTGATGGGAACGCCCTCTTCGAAGCCACTTGAAAATTTTCCTCCGCGCCCCGACGCCCTGGTAGCCAATGGTGCAGTTGCGCCCGAGGATCGTCCCGAGCCTCCGCGCGCGCCGGCCAGCACCAGTGCCAGGATCGAAGGGCGGACGCTAAAGAAGTCGAACCTTCAACTCGACACCCGCAGCCGCATCATTTTCTACCTGATGAGCGGCATCCTGCATGCGCTGAGCCTGCTGCCGGATTTCGTCTTGTACCCGCTGGGAGTCATCGGAGGATTCATCGGCTACTGTCTGGACCGCCGACACGTCAAAATCGGGATGAAGAATCTTTCGATTGCGTTTCCCGAGCGCAGCGAGGCCGAGCGGCGTCGCATCCTGCGCCGCTCTTATATCAACCTCGGTAAGGGTGGCGCGGAGTACATCCGTCTCGCCGGATTTTTCCATCTTCGGTTGCGCGACCGTGTCCGTTACGAGCGGTTTCACTATTGGGATGAGGTCGCGAGCAGATATCCCGGTAAAGGGATGGTGGTGCTGTCGGCGCATTTCGGAAATTTCGAGCTGATGGCCTGCGCGCACGCGATGCATGGGTACCAGATCAACCTCATCCATCACACCCAGCGATTTCTGGCCGGCGATGCGCTGTTGACCTTTGCGCGCGAACGTTGCGGCGTCGAGATCCTGCGCAAACATTCGGCGGCGCGCGCGGTGCTGAAGGCGCTGCGCACCGGCGATATGGTCGGCGTGCCCTTCGATCAGAATGCCAAGCGCAGCGAGGCGGTCTGGGTGCCGTTTTTCGGCGAGCCCGCCGCGACTACCAGTGGCCTCGCGCGGATGGTGGCGATGTCGGGGGCGCCGGTGATTCCCGCGTTCATCGTGCGCGAGAAGGACGGCCGCCATCATCGCATCGAGATTCAGGATGAGATTCCGATTCAGCGCACCGACGATGCCGAAGCCGACGTGCTTGAGAATACCGCGCGCTTCGTGAGAGTGATCGAGGACATGGTGCGCCGCTATCCGGAGCAGTTCTTATGGACGCATCGGCGCTATCGGACCCGCCCCCGCGGCATGGCCCCGGTCTACGATGATCAGCGCGCGAAGTATTCCTCCTCAGAGAAACCTCCAATCTCGAACGATTTCAGCAACGACTGAACGCTCGTCGCCGCCGAGATTGCATTAGCTGCGCCGTTTTACGATCACGGAGTCGTGAACGTTCGAGTGCTCATGCTTGTGACGCTGACTGTATTCGCGCCACTCGCGGTTAACACGTTCGCAGAGCCGCCGGCTGCGCACGAAGCCTCGGCGATGCCCGTCGCGGGCACCGTCATCGATGCGAGTAATGTCGCCTCGTACCGGCAACTTCTTCCCGCCGCGGCGCAGCTCGCGATCACGCGCGGGTTCAGTATCAAAGTGTTGCCGACCGAACGGCTCGACTGGCACTCCGACCAGCGAGAACCCCAACTACGCCAAGGGCTGGTTCGTCAACGAACTCGGCAACTGGTGGCATACCGGCTCGTTGGCGGGTACTCGAACCGTCCTCGTGAGGACCGCGAGTGGCTTGTGCTGGGCGGGTTTTACCAATACCCGATGCGCCGGAATCGATCTCGGCCTCGATCAGATGATGTGGGATATAGCGGCATCCGTTCCTTCATGGCGAGTGAACGAAACGCCGCGCCGTTGAGGTTGAGGCGACGCCGTTTGCTAGGCGCGGCGGGCGCGGGTTAGCGGACGAATCAAAAGAAGGATTGCGACCGCAACCATCCATGCCGCGAGGCCGCTGATCAGCGGTTGTGACCCGTAGCCTCGCAGCCAGCCAGGAAGTGCGGCGCCTGCCGAGGTCATCCGCGGCCACAGCTTTGCCCCCAGCACGAACCCCGCATGCAGGCCGATTGGAAGGTAGACCGTTCCAGTCTCGAGGAACGCCTCGCCGAGAACGATCCCGAGCAAAAACAGTCCCACGAAGGTGGGCAACACTAGGGCGGGATTCGCCGCATGCGCGAGGCTCAGGCCCACGGTCTGGAAACCGGCGAGTGGATGAAGGCCGGTGACATAAAACTTTGCGGGCGACCGTACCAGATGAGCTATGGCATAGATGGCGGAGCTCAGGAGCAGAGCGGGAGTGCGGCCGAAGTCACCCTCCATCCCAACCATCAGAAAGGCGCGAAAAAATCCTTCCTCGATAGTCGCGATGACGATGGCCGCGAGGAAGTACTTCGGCATCACGGCCCAGATGCCAGCGGAAGTTTCATCGGCGTGGGCGCCCATCACCACGGCGATGTAAACGAGCGTCGCGATGGCCGCGATCGCAATCAGAAAGCCTCGGGTGGTGCGGCGCAGATTTCGCATCGGGCGGTCGAAGCCGCTTCGCAGTAGAGGCACGACTCGAAGCGCGCGTGCCTGCGAGATCACCGCAATCGCAACAATCACCATCACCGTGCGATCGAAAATCCTAGGAAATGGGAAATGAAATCCCATCGCGGCCACGATCGCAGCCACAAACGGTGAGACGATCGTAGCGAGGACCACACTCGCCACGATCACGATCATCAATCGGAGGGTGAAGGACATCTATTTGATGCGCTCTGGCCGGCGCTGCGGATGCAACACGACCTCGACCGGGCATACGCGCGTGGGCGACTTCACGATGTTCAACACCGCCGCTGCGACATCATCGGGCGCCAGCATCAGCTCGCGATCGAGGCGCTTGTTGTTCGGGATCAATGCCGTATCGACCAGCCCCGGTACGATGACCGATACCTTGATGCCATGCTCTCCGAGTTCCGCAAACGCCGCATGCGTGAAGGCGACCAGTCCCGCCTTCGAGGCCGCATAAACCGCTTCGCCGGCTGCCATATTGCGCGCCGCTACCGAGGCGATATTGATGATTGCGCCGCTGCCGCGCTCCGCCATCGTCTTCGCGGCTATCTTCGTGAGCGCAATTGGCGCGCGCAAATTAACCGCGAGGATTCGGTCCGTGTCCCACGGTCGCATCTTCGTTAGCGAGGTGCGAGGCGGAGCCCAACCGGCGTTGTTAATCAGAACATCGACGCGGCCGAACAGATCAAGGGTGGTTTCGACCACCGCTTCGGCGCTTTCCTCATCCGCCAGATCGATCAGCACTATGAGCGCGCGCTCGAGGGGCAGAGCGCAGAGACGCCGCGTCTCCTCGAGTTCTTCCCGCGTCCGCGCCACCAGGCATAATGAGTATCCTTCGCTCGCGAGAGCCAGCGCGATCGCGCGCCCGATGCCACGGCCGGCGCCAGTGACGATCGCCACGGGATTTGGATGCATTTCCGCCATTCAGGCCATCCCTTTGACGATGGCGCTGACATAAACTTGAGCGCGCGTTGCAACTTGCACAGACACGCATCATAACGTGAGGATTCGGGCTGCGGCCACTGAACGGAGAGAAAATGAATCGGCAGGTTTTTCGCGAGTACGACATACGGGGAATCGTCGAGGACGATTTCACCGATGATTTTATTGTCGACCTCGGGCGCGGCTACGCGACGATGCTGCATCGCGCAGGCAAACACAAAATCACGCTCGGGCGCGATTGCCGGCTCTCTTCGCCACGGCTGCACCACCTGTTGCTCGAAGGCTTGCTTCCCGGCGGTATCGACGTAATCGATGTTGGCATCGTACCGACGCCGCTGCTCTATTTTTCGGTACTGCACTGGAAGATGGATGGCGGCGCGATGATCACCGGCAGCCATAACGCGGCCGAGTACAATGGTTTCAAGCTCGCTGTCGGTCCGACGACGATTTTCGGCGCTGAAATTCAGAAGCTGGCCGATATCATCGAGAAGCGCGACTTCCATAAGGCCGCGTCTAAGGGCGCGCTCAATGAGGTCGCGATTCTTCCTGAGTATGGTGATTTTATCCGCGCCCACATCAAGCTCAAGCCCGGACTCAAGGTCGCGGTCGACGGCGGCAACGGCTGCGGCGGCGTCGTTGCCGAGCCGCTGATGCAGGATCTCGGCGCGCAGACCTTCGGCATCCACATCGAGATGGATGGCCGCTTCCCGAACCATCACCCCGACCCAACCGTCGAGGACAATATGCGCGACCTAATTGCCGAGGTCGCGAAGCGCAAGGCGGACATCGGGATCGCTTATGATGGCGACGCGGACCGGGTCGGGGCGGTCGATGAGAACGGGCGCATCGTGTGGGGCGACGAGCTGATGGTGGCGTTCTCACGCGCGATTCTGAAGGAGCAGCCGGGCGCGGCGATCATCGGTGATGTGAAATGCTCGCAGCGGATGTACGACGACATCGCGAAACACGGCGGCCGACCCATCATGTGGAAGACCGGCCATTCGCTAATCAAGAGCAAACTGAAGGAGGAGCATGCGGCGTTGGCCGGCGAGATGAGTGGGCATATGTTTTTCGCGGACAAGTATTTCGGCTTCGACGATGCGATCTATGCGTCATTTCGGCTGCTGGAAATTGTCAGTCGCGAAGGCAAGGGCCTCGCGCAGATTCTCGCCGACCTGCCGAAGAGTTTTTTCACCCCCGAGATTCGCATCGATTGCGCCGACGACAAGAAATTTTCGGTGGTGAAAAAGGCCGCGGAATATTTCTCGAAGCACTACGATGTGATCGCCATCGATGGTGCGCGGGTGAAATTCGACAAAGGGTGGGGGCTGGTGCGGGCGTCGAATACGCAGCCCGCGTTGGTGACAAGATATGAAGCGAGCGACCAGAAAAGCCTCGATGAGATTCGCGCGATCTTCGAAGCCAAGCTGAAAGAACTAGGTGCGATGTGAGAAGAGACCTAACCCCTAGCCCCTTCCCTTCCTCACCCCGGCGGCTACGCCGGACCCTCTCCATAAGATGGAGAGGGGTAAGAGGAACTGCGGACAACTCCGTAGGGAAGGGGGACAGAAGAAGGCATTAGCCTGTGGCGGGATTGCCGAAGGCGCCAGGCAAAGCGTCAGCGCTCATCATCGCAGGAGGCAAGGGCACGAGGTTCTGGCCCGCAAGCCGCGAGAATCGTCCCAAGCCGCTATTCTCTATCGATGAAGGGACCACGCTGCTGAGCGAGACGATTGGGCGCCTGCAGCCGCTCATCGCGCGCGATCGAATTTTCGTGCTGGTCACCGCGGCGCAGAAAAAAGCCTTCACCTCGGCGATCGAGGGCGTCATTCCCGCGAGCAATCTCATCCTGGAGCCGGAAGGGCGCGGAACCACGGTCGCGATCGCCTACGGCGCGGCGGTGATCCGCAAACGCTTCGGCGACGGTCTGCTCGCGGTGATGCCTGCCGATCATTATATCGCGCCCGCCAGCGGCTTTCGGAACACACTTTCGAAAGCGCTCGGGCTGGCATCGAGCGAGAAGGCCATCGTCGTGATCGGTGTCACGCCGACTCGTCCTGAGACTGGCTACGGCTACCAGGAAATCGGTGCGAATATTGGCGGTGGCTATCGGGTCAAGCGCTTCATCGAGAAGCCGAGCGCACCGGCCGCGAAGAAGATGGTTGCCTCGAAGGGTTTCCTCTGGAACGCGGGAATGTTTGTCATGACGTCCACGACGCTGGAGGCTGAATTCACGCAGCATGCGCCGACGCTGGCCGCCGCGGCGGAAAAGCTCGGCACTCTGAAGGGCTCCGCGCTAACAAAGCTCTACCATCAGCTCGACTTCGATTCTTTTGATCGAGTAGTGATTGAGCGCACGCCCAATATTTTCGGTGTCAAAGCGGATTTCAGTTGGCATGACGTCGGGACCTGGGAAGGGCTGTGGGAAGCGATGGGAGGGCGCGAGAAAAATGTCACCATCGGCCAAGTCCTGACCCTCGAATCCAACGGAGTGCTTGCGCACAGCAACACGCGCCTGATGGTCCTGCTCGGGGTGAAGGATATTGTCGTGGTCGACACCCCGGACGCGCTGCTGGTGATCGATCGCACGCGATCGCAGGATACCCGCAAAGTGACCGAGGAGCTGAAGCGCCTCGGCCTGCACAAATATCTCTAGTCGAGCGCCTGAGGATCGAGCTTCGCGACCAGGCGGCGCAACTCCTGCTCGTTGTCGTCGGCTTCATCGGCGATTTTCATCAGTGTCTCGCCCAGCAGCGCCGCCTCGCCTTCACCCTCCCAGCGCATCGCATGAGAATGGAGTTCGCGCGCGAAGAGCAACAGGATCTCGAGGTCGTTGCTGAGGCGCTCCCAGCTGTTCGAACCCTCGTGCGAAACCTCCTCGGGAGGCCGCGGCCACAGGTTCCGCTGTGACAGGATGTGGCGCATGGTTGTTTCGTGCGCGGCCTCCTTTTCGGCGATCTGGCGCACACCTTCTGCGATCGCCGGATAGGTCACGCGCTGCGCATGGCGCGCCAGGCGATTCGCCAGAGCTTCGGATTGGCCCGCGAGGATCGCCAGTTCGACGATCAGTGGCGGTCCTGAGATGGCGTTTCGTAGCTTGTCGATTAGTCCCATTTCCTGCACGATTCTCCCCACTTCCTGCCGAGCACCGGCGCAACATTCCTACATTATTCGTGCGCCGTATTCCACGGATGCCGATGCATCGCGCAGGGCCGGTGCGCGTCTGTATAATGGATGCGGCATCGAACAGAAGGACAACCTGTGGCACGTCGCCAATCCGGATTTCGAAAACGCGCGCTGGCAAAATGGTGGAGGAGGGGGCCGCTCTCGCGCCGCATCCGCATTGCTTCGAGCGCTGGATTCCTCGCGGTCACCTTCGCGCTCGGATTTTATCTGGCGGGTCTTTACGAGAGCATCTCGACGCTGATCGAAGAGCGCCATGCGGCATTGACCTCGGCGATTTATTCGGCGCCGACGACGATCCAGGTCGGCGACGACATCGACCGTCTGAATCTTCTCGAACGGTTGCAGCGGCTTTCCTACACCCAGACACATTCGCCCACCTCGCCGGGAGAATTCGCGCTGATGCCCGGTGCGATGTGGATCAACGTCCGCGATTTTCGCGCCGGTGCCGGCCTCCATCCTGCCGGGCTCATTCGTTTACTGCTGCACGGCAAGAAAATCACTGGTATCGGCGATGCCTATGGTGTGGCGCAGAAGCGTGCGGCACTGGAGCCCGAGGTCATAGGGCGCCTGCTTCCCGGCGCGCCGGCCGAGCGCGTCGAGGTGCGCCTCGGCGACCTCCCTCCCTACCTGGTGAAGGGTTTGCTTGATACGGAAGATCGCTGGTTCTATTACCATCCGGGGGTCGATCCGATTCGAATCGTCGAGGCCGCGTTGAATGATTTTCGGAGCCATCACCTGAGCCAGGGCGCGAGCACCATCACGCAGCAACTCGCACGAACTTTTATGGATCGGCACGAGCGGAGCTTCTCGCGCAAGTTCCGCGAGCTGGCGGTCGCGCTGGTGATCGAATTTCGGCTTAGCAAGAACGCGATCCTGGAGCGCTACATCAACGACGTGCCGATGGGCGAGTACGACGGCACGCCGATCGAAGGCATGCCGCTGGCGGCGCGTTATTTCTTCAACAAGGATTTGCGCGAGGTCACCCCGGCTGAGGCCGCGACGCTGATCGGAATGATCCAGGCGCCGACTGCCTACGATCTGCGCCGGCATCCTGATTTGTGCCGCAAGCGGCGCAACACCGTGCTGGTCATCATGCGCGTTCATGATCTGATCGATCAGCCGACTTATACTGCCGCGACCGCTTCACTGGTGCAGGTCGCGAAGATGCCGGGGCTGCGTCGCGCTCCATATTTCACCGACTACGTGACTACATTCATGAAGCGGTTGCCGGGCCTCGACGGTCATCTGGATGGACTGAAGGTGTACACCACCCTCGATCCGGAATATCAGGCTGACGCGCATGAGGCGGTCGAGAGTAACCTCGCGAGGCTCGAGAAATCGCGCCCGCGGCTGCGACGCAAGGACGACAAGGATCGCCTCGAAAGCGCGATGGTCGCGCTCGACGCCGCATCGGGTGCGATCGTGGCGATGGTCGGTGGACGCGACTATGCCGCCAGCCAGTTCAATCGCGTGACGCAGGCGCAACGCCAGCCCGGGTCGGCATTCAAGCCGATCGTTTATCTCGCCGCGATGGATCCGGACCGTTCGCCGCTCCATCCGCCGCTTACGCTCGCGTCGGTGCTGCCCGATCGTCCGATGTCATTTGGCGGATGGGCGCCGGTGAATTTCGAGCATACCTACCAAAGCCAAGTGACCGTGGTGCAGGCGCTGTCGGAATCGCTTAATGTCCCGACTGCATATGTTGGAAGCGAGCTGGGACCGCCGCTGATGGTGCGCACCGCGCATGAGATGGGAATCCACGCCGACCTTCCCGCCGTCCTGCCCATGGCGATCGGAGCCGACGAAGTGACGCTGCTCGAACTCACCTCGGCGTATCAGACCTTCGCGAGTATGGGCGAGCAGGCGACGCCTTATGCGGTCCAGTCGGTGATCGATGGGACAGGGCGCGCGATCTATCAGCATGCGCCGCAGACACAGCAGGTCATCGATCCGAATGTCGCATACCTTATGACGGGCGGATTAAAGGCGGTGCTGCTATCCGGAACCGGGGCGTCGTCGGCCCGACTCGGAATCGATTTTCCCGCCGCGGGCAAAACCGGCACCACCCAGGACTACAAGGATGGATACTTCATCGGCTATACGCCCGAAGTGGTATGCGGCGTGTGGGTGGGATTCGACCAGCCTGCGCCGACCGGCATGACAGGCGCACAATCGGCGTTGCCGGCGTGGGTGGATTTCATGATGTCCACGGCGCCCGATGACGCGCAGGATTTCCCGATTCCGTCGGGCGTCGAATTTGCGACCATCGACCCCGCCTCGGGAGGGCTCGCGACGCCGGCGTGTCCTCGCACGGTGCGGTTGCCGTTCCTGATCGGGTCGGCACCGACGCAACCATGTCCACTGCATGGCGGCTTGTTCGCGTCGATACCACCGTCCAGGCCGCCCGAATTTGCCGTCCCTGCCGCAGTCCCTTCGCCGGCACCGAATGCCGCACCGAGCGCGACCAATTCGGACGTCTTGGGTCGAATCGGAAGCTTCTTGGGGTCCCTATTCAGTCATTAGACCCTGCGCGTCAGCTCATAAGGTCATAAAACTCAAAATGTGATGTTTACGCCTTGCATCGTAGGTTGAGTATGGCAAAATAAGATACAGTCAAGTTTGCAGGTTAATTAACTGATGCATCGTCTTTTCTGGATCGCGTCGCTCTTCTGCGCGATGGCCTCGATGGCGCCTTCAGCCTTCGCCGCGAGCAAACCCAAACCATTGCCGAGGCCTCAGGTCGGTGACGTTTTGATCGCGGGCGGCATCGCGCCGGATGGCAATGCGACCGGCGCGGCGGAATTTTACAGCGTCGCAAAGAGGAAATTCCTCGTGACCGGCGCGATGGGCACTGCGCGCGCCGGGCATCAGATGCAGTGGTTTCCGGTGTCACCGGAGCGGAGCGTGAACCGAGGCGTTGCCTTTGGAGGCTTCACCGGCACTGCGACGATCACCGGTTCGAGTTCTATCACCTACACGATGGACATCCTGGACAATGCCGATGTCTATACGCCGTCGACCGGCACCTTCGCGCTCGACCAGGCATCTGAGGGATGCACCATGGCGAATGGGCGCGCGCTGTTCGCATCGGTTGCGTTCCCCGGCAACCTCAGCACGGATTTTCTTCAGGGCCACGTGCTGATGATCGGCGGCTTGTGCAACGCGCCCGACCTCGAGAGTTGCCGCACCGCGAACATCCTTCATCCGAACCAAAGCGAAATAAACGGAACCTCGAATCCGAAGGTTCCGATCATGATGGAGACGCTGACGCTCCTCGCCGATGGCACCGCGCTGATGACCGGCGGTATCGACGATTTCTCCGGTACGATTACCAACAGCGCCGAGATTTTCACCCCACCCAACGAATTCTTCGTGATGCTGGCTGCTCCGATGATGGAAGCGCGCGCGGGTCCCACGGCGACCCTGCTCAACGACGGCACAGTGCTGATCGCCGGTGGCATCGTGAACATGAACGGGGTCATGACCGCGGTCGATTCGGCCGAGATATACAATCCCACCACCCAGACGTTCAGCCCGGTGCTCGCGTCGATGACATCGCCACGAACCGGACATACCGCGACGCTGCTGAAAGACGGCAGGGTGCTGCTTGCGGGCGGTTACAATGGAACCTCGAGCTTTAGCCTGACCGGCAGTTCCAGTGGCGATACGCTGACGTGGTCCAGCATGGGTGGATCGATTCTCAACACGGCGGAGATTTACGATCCGAAGACCAAGACCTTCGAGCAGGTCGGCGGCATCAACAAGAAGACCGGATTGCCCATCGCGGCGATGCGAGCCGCGCGCTTCGAACATACCGCAACGATGCTCGCCAATGGACGGGTGCTTCTAACCGGAGGATTTGGCCCCGATAATACGAAGCCGATCGATGAACTTAATACCGCCGAGCTGTTCATCCCGAACAAGAACAAAAATACGCTCGGCCGCTTCGCCAATGCCGGTACGATGATCTCCGGCCGCGCGTTGCACACCGCGGTGCTCGTCGGAAAGTAGCGATTACACGGATACCTTCAGCGTCATCTAGAGGGACACCTTCAGTGTCATCTAGAGGGACACCTTCAGTGTCATGCGCGCCTGCGAGCTTATGCCTTCGCCGAGTTGATGATCCTGCGGCAGTTGCGATGCGCCATTGCCGTCGGTCGCGCGCACGCGCATGAGGACGGTGCCGGACTGCTTCGGCACGAAGCGGTATCTCCAGATGGTCCAGATGTATGACGACCGATTGTCGATGATCTGGCTTTGCGCGAGGTCGCGCCATCGTCGAGGGAGATATCGACGCACTTGATTCCCCAAGGTCCCGCCAGCGCGCAGGCTGCCGTGCTTCTTCATCAGCCAAGCCACAGCCGACCGCTTACATAGTAGTCGAGCGATGCAAAGGGTCGGCTTGCTCCTGTACAGAAAAGGTAGAAGTTGCCCGAGCCTCGCAGAATCGGATTCTACTTCTGGAGCAGGTGCGACAAGGAGCGGTTGGCGGTTGCCATTTCACCGACATCGTGACCCGTGCGGCAACGATGCTTGGGAGCCACGTCCGATTGACGCCGTGGCTTTTCGTTACAACCGTCGCGAAACCCGAATACGACCGCTTTGCTTAAACGTCATTGATTGTGATAGCTGGAGCCTAGCTTACTGTGAGGGAGCTGCATAAATGGAAGAAAGTCCTCGCCCCGAGACGCCGCTTGATGATTTCATTTCCTCGCTTCCGGAGATCGGGGGCGGGTTGCGGTCGAAGACGGTGGACCTCACGCCGGACCTTGCCCGCCTCCTCATCGCGAGCCAGCAACACAACCGAAACATTAAGAGAGATCTCGTCGAACGCTTGGCCCGAGACATACGCGAGGGTCGTTGGCAACTCAACGCCCAGCCTATCTTGATCGATATCGAAAACCGCTTGGGTGACGGACAGCATCGCTGTCTCGCGGTCATCCAGGCACAGGTTTCTGTTCCGGTCGTCATCACTCACGGTATTGCCCCGACCGCATTTGCCACACTGGATAGCGGTCGGTCGCGAACCCCGGCGGATCTGCTTTCATTGAAAGGTGAAAAGGCGACTGGCAATCTAACCGCGGCGCTCAATCTCATCTCGCTGGAGAAGCGCGGCTCAATGAAACGAAATAAGTGGAGCGAAGCTGCCACTAATCCGGAGCGCGAGCAAATTCTTCAGCAACACCCCGAAATTCGAGAATCCGTCGCCCTCTGCGAAAAAGCCAAGGCGGTCATCTCAGTCGGAATCTTTGCTTTCGTTCACTGGCGTGGTCGTCAAATTGATGTCGAGATAGCCGACGCATTCGTTGAATTAGTGGCTAGTGGCGCAAACTTGTCCGAGGAAAATCCTGCCTTCGTTCTTCGTGAGACTTTGCTGAAGAACAAGGCCATGCGAAACAGAAAACTTCAGCGCCCAGTTATCGTCGCTTACGCAATCAAGGCGTTTAATGCATTCGCCAGGCGCGAAGCTATGCGGCAACTAAGCTGGAAGTCTCGCGAAGAGTTCCCTGAATTCATCGAGCGAGAGCAAATGGTGAAAGCCGCCGGTCAGGAAGCTGCCCCACCGACAGATCCGGTGCTCTCTAAGGAATCTCTCCTCCAACTAGACGTCGGCTGAGAAGGCTCCCGTGTGAGCGAGGTTGCTGAGCAATTGCGCGCGGTGCGCAGCAGCCACCTTCGCTCGCTAACAAGCTGCCGTCGAAGGATCCACGCAGGCGGAACTCAGCTAGCCTAACCTACGCGACTATCATTACCTTTTTCTCGACTACACGACGAAGATGCAGCATAATAGTGCCATTCATACCTGTAACGGTTTTTACAGCATTTGCCGGAAGGAGGACTGGTAAAAGAAAAACCAGATATCAAAGCCCTCTTGAAACGAAATCCGAATATCGATCACGACGTCTCGAGGCGCTCTTTGGAAGAACCGTCCAAAATGGCGCCGATGCCTCATAAGGGAGGCAACACCTTACCCAACGGCGGATGGCGGCTGGCGCCAACCGGCAAGGCAGATTGGGTCGCTCTCCGCAGAGGCCCTCGTTCACACTACCGGGCCATCTGAAGGCGCTGTTTTCAAATTCATTGCAACCTCGCCGCCGAGCCACGAGTCCTGAATTAGAGGACCGGTCCTCATGAAGCCGCGTATCCTCAAATCCGGGACGCCGGAGTTTAAGCAGTTCCTCGAGGCTATCATCGCGCGGCGCGGTGGCGATGACGATGCGTCGCGCGTGGATGCCGCAGTGAGCAGGATCATCGCGGACGTCCGTAAGCGCGGCGATGCCGCGCTTATCGAGTACACCGAAAAATTCGATCGGGTGAAGCTCACGCCCAAGACGCTGCGGGTCTCATCGCAGGAACTTCGCGACGCGCTCGCGCAGCTTCCGAAAAAGGATCGAAGTGCGCTGGAACTGGCTGCGCGACGCATCGCGGCGTTTCATAAGAAGACTATCGAGAAGCCGTTTTCCTACACCGACAGTCTCGGGATGCGGCTCGGTCAGATGGTGCGGCCTCTGGATCGCGCCGGAATCTACGTTCCCGGCGGAATGGGCGCCTATCCGTCCTCGGTGCTGATGAATGCGATTCCCGCGCGCGTCGCGGGAGTCCGCGAAATCGTCATGGTGTCGCCGCCATCGGCAGAGAGCGAGCGCTCCGAGGTGATGGCTGCTGCGGCGATTGCCGGCGTCGAGGAGTTCTATCGCGTCGGCGGCGCGCACGCGGTTGCGGCGCTTGCGTATGGAACTTCGAGCATTGCGGCGGTCGACAAAATCGTCGGCCCCGGCAATGCATACGTACAAGCGGCAAAACGAATGGTTTATGGTGTTTGCGATATCGACAAAATGGCGGGTCCGAGCGAGGTCCTCGTCATTGCCGATGACAGTGCGCATCCGGCTTGGGTCGCCGCCGACCTTATCGCGCAGGCTGAGCACGGCTCCGGCGATGAATCCGCGCTGATGCTCACCCCTTCGCAAACGCTAGCCGATGCCGTTTCGGATGCCCTCATCGAGGCGCTCGTCGATTTGCCGCGCGCTCGCGCCGTCGAGGCAGTCTTGGACAAGCGTGGTGCTTTAGTCGTCGTACGTGATCTTACCGAGGCTTTCGAACTCGCAAATATCATCGGACCCGAACATTTGGAGCTCGAAATCCGCAATCCGAGGCGATGGCTCTCAAAAGTTAAAGCAGCAGGTGCGATTTTCCTCGGTCCCATGAGTCCCGCGCCCCTCGGCGATTATCTCGCTGGCCCAAACCATGTCCTACCGACGGGAGGTTCGGCCCGATTTGCCTCCCCCCTCGGAGCTTACGATTTTCTCAAGCGCACCAGTATAATCGAGGCGTCGGACAATGCGCTGCGCAAACTCGGACCCACGGTTGCTCGCCTCGCGAGGATGGAGGGATTCGAGGGTCACGCGCGCGCGATGGAGATTCGAAACAAAGCCACTGGGCGGCGGGGAAAATAATGGCGAGCAAAAAGAAAACGAAAGTTCGGGCAGCATCGGCACCCGGGCGACGACGCGTCGAGGATTTTAATGGCGCGCATGACGATGGCCGCGCCCTGATGCCCACGCTCCACGCCGACAACGGCAAGCGGGTCGCGCAGGTAGATCGCAAGACCCGCGAGACCGCGGTTAAAATCGCGCTCAAGCTCGATGGCGGCGGCCGCGGCGAAATCGCCACCGGCGTTCCGTTCCTCGATCACATGCTGGATAGTTTCGCGCGCCACGGATTCTTCGATCTCAAAATCGAGGCGAAGGGCGACCTCCACATCGACGAGCATCACACGGTGGAGGATGTCGGCATCGTGCTCGGCAAGGCATTCGCGCAGGCGCTCGGCGATCGCTCCGGCATCAAACGCTACGGCGAGGCTACGGTTCCGCTCGACGAGGCGTTATGTTCGGTGGTCGTCGATATCAGCGGGCGCTCGTACCTCGCCTATAACGTGCCGATCACGCAGGAGCGGGTCGGTTCGTTTCAGACCGAGCTGGTGCATGATTTCATGAAGGCACTGAGCGACAACGTCGGGATGAACCTTCATGTGAACATGCTGAGCGGCCGCAATCCTCATCACGTGATCGAGGCGTCGTTCAAAGCGCTCGCACGCGCGATGGACACCGCGACCTCGTTGGAGCCTCGCGTGGCTGGCGTGTTATCGACGAAGGGCACGCTGAGCTAAAGCAGCTTTGGGATTCAATTCGCTGCCTGGAGATCGGAAGGCATCACCGCTTCTATTTCACCCACAGATGCGAATTGGCGGTCCGCGGTCGCCAACAAATGAATTCCACTCTCAAGCATCGTCGCGACGATCAATGAATCGTTGGTAAGCAGTCCGTAGCGCTGTTGGAGGCGAAGGCCTTGTAGGAACGTACGCTCAGTTAAAGGTGCGATTTCAACGCTCATAGTGCAGACAGCTTGAACGCTGACTTCGTAGTTCGAAAGTTGCCGCACGAGATCGGCCCGGGCACCTAATTTGCGCGCAACGTTGCCCGGCGACACGAGTCCTTTTTCCACCGCCTCGATCATCATCAGACGGTGGCTCACTTCGGCGAGAACCAGAACTGAAGTTGCGCCACGCAGCTCGCGTGACTCACATCGGGCGAGAAAGGAACTACATTGAGGTGAGCTTTCGACGAAGTGATAAATGAATACCTTCGCGTCGATGAAGACTGCGGCGTCTTCATCGAGTTCATCAAATGTCATCAAGGATGCTTGGCTCTTCTCGAAGAATCCGATCAACCTCGTCTTTCGAAAGCTTGAACATGCCGGCGGTTCGAGCTACGACGCTAGCGCCCGAAGAAGATTTGCGTGCCAAGTGCTCCGACAGCGCCTCTTCGATAACCTGGTTCAACCGTTTTCCTTCTCGTGCTGCCATAGAGCGAGCGCGGCGAAGAAGGTCACGATCGAGCGCGGTTCCGATTTTGGTTTTGACCATAGTTGAATCTATCTAGAAATCGCATATCTCGTCTAGACGCGGGCGTCTGATCGAGCTGTGCGAGAGCATGGTGCGGCCCCAAGTGCGCAAGCATCTGCAGCAAGCCTGAGACCTAACCCCCAACCCCTTCCCTTTCCTCACCCCGGTGAGTACACCGCGCCCGTCTCCAGAAGCTGGAGAGGGAAAATTGGACGGAGGACAGTTTTTTTAGAGAAGGGGAGAAGCATAAAATTGGGAATCTTGTTCGAAAGATTCACAGTTGTTCCGTCGATCGATCTCAAGAATGGCGAGGTCGTGCGGTTGCTGCGTGGCGCGATGGACAAGGCCACCGTCTACGGATCGGATCCGGGGGCGGTGGCGCGCGATTTCGAACGCCAGGGCGCCGAAATCATCCACGTCGTCGACCTCGACGGCGCGATCGCGGGGGAGCCGAAAAATCTCGACGCGATCCGCGCGATTCGTTCCGTCGTGCGATGCGAACTCGACGTGAGCGGCGGGCTGCGGACGATGGCTTCGATTCGCGAGATCATCAAGGCCGGCGCGACACGCGTATCAATCGGTTCAGCCGCCTTCCTCAATCCGCAACTCCTCAAAGATGCGTGCGCGGAGTTGCCGGGAAAGATTTTCGGTTCCATTGATGCTCGCGACGGCAAGCTCGCCATCAAGGGATGGGTTGAAACCAGTGCGCTGACGGTGGCGGATGCGGCGCGGCGTTTTTGCGAGGCTGGAGTCGCGGCCACTATTGTCACCGACATCGCGCGCGATGGTACCGAGGCCGGCCTCAACATCGAAATCGTTCGCGCGACCGCGCGCAGCGTCGGCCTGCCGATGATCGCATCAGGTGGGGTTGCGCGGCTCGAAGACATTTCCAATTTGAAGGCGCTTTTCTCCGAAGGGGTAGTCGGCGTCATCACCGGACGCGCATTGTACGAAGGGCGCTTCACCGTGGCACAAGCGATCGCAGCCTCGCGCTAGGGATTTAATTCGCGCTGGATACAGTCAACGCGTTCGATGACCGACAGTTTCGGAAGCAGCACCAACTCATACCCGAGGCGCTCATAAGTCGGGAGCAGAGTCTCATACTCCGTGAGCGCGTCTTTATAAGTATGAGTTCGTTCGGCGTCGTTGCGAAACATCTCTGGCCACGGCGGTGTGATGAAGACTTTCCGGTTATATCTGAAAGTCTCGACCGCTTTCCTGATATGAGTTAGAGCGCCGCCCTTCATCTGTTCGAGGCCATTGAAATTGTCGACAATCGATCGATCAAAGAAAACGTACGATGTGGTGGCAGCCGCGCTGATCATGTTGTGCATCGATCGCGAAACGCAGAGCTCGACGAATTTGTAGACGTCCTTGCCCGGGATTCCGTCGCTGCCAATGGAATTTTGTTCCTTTACGATTTGCCGGCCTGGCTCCGCGAATACGCGATAACCTCGAGTGGCCAACTCATGCAGTAGCGATGACTTGCCGGCGCCTGAGCACCCGGAAATGACCACATAATAATCGCGCGCCGCCGCGACATTCGCGGGTGAATATTCATCTTCCAGCATTCTGAAACCGCGCATGCATTTCTCCTGCTAGCCGGCTTTCCACGCCGCCCAAGGCACTCGGGAAAAAATGTCCGGGTACCTCAGGGCGCCGGGAATCGCAAAGAGGGCTGCGATGAGCACGAGAATCCCACATGCCACAAGGGCCGGGCGCCTGGCTCTACTGACGTCCTCGATAGTCGCGAGCGCGAACCACGGCAGGAAAGGAACCCAGTAACGGGGGCCATAGCACAGTCCAGGCCCGGTGCCGGAGCAACTAAGAAGTACCAGGAACAAAAGGAGCGGGAGCGCCATTTGGCGCAGCAGCTTTGCCTCGGGAGCATCGGAGCGGAACGAGCGTGCGATGGCGATGAAGGCGATTATTGCCCACGGGATGAAGTAAAGAAGTGCGTGGCCCGGCTCGAAGAAAGTGTCATAGATCGATTTGAGGCTGGCGCCGCGCAGCCAACTTGAATTTCCGGAAATCACGAATGTCTTTGCGAGCCAATAGTTAAAGACCATCATCGGCGCGCCGCACAGCGCCATGACGAGGCCTAGCTTGATCGCGTTTTGCCGGCGACCTGCGCGGAATTCATTGATGATGAACCCGATCCCGACCACCGCGAGTGGCGGCTTGAGAATAGCCGCGAACGCGACGCCGAAGCCTGCCACTACTGGTCTATCCGTAGTCAACGCCCAAAGCGCCACTATCAGGCCCAAACCGATGGTTGCCTCCGGAAAGAATGATCGCGAGTAAGCCAGCCATGAGCTTGCTCCAATGAGAAGTGCGACTGCAAACATGCCTTTGGCGCGGCTCATTCCAACCCCGCGTCCTGCCACGAATGTCATCAACGCTCCGAGCCACGAAATAATCGCCAACACTAGAGCCGCATAATACTCGGCGTCACCGACCGACGGATGAAAAGGGGCGATCGCGAGAGCCATTAACATTGAAAATCCCGGCGGATGAGCCGAGACCTCGTAGACATCATCGGCGAGGATAAACTCCGGGTCGCAGGGAACTACGGAGTCAGGAGAATCGATCGAGGCGAAAGCATGATGGCCGGTACGTTTGTTGACCAAAAGAGTATGACGATCGAGCGGTACATTCTGGAATCGAACTCCGGCGTCGAGGCCACCTTGAGCAACCCGCGCGTAGTCGTCTTGCAACTCGAAGTCATGGTCGAACAACAGGCTATTTATGAGCAGGATATAGTGAGGCTCGTCACTCCGCGCAGCTTGCGGGGTGACGATGGAAAATCCTGCGCCGGGGGTCCATTCGATTCGTGTCAGCGCAAGGATTCCCGCCAGCAGCAGGCCAAACAGAACCACAACTCCGCGCGTGGATAATGAATCCGTTGAAATCGTCCCGGCGGTTGCGGAAAACGCTACACCATCGGCGTACCTGTAGTAGATGAATCCGAGCGTGCCCAGCAAAAGAATCAACCAGACGGTTGTCCAGTTGATTGCTTCCTCGAAGGACAAAGGTTGCTGCTTGGCGAGTTCAAACTGCCTCGCACCGGCAGGAGGGGCCGCGATTTTGGTCAGGGAAACATTACGGCATGAAACCGTGGTGCGAAGATTCGGCGAAGTTAGTCCACATTGAACTTCCACCGGGCCGCCCTTGAAGATGTGCACGTAAATATCGTGGCGTGCCCATTCCTCACTAGGCCAGAACGCCGAAGCGAAACTCTTGCCCTGCTGGATGGCCAGGAATGCGCCGCCCATCCACGCGCCTCGGGTCTGCAACTCGGCGCCCAGATCGTACCATCCGGGCAGCACCGACACTGTTTGCGTCCATGCCGCATCATCCCCGGGCGCATTGACGATGCTCAATTTGCCCGGCGCGTCTTTCAAACGTGCCCATTGGAAGCTTTCGCAACCGGATCGACGTGATGGATGCCAGTAGTCCGGCATCGAGGTTCCGCGGCTCAGGTCAGAGTTGAGTAGGAGGTTCGTTTCCGCAGACGCCGCAGGAACGCGGACAATCACCATCAACAAAATCGCGATTCCGAGACTTAGGATGCGTCCGACGATGATTCGATCCCGGCGCGGCGGCCATATCCAGCTAACGGATGCGACGATATCCCCCATCATGTTCATTTGGCACGGTTTGGACCACTCGAAGCGTAGCTATGATGCCGGCCGATGACAAACCGGGTCGCGTCAGTTTGTCTCGATGGTTGTATGTATGCTATGAAAAGCCCGCTAGCGCCTGCGCGACTCCGGGGAACCATCAAAAAAGGCGCAAAAAAGGCGCAAAAAAGCCAAAAAAAGGGAAGGAGACTTAAATGAAGGGTAAAGCACTTGTGGGGGCTTTTGGAGCTTTCCTGATCGCGCTCGGCTTGAGTGCGACCGCGCAGGCCATGAATCCCGATGTGCCCGGCCAGGTTTTGTGGACCTATTACGAAACCACAGAGCCATTTACGTTCTGTTCCAGCACGACCGCGGATACTGACGGCTGCAACGTTGGCGGGGCTGGGGACAACATCATTCGTCTGGTTAATCCGAACGGTGCGGCGAACGCCAATCTGGCCGGTGCGCAGACCACCACTATGTGCGCCATGATCTATGTCTTCGATGACGACGAGGAAATGGGCGAGTGCTGCGGATGTCCGTTGTCTTCCGCACAGTTGGCGACTTTCTCAGTCGAGCACAATCTGACTTCAAACTGGGGGCTCTCCGGCGGACCGGAAAACGGCGACCACGCCAGCGGCGCCATCGCGATCATCGGCGCATCGCCCAACACCACTCCCCTTACGCCTGGCGGCGGGAACGAAGCGGCGAATTGCCTTGGCGGCGCATGCTGCGATCCCACCAATGTTCCGGGATATCCAGTCGCGGTGGCCGGCGGCAACAATCTCTTGGGCAGCATTACTCACCACCCGGCAATTTTCCCGATCGACGGGCAGCTCACCGAAACCAAGCTTTTTGACGACTGCCATGGCGAGGACATCAATCTCGTCTACCTGCAGACTCAGTGCGGTGCGCTCGTTGGCAACGGCACGCATGGTGGAATCTGCAACTGCCCAATCGAATAGCAATCGTTCGCGCATCGCGTTCCGTTCTAATAGAGCGCCGTCGGAGATTTCCGGCGGCGCTTTTCTTGTGCGCCCAGCATGGCGCGTGACTCGTGAGGTGAAAATCCTCTGTGCGAGCAGGCCGCGTCGAGCACTAGCCAACGCTTCCGCCGCCAGCGCGATCTACAAGTGATTCAAGATATTCGACGGCGTCTTTATCGAGGGAAATCGTAACCTCGATTTTGGAAGGATCCTTTGGAACGAGTTCATTGTTTATTCTGCGAAAAGAATTCTCCCTCGGTAACTGCGGCCGATTCCAAGGTATCGTTCTTCGTCACTGATCTCATCAAAGATGGCCGCGATCCGATCATCTGGGGGGCGATCGTACACCGACTTATCGAGTGAGTCGTACGTTCACCGTGCTCGTATCGTGGTAGCGGGCCGGCGGTGAATCCCTTGGCGCCACTTGCTCGATGCGCGCGAGAGCATCGCTCTTCGAAAGCTGTACTCTCATCGCGCCGAGCGGCGAGAACGCTTCAGGGCTTGATGATCACGATGGTGCCGACCGGCAGCAGTCGATCGAGATCCTCAATGTCCCTGTTGTTCACCGAGATGCATCCGGTGGTCCAGTTGATGTGCCCCGCGTTGAGAATCGGAACGTCGGTGCCATGGATGCCGATGGCGCTGCCGACCAACGGCGACTTGCCGTCGCGATCTACCGGGACCACGCCGTTTACCTTCATCGTTTCGTAGCGGACGCGATCTTCGAGATTGGGGTAGTTCAGCCGCAGGAACCATTCGAAGCGGGCGCTGCGATATTTTTCCTCGATGTAATAAACGCCCTCGGGGGTGCGGCGATCCTGCGCCCAGAGCTTGGCGCCGAGGTCCAGGTTGCGCCCGAACACCGCGTCATATTTTTTGAAGAAGCGCCCCTTGTAATAGACGTCGAGCTCGTGACGTTTCTTGTACACGCTCACCGCCCAGCTCAACGGTTCGAGCGCCGAGTCGTCGCGGGTCGCATCGAAGAGAATCGCGCCCGGGGTGCGCGAGGTCCGCGGATCCGGCGGGCCCACAAAATCCTTGGGCGGCGTTATGGCAGCAGTCTGCGCTCCATCGTGAGTGACCCCTGCTCGATCAAGCTTCGCGCCGTCGACGCCGGGAGGAATCGCCGCCGTGACCTTGGAAGATTTGATCGGATTAATTGCCGCCGCCGTCGCCAGCACTGGAAGCGGCGGTAGCTCCGCGGCCAGTCTCGGCCGCGGGGTGTCGTAAGCTGATGACTCCGGGACTGTGACCGGCGGCGCGACGATAGGATCATCGGTCGGCGAATTGGTGATCCGCATTACCTGCGAATCGAGGCGCGCGCGATGGCGATTTCGCGCGAATGCCGGAGGCGACGCCAGCAGCATAAGCATCGCAGTGGCCACCAGCAGCCCCGACCTCATCTTCATCGTTCGGCCCGCCCGTTCATCGATACCTAATTTTGCAAGTCCCATTTGGCTTGGTCAATTACCGACGCATTCTTATATGTATGATGTTGTGAATAGCCGCAATGGATAAGGATATCGCAATCGCGATGGCCAATTTGAGCACCGGCATCTATGTGCTCACGGTCAACGACGACGCCCATCACCATGGGATGTCGTCCTCGTGGGTGGTGCAGGTCTCCGGCGCGCCGCCGCGGTTCATGGCCGCGGTGGACAATAATCATTTTTCGCGCGCGATGGTCGCGAGCGCCGGCGCATTCGGCTTCAACATCGTGGGCAAGCGCGGCAAGGAGCTGGAGGATTATTTTTACTCCGCGCGCTCGCGCAAACCCGATAATCTCGAGGGCCTTGGCTACGAGCTATCGCCCAGGCTCAAGATGCCATGGCTTGATCTCGCGATGATCTCCATCGAGGCGCGCGTGGTCGATAGCCACGTGGCGGGCGACCATACGCTGTTCATCGCGGAGATGGCCGGCGTGCGCATCCGCGAAAAAGATGAGCCGCTGACATCATTGGATTTGGATTATGTTTATGTCGGCGGTAAGGAACTGTTGAAGCGCTGATAGCAGGAGAAGCATCCCATGACTACGCCCATCAAATTCGGCTACATGCTGGATTTTCGTAATCCCGAATTTTCCAAGCTCGACTTCGGCACCTTCTATGCCGAAATGTTCCGCCAGATCGAATACATCGAGAAGGCCGGCTTCCATTCCATCTGGCTCACCGAGCATCACTTTGTCGAGGACGGCTACCTCGCGCCGATTATGCCGATGCTGGCCGCGATCGCCGCGCGCACCACGCGTCTCACACTCGGCACCTATGTTCTCCTCGCGCCGTTTTATCATCCGCTGCGCCTCGCCGAGGATGCCGCGATGATCGACGTGCTTTCCAATGGCCGCCTGCGCCTCGGGATCGGGATGGGCTACCGCCAGGAGGAATTCGACGCGCTCCAGGTATCGAAGAAGACGCGCCTTAGCCGCACGCTGGAGACAATCGAGATCCTCAAGCGCGCGTGGACCGGCGAGACTTTCAGCTTCGAGGGCAAGCATTTCAATTTTCATAATGTGCGCGTGCTGCCGCGTCCCAAGAGCCGGCCGTATCCCGAGCTCTTATGGGGCGGCATGACGACCAAGGCGATTCAGCGCGCCGCCGAACTCGATTTGGGCTTCGCATGCAACCTGGGACGCCATCAGATCGAGATTTATCGCGCGGCGATGCGCGCCCACGGCAAGGATCCCGCCAAATACAGCCTCGTCAACAGCCGCATCGTTTATGTCGCGGATGATGAGAAGAAGGCGTGGGACGATATCGAGGCGGCGGCGATGTACCAGGCCGGCCTCTATGGCAAATGGCTCTCGGCGGCGACGCCCGGGCAGAACTGGATTCAGCCCGACGCGAATCAGTTGAAGGCGGGCGCCATCATCGGAAATCCGGAAACAGTACGCGCGCGCCTGGCGGAAGTCATCGAGACGGCCGGCGCGACCGAGTTGATCATCAACATGCAGCTTCCCGGCCTCGCACCGGCGAAGGCGATGCGCTCGCTCGAGCGCTTCACCCTCGAGGTGCTGCCGAAGCTGCGGTGAAAGAAGCCGCTACTGGAGCGACTGGCGGATCGAGTTCAACACGAACAGGAACATGCGCGGGGAAATCACCACTCCCAGCAGGTTTACCTGTTTGAGTACGCGAAGCTCCGCCGGCGTTACCTTGTTCTGTTTGAGCAACGCGCGGCTCAGCAGGAACTGCTTCCATGCCTCATTGGGCCGCGGCGCGCGCGGTCGCCGTTCGGGCACGAATTCGTGCGCTTCCGGATGGAGCAAAAGAAAAAGCTCGTTTTTGTCCAGCCCCAGCACGTTCGCGATGTTCGAGAGAATGTGCAACGACGGCCGTCGTTCGCCACCCTCGATATAGGCAATGTGACTGCCCTTCACCCCGATTTCCTCGCCCAGCTGCCGCTGGCTCAGTCCGAGCGAGTTCCGTGCTTCCTTGATTACCCCGCCAAGCGTCTGTTTCTTCATAGTCGATACTCGGTTAGTAGCGCCCTCCGCAGTTTTGCATAGTGAACCATTCCGGCCAGATAAATCAGATGGTGGCGTGGCTGCCGTGGACCCGCAAAATCAATGCCCCATCCGCTCTTTAGGTACTCCAGTAATCTGACCAGGTTACGGCCGCTCACCTCGTGGATAGCCGCAATCTCGCTGCTGAACATCTTGCGCGCCGCCGCTTTCGGATAGGCGGCGATACTCACCAGCACATCGGCGGTCAGCTCGACGGGATCATCCAGATGACTCGAATACGCGGCATCGAAGAAGTAATGGACCGGGCGCTCATTGGCATGACGCAGGATGTTCAACGCCAGGTGATGGCCAACTTCGTGGCAGAAGGTAGCGCCCACCGCCGCCGGATGATGCGCGGTGTTCAGGTAGATGAGGCCGCCCTTCTGCGGCGCTTTGGCGATTTCCTCGAGGGAACGCACATAAAACCCGCGCAGCGCCATGCCGTCCCGTTCGCGGCATTTGCGGATCGACAGATTAACCGAAAGCTGGCCGGAGATAGCGGCGAAATCAGCCTTGGAAGGCACCGGAAGCTTCTCGCGGTTGAGTTCCGGCCATAGCGCGCTCGCCGAGCGCATCAGCTTGACTACCTCTTTGCGCGCGACGTTCTTGCGCAGCGCCTTTCCGTAGTCTCGTTTCAGCAGCTTCTCGAGATCGCGCAGCGGTTGGCGCCAGAACGCACGCTGGTCGGGGGACAGTTTCGCACTCGCCAGAATGTGCTGGGCGATGCCACGCAGCGCGGCGAGGCCATTTTGCGACTTCGGCTTCATCGTTTCAATGCTAACAATCGGTGGCGAAATCATTTCACCCATTGCGGTGCCAAAATGTCAAGAGAACCACCCCGCGCCCGGCAAAATGCTTTTCCGATGGTTTTTGGCGACCTATCGCCGTTTTCGCCCTTTCTGCGCGTGGCCGCCTCTGGCCTATGATTCAAAAATGGAGCAAATCAACGATTAGTCAACCTTAGGAGGTCTACCTACATGGAGTTACGAATAATTACCGACGGGCACGAACGCGAATTTTTCGCGAATCGGATGACCCAGGCCCGCGCCTTCCGCAACGGCGGATTCCGCGAAACCGGCAGGTCCTGCATCAGTAGCATTCACCTCCAGTTCGGCCAGGCGTATGCGCTGTTTGACGACGAGTCCCCCCAGCCCGATCAGATGATCGCCGGCTTCATCATGCACGATCAGGCTTCGTTCGCATTGTCGTATTCGAAGCCGGATTTCAGCCACTATCCCCCCGAATCGGTCTTCGAGATCGGCGAGATGTGGTCGCTGGCCAAGGGCGCCGGAATGTGCGCGCAGCTCGGCGCCGTGCTCCTGCTCGGTCTGAAACAAGCGCAGGCGGTGGTCGGCTATGCGATCGTGAAGCCATGGGACCTGACCGGTTTCTATCGCGATCTGGTGCCGGTCGGCGAGCCGATCGAATGGCCTTACGCGCGCACGCTGGAGGGCGGCAAGATTTATTGCCGCGCGATGGTGTCGGAGGGCGAACACCTACGCCGCTGGATCGAGCGCGTATGGTCAACCGGGTTTGAAACCCGCGATGGCCATCGCGTGGTGCGCTTCCCGGCTACTATCGGCGAGAGCAGCGACAGCCTTTCGGTCGAGCCGAGTCCTCACCTGACCCGAGAGTCCGAAAACGGCACCGCTTCGGCATGAGGTACGATGATGGGTGGTGGCCGGCCCTCGCGGCCGCCACCTGTCTCTTTCGAGCGAGCGGACAAAGCGCGCTATTGTTGAATTGGTTATACTGTTGGTTGAGACGAAAGGCGCCGCAGGCCAATCCTCTGGAAGTGAAAACACAAAACAAACCCACTTTATCCGCGAATTCGCTGCACTTTCATGGAGGCAGGTGGTATTCCACCACCGGTCGCGCAGCGCGACCGGCTCTCATCAGTCCGTCACGGTTCTCGCATCGCAGCCAGCGCGAGAACCGCGCCGGCCAGCTTCTATCGCTCCGCGATAGAAGCGACAGCAAGAAGAATTGCAAAAACAAACCCACTCCGAGTACCGAGGAACAATTGGCGTAACTCCTCGATAAATAAGGCTTTTGAGCGATTACACCCGCTGGCTCAAGGGCAAAAGGCCAGCCTCCACAAGCCCCATTGATTCTACAAATTCAAGGATAGCTTTGACCCGCCGCAAAATGCTCTGTTAGCATCGCCATCCATCGCGGAGAGGACTCGGCATGCCTATCGGAAAAAATGAACTGCGCACCGTGATGGGCCATTTCGCCACCGGTGTCACCATCATCACCACCTTCAATCGGGAGGGCACGCTGCATGGCCTCACCGCCAACGCGTTCACCTCGCTCTCGCTGGTCCCGCCGCTGTGCATCATCTGCGTCGATAAAAAGGCCGAGAGCTACTCGTCATTCGAGGAGAGCAAGGTCTTCACTGTCAACATTCTGCGCGATGACCAGGAAGAGCTCTCGCGCAAGTTCGCGGTGAGCGGCGGCGACAAGTTCATCGGTGTCGCCTACAAACCCGGCGGCAATGGCGCTCCGATTCTCGACCAGGTCATCGCATGGCTCGAATGTAAGCTGACCGCCGCGTATGACGGCGGCGATCACACCATCTATGTGGGCGAGATCGAGGAAGCCCAGACCCGCGAAGGCAAGCCGTTGATGTTTTTCCGCGGCGGCTATCGCGCGCTTGGCGACTAACCCGCTCAGGTGAGTTCCGTTTCACGCCTGCCAGGCATCAGCGTCTTCCTGCCCTCGCACAACGAGGAACCCAACGTCGAACGCGTGGTGCGAGGTTTTCTCGCCGAGCTGCCGCGCATTGCCGACGCTTATGAAGTCATCGTCGTCAACGACGGAAGTACGGATAAGACCGGGGAGATCGCCGATCGCCTCGCGAGTGAAGATCCACACGTCAAAGTCGTCCATCATCCGAAGAATCGAGGCTACGGCGGCGCGGTAATCTCGGGCATCCGGGCCGCGACGCAACCGTACGTGGTGCTCGCGGATGGCGACGGCCAGTTCGATCCGAAGGAAGTCGCAAGCCTCGCGGCATTCGTTCCCGAGTATGATGTCGTCGTCGGCAAACGTATCCAGCGCGCCGACCCTCTAATGAGACGCATCAACGGCAAGGCGTGGACGACGCTGGTGCAGGTCGTCCTCGGTATCGGGATTTCGGATATCGATTGCGGCTTCAAACTGTTCAAGCGCGAATTCCTCGATGGGATGGAGTTGCGCGCGCATGGCGCGATGATCTCGACCGAGCTGATGGCGCGGGCAGCGGGAAAGGGCGCGAAAATCAAAGAAGTTGGCGTGCATCACTTGCCGCGGATGGCGGGCGAGCAGTCGGGAGCGAATCTCAAAGTTATCGCACGCGCATTTAAGGAGCTTTTCACACTGTATGGCGAGCTTAGAAGCGAACGTCGTCGCGACCATCTCTGAATGCTCACACAATTCGTGAAATCTAGCCTCAAAGCGGTTATTATCTGAACCGATTGGTTTAGCTCTCCGTATGAAGATGTTAGAAAGGAGCGGGGAAACCTGTATATTTCGCAGGACGCCCGTGGCACGGCATTAGCAACGTAGCTAAGAACTGGAAACCGCGGTCTTAAGCAACCGCACCTAAGAGAGGGAGAAGAAGAAGATGAAGCGTACACTAACCGTCCTGACCGCAGCGCTGTTCGCCGCCGCGATTGCTATGCCGGCATTTGCGCAGGGAGAGCCCGCAGCGGCTCCGTCGACCGGCGCGATGAGCTCGAGCACTGCTCCTGCGGAAGGCGGCTCCATGGAAAAGCCCATGAAGAAACATCACCACAAGAAGCACAAGAAGAGCGAAGAGGGTGCAATGGGTGGCGGCGAAGCCGCTCCGGCGGCGTCCCCAGCGGCGGGAACTCCGTAACCTAACCTTCAGGAAGTCAGATCATTTCGAAACGCGCGGCGTGCCAAACGCCGCGCGTTTCGTTTTTCGGCGACGGCCGCATCCTCCCAACACCCCAAACCGTGTAATTCCACCCATATCGTCGTAGGCATTGAATGCTTCCATGAACGCTATCGTCTTTACTGGAGCAGTCGAGTTGGTGCTCTGCCTGGCACGCGACTGGCTCTAGCACCTCATCCACATCCACTTGCGCGGCCCCGATTGCCGCACCCTCCGAAGGAGACGATCATGAAACGCACGATTACCGCTTTCACCGCTGCTATCTTTGCGACTGCAATCGCACTTCCTGCCTTCGCCCAAGTCGGCGCCGGTATAGCCGGCAATGCGAGTATCCCCGACACCGGGATGCACGCGGGCGCGAATGCCGATACAGCCAACTCCGACGCGGAGCGCACCGAGCCAGGTTCTCCCACCGACAATTCGCCAATCGCGATTCGACGCCACCTGCCTCGCGGCGAAAGCCCCTCGACCATCGATGCAACCCGCGGCGTCGGTGTTGGTAGCACCATTGCGCCCGACCCCCACGTCGGCGCGCGTGCGAGCGCCGACACCGATAACAGCCCAACTGGAGGCTACTGATGGGCTAGCTGGTTAGTATCATCAACCATCGAGTGCGGCATGCGCCCGGGCGGGATCGAAAACGACCGGGCGCATGCTTTTCTACGATATTCTCCATCCACCCTTAGCTCGCGATGAGTGGCTGCGTATCGCTCAGAGCGGTTGCCGCTTTTTATCGGCGAATTAATCCTGCTACATTCGAGTACGTCCACGCGCGAGGAGTAGTATGCGCGAGGCCACTCAGTTGAAAAGACGCCGAGGAATGGGTTTTGCCCTGGTGCTCGTTTGCGGGCTGTCCTTGCTCATGCAAGGTAGCTCGGCTGCGGCCGTCGGCGCATCCTCGCCCCAGGACGAGGAAGTTTGCGATCCGCTCGCCGATTATTTCCTCGGCATGGAAGACTATCCCGAAGCCATCCGGCGTCATCAGCTAGTGATAAAAGATCATCCCGACAATGCGCTCGCGCACTATCATCTCGGTTTTTCCTATGGCCTGATGGGGCAGCATCAGCAGGAGCTGAGCGAATATCGCGACGCGATCGATCTCGGCCTCGATGACTGGCAGCTGTTTCTGAACCTCGGATTGCTCTATCTGGAAGCGGGAAATGTCCACGAGGCGATGCAGGTGCTGAAGCTCGCCACCCTGCTCGGACCCGACCGCGCGGAAACTCATTTCAATCTCGGGGTGGCATATCAGCGCCTCGCGAAGCTGCCGGAAGCGGAGCAGGAGATTCTGCTTTCTTTGCAAATCGATCCGAATCAGGTTGACGGACGCAATACTCTAGGCACTATCTATGCTGAGGAAGGCAAGTATTCGCGCGCGCAAGATACCTGGAACGAGGTGGTTCAGGCCGATCCCAACTATGCACCTGCGCGCCAGAATCTGGTAATCCTTCAACGGGTTGAACGTGGTGAAATCAAGGGCTCGGAAAATATCAGCAACGGACTTGCTCACGAGCCTTGAGGCGAGGCGGCGGGGGGTGGAATGACCGAACAACTGGTTAATCAAGTTACACAGCAAAAATTAGTGCGGATCGCCTTTCGATGGACCGCAATCCTACTACTCGGGGCGATCTCCGGAATCGCGCTGTCAGCACCTTCGGCGCACGCCGCGATGCATCATCGGCACGTCAAAGGCATCAAGACCCTTAAAGCCAAAGGGCCGGTCCCATTTTATCGCGGCGCGCTGCTCGAGGATGCGGATACCGGCAAGGTCCTCTTCGAAGACAATGCTGATATGCCATGGCCTCCCGCCTCAATGGCCAAGATGATGTTGCTCCTCGTAACAACCGAGCAGATCAAGGCCGGCCGCGTCAGCGTCAGCGATCCGGTGCGCGTGTCAGAGCGATCCGCGCATACGGGAGGCTCGCGCGTAGGCTTGCAGGAAGGGCAGATCTATCCGCTCGGCGAGCTCATCAAAGCCGCGCTCATCAAATCGGCCAACGACGCGGCTGTGGCCATCGCCGAAAAAGTCGGCGGCTCGGTCGAAGCGATGGTCCGGATGATGAACCAGCGCGCGCAGGAACTTGGCATGACGCATACGGTCTATCGGACCGTAGATGGCCTACCGCCGCGCCCGACTCATGATGCCGACATCACCACCGCGCGCGACCTCGCCCGGGTGGCTTTTCAAATCATCCACACCACCGACCTCCTGAAGTTGTCGAGCCAGGAGCAATGCCCCTTTGACGGCGGCGTTTGTATGCTGCATACGACCAATCATCTGATTGGGCATTTCGACGGATGCGACGGGCTGAAGACCGGATTCACCTTCCAGGCCGGTTTCAACCTGACGGCGACCGCCAAGCGCGGAAACATGCGTTTCATCTCAGTGATACTGGGCGCGCCCTCGAATCAGCAGCGCTTTATCCAATCGGCGAAGCTGCTGGATTGGGGCTTCGAGCATTTCCAGTCGGTTTCGGTGCTGCGCGGAGGCGAGCCATTGCCGGTTCACGTGCAGGTTGGACCGACCGCGAGCATCCAGCCGATCGCCCCGCGCGATGTAAACGTCGTGGTGCCGAAAGCGGAAGCTGGCTTGATCCATCTTGAATACAAGGTGCCGACCACTATAAATGGTTCCCTGACTAGCGGGGAGCGAGTGGGCGAGGTCTTGGTGCAGGACCATGGCGAAACGGTGACCGAGGTCACGGTCGTCAGCCCCATCGCGGTGGATGTCCCGACCGAGCAGGTGGGCGCCACAGAAAACCGCCACGCAGATCCCTCATACAATCAGGTGAATCAATGAAACAGGCATCGAAGACGCGCAATCGTCGCAATCGCAAACTTTCCCGCAAACGCCGGATGGAACCGATCGCCTCGCGCCGCAAGAAACGGCGGCATCGCAACGTGACCCGCATCCGGGGGTAATAGATTCGCGTGCCGCTGTTTTTAGAATCATACGTAAGGCGTACTGATTTGAGTGATCGCCGAGTGGGACGAGAAGAAACGGCTGTCGAATATCGCCAAGCACGGCATCGACTTTGCGGACGCGGCGCTAGTGTTTGAAGGCCCTATCCGTGCGAAAGCGGAACTGCGTCGCGACTATGGTGAGAATCGATTCAGCGCAGTGGGTGAAGCGAATGGTCGCCTCCTTTATGTAGTCTATACTCGACGCGGTGATAAAATCCGTATCATCAGCGCAAGAAGAGCCGGACAGCATGAAAGAGAAGAGTATTACAAGGATCGCTCTGAAGGACCTTCATAAACTGAAGAGCCTGACCGACTGGAGACGGGTCGACGCGATGACCGAGGAAGATATCGAGCGCGCTGCGGCAAGCGATCCCGACGCGCCGATGACGACTACGGCTGACTGGGCGAATGCCCGTACGGTGTGGCCGGAAGGAAAAGAGCCGATTTCGATTCGCGTCGATCGGGACATCGTCCAATGGTTTGGAGACCGCGGCCTCGACTACAGGAAGAAGATCAATGCCGTCCTGCGCGAATACATCGAAGCGCAGCAGCACGCGCGAAAGCGTCCTTCACGATCCTCGGTAGCAACGACCAAAAAGCATCCGCGCAAGGCTTCGAAGCGCGCCGCTGTTAAAAGCTGATCGACCCCTAAATTGACAAGACCGTTGCGGCACGGTTAACGTGGACTGTGCGGCTTCGCTTTTCACCTCCACATCAACCAATCGAATCAGGGCGCCGATGCCGGTAATCGCCGTCATCCCCGCGCGCTATGGCTCCACGCGTCTCCCCGCCAAGGCGTTGGCCGACATCAACGGTATGCCGATGGTGGTGCGGGTGTGGATGCAGGTGAGCATGGCGCGATCGATCGAGCGGGTGATCGTCGCCACCGATGACGAGCGAATCGCCGCTCCCGTGCGCGCCGCCGGCGGCGAGGCAATGCTGACCTCCGCCACGCATCAGAGCGGCACCGATCGTATCGCGGAGGTCGCAGGGAAAGTTCACGCGGATATCTACATCAATGTGCAGGGCGATCAGCCGTTCACCGATCCCCGCGACCTCGATGCGGTCGCAGCGCCGATGCTGAGCGACGCGAGCATCGACATGGCGACGCTGGCGACGCCCATCACCGACCTCGAGGAGTTTCGCAATCCGACCAAGGTCAAAGTGGTATGCGACGCGTCTGGCAACGCGCTCTATTTTTCGCGCAGTCCGATTCCATATCCACGTGATGTCGAAGGCGTCCCAGCCGGCGCGCTGCGTCACATCGGCATCTATGCGTATCGGCGCGACTTCCTGCTCAAGTTCGCCTCGATGGCGCCGGGAAAACTGGAGCAGTTGGAAAAGTTGGAACAGCTTCGCGCGCTCGAAAACGGCTATCGCATCAGGGTGGTCGCTTCCGTGTCGCCGTCGCTTGAGATAGATACTGCCGAGGACCTGGCGAGGGCGCGGCGTTCGCAGACGGGGCAGCACTAACGGTTACGCGGGCGGGAGGGAATTATGGCGGAGCGCGGCAAAACCAAATTCATTTTCGTGACCGGCGGCGTGGTTTCTTCGCTCGGCAAGGGGCTCGCGGCGGCCTCGCTCGGCGCGCTGCTCGAGGCGCGCGGACAGCACGTCTCCTTCCTGAAGATGGATCCCTACATCAATGTCGATCCCGGCACGATGAGCCCGCTTCAGCATGGCGAAGTCTTCGTCACCGATGACGGCGCGGAGACTGACCTCGACCTCGGGCATTACGAGCGCTTCGTCGAGACCCGGATGAGCAAGCGCAACAACTGCACCACCGGGCAAATCTACGACACCGTCATTCAGAAGGAACGCCGCGGCGATTATCTCGGCGCGACGGTGCAGGTGATTCCGCATATCACTGACGAAATCAAAAGCCGCATTCGGCTCGCCGCTGAAGGATGCGACATTCTCATCGTCGAGATCGGCGGCACCGTCGGCGATATCGAGAGTCTGCCGTTCCTCGAAGCGATTCGCGAGTTTCGATGGGACTTCGGCAAGGAAAACGTCGTCTATGCGCATGTGACGCTGGTGCCATTCATTCGCACGGCGGCCGAAGTCAAAACCAAGCCCACGCAGCACAGTGTCAAGGAACTCACCAGCCTCGGCATCCAACCTGACATCCTCCTATGCCGATGCGATAAACCGCTCGACAAAAAGGTCAAGGCGAAGATCGCGCACTTCTGTAACGTCGAGGAAGACTGCGTCGTCTCTGCTCCCGATGCCGACCCGATCTACGAAGTTCCGCTCATCTATCATGATGAGGGCCTCGACCAGCGCGTGTGCGAGAAGCTCAACATCTGGACCGGGCAGCCGAACCTCAGCAAGTGGAAGCGCATCGTTAAGACCGCGCAGAATCCGAAGGTCACACTCAATGTCGCGATCGTCGGGAAGTACGTGCACACCGTCGATTCCTACAAGAGCGTGCACGAAGCGATCGCTCACGGCGCCATTGCCAACGAAGCCAAGGTCGTCACCGATTACGTCGATTCCGAAGAGCTCGAAAAGGGCGGCGTCGTCGAGCGCCTTTCGAAGGCCGATGCGATCATCGTCACCGGAGGCTTCGGCGAGCGCGGCACGCGCGGAAAGATCAGCGCGATTCGCTACGCGCGCGAGAATGGCGTGCCGATTCTCGGTATCTGCTACGGCCTTCACATGATGGTCATCGAGGCGGCGCGCAACCTGCTCAATCTGTCGAAGGCGAACTCGACCGAGATCGATCCCGAATCTCCGGACCCCGTGATCCACATCATGGATTCGCAGCGGGAGATAGATAAGAAAGGCGGTACGATGCGCCTCGGCGCGTGGCCATGCGTGATCAAGCCGGGTTCGCTCGCGCTGTCGCTCTATCGCAAGAGCAACATTTCCGAGCGCCATCGCCATCGCTATGAAGTGAACAACGATTACCGCGAGCGCCTCGAAAGTGTCGGCCTCATCGCGACCGGCGTTTCCCCCGATGATCACCTGGTGGAAATCATGGAGCTGAAAGGCCATCCCTGGTTCCTCGGATGCCAGTTTCATCCGGAGTTAAAGTCGCGCCCGCTCGATCCGCATCCGCTGTTTCGTGGCCTCATCAAGGCGGCGGTGACGCGACACGCGGCGGCGACGCAAACTAAACATCCGAAGGTGCGCGAGCTCCGTTCCGTTTCGTGAAAGTTACTCAGGTCAAAGTTGGCGATGCCGTTTTCGGCGGACCGCAGCTCGTCCTGATAGCCGGACCCTGCGTCATCGAGAGCGAGGACTCGTGCCTGCGCCACGCCACCCGCATCGCGGAAATCGCGCGCAAGGCCGGCTTTCCCTACGTCTTCAAAAGCTCATTCGATAAGGCCAATCGCACCAGTCACGCATCGTTTCGCGGACCCGGTCTCGAGGCGGGATTGAAAATTCTCGCGCGCGTGAAGCGCGAGGTCGGCGTTCCCGTTCTCACCGATATCCACGAGGCCTCGCAGGCGAAGTACGCCGCCGAAGTTGTCGATGTGATCCAGATTCCCGCGTTCCTGGTGCGTCAAACTGACCTCGTCTATGAGGCCGCGCGCACCAGGGCCGCGATCAATTTGAAGAAGGGGCAGTTCCTCGCACCCGGTGACATGAAGTCCGTGGTCGCGAAGGCCGAGGAGGCAGGCAGTCGGCGCATCATGGTGACTGAGCGTGGCGCATCATTCGGTTACAACAATCTCGTTTCGGATATGCGCTCGCTGGTCGTCATGCGAGGCTTCGGTTATCCGGTGATCTTCGATGCGACCCATTCGGCGCAACTTCCTGGCGGCGCGGGCGATCGCTCGGGCGGTCAGCGCGAGTTCATTCCGGCGTTGGCGCGCGCCGCAGTCGCGACCGGCATCGACGGCATCTTCATGGAGGTGCATGAGGACCCGGATCGCGCGCTCAGCGACGGCCCCAATTCGTATCGCCTCGATCAGCTTGCGACGCTCCTCGACGATCTCAAACGCCTCCACGCCATCGCGCACGAAATCATTTCCCGAGCTTGATCGCGCCTGCTGTCGGCGCGACCTAGTCTACTGCGCCCACACCACCACAGCGTCTCTGATCGAGTCCTACCAGACTGTAACCCTGAGACACCCGGGCTGAGGCCGGTGGTCTGAACGATGCGGTTTGATCGCGCTCCCTTCTTGGAGAGCGTTTCCAGGTAGGGGCGGTTCGCGAACCGCCCGCAGCGATGTTGCGTTCGCGGAAACTCTTCGCGCCCGCCCCATCGTTGCGGGTCGTTCCCGAACGACCCCTACCAGGATAGCGCGCTTTCGCCCCCCCTTTACTCGCGCCGCGAAAGAGAAAATCATTTCAGATCCCCGCCCCGACGCGTAGCCGCGTGGCCGACTACGTGTGGTTTAACCCGCCACGGAGTTTTCCTGCGATGAGCGACAATGCTGCTACGACGACTTCCAACCCCACTTCCGAACGCAAAGCCGAATCGAATCGGCGCAACGCACGCAAATCCACCGGACCCAAAACCGCGCAGGGCAAAGCCTGGTCGCGCCGCAATGCCCTCAAGCATGGCGTGCTCGCCTCGCAGGCGGTGCTCACCACCCTCGAAGGGCGGCACGGGCGCAAGGCCTTCGAGGATCTCGCCGAGGGCCTGACCCTGGACTTCGCACCGGTCGGCACGTTCGAGCAGGTGCTGGTGCAGCAGATCGCCGCATGCATCTGGCGCCAGCGCCGCTTGCTGATGTTCGAGAATCGCGCCGCGTTTCGCTCGCGCGACGACCGCACCTACCGCGACATGAACCAGCGCCTGCATGGGATGGCGCCGCTATACGTGGTGGAAAGCGAAATCGTCGAAAGCGATGAGGTCATCGAACAGGCTGGACTGGGCCTCGACCTGCCCAGCGAGCGCGACACCATGCGGCTGATTCGCTACGAGGGCACGGTGACACGATGTCTGCGCAACGCGCTTGCGCAGCTCAGGGTGATGCAGCAGGCGCGTCGCGCGTCGGGTGGTGAGACGGCCGCAATCGCGCCCCGATACGAGGATCGCCCGGTGGTGGTGGATGCGCGGGCGACCAAGCGCAACTGCGGACCGGAGGCACTTCGGGTGCCGACCGCGGTCGCGCTCCAGACCCACGCCGAAGAGTTGAAGTATGAGCAAGCCGAGCGTGAGCAGCGGCAGGCGGCGCGGGCGAAGACGGCGCGCCGCCCGTGGCAATCGAAAAACTACCAAACGAAGCCAAATTACCCCGAAGATCCCAAGGCCATGAAGCAACATCAGCGGCTAATGGAGACCGCCGAGAGCGTGGTAAAGGTGAGCGAGAGCCTGATTCCGAAGCGCCCACCCTCGCAGGATTAGCCCGACAGGCGGTTTTACCGACATTTTGATCAGGTACTTCGGGACGCCAACCAGCGTTGCCGCAGAGATCCGCCGCCGCGCGACGGGCTCTATGCTACTTGTTGCGAGGACGCGGTTGCCGAAGCGGCGCCGGCCGCGCGGACTCACTGGCCTTCCCCTCCGCGAAGGGGCTGCCGTAGCTTACCGACAGCACCTCTTCCGAAGCCGCCGTGTACTCGGGCTGCTCGACCATCTCCTCGGGCAATGTCCACTGCTGGTCATAGGGTTGGATCATCGTGCCGTCGCTCCAGCCATGACCGCTGCGAGTGCGCTTCTGCTGGCATTCGACGCAGTAGATGGCGAAGGGCAACGCGCTGAGGCGCTCGACCGCAATGTGCTCGCGGCAACTGGCGCAGATTCCGTAGCGCCCCTCATCGACCCGGCCCAACGCCTCATCGATGTAGCGCAGGCGCTCCTCGGCGCGCGCAATCAGGCTCGCATGCGTCTCGACGTCGACATCGGCGCGTGCCCGATCCATCTCGTCTCCCGGCGCCAACTCGACATCATCCGCCTGCTCATGACGGAGCTCCTGAACCCGTTCGTAGGTCTCGTCGCGCAGCGTCACCAACATCAGACGCAGCATCTCGCGACGCGTCGCATCAGTGCTCTTGGCTTGAGTGGTCATATGAGGTTCCTCCAGTTCCGATGCTCGCGCCCGCAAGCAATTCGCCCATCGCGGCTTCGTCGGGTGTTCGATAACGCAAGAGGCGCGCCACTGCGAAGGCTGGTCCGCATCGCAGTTAGACGGAATCGCTTGCTCAGAGATTCGGCGTGCGGCGACGACGCATCGATCAGATGGCTCCCATGGTGACAGAAAGCTGTCTCCAATCGCGCCATCAAGACGGGATTAAGTCGTCATCGCGAGCGGTTTCCGTCCCCGGCGACTCTCAGCGCGATGGCACGACTCTGGCGATAGAGGCTTCCAGAGACGGAGAGACTCCAGTGAAAGTCGAACAAATAATGAATTTGGCCGTTAAAGCGACCCGTCCGAGGGACTCGCTGAATCATGCCGCCCAGCTAATGTGGGATCATAGCTGCGGCGCGCTCGTGGTCGTCGATGCCCATTCCAGGCCGGTTGGATTTCTGACCGATCGCGACATCTGCATGGCCGCCTACACTCGCGGCAAGCCGCTGCAGGAGCTGACCGTCGAGGGCGCGATGGCGAGTCGCCTCGAGTGCTGCCACATCGACGACGAGCTGACCGCGGCGATGGACGTAATGCAAGCCAAGCACGTGCGTCGCCTGCCAGTCATCGCGCGCGACGGCACCCTGGCCGGAATCCTCTCCCTCGATGACATCGCCAATGAAGCCGGCCATTCGCTGCGCGGCGGCATCAACCAGGCTCTGCGCGAGCAAGTCGCCGACGTGTTCATCGCGATATCGCATGGGCGGATATCGGCGCGCGCTCCACATGAGGAAGGACGTCACAATAAGTAGCCGGCGTCGCACGCCCTGGAGGATTCATGTTCGAGGCCGAATATAAAAAGAAGCTGCGCACCGCCGAAGAGGCGGTCCAACTGATTCCCTCACGGGGCAACCTCTCGATGGGGATGGGCGTCAGCGAGCCACCCGCCGTGTTGGCGGCACTCGAACAGCGCATCCTGCGCCACGAGATCGAGGACCTGCGCATCTACTATTCCCATTCGGTCGCGGCGGCATCGTCCATCCTGAAGTATGAATACATGGACGTCATCAAACCGCATCCGTTCTTTCCGGTGTCGGCTGAACGCGAACTCGCGCGCAGGGGAGCGCTCGAGGGCAAGAAGGTCGTCTACTACATGCCGGGCAATTTCAGCCGGATGCCGCGGGTGCTGGCCGACATCGGCATGGACGCCTTCATCGTGATGGTCGCGCCGATGGACAAGGGCGGCTTCTTCAGTTGCGGCACCAACGGCGACTACACCATCCCGACCGCGCAGAGCGCCAAGAAGCTGATCGTCGAGGTCAACCCGCATATGCCGCGGGTGTTCGGCGATTCCGCCGTGCACATCTCCGATGTCGATGCGATCGTCGAGCACGAGAGCGCGCTCGCGCAGTTTCCGGCACGGCCACCGGGCGAATTCGACGTCGCAATCAGCAAGCTGATCGTTGAAATGGTTCCGGATCGCGCGTGCCTGCAAATCGGCGTCGGCGGAGTTCCCAACGCGATCTGCGCCGCGCTCACCGACCACAAGGATCTCGGAGTGCATACCGAGCTGATGACGCCGCCGCTGGTGGCGCTGATCAAATCGGGCGCGGTGACCAATCGCTACAAGACCATCAACAGGTTCAAGAACGTTTACACTCTCGCGCTCGGCGACAACGCCATGTACGAGTTCCTCAACGACAACTCCAGCATGGAGTTGTATCCGGTCAACTACGTCAACAATGCCGAAGTGATCGGGCGCAACGACCGAGTCATCTCCATCAATGCTTTCCTGCAAGTCGGCCTCGATGGCGAGGTGAACTCGGAAGTCGCGTTGGGCCGCCAATATAGCGCACCCGGCGGCCAGCTGGATTTCGTGCGCGGCGCGCAGCGCTCCAAGGGCGGCAAGTCGATCCTGACCGCGTACTCCACGGCGGCGCACGGCAGCGTCTCGCGCATCGTGCCGCAGATTGAAGGACCGGCGACCGATCCGCGCTCCGAGGTCGAATACATCGTGACCGAGTTTGGCGTGGTGAATCTGCGCGACCTTTCAACGCCCGAGCGAGCCGAGGCGCTCATCGGCCTCGCGCATCCAAAGTTCCGCGAAGATTTGCATCGGCGCGCGAAGGAGATCGGATACCTGTAATTTCGCAATCGCAACGACCGACCGCATGCGATCGGTCCATGACACCTGGAGTTGGAGAAAGGGAGCAGAGAAATGGAACATGAGATCCGCATAACCTCGCGCGACTTCGCCTTGACCGGAGCCATCGAGACGCTGATTCGTAAACGCGCTGGGCGGCTCGAGACCCACTTCGATCGCATCACCAGTTGTCATGTGGTGCTTGCGGCGCCGACCGTGCATCATCATCGCAACGGCGGCCCGTACGATGTCAGCATCGTGCTGCACGTGCCGGGCGGCGAGCTGGCGGTGAACCGGCAGCATGGCGAGGATCTTTCGATCGCGGTGCGCAACGCTTTCGATTCGGCGCGCCGCAAGCTGCAGGATTACGTTCGCGAGATGCGCGGCGAGGTGAAGAAGCACGCCTTCCCATCGTGATTGGGCCCGAAGCGATCGCCACCGACCTTACCCGCACCGTGGCGCCACCCTCTCCCTGAGAGGAGAGGATAAAAAGGAAGGCAACCGGCATCGAGGAGATTTCAAATGAAGACGCAGACCAAACCATCGACGAAACAGGTTGGTACTAAATCCGACTCGACGAAGATCAAGCGCCTCACCCGTGAGCTGACGCGCGAGGACCAGAAGCTCGGGTTGCCGCTGCTCGACGCCGCGGTCGCCGGCGCCATCCTCGGATTCCGTCCCACCGATCGCGAGATGCGGCGGCAAGCCGAGCTGTCCTGGGAAACCATCCGGCCGCAACTCTCGCAGCATCTTCTGAGCGAAGACGACACGCTACTCCCATGGGCGGAGGGGTCGAAGAAGTTTCCGGCGGAAGCGCTGAAGCGGATAAAACTTCGTCATCGCGAACTGCGGACGCTGGTGCGCGACCTGGCCGACGTATCGTTCGAGGAAGACTCCAACGACGTCGTCGCTCCGGCGGGACGCGCGTTGTGCATGCTCGCGGTCAAGCTCGACGATCTGATAGATAGCGAAGAAACGCGGATGCTGCCGGCGCTTCGAAAGGCGCTGTTCGCGTAGTCTTAGAGCATGCGCCGATGCTAAGAAAACAGTGGTAATGGCGATGCAAAAAATCCTGACGCTTGAGGAAGTATCAGAGCTCCTCCAGGTCCATCCGATCACGGTCTACCGGCTTGTCAAGGCCGGCAAGCTTCCCGCCTTCCGCATCGGCAGGGTCCTGCGCTTCGACGCCGACCAACTGGAGAATTGGCTCCTGCTCAAACAGCAGAAAGCCGAGGCGAGGGATGGTCGGCGCAAGGCCAAGGGCGCAGCGTCGGCGGAGTACCTCGCATATCCGCGGGGCGAACTGTTCCGTCCGGAGAACCTGCTCGAAACTCTCGCCATCAGCCGAACCTCGCTGGTCAAACCGTATGTCGATGCGAAAAGTACTCCGCGCAAATCGCTCGTTTGCGCGCGCTGCGATGACGCTCGCAAGCCCATCGCCGCGCTGCTGCTGTTCGCATCTGAGCAGGCGAAGCGGCCGTGGAAGAAAGCTGCGATGCCGTTTTGCCGGAGTTGCTTCTCGCAACTGAAGAAGCTCGCCGCCGCGGACGTGAGCGGGGACTCCGCCCTTGCCGCCGCATCCAAAACCGATCGCAAGCAATCACGGCGAAACGGCGCCGCGAGAACGCCCTAGCTTCGGACGCTGCTCACACCGCGTCGAGCGCGGCGGTGAACTCATCGAGGAGATCGCGCCAATGCTCGGTGCCGACGGAAATCCGCACCAGCGCATCGGTGATGCCCGACCGCGCAAATTCCTCTTCGGAAAATTCGCTGTGCGTGGTGGTCTTGGGATGACAGACGAGCGATTCCACGCCGCCGAGACTGACCGCATTCTTCGCGATCTTGAGATGACGCAGGAACTCGAACGCGCCGGTTTTCCCGCCCTGGATTTCCAGCGACATCAGCGAGCCGGGATAATCGGTCTGCGCGTCGCGAATCCGGATCTGCTCGGGATCGGTGAATAGCGACGGGTAGAGCAGCCGCTTGACCTTCGGATGTTTCACGAGCGCCTCGGCGATGCGCTGCGCGTTCTTGCTCTGCCGATTCATCCGCAAACCCACGGTGGACAACCGCGAATCGAGAATCCAGCATTCGTCGGCCTGCAGAATGTTGCCGAGCAGCGCGCGAATCCCCGCGAGGCGCTGAATCAGCTCGGAATCTGCCGCCATCACCACTCCCGCGAGGAGATCGCTGAAGCCGCCGAGAAACTTGGTCGCCGAATAGATGACCAGGTCCGCGCCACGTGCGAGCGGATGTTGAAACGTCGGGCCGAGCAGCGTGTTGTCGACCGCCAGCAGCGGGCGCTTCGGATGACGCCGGACCGCATCGGCAGCTTGCTGAATGTCCGACATCATCAGCGTGGGATTGGCCGGGGTCTCGATGAAAACCAGCCGCAAATCGTCGGTCTCCTCGATGGCGCGGCGGAGTGCCTTCGCGTCGCCGGCCGGTACACCGCGCGCGGAAAATCCCAGCGGCTCGATCACATGGTGAATCAGATGCTGCGTGCCGCCATATAAAGGTTGCGTGTAAACCATCGCACTGCCGCGCTCGAGGAACGCAAACAGCACGCTCGAGATCGCCGCCAATCCCGAGTTGAACACCGCGGCGGTTTTGGCGCCGCGCTCCAGCGGCACCAGCTGCTCCTCGAGGATTTCGGCATTGGGATGATTGAGGCGCGCATAGATGAGATCGGGGCGATCCTCGCCGAGCGGCTTGACCCTGCCAAGCACGATGCCGAACGCGCGCTCAGCCGCCTCGGGACTCGGGAATACAAACGTCGAGCTGCGATAGACCGGTGGCCGCGCGGACCCGACCGACAACGCGGGATCGAAGCCTCGAGTGAGGACGGCGGTTTCCGGTCGGACGCGATAGGAGATTTTTGCCATGGGGTTGCTCCGTCGAGGTTGGCGTCGCTAATGAACCTGCTCTGATTCTACACGTCGGCGCTATCGATGATCTTCACCCCGCGCGCGATGAGTCGATGGCGCAAGCGATCGTCACCCGATGGATCGATCGCGCGGCATAAGTCCCAAACCACGCGAACGCGGAAGCCATCCTTCACCGCATCCTCGGCGCTCCAGCGCACGCAGTAGTCGCGCGCGAGTCCGCAGATGAAGACCTCACGCACGCCATGATTCTTGAGATAGCCAGTCAGGCCGGTCGGCGGACGCCTGCCGCGCGGATTCCAGTTGTTGCGCAGCGCGCTGTAGGAGTCGGTCGTCGAATCGGTTGCCTTGCGAATGATCGCTGCGACCTTGCGCCACGGGATGTCAGCATGAAGCCTCGCGCCGTGTGTGCCCTGCACACAATGATCCGGCCATAGCGTCTGGTCGTGATGATAGAGCCGGATGGTATCCATCACCTGATGCCCGAGGTGACTGCTCGCGAAGGAGATGTGGCCGCGCGGATGCCAATCCTGCGTCGCGACGATGAGATCGAATTTGCCGGAGTCCATCAGCTTGCGCAGCGGCGCGAGGATCTCATCACCATGCGGAACGGCGAGCGCGCCACCGGGCAGGAAATCATTCTGAACATCGACCACCAAGAGCGCGCGATGCTTCGCGCGAGCATCATTAGTCATATCGGCTTCCACGAAAGCATTGTGAGGGTTGAAGATCGAGCGGCGCTTATGCCCACAATCATGTCTGCATTCCACATCTCAAGGTCGAGGACAAATTGCCATGCCCTACGTTGAGGGGCGCACGATTCACGATGCGGACGCGCACATTATGGAGGCGCCCAACTTTCTCGACGACTACGTCGAGGCTCGCTATGCCGCCGAGATCAGGAAGAAGAATTTCTTCGGCGGACTCGGCGACACCGACGGAAAAGATCTCTTCGCGATGGTGCGCCATCGCCACGATGACCCGGAGTGGCGCGCGGCGAGCAAGGAAAGAATCCTGCTGCGCAAGAACTACGAGGCGCTCGGCTCATGGCGGCGCGAGGATCGCCCGCTCGCCATCGACGAGCTCGGCTTCGCGAGCCAGCTCATGTTCACCACCCAGTTCCTCGGCATGCTCGACCTCGAGCATCATGGCGACCCGGCGGCGCGCAATGCGATCGCGCGCGGCTTCAATCGCGCGATGGTGGATTTCTGTTCCGTCGATCGCCGCCTGCTCGCGAGCTGCTACGTTCCGCTCGCGGACTTTGACGAGGCAGCTGCGATCGCGCGCGAGGCGATCGCGCTCGGCGCCAAGGCGGTGCTGATTCCCTCGCGATGCCCCAAAGGTCATTCGCCGAGCCATATCGCGCTTGACCCGGTGTGGGCGCAGGCACAGGAAGCCGGGCTGCCGATCCTGTTTCACGTCGGTGGTGGCGGGCAACTGATTGCGACCGACTACTTCAAGAACGGGATGCCGCCGGTGCCGGACTTCCATGGAGGCGACGGCAACTTCCGCTCGGTCGATTACATGGCGATTCCCAATCCGCCGATGCAGACCCTCGCGACGATGATTTTCGATCGGGTGCTCGATCGCTTCCCCCGCCTGAAGTTCGGCGTCATCGAGCAGGGCGCGTCGTGGCTGCCCGGATGGATGCGATCGATGGATTCCGCGCACGTCGCCTTCCTCAAGAATGAAGAGCGGCTGCAAAAAATGTCGCTGCGGCCCAGCGAGTTCGTGCGCCGCCAGGTGCGCGTCACGCCCTATCCTGCGGAAGACACCGGATGGATCATCGCAAATTCCGGCGATGAGGTGTGCATGTTCTCGTCGGACTTTCCGCATGTCGAAGGCGGACGCAATCCGCTCAAGCGATTCGAAGACGCGCTGCGCGACACACCCCACGTGGCGAAGCAGCGTTTCTATTGCGACAACTTTATCGACCTGATGGGCGCCGGCCTGGCGGAAGACCTGCGCCATCCGAGGCCACAACAAACGGGCGTAAACGCCTAACCGATAGTAGAGGACAAACATCATGCAAAAGCGAAAACTCGGCCGCCAGGGACTGGAAGTATCGGAACTGGGACTCGGATGCATGGGGATGTCGCAGTTCTACGGTCCGCGCGACGATAACGAATCCACCGCGACGCTGGAGCGGGCGATCGAACTTGGAATCAACTTCTTCGACACCGCCGATGTCTACGGCGTCGGTCACAATGAGGAGCTGGTCGGCAAGACGCTGCGCAAACATCGCGACAAGGTCATTATCGCGACCAAGTTCGCCAACCAGGTGTTGCCCGACGGCAAGCGCGCGATCAATGGACGTCCCGAGTACGTGCGCTCCGCGTGCGATGCGTCGCTTAAGCGCCTCGGCATTGATTGCATCGATCTTTACTATCAGCATCGCGTAGACAAGAACGTGCCGATCGAGGAAACCGTCGGCGCGATGGCGGAGTTGGTGCACCAGGGAAAAGTTCGCTACCTCGGATTGTCGGAAGCCGGCGCGAAGACGATTCGCCGCGCGCACGCGACGCATCCTATCAGCGCGCTGCAGTCGGAATATTCGCTATGGACGCGCGACTACGAGGACGAAGTCATTCCGACGCTGCGCGAACTCGGCATCGGCTTCGTGCCGTTCAGCCCGCTGGGACGCGGCTTTCTGAGTGGCAGCCTGCGCGAGCTCGACGACAAGGATATGCGCCGCACCATTTCGCCGCGCTTCGCCGCCGAGAACATGGCGGCCAACCTGAAGGTGGTCGATCGGATCACCACCATCGCAAAGGAAAAGAACATCACACCGAGTCAACTCGCACTGGCATGGGTGCTGGCGCAGGGCGAGGACATGGCGCCGATTCCGGGAACGAAACGCCGCACATATCTAGAGGAGAACGTCGGCGCGACCAAAGTGCAACTCTCGAAGAGCGATCTCGCGCGCATCGAAGAAGTGGCGCCAAAAGGCTTCGCCGCCGGCGGCCGCTACCACGACATGAGCACCGTGAACGTGTAATCGGGGAATTGAAAACGCGATACGGAGCGGGCCCAGCTTTTCGCGCATTCCTCATGGCGACTGACGGATGCGACAGGGCCCGAGGTCGATTCGGATTTCATTCACCCTCCACCAGCGGTCGGTGATAGATAGAGGACCACAGCTTAAGCAAGGGGTTTCGAAACGTGAAGATCGGATTATTCGCAGCAGTATCGGGTCGCGGCACCAACACGATGGCAATCACGAAGGCATACGCCTCCAACGCCGAACGTCTCGGCTTTTCGACTTTGTGGGTGCCGGAACATGTCGTGCTGGTAGATAAATACGCCTCGAAGTATCCCTACAGTGGCGACGGCGTGTTGCCCGCGGCAACTGATGCGCCGATTGCCGATCCGTTCATCTCGCTGACCGCGATGGCGGCGGTGACTGAGAAGATTCGCCTCGGAACCGGCATCTGTCTGGTGCCTGAGCATAATCCTGTTGTGCTGGCGAAGGTGGTTGCGACGCTCGACTGGATGAGCAACGGGCGCGTCGCGCTCGGCGTCGGCATCGGATGGCTGGAGGAAGAATTCCAGGCCATCGGCATTCCATGGGAGCGGCGCGCGGCACGCACCCGCGACTGCATCAACGCGATGCGCAAGTTGTGGGGCGATGCGATCAGTTCATACCGCGGCGAGTTCGTGAAGTTCGAGGGCGTGCGCTCCAATCCCAAGCCGATCCGCGGCGCGGATTTGCCGATTCTATTCGGTGGCGAAAGCACACCAGCGCTGCGCCGCGTCGCCGAGTACGGCAACGGATGGTTCGGCTTCAACCTGACGCCCGATGACACCGTCGCGAAGCTTCGCAAGATGGAAGAGTTGCTGAAGGCGAACAATCGCAAGCTCTCCGAAATCGAGATCATCGTATCGCCGTACACGAAGAAAATCGTGCCCGACGATCTCAAGCGCTATCGCGATGCGGGCGTCCATGAAATGGTGGTCGTCAACATTCGTCCGCCCAAGACTGTCGAGGAAGCGGCGACGCGGTTGGAGGAAGCGGCGCGAACCTGGCTCGATCCCGCCTCGAAGCTCTGAGATCAGCGCCGGGCGCGTTTTTGGTCTATGGTGATATGGACTGAGTTTTGCTTTCTCCAGTTCTTATCACCGATCGACGCTGGATATGCGCATGCCAATACGCCTGATAATCGCCGACGATCATGTTTTGTTCCGGCAAGGGTTAAGGTCGCTCCTTCGCCTCCATGACGAGATCAATCTGGTCGGTGAAGTTGAAACGGTTGGCGAACTTCGCGGTGTCGTGGCTGAAACCGGCTGCGATATTCTCTTGCTCGATCTGCAGATGGAGCGCTCCTCGATGGATGACATCGCCGAGCTCTCGCGACTCACTCGGGTGATCGTGCTGACTGCCAATGAGAGCACCGAGATGGGTATGCGCGCGCTGCGCCTCGGCGCTAAGGGGATTGTGCAAAAGCGTTTCGCGATCGAGACCCTGATGACCGCCATCAAGACCGTCGCCGAGGGCTTGGTCTGGATGCCGCCGTCGCTGCAATCCGAACTCGCCGAGCAGGAGAACTCTCCCGTCAAGCGGCTCACTCCGCGCGAATCCGAAATTGTCAGATGCGTGGCCAATGGCCTTCGCAATGCGCAGGTCGCACAGCATCTTTCGATCAGCGAGAGCACGGTCAAGACCCATCTCAACAAGATCTTCCAGAAGCTCGACGTGCGCGATCGCCTCGGACTCACGCACTACGCGATCAAGACCGGCCTCGTCTCCCTCGATCGCGATAGCTGAATTTCTCCCGCAGCAGATCGATCAACGTCTGCGCAACAGTCAGTCACCGAATTCCCTGCCGCACAATTTCAAGGCACTGCCCGCGCGTTGACCACGCGCGATCGCAAAGGCTTTGTGCAATTCGATCGCCTCGCGCGCGTGATCTGGCCGGATCCGAAACTCATGGCCGAGAAGCGCATCCATCGTTAGTTGTAGAGACATACCCCTCAACAGGTTGATGTCGCGATTTTCCTGCTGAGGCATAGGCATTGCTCTGCACTCCTGCTTCTGAAGCGCTGCGCAATCTGTGCGGCACAACAAAATCGGGTGAGCAATTCTGAACAGGAGGGTACGACAACAGTGTTTGGTAGAGGACTAGACGGAAAATGGGAGTTATGGAAAGAGCGTTGGCATGATCCGGATCTGCGGATCAAAGCCGGGCACATGCTGCTCGGGAAAACGATCGGACTCGCGATCGTGGTGTTCTTTATTTCGAAGTGGTACCTGCCCACTTCCGCATATGCCGACGCCGCACCGGCGTTGCCGCCTCCGCACATCAACGCGATCAACACGGTCTGGACACTGGTCGCGGCCTACCTGGTTTTCTGTATGCAGGTCGGCTTCGTCATGCTGGAATCGGGTTTCGCGCGCTCGCGTGAAACCGTCAACATCCTGGTCGAAGGTATCGCCGACACTTGCATCTGCGGTGTGACCTTCTGGGCATGGGGCTTCGCGTTCATGTTTTGCCCCGGCACGCCATGGATCGGCACCACCGGCTTCATGCTGCATGGACTGCCGGCGACCTACGGCACCACCGGCGTTCCACTGCTCGCGTATTGGGTTTTCCAGTATGCCTTCGCGGACACCTGCTCGACGGTCACCTCGGGCGCGATGATCGGACGCTGCGATTTTATCGGCGACCTGATCTACAGCGTCGGCGTCACCGGCTTCATCTATCCGATCATCGGCCACTGGGCCTGGGGTCCGGATGGATGGCTGGCCAACATGAACCCGATCCCGTTCCATGACTTCGCGGGTTCGACCGTCGTCCACACCATCGGCGGAACGATTTCGCTCGCGGGCGCGATCGTGCTCGGCCCCCGGCTGGGACGTGTTTTCAAACGCGATGGCGGCGCACCGATGAAGCCGCATGACTTGATCATCGGCGCAACCGGCGGACTCATCCTCTGGTTCGGATGGTATGGCTTCAACCCCGGCAGCACGCTCTCGGCGCTCGATGCGCAAGGTATCGGTCGCGTATCATTCAACACGACCCTGGCGGCGTGTTCCGCAGGCCTGACTTCACTCTTCTATTCCTACTACAAGGGCCGCAAATGGGATCTCGCGCTGACGGTTAATGGCTTCCTGGCCGGACTCGTCGCGATCACCTGCCCCTGCTACTGGGTCGATCCCGAAGGCGCATTCCTGCTAGGAATCGGGGCCGGTATCGTCGTGGTATGGGGTATCGACCTGCTCGAATACCTGCGCATCGATGATCCCATCGGCGCGGTTCCGGTTCACATGATCGCGGGAATCTGGGGAACGCTATCGCTCGGACTTTTCGCGGCCGGAAAGTATGGTTCGCCAACTCCGCTCGGCGCCGACACCAGCACCGTGGTGACAGGGCTCTTCTACGGCGGCGGCTTCGGCGTGCTGATCTCGCAGATGATCGGCAGCTTCTCGATCACGATCGCGACCTTCGCGGTCTCGATGGCGCTGATGTA
>VFSW01000181.1_pt1 | contig 85996 bp, 74 predicted proteins | sample 5358111 | NCBI WGS metagenome assembly VFSW01 (sample SAMN11554181, study PRJNA540505) | mine drainage metagenome | isolation source: sediment from site ElyBrook_90M | place: USA: Ely Copper Mine, Vershire, VT | collected 2017
CCCCCCCCCCCCCCCCCCCCCCCCCCCCCCCCCCCCCCCCCCCCCCAAAACCCCCAAAAACCCAAATGCATTCAATTCCCTCAGGCGGACACCATGTCTCCGCCATTGACCGTAGGCAGCAAGGCCAGCAGCTTGATGAGCTCGGACTGGCGTCGGGTATGTGTTTTATCCAGTACGGACCTGATTTGCGTGCGCACGGTCGTGATGGATATCTTCGTTTCCTCGGCGTATTCCGCCGGAGTAACGCCTTCAAACAGTCGCAATGCCAGCCGGGATTCAGCGGGTGTCAACTTGTAGAGGCTTGCCAGCAATTCGGTCATGGGAAGGGGTTGATGATCCGGATTGGCAATCTGAATGAGTGCCGAAGGTCGTTGCAGCACGTTGAAGTGAGCCGCGCCTGAGGTCAGGGGCGACACGATGAGATTGAAAGGCGGCTTCTTGCTGGGGCGGGGTATGGAGAGTGCCCCAACCTTACCTTCGGTCACTGCAACACGAATCTGGGCGGCAAGTGCCCTGTCATTGAGCAGGGATTGCAGTTTGTGATTTCGGGTGAGCAACCCGTCGGCCTTCCTGAAAAACGATCTCGCCACGCGGTTGGCAAAATAAATGCGGCTCTCGCAGTCCGTCACGACGACGGCGTGGGAGATCTGGTCCAGGATGCCAAATCCGGAATGTACCTTCTGCGTGTGTGGCAGGGTCTTGAGCATGAGATGCGCGGCCAGCTGCAAATGTTCCGACAGGCCCTGCAGCGTGGCCGCTTCCTGGGGGCCGAATGCAGGTTGTCCTGAGCCTCGCTGAAATCCAATGATCACCTCGAGGCCATCGAGCTCGGCCAGCCGATTGGCTGCGGTCCAGCATTTTCCGTAACGCAGGAGCAAGTCTGCAGCCAGCTTTCTGGTGGGAACGTCCCCTTCATGAAAATAAAACTGGTCAAACATCCATTGGTTTGTCGGGCTGTTGCGCAACTGGTGCAGGTTGGCATCCAGTTGGTGGTAATAGGCGGTACACCGGAGATGGTCGTTGTCCCTGGGCAAGCGTCCGACAACCGAAAAGATGGGGCAACGTTTGATCTGGTCGACAATCAGCAGGTAGCCCCCCGAAGCCTGGACGAGATTGGCCACATGAACGAGCACGCGCTCCCAGGCGCCGTGATTCGCGGAGGCCTCGTAAATTTCCCTGATAATGGTTTTGATCTTTTCAATCGGCATATTTTTAATCAGTCTAAATCGGCCCAGATCATCGTTTGAAGTCAGCGCACGCAACAAACCTTTCATCATGCAGCATAAAAATAAAAACGCATCATCCAGTTGGATGATGCGTTTTTATTTTTAATTCAACAGACTAAATCCAACTCGGATCGTGCCGATAGGTGAGACGGAACACAGTGGTAAAAGTTCAAAACGGAGCTGAAGATTTGACTTGATCTAATTACAAATGCAATTCGGCCATTGTCAGGAGCGCCGTCAGAGCACTCCGACTGACCACCCAGGGGGCAGCATGAAACGGAATTTACCAGTCACTCAGCATGAGATCGATTATGCTGAAAGCGATGTCTTTGTCACCAGAACCGATCCCAAGGGGATCATCACTTACGCCAACGATGCCTTCGTCAAGATCAGCGGGTTTTCTCGCGAGGAGCTGGTTGGGAAAAATCACAATATGGTGCGCCATCCAGACATGCCGGAATGGGCGTTTGCCGATTTGTGGAAGACGGTCAAAAGTGGGCGCCCGTGGCGGGGGCTCGTCAAGAACCGTGCCAAAAACGGCGATTGCTATTGGGTTCGGGCCACCGTTTCGCCCATCCAGGACAATGGCCAGACCACAGGCTATCTGTCGCTCAGAAAAAAGCCATCGCGTGCAGAAGTGGCTCATGCAGAACAACTCTACAAGTCTGCCAGTGCACCCTCCCGGAAATGGTCGCCCGCATTCTGGTTTCAGAACTTCTCCCTGGAAAGAAAGCTGCAGATTCTGCTCCAACCCGCGCTCCTGCTGCTTTCATCCGGCACCCTGTGGGCGCTCTACCAGTTCCTGAAACCGCTGGTGGCCGATCAGGACAAGCTCTCCACATGGGTACTCTGGCTGGTTGCTGGACAGGTGGGGCTGCAGGTCGTGCTCTATGCGCTCATCGCATGGGTGGTGCATGCTTATGTGACGAAACCCTTTCGTGAGATCAGAGAGCACCTGTGGGGCCTGATCAACGGCAACATGTTGGGGCAGGTCAACATTGACGGTCGCGATGAAATGGGTGAGATTCAGTGCCTGGTGCAGTCTGCCAAGGTGCTGTTGGGCTCCGTTGTTGAGCAGATTTCCACGGCCACAAAACAGATTGACGCACGCACAAGCCTTCTTGACAGCAACATGTCGCGTATGGAGGATGGCTCTCATGCGCAGTCATCGGCCGCAAGCCAGATGGCTGCTGCAGTGGAACAGATGAGTGTGAACGTGGATCAGGTGTCCGAAAATACCGAGGATGTCCGCAGCATTTCTGAGCAGTCCAAATCCCTGGCGGATGATGGTGGAAAGATTGTGACCCAGGTGGTGCAGGACATGTCCGGAATTGCTGAAGTGGTGGTCAACAGCGCCAACACCATTCAGGAATTGGGGCGCAAGTCCGAACAGATTCAGGGGATTGTACGGGCCATCAAGGAGATTGCCGACCAGACCAACCTGCTGGCGCTCAATGCGGCCATCGAAGCGGCAAGGGCCGGCGAGCATGGACGGGGCTTTGCGGTCGTGGCGGATGAAGTGCGCAGTCTCGCTGAAAAGACCCGGCAGTCCACGCAGCAGATCGCGCAGATGACCGAAGAGATCAACAGCAGTACCAACCACGCCGTGACGGAAGTGAGTGCGGCCGTGGAGATGGTGAAATCGGGCTCACAGCTGGCCGAAAAGGCGGGTGGCGCCATTATCGAAATCAATCATGGGGCGCTCAAGGTGCTCAATGGTGTCAACGACATTGCGGCTTCCATGAAGGAGCAGAGCCTTGCCAGTCGCAATATTGCCGTCAATGTGGAAAAGGTGGCCCAGATGTCAGAGCAGGCGGGGATGACGGTGCGTGAAGTGTCCGAGTCGGTCAGGCAACTCAAGGCGTTGTCGCAGGCGCTGGAGACTTCCGTCGGACATTTCAGGATTTGAGCGGATGAGCCCCATCGACAGGCAAACGCTGGACCAAATTGCCGCCGAAATCGGCTTGACTGCCGACGAGATTGCGCGACGGAAGGAGTTTCTGGAGTTCACCGAGGCTGACATCGAGAAACTGTGCGACATCCATGACCACATGACGGATGTGCACCTCGAGGATATTTTTTCGGAACTGTTCTATACCCATCTCACCGCATTTCCGGATTTGAGGGCATTCATTCCGGACGAGGCGGCCGTCGGCCGGCTCATGCGCATCCAGGCGCGCTATTTCATGCGCCTGACCGCGGGCGACTACGGTGAATCCTACGTGCTGGATCGTCTGGCCGTAGGCCTTGCCCACCAGCGCATCGGGCTGGAGCCCCGATGGTACACCGGCGCCTACCGGAAATACCTGTCGTTTCTCCTAGGCAGCGTGTATGCCCACATCGGGCATGACGAAGGCAGGTTTCTCGCCACTTATGACGCACTCCTGAAAGTGGTGTTCCTGGACATGGAGCTGGCACTGGATACCTATTTCCACGGGGACCGGCAAAAGCTGCTCCATATGGCCAACCACGATGCGCTGACCGGGTTGCCCAACCGGATGCTGTTGAGCGATCGCATCGAACGCGCCCTGCTGCAGGCCCATCGCGACGGAAATCAGGTGGCGCTGCTCTTCATCGACCTCGATCGCTTCAAGAACATCAATGATGCCTTGGGGCATCCCGTGGGAGACGCGGTCATCACGGAAGCAGCACGACGGTTGGTGGCAGCACTACGGGAGGAGGACACCGTGGCGCGCCTGGGTGGTGATGAATTTGTGGCAGTCCTCTCCGGCATGGAGCGAGAGGAGACCATCGCGATCGTGGCAAACAAGCTGTTGAAAAGCCTGGAAGCGCCCATCGCGGTGGCAACCCATGAGTTTTACATCTCGGCCAGCATCGGTATCGCCGTATATCCAGGCGATGGCGCTACCCAGGATGTCTTGATGAAGAATGCCGACCTGGCCCTGTACCGCGCCAAGCAGGAGGGGCGCAATGCGTTTCGCTTCTACCAGCGGGGCATGAACGAATTGCTGATGACGCGGCTGAATCTGGAAACGCGGGTACGCCGGGCCATGGAAAAGGGCGAGTTGACCCTGCACTACCAGCCGCAGGTCGATCTGGGGAGTGGGCAGATCGTGGCCGTGGAAGGACTGTTGCGCTGGTCTTCGGAGGGAATGTTCATTCCGCCGCTGGCCTTCATTCCGCTGATTGAAGAAACGGGTCTTATCCTGCCCATTGGCGAATGGGTTCTTGAGACGGCCTGCAGGCAAGTGGCAGCATGGCACGCGCAAGGGATTTTGGGATTGAAAGTGGCGGTCAACCTGTCCATGCGCCAACTCTGGAACAAGGATTTTTTTGACGTCGTATGGCGCATCCTTGCGCAGACGGGTTGCCGACCCGAGTGGCTTGAACTGGAAATCACCGAAAGCATCCTCATGGACAATCCCACCGAAGCCGTGAGTGTGCTGCGCAAACTGGCGGATCTGGGGGTCACCATCGCCATCGACGACTTTGGCACGGGCTACTCCAGCCTGGCTTACCTCAAGCGGTTTCCGGTCCAGTCACTCAAGGTGGATCGCACCTTCGTACAGAATGTTTCGTGCGATGCCGATGACGCTGCCATCGTTCGTGCTGTCATCGCACTGGCGCATAGCCTGGATCTCAAGGTGGTGGGGGAAGGGGTCGAAGACGCCGCACAGCTGGCCTTCCTCTCCAGCCTGGGTTGCAACCTGGGGCAAGGCTATTATTTTTCCACACCCCTGCCCGCAGCTGAAATGACCCCCATGTTGCTGAATGCGGCTTCCCTGGCGCCAGGGTTTGACATCAGGAACTGTCGGGTGCGCTGGATTGGCGGGCGTATCGCCAAATGCATGGTGGACAAGGGCGCCTGCCCCTTTGCGCGCGTGCCAGGCGATCTTTGCGAGCACCCCCTGGTGGATCGCATCACGGCGATGTGATCAGGGGACAGACCCCTTTTTGGGGTCTGTCCCCAATTTCTCCTGGGAGCCGGAAGTGCAACGCCTGCAGCCGTCACCTGGCCCGCAATGGGGTTTGAGAAACAGGCGCTTCACCACGTAGAGCGCGGCAGCGGCCACGATCAGTAGGGTCAACGGCGTATCCCACCACATGGCTTAACTCCCCGAGAGGGTCATCAGGGCAACCCGGTAGGTGATGAAAGCGGCTGCGTAGGCCATGGCAAACAGGTAGCCCGTCATCAACAGCGGCATGCGCCAGGAGTTGGTTTCACGCCGCACGGCGCCCAGGGTGGCCACGCATTGCGGCGCGTACACGTACCATGCCAGCAAGGACAGGGCGGTGGGCAAGCTCCAGGATTGGGCCAGCACGGGGGCGAGCGTTTCGCTGACATTGGCACCCGTGCTGGATAACGCATAGACGGTACCCAAGGCGCCCACGGCCACTTCCCGTGCTGCAAGTCCGGGCACCAGCGCGATACAGATCTGCCAGTTGAATCCGATGGGGGCGAAAAACACCCCGAGGGCGTGGCCCGCCATGCCGGCCAGGCTGTACTGAATGGCCGGGCCAGTGGCGCCTTCGGGGGGTGGCGGGAAGGCACTCAAGAACCACAGCACCACCATCAGGGGCAGGATGATGGTCCCGACACGAGAAATGAAGATGGTGCCCCGCTCCCACAGTCCCATCAGCAGGTTGCGCAGGTTGGGTACGCGGTAGGCCGGCAGTTCCATCATCAGGGCCTGATACTGGTTGCGGGCCGAACGCTTGAGCACCAGGGCCACGCCCATGGCCGAAAAGATGCCGGCAAAGTAGAGGGCGAACAGCACCACCCCCTGCAGGTTGAACAGGCCTGCCACGGTGCGGTTGGGGATGAAGGCTGAAATGAGCAACGCATAGACCGGAAGGCGCGCCGAGCAGGTCATGAGGGGAGCGATCATGATCGTGGTCATGCGGTCACGACGGTTCTGGATGGTGCGTGTGGCCATGATGCCGGGAATGGCGCAGGCAAAGCTGGAGAGCAGGGGGATGAAGGCGCGTCCGGACAGCCCCACCGAACCCATGATGCGGTCCAGCAAAAAGGCGGCGCGCGGCAAATAACCCGAGTCCTCCAGGGCCAGGATGAAGGCAAAGAGAATCAGGATCTGGGGCAGGAACACCAGCACGCTGCCCGCGCCAGAGAGGACGCCGTCGGCCAGCAGGCTGCGCAACAGCCCCGGCGGCAACATGGCGCGCAGGCCGTCGGCGGCAAGGGCCACACCATTTTTGATGACATCCATGGGGACGGCAGCCCAGCTGAACACCGCCTGGAATGTGAAAAACAATACCCCCGCAAGAATCAGCATGCCGGTGAAGGGGTGCATGACCACCTGGTCAATGCGCTCGCCCCATCCCTCGTTGCGCTGGCTTTCATCACAGGTGGCCCCGATGATGGCGCGGACCCGACGCTGCATGCCTTGCAACTCTTCGGCGGTGGGGTCTTTCCAGGGTCCCGTCGCTGGGGCGATCGAGAAGGGTGGATGTTGGTCCAGAAAATCCACCAGGGCAGCGGCCCCCCCGTTCTCCACAGCCACCGTTTCCACCACGGGAATCTCCAGTTCGCGCGAGAGTGCCGCCACGTCGATGACGATGCCATGATCGCGGGCCACGTCCATCATGTTGAGCGCCAGCACCAGCGGGCGCCCCAGACGCTTCAACTCCAGCACCAGGCGCAGGTGCAGGCGCAGGTTGGTGGCGTCCACCACGCACACCAGCAGCTCTGGCGTGGCCTCGCCCTGCAATTGGCCCAGCACGGCGCGTCGGGTGATGGATTCGTCGAGGGAAGTGGGGGTGAGGCTGTACGCGCCAGGCAAATCGATGATCTGAAAGCGCTTGCCGCTGGGTGAAGTCAGGCCGCCTTCCTTTTTTTCCACCGTGACGCCGGCATAGTTGGCCACCTTCTGGTGGCTGCCGGTGAGACGGTTGAACAAGGCGGTTTTACCGCAGTTGGGGGCGCCTACCAGGGCAGCCACGGCATCGGGAAGGGTTTGTGCGGTCATGGGTCAGCTACGGGTAATTTTGATGGCTGCAGCCTCTGTGCGACGCAGCGCAAAGGTGGAAGTGCCGATGCGCACGGCGATGGGGTCGCCACTGGGAAAGCCCCGGCGCACCACGCGCACCCGCTCGCCGGGCACGAAACCCAATTCCATCAGGCGACGCACCCCATCCTCGCCCAAACGGGCGTCGGCGCCTTCGTCGAGGCTGACTTCAGTGATCACGCCAGACTCGCCGGGAGCCAGATGCGTGACGCGGTGGATTCGGTTTTTCATGGGCACCATTTCGTTGTTCAAGGCCAGTATAAACGAGAATGTTTCTTATTTACAATGGGCGATCCACGGGTCTTCCACTGGGGCAGACCCCAGTGCTGTGGGGGCCACATGGTAAGATACGGACTCGATCGCAACCCTTTTCCGACCCAATTTCCATGATGGCACCTGCAACCCTGACACTCACCCGCCCCGATGACTGGCATGTGCACCTGCGGGATGGGGAAGGCATGCGGGCCGTGGTGGCCGATACTGCCCGCCAGTTTGCCCGCGCCATCGTCATGCCCAACCTCAAGCCGCCCGTGGCCACAGTGGCCCAGGCCGAGGCCTACCGGGAGCGCATCCTGGCCGCCCGGCCCAAGGGCAGCGACTTCACCCCCCTCATGACGCTGTATCTCACCGAGGCCACGTTGCCGCTGGAAATCGAGCGCGCGCGGCGCACGGGCTGGATTCACGCGGTCAAATATTACCCGGCTGGCGCCACCACGCATTCCGAAGCAGGGGTGCGCGACCTGGCCCATTGTCGCGAAACCCTGAAGGCCATGGAGGATCTGGAATTGCCCCTGCTGGTTCATGGCGAAGTCACTGATCCTGCGGTGGATGTGTTCGATCGCGAACGCGTGTTCATCGAACGCCACCTGATTCCCCTGGTCCAGCGCTATCCCCGGCTGAAGGTGGTGCTGGAGCACATCACCACGGCCTCAGCGGTCAAGTTTGTCCTGACGGCCGACGACAATGTGGCGGCCACGGTGACGCCCCACCACCTGCTCTACAACCGCAACGCCCTGTTCCAGGGTGGGGTCCGTCCCCATTATTACTGCCTGCCGGTACTCAAGCGCGAGGAACACCGCCAGGCGCTGGTCCGTGCAGTCGCCTCGGGGAATCCCAAGTTCTTTCTGGGCACCGACAGCGCACCTCACGCGCGCAACACCAAGGAGAACGCCTGCGGCTGTGCCGGCATCTACAGCGCCCACGCAGCGCTCGAGCTCTATGCCGAGGCCTTCGAGGGCGCCGGGGCGCTGGACAGGCTGGAAGGATTTGCCAGCCATTACGGGGCCGATTTTTATGGCCTGCCGCGCAACAGCGCGCGCGTCACCCTGGTGCGCGAGCCCTGGGTCGTGCCCGCCGAGCATCCCTTTGGCCAGGACACCCTGGTGCCGCTGCGTGCCGGAGAACAGATGACCTGGAGGCTGCAGGCGCCGAACTAGGATAGAATGCCAGGTGAAGCTGGCTGGGCAGTCGCCGCGTGCCTCTGGCACGGGGAGGAAAGTCCGGGCTCCACAGAGCAGGATGCCGGTTAACGACCGGAGGCCGTGAGGCCATGGACAGTGATACAGAGACTTAAACCGCCGAAGCGCTGCGCAAGCAGGGCTGGCAAGGGTGAAAAGGTGCGGTAAGAGCGCACCGCGGACACGGCAACGTGGACGGCAAGTTAAACCCCATCCGGAGCAAGACCAAATAGGGAAGCAATCGCGTGGCTCGCGCGGCTTCCGGGTAGGTTGCTGGAGCGACCGGGTAACCGGCCGCCTAGAGGAATGACTGTCCTCGACAGAACCCGGCTTACAGGCCAGCTTCTTTTCTTTTCAATGGCCTTTCGGGGCCATTTTTGATACATCCCCCCCGATTTCTCCTTTCCCTCAAAAAAATCAGCCAGTTGGCCGTAATAAGCCTTGACCCTGTTTTATCGTTGCCCTATAGTGGAAAAAAGTAGGAAGAAATGGGATTTTGTGGTCAATTGAGGGGGGAAGGGGAAGATTGTGTTTCAGGGACCATCAGAAATCAGTCTGGACGCCAAAGGCCGGCTAGCGATTCCCACCCGCTACCGCGATGCCCTGCGCGCCCAGGGCGAGGGTCACCTGGTCATCACAGCCCATCCACACCGTTGCCTGCTGCTCTATCCGCGCCCGTCCTGGGAGCCCATCCGGGACGCCATCATGAAAAAATCCGGACTCGATCGCCAGACCACCCTGTTGCAAGGGCTGCTGGTGGGTCATGCCGACGACGTGGAAATGGATGCAGCGGGCCGGGTCCTGGTGTCACCCGCCCTGCGCCGCTTTGCCGGCATCGAGCGCGAGCTGATGATGTTTGGTCAGGGCAGCCATTTCAAACTCTGGAACCCTGCCGCCTGGGACAAGCAATTCGAGGAAATCGAAAAGCTGGGCCCCGATCTGGTGCCGGCAGGCATGGAAGATCTTTCGCTCTAGCGATGACCCACAGCGAAATGGGCCGCGCTGCCATGCAACATATCACCGTCCTTCTCGCTGAAGCAGTTGACGCCCTGGCCATCCAGCCAGCGGGCACCTATGTGGATGGCACCTTTGGCCGTGGCGGGCATAGCCGTCGCATCCTCGAAGCGCTGGGCCCTGCAGGACGCCTCATTGCGCTGGATCGCGATGCCGAAGCCGTTCAGGCGGCCGCAACGGTGCACGACCCCCGTTTTGAAATCGTCCGTGCCCATTTTTCCAGCCTCACCGAAGTGCTGCGCGAACGCGGGCTTGCCCGGGTGGATGGCGTGTTGCTGGATCTGGGCATTTCTTCTCCCCAGATCGATGATGCCGTGCGCGGCTTCAGTTTTCGTCTCGACGGGCCGCTGGACATGCGCATGGATACGGCGCGCGGCGAGCCCGCCAGCGCATGGCTGGCGCACGCCGAGCGTGACGAGATTGCGCGGGTCATTCGCGAGTATGGCGAAGAGCGGTTTGCCCGGCAGATTGCCCAGGCCATCGTGACCGCCCGTACCCTGGAACCCATACAGACCACCGGACAGCTGGCGCGCATCGTGGCCTCGGCCGTACGCACGCGTGAGGCAGGACAGGATCCCGCCACGCGCACGTTTCAGGCCTTGCGCATTCATCTCAATCGCGAACTGCAGGAAATTGCCGAGGTCCTGCCCCAGGCGCTGGAAGCGCTCAATGCGGGCGGGCGCCTGGTGGTGATCAGCTTTCATTCCCTGGAAGACCGCATCGTCAAGCAGTTCATGCGCGAGCAGGCGCAGCCGCCCGAAATTCCGCGCGGCTTTGCCGTGCGTGAGGCGGATCGCCCCGCGCCGCATCTGCGGCTGGTCGGAAAGGCGGTTCGGCCCTCGGCGCAAGAGGTTGCCGCCAATCCCCGCTGCCGCAGCGCCGTCATGCGCGTGGCAGAGAGGACGGCCGCATGAGCCGCCTCAACATCCTGCTGTTTGCCATGGTCGTGGCCCTCGCCATAGGCGTGGTGCATGCCCAGCATCGGGCGCGCCGGCTGTTTGTGGATCTGCAGAAAGAAAAGGATGTCGCAGAACAGCGGGTTGCCGAATGGAACCAGCTGCAGATTGAACAGGGCATGCTGGCTTCCAGCCACCGCATCGAGGAAGGGGCCGTGCATGGATTGCAAATGCAGCTGCCCACTTCTGCCAGAACCCGCATGATCGTGGTCGGGCAGCCGCAACTCCAGGGGGCGCGATGAACGTCGGCGTCAACAGCGCGCGTCTTAACCTGCGACTGGACGGATGGCGTTCGCGTTTGCTGCTGATCGCGCTGGTCAGCTGCTTCGCCGGACTCGTGGGTCGCGCGGCCTGGCTGCAGGGGTTTCATTCAGGCTTTTTGCAGCAGAAGGGCGAAGAGCGCTACAGCCGTGTCATCGATATGCCGGCCAGCCGCGGCATCATTCGCGATCGCAATGGCCAGCCGCTGGCCATCAGCACGCCTTCAGAATCCATCTGGGCCAGCCGTGAGGACGTGACGCTCTCGCCCGAGCAGAACAGATCTCTGGCGGACCTGCTGCACATGGACCCCAGGGAACTGGCCCAGCGCCTCAACAGCGGTCGTGGCAACTTCGTCTACCTCAAGCGTCAGGTGGCGCCGGAAGTGGCGCAGCAGATCATGGGGCTCAAGATTACGGGGTTGTTCCAACAACATGGATTTCACCGGGCCTACCCCAAGGGTGAGGAGACTGCGCACCTCGTAGGCTTTACCGATGCCGACGACCATGGCCAGGAAGGCGTGGAACTGGCCTACCAGAAAGAACTGGGTGGCAGTGCCGGAGCCCGTCGGGTGATCAAGGATCGAGCGGGGCATATCATTGAGGATGTGGAAAGCATTCGCGTGCCGCGACCCGGGCAGGACATCGCGCTGAGCGTGGATGGGCGCATCCAGCATCTGGCGTATCGCGAACTGCGCAATGCCGTGACGGTCAATCGGGCCAAGGCCGGGGCCGTGGTCATTCTGGATACACGCACCGGCGAAGTGCTGGCGTTGGCCAACTATCCCGACTATGACCCCAACAACCGCGAGCATCTCTCGGGTGCGCAACTGCGCAATCGCGCCATCACCGACACCTTCGAGCCAGGCTCCACCCTGAAACCGTTCACCATCGCCACGGCGCTGGAAGCTGGCAAAGTCACTCCCAATACCGTCATTCCCACGAACGGGGGGCAGTTCACCATCGGCCCCAGCACCATCCGTGACACGCATCCCTTTGCCTCACTCACGGTGTCCCAGGTAATCCAGCATTCCAGTAACGTGGGCGCGGCGCGCATCGCCTTGTCCCTGCCTTCCGAAACCCTGTGGAACATGTTTACCGACGTGGGTTTTGGCCAGACGCCCAAATTGGGGTTTCCGGGTGAAGCCGGCGGTCGGGTGCGTCCTTTCCGATCCTGGAAGCCCATCGAGCAGGCCACCATGTCCTATGGTAACGGCATTTCGGTGAGCCTCATCCAGTTGGCCCGGGCCTACACCATCTTTGCCAATGGCGGGCAGTTGCGCCCGCTCTCGCTGACCCGGGTCAGCACCCCGCCCGCAGGGCGTCAGGTCATTTCGGCGCTGACGGCGCGCGAGGTGACTGACATGCTGGAGCTGGTGGTCAAGCCCGAAGGTACGGCGCCGGCAGCCCAGGTCAAAGGCTATCGCGTGGCCGGCAAGACCGGCACCGCACACAAGGTGGTGGGTGGGCGTTATGCCAATCGTTATGTGGCATCCTTTGTGGGTTTTGCCCCGGCTTCAGCGCCGCGCGTGCTGATTGCCATCATGATCGACGAGCCGTCAGGCAGCAGCTATTACGGCGGACTCGTGGCAGCGCCGGCGTTCTCGGCATTGATGGGCAATGTGCTGCAGATGCTGGCCGTGCCTCCTGACGATCCCAACAGCAGCCTGTTTGATGCGCCCAATGTGGGCACCGGATCAGCGGAGGACACATGAGCGTCCCCTTGCATGTTCCCCACGCCCCTGGCCGCGTACACCCTGTGGATGTCGCGGCCCTGCGCCATCTGGGCTTGCCGTTGGCCGAGCTCACGGCAGACAGCCGCGCCGTGACGCCAGGCATGACTTTCGCGGCCTTCCCCGGTGCGCAGGTGGACGGGCGTCGCTTTATCCCCGAGGCCATTGCCCGCGGCGCAGCCTCGGTACTCTGGGAGAGCGAAGGGTTTGCCTGGGCGCCGGAATGGCAGGTGCCCAATCAGGGCATTGCCGGTCTGCGCGCCCAGATCAGCGGCATTGCCGGACAGCTCTGCGGCGAGCCTTCCCGCCACCTGTGGGTGGTGGGCGTGACAGGCACCAACGGCAAAACCAGCTGCACCCATTGGCTGGCACAATTGCTGGCACAGACAGGCAAACCGTGTGCCGTGGTGGGAACGCTGGGCAATGGCCTGCCCGCTCAACGCGAACCCGCGCTCAACACCACCCCCGACGCCATTGCCCTGCAACAGGCTCTGGCGCGCTATCGCCAGCAGGGAGCCGTTGCCTGCGCGATGGAAGTGTCGTCGCACGGGCTGGTTCAGGAAAGGGTGGCAGGTATCGCATTCCGCGGCGCGCTGTTCACCAACCTGTCGCGCGATCATCTCGATTATCACGGCACGCTGGAGGCTTACGGCGAGGCCAAGGCGTTGTTGTTCGATGCGGCTGGCCTGGCGTTCGCCGTGATCAACCTGGACGATCCCTTTGGCGTGCGGCTGGTGGAGCGGATGATTTTGGGGACAGACCCCAATGTGGGGTCTGTCCCCAAAATCATCGGTTACACCCAGGCGGGCGCGCAGGCCCCGGCAGGCGTGTCGGTGCTGCAGGCCCGCAACCTTGACCTCAGCACGCACGGATTGCAATTCCAGGTGGCAGGGGAATGGGGGCAGGCCGAAGTGAGGGCACCACTCATGGGTCGCTTCAACGTCTCCAACCTGCTCGCCGTCATGGCAGCCGCGCTGATGTCGGGCATGACGCTGGATCAGGTAGGTGCCGGCGTGGCGCATCTGGTGGCGCCTGCCGGGCGCCTGGAGCGCCTGGGTGGCGGTGCGTTGCCCACCGTGGTGATCGATTATGCCCATACGCCGGATGCCCTGGAGCAGGCGCTCACCACCCTGCGCGAAACCGTAGCCCCGCGTCGTCGCCTGATTTGCGTGTTTGGCTGTGGCGGCAACCGCGATCCCGGCAAGCGGCCCTTGATGGGGGAAGTGGCGGCACGACTGGCGGACCTCGTGGTGCTGACCAGTGACAATCCCCGCTACGAACCTGTCGAAGCCATTCTCGACGAGATCGCCGAGGGTATGGCCGGCCCGTTCCTGCGCATTCCCGAGCGGGCCGACGCCATTCGTCAGGCCATTGCCGCGGCCCAGCCGGGCGATGTGGTGCTGATCGCCGGCAAGGGACACGAAACCACCCAGGAGGTGGCGGGGCAGAAGTTGCCGTTCAGCGATCGCGCCGTGGCCCTGCAGTGTCTCGAAGGGGGACGCGCATGAGTGCCCGGATGCCCCATGGCGACAGCATGATGAGCCTGCAGGAAGCCGCCCGGATTTTGGGGGACAGCGCGGCGCATGCCCCAACCTTCTTCCGCCGCGTCACGACGGATACCCGCCAGTTGAAAGCCGGCGACCTCTTTGTCGCCCTGCGCGGCGAACATTTCGATGGCCATGCCTTCGTGGCGGAAGCCCTGCGACGCGGCGCCGTGGGGGCCGTGGTGGAGACGTCCTGGGCGGACATGGAAGGCAGGGAGGATGGGGTCAGACCCCAATTGATTGGCGTACCTGACACGGCGCTGGCCCTGGCTGATCTGGCGGGCGCCTGGCGCCTGCGCATCAACCCGCGGGTGGTGGCGGTGACAGGCAGCAACGGCAAGACGAGCGTCAAGGAAATGCTGGCGGCCATCCTGAAGAGCGCTGCCACGCTGGAAGGAGGGTCGGCCGCGGACAGCGTACTGGCCACGGAAGGCAACCTCAACAACACCCTGGGCCTGCCCATGACGCTGCTGCGCTTGCGTGCGGGGCACCGTTGGGCCGTGGTCGAGATGGGCATGAATCGCGTCGGCGAGATCGCCGCCATGACCCGGACGGCGCGCCCGGATGTGGCGCTGGTCAACAACGTGCAGCGTGCCCATGTGGGCATGTTGGGCAGCCTCGAAGCCGTGGCGCGCGCCAAGGGGGAAATTTTTGCCGGGCTGCCCGAAAAGGGCGTGGCCGTGCTTCCGGCGGGAGAGTCCATGACGGCCGTGTTGCGTGAATGCGCGTCAGGCCACCCGATCGTGGATTTTGCGCTGGACCGTCCGGCCCTGGTGCAGGGCAGCGTCCAGGGCGAGACCTTGCAGATCACCGGACCTGAAACCACCGTCCAGGTGCGGCTCAATGTGCCCGGCCGGCATAACCAGGCCAATGCCGTGGCGGCAGCCGCCGCAGCCATGGCGCTGAAGATTCCGGCCGAAGCCATTCGCCAGGGGCTGGAAGGCTTCCAGGGGGTGTCGGGGCGGCTCCAGTCCAGATTTTCGGCACTCGGTGCGCTTGTCATCGACGACACCTACAACGCCAATCCCGATTCCGTCGCGGCGGCCATCGCCGTGCTCGCTGCACGCCCCGGACGACGCATCCTGGTGCTGGGAGATCTGGGCGAACTGGGTGACGAGGCCCCAACGCTGCATGCCGAGGTGGGCCGGGTGGCGCGCGCTGCCGGCATCGACGACTGCTTTGCCCTGGGTGAGCTGACCCGGGAAACCTGCCGCGCATTCGGCGCACAGGCGCGCCATTTCGAATCGGCGGCAGTACTGGTGAGCACGTTGCTGCCCCAGCTCAACGCGGGGACCACGGTATTGGTCAAAGGGTCTCGTTTCATGCAGATGGAGCGGGTCGTGGAGGGACTGGTGCAATGAGCGCCGGCCATCGAGGAATGAAACCATGTTGTTAGCGCTGGCCCATTGGCTGTCCCAAAGCATTCACGGATTTCGCGTAGTGGACTACATCACGCTGCGCGCGGTGCTGGCCACACTCACGGCACTGACGATTTCGTTTGCCATCGGCCCTTTCATGATCCGCAAGCTCACCGCCTACAAAATCGGCCAGTCGGTGCGCGATGACGGTCCGCAAACGCACCTCATCAAGAGCGGCACGCCCACCATGGGGGGCGCCCTGATTCTGGTGGCGATTGCCGTGACCACGCTGCTCTGGGCCGACCTCTCCAACCGCTATGTGTGGCTGGTGCTGGGAACCATGATGGGGTTTGGCGTGATTGGCTGGGTGGACGACTATCGCAAGGTGGTGCATCGCAATCCCAAGGGGCTCTCGGCGCGCGCCAAGTTTTTCTGGCAATCGGTGATTGCCGCGGCAGTCGCGGTGGCCTTGTTGCAGATGGCCACGACCCCGGCAGAAACGGACCTGATCGTGCCATTCTTCAAGACGGTGGCCTTGCCATTGGGCGGGCTGGGATTTGTCATCCTGACCTACTTCGTGATCGTGGGCACCAGCAACGCGGTCAACCTGACCGATGGCCTGGATGGTCTGGCCATCATGCCCACGGCAATGATTTCCGGAGCGCTTGCGGTATTTGCCTATGTGGCCGGCAACAAGGTCTTTGCCCTTTATCTTGCATTTCCCAGCATTCCGGGCGCCGGTGAGCTGGTGGTGTTCTGCGCGGCCATGGCGGGTGCGGGTCTGGGGTTTCTATGGTTCAACGCCTATCCCGCCGAGGTGTTCATGGGGGATGTGGGCGCGCTGGCCCTGGGCGCGGCACTGGGCCTCGTGGCCGTGATCGTGCGCCAGGAAATCGTGCTGTTCGTGATGGGGGGCGTGTTCGTGCTCGAAACCCTGTCGGTGGTGTTGCAGGTGGCCTCCTTCAAGCTGACGGGTAACCGCATCTTCCGCATGGCGCCCGTGCACCATCATTTCGAACTCAAGGGCTGGAAGGAAAATCAGGTGGTGGTGCGTTTCTGGATCATCACCATCATCCTGGTCCTGGCCGGCCTCTCCACACTGAAGCTGCGCTGATCACACCATGCTCAACGCCACCTATCCCGCAACCCTCAAGTCCCGCACCGTGCTGGTGCTGGGGCTGGGTGACACCGGACTGGCCACGGTACGCTGGTTGCGGGCCCAGGGCGCGCGCGTGCGGGTGGCGGATACCCGCACGCAGCCACCCCATGCCGAGGTACTGCGGCGTGAGGCGCCGGAAGTGGATCTGTTGACCGGGCCCTTCACGCGCGCCAGCTTCGAGGGGCAGTCCCTGATTGTGGCGAGTCCCGGCGTGCCCCTGGCCGAGCCCGAAGTGGCCGCAGCCCTGGCTCGAGGCCAGGAGGTGGTGGGGGATGTTGAACTCTTTGCCCGCACCCTCCAGTCCCTGCCGCAGCCACCGCAGGTGGTGGCCATTACCGGCGCCAACGGCAAGACCACCGTGACCACCATGGTGGGCGAGATGGTGCGCGCCGCGGGGTTCGACACGGCCGTCATCGGCAACATCGGCACGCCGGTTCTGGAAGCGCTGAATACGGAAAAGCCTGCCGAGGTCTATGTGCTCGAACTCTCGAGCTTCCAGCTCGAGACCACGCACAGCCTGGCGTTGCGGGCCGCCACCGTCCTCAACATCACCGAAGACCATCTGGATCGCTACGCCGACATGGACGCCTACACGGCAGCCAAGGCGCGCATTTTTGCCCATTGCCAGCTGCGCGTCCTGAATCGCGAAGACCCGCGTTCCCTGGCCATGGCCGGCCCGGGTGCCGTCACCTTCGGGCTGGATGCGCCGCCCACGGCGCGCGATTGGGGCCTTGGTTTTTTTTGGGGACAGACCCCAAATCGGGGTCTGTCCCCAAAGGATTCAGATGAATGGATCTGCTGTGGCACAACACCCGTGATGGATCTGGCCACGTTGCCGCTCACCGGTCGCCACAATGCAGCCAATGCCATGGCGGCCCTGGCGTTGTGCGATGCGCTCGGCATTCCGCGACCAGTGTCGGTGCAAGCCCTGCAATCCTTCAAGGGATTGCCGCATCGGGTTGAGCGCGTGGCCAGCGTGGCCGGCGTGACCTATTTCGATGATTCCAAGGGAACCAACGTGGGCGCCACCGTGGCTGCCCTCACGGGCATGACGACGCCAGTGGTGCTGATTGCCGGCGGAGACGGCAAGGGGCAGGATTTTGCGCCGTTGCGGGCGGCGCTCGCACGGCATGCCCGGGCCCTGGTGTTGATTGGCCGCGACGCGCCGCGCATCGCGGCGGCGGTGGCCGGTTGCGGTGTGCCGATTGAGCATGCCAGGGACATGGACGATGCCGTACGCCAGGCGGCGCGCCTGGCGCAACAGGGTGATGCCGTGCTGATGTCACCGGCCTGTGCCAGCTTTGACATGTTCAACAACTACCTGCACCGGGCAGAAGTGTTCATGGCCGCCGTGCAGGCGCTGCAGCAGAAAGCAGGGGGGCGGGCATGACCACCACCTTTGCCACCCCGCGCCTGCTGCGCTCTGAATACGACCTCACCCTGTTATGGACCATCCTGGCCTTGCTGGCCCTGGGCGTGGTGATGGTGTATTCGGCGTCGATTGCTTCTGCCGAAGCCGATCGCCACATCGGTTACCGCTCCACCTACTTTTTCATGCGCCAGCTCATCTATGTGGGCGTGGCCCTGCTGGCTGGGCTGGTGGCGTTCCAGGTACGCGTCGAGACCTGGCAGAAGTGGGCGCCCTACCTGTTCGGTGCCGGCCTGCTGGGACTGGCCCTGGTATTGATTCCGGGGGTGGGCAAGGAAGTCAACGGCAGCCGCCGCTGGTTGTCGCTCGTGGTCTTCAACCTGCAGCCCTCCGAATTCATGAAATGCTTCGTGGTGCTGTATGCCGCCGATTACACCGTACGCAAGGCCGCCTTCATGCACAGCTTCAAGAAGGGGTTTGTGCCCATGTTCATCGTGATGTTCCTGGTGGGCGCCCTGCTGTTGCGCGAGCCTGATTTCGGCGCGCTGGCCGTCATGACGGCCATTGCCGCGGCCATCCTGTTCCTGGGCGGACTCAACTGGCGCCTCTTCGTGGTGCTGATGGCGGTGCTGGCGGTGGGCTTCGTGCTGCTGGTGGTGTTGTCCCCGTACCGCTTCAACCGCCTCATCTGGTTCTGGAATCCCTGGGCCGATCCCTTCGGCAAGGGCTACCAGCTCACCCACGCACTGATTGCCTTTGGTCGCGGCGGGTGGTTTGGCGTGGGGCTTGGCGCCAGCGTGGAAAAGCAACTCTATCTGCCCGAGGCCCATACCGATTTTCTGATGGCGGTGATTGCCGAAGAGCTGGGGTTTGTGGGGGTGATCATCACCATTGCACTGTTTGTGTTCCTGGTGTGGCGGGCCTTTGCCATCGGCAACCGGGCCGCCTCCATGGAACGTTATTTTGCAGCGTTGACGGCGCAGGGCGTTGGCGTCTGGATGGCCGTGCAAACGGTGGTCAACATGGGCGTGAACATGGGCATGCTGCCCACCAAGGGGCTGACCCTGCCGCTCCTCAGTTATGGCGGCAGCGGCATCGTGGCCAACGTGGTGGCACTGGCGGTGCTGTTGCGCATCGATTATGAATCGCGCCAGATGATGCGGGGGCGTGCCCCATGAGCCGCTGCGTCCTGATCATGGCAGGCGGCACCGGCGGGCACGTGTTTCCGGCGTTGGCGCTGGCGCAGGAATTGCGCCTGGAAGGATGGCGGGTGGTGTGGCTGGGTACCCGCGCCGGCATCGAAGCGCGACTCGTGCCCGAACAGGGTTTTGTCCTCGAAACCATTTCCGTGGGCGGGCTGCGTGGCAAGGGCGTGTTGCGCGCCCTGCTGGCGCCCCTGATGGTGCTGCTGGCCTGCGCCCAGAGCCTGATGGTCCTGTTGCGCCAGCGTCCCGATGTGGTGGTGGGCTTCGGCGGATTTGCGGCCTTCCCTGGCGGGTTGACTGCGGTGCTGATGCTCAAGCCCCTGGTGCTCCACGAGCAAAACGCCGTGGCCGGATTGACCAATCGCCTGCTGGGAAGGCTGGCGCGCCGGGTTTTTGAAGGCTTTCCAAAATCCTTTGAGGCGCCCTCGGCCCATCCGCTGGCGCGCCTTTTTGGCGTGCCGTGCAACGTCATCTGGTCGGGCAACCCGGTGCGCCCCGAAATTCGCTGGCTGGCGGCCCCTGCCCGGCGCTTTGCCGCACGCAGCGGCGTGCTGCAGATTCTGGTCCTGGGCGGCAGCCAGGGTGCTCAGGCACTCAATACCCTGATTCCGCGGGCGCTGGCGCTGATACCCGTGGATGAGCGCCCCCTCGTGCTGCATCAGGGCGGGGTCAAGCTGATGGACACCTTGCGCCAGTCCTATCGCGAGCAGGGTGTGGAAGGCGATCTGCGTCCCTTCATCAAGGACATGGCGGCGGCCTATGCCGGGTGCGACCTGGTGATTTGCCGTGCCGGGGCCCTTACCGTTGCGGAACTCGCCGCAGCCGGGGTGGGCAGCATTCTGGTGCCGTTTCCCGCAGCAGTGGATGACCATCAAACTGCCAATGCGCGCTTCATGGAAGCGCACGGGGCTGCGCGCGTGATGGTCCAATCCCGCCTCAACCCGGCGCTGCTGGCGCAATGGCTGCAGGAGCTCACGCGGCCCGCGCTGCTCGAGATGGCCGAGGCGGCGCGTGCACTGGCCAGGCCCGAGGCCACCGAAGATCTGGTGCGGGCCTGCAAGGAGCTTGCACCATGAAACATAAAGTCAGCCATGTGCATTTCGTGGGCATCGGCGGCTCGGGGATGAGCGGCATTGCCGAAGTGCTGCTCAATCTGGGCTATGAAATCACGGGCTCGGACCTCGGCAGCAATGCTGCCACGACGCGGCTGGCCGGATTGGGTGCTGTCATCTGGAAGGGTCACGACGCCGCCCATGTGGATGGCGCCGATGCCGTGGTGGTATCGACCGCAGTCACGGCGGACAATCCCGAAGTGGTGGCCGCGCGTGCGCAACGCATTCCGGTGGTGCCGCGCGCCACCATGCTGGCAGAACTGATGCGCTTGAAGAAGGGGATTGCGGTGGCCGGCACCCACGGCAAGACCACCACCACCAGCCTGATTGCCAGCGTGCTGGCCGAGGCAGGGCTCGATCCCACTTTCGTCATCGGCGGACGCCTGAACAGTGCGGGCAGTCATGCGGCGCTGGGCAGCGGCGAATTCATCGTGGCCGAGGCGGACGAATCCGATGCCTCGTTTCTGGTGCTTCAGCCCGTCATGGCGGTAGTCACCAACATCGATGCCGATCACATGGAAACCTACGGTCACGACTTCGAACGCCTCAAGTCGGCCTTTGTGGAATTTCTCGAACACTTGCCCTTCTACGGCGTGGCCGTGCTCTGCGTGGATGATCCGGTGGTGCGCGACATCCTGCCGCGGGTCAGCAAGCCGGTGGTGGGCTATGGTTTTTCAGAAGAAGCGGCGGTGCGCGCGGTGGACGTGGTGGCCGAAGGCGGGCGCATGCGTTTTGGGGTGGAGCTGCGCGCCGACCGCACCCTGCGCATGACGCGGCGCCTCGACGTCACGCTCAATCTGCCCGGCCACCACAACGTGCTCAATGCCCTGGCGGCCATCAGTGTGGCCATCGAAGTGGGGGCCCCCTATCCCGCCATCATCAAGGCCCTGGAAAAATTCAATGGCGTGGCCAGGCGCTTTCAGCGTTACGGCGATTTGTCCCTGCCCGAGGGAGGGCGTTTCACCCTGGTGGACGACTACGGCCATCATCCGGTGGAAATGGCAGCCACCCTCAGCGCGGCGCGGGGCGCCTTCCCGGGGCGGCGCCTCGTGCTGGCCTTTCAGCCGCACCGCTACACCCGCACGCGCGATTGCTTTGATGGGTTCGTCACGGTGCTCTCCTCGGTGGACGCGCTGGTGCTGGCCCCGGTTTATGCCGCAGGCGAGGCGCCCATTGCGGGGGCCGACAGCCCGGCCCTGGTTGCTGCACTGAAGGCACGGAGCGCCTTGCAACCGCTGCTGGCAGAAGACGTCTCGCAACTGGCGCAGCACACCCTGGGCATGCTGCAGCCGGGGGATGTGCTTGTCACCATGGGAGCCGGCAGCATCGGACAGCTTCCGGGCCAGCTGGTGGCCCTTGCCGGAGCGCGCGCATGAACGGCACCCTGCGCCACGACGAACCCATGAGCCGTCACGTCAGCTGGCGAGCCGGTGGGGCTGCGGCACGCTGCTACGTGCCCCGGCATCGCGACGACCTGGTGGATTTCGTCACGACCCGTGCCGACGCCGAGCGCCTGCATGTCGTGGGACTGGGCAGCAATTTGCTTGTGCGCGACGGCGGCCTGGATGCCACGGTGGTGCTGACGCACGGTGCCCTGCGTGAAAGCGGCGTGGTGGGGACAGACCCCAAAGGCCGCACGCTGCTGGATGTGGAAGCGGGGGTTGCGGCCCCCAAGGTGGCGCGCATGGCGGCCCGGCTGGGCCTGTCGGGCGCCGAATTTCTGGCGGGCATTCCAGGAACCATGGGCGGCGCGCTGGCCATGAACGCCGGCTGCTACGGCGCAGAAACCTGGGATTTCGTGGCGTCGGTCACCACGCTGGATCGCACTGGGCGCCTGCGTATTCGCACCCCAGCAGACTATGACATCGGTTACCGGCATGTGGCGCTGCGCGCTGCTGACGCGGTGGAGCGCCCCGGGGCGGCAGGCCTGGCACCGCTGGAGCCAGAGCCGGAATGGTTTGTGGCCGCGCGTCTGGCCTTTCCTGCCGGCTCGCCAGAAGCCGCGCTGCAGCGCATCCGCGAACTGCTGGCGCGACGCGTGGCCAGCCAGCCGTTGGGACAACCCAACGCGGGGTCGGTGTTCCGCAACCCCGATGGGGGACATGCGGCACAACTGATCGAGGCGTGCGGCCTCAAGGGTACGCGCGTAGGCGCGGCCGAGGTGTCGCGCAAGCATGCCAATTTCATTGTCAACCTGGGCGGCGCCACGGCCCGGGATATCGAAACGCTGATCGGGCAGGTTCAGGCGCGCGTCTTGCAGGAACGCGGGGTGGCCCTGGTGACTGAAGTCCGGATTGTGGGGAAGGCTGCATGAGGCAAGGGAGGGTTTGACATGGCTGTGTTGACGGTACCTGGATGGTTGACCTGGGGGCGGCGCGCCACGCGTTCGCAACGGGAACGCGAAGCGCCGGTGCGCGTGGGTCGCCGACGCGGCGCTTCCATGGGAACGCGTCGTCGCGATGAACCCCAAACGGCGTTGCTGCCACCGCTGCGCCGCACGCTGCTGCTGGCCCTCAGGGCCATGGGGGTTGGCCTGGTGCTGGCCCTGGTGCTGTCCCTGATGGGGTGGGTGGCACAGCGTCCCATGTTTCAAATCCAGCGCGCCGTGGTGAGCGGCGACCTGCAGCAGGTGGACCGCGATCTCGTGGCCAAGCGTGCCCACGCCCTGCGTGGCAATTTCTTCACCGTCAACCTGGACGCTGCCGCGGCAGAATTGCGCGCCATTCCCTGGGTGCGCGCCATCAACATGCGCCGCTTGTGGCCCAACGGGCTCGAGGTGGAGGTGGAGGAGCAGCGCCCCCTGGCCCATTGGGGTGACGAGCAGTTGCTCAACACCTGGGGCGAAGTCTTCGTGGCGGATTATGCCGACGCCTTGCCCCGTTTTGACGGTCCTGCCGGAAGCGGCCCGGAAATGGCACGCGCGGCGCAACAGTTCAACCGCGAGCTTGCCCCCATCGGGCGCCAGGTGGAAGCGCTGGACCTGTCAGAGCGGCGGGCATGGACGCTGCGCCTGGACAACGGTCTGACCCTGTCCCTCGGGCGCGACAACATTCACGAGCGCCTCACGCGCTTTGTCGGGGTGTACCCGCTCGTCTTCAAGGACGAAACCGCGCGCGGCGCATTGGTGGATTTGCGCTATCCCAGCGGGTTTGCCTTGCGCAGCGCCGGAGCACGAGGATAAATGTCCATGATTCCAAAAAATCGAGACAACCGCAGCCTGATCGTCGCTCTCGATATCGGCACGTCCAAGATCGTGGTGATCGTGGCGGAGGCAGCGCCTGACGGCACCGGATTTGAGGTGATTGGTCTGGGGCAGCACCCGTCGCGTGGCCTCAAGCGCGGGGTGGTGGTCAACATCGAATCTACCGTCAATTCCATCCAGCGCGCGCTGGAAGAAGCAGAGCTGATGGCCAACGTCAAGATTCGCGAAGTGATCACCGGCATTGCCGGCAGCCACGTGAAAAGCTTCAACTCCCATGGCATGGTGGCCATCAAGGACAAGGAAGTGGCGCCCATGGACGTGGAGCGGGTGCTGGAGACGGCGCGTGCCGTGAGCATTCCCACCGACCAGCAGATCCTGCACATCCTCACCCAGGAATTCATCATCGATGGCCAGGAGGACGTGCGCGAGCCCGTGGGCATGAGCGGGGTGCGCCTGGAGGTCAAGGTCCACATTGTTACCGGCGCGGTTTCGGCAGCCCAGAACATCATGAAATGCGTGCGGCGCTGCGGTCTGGAAGTGCGCGACCTGATCCTGCAGCCGCTGGCCTCGGCCACGGCCGTGCTGACCGAGGACGAAAAGGATCTGGGGGTGTGCCTGGTGGACATTGGCGGGGGCACCACCGACCTTGCAGTATTTGTGCAGGGGGCCATTCGCCACACCGCGGTCATCCCCATTGCCGGGGACCAGATCACCAACGACATCGCCATGGCGTTGCGCACCCCGACCGCCGCCGCCGAAGAAATCAAGATTGCCCATGGCTGTGCCCTGCGCCAGATGGCCGATGCCGACCAGCTGGTGGAAGTGCCGGGCGTGGGCGATCGCGGTCCGCGCCAGCTGTCGCGCCACACCCTGGCTGAGGTGATCGAGCCTCGCGTGGAAGAGCTCTTCACCCTGATCCAGGCAGAGTTGCGTCGCAGCGGCTTCGAGGAGCTGCTCTCCTCGGGCATTGTGCTCACGGGCGGGACCAGCGCCATGAGCGGCATGCTGGAACTGGGTGAGGAAATATTTCATATGCCGGTTCGGGTGGGCGTGCCCAATTATCGGGGCGGCCTCTCTGAAGTGGTACGCAATCCCCGTTTTGCCACCGGCATGGGATTGCTGATTTCGGGTTTTGAACAGCATCAGAAAGCGCAAGTGTCGCGTGCCAGCATCGGGTCACTCACACAACTGGTGGATCGCATGAAAAACTGGTTCAAGAGTGCGTTTTAATTCGGTACTATTCGTTCTGTCGGGAAGGAGAAAATTGAACATGCCAAATTTTGAAATTCAGGAAAGCGAAGCCCTCGATGCCGTGATCAAGGTGGTCGGGGTAGGGGGCTGTGGCGGCAACGCAGTGGAGCATATGGTGACACGCGGCGTTTCCGGTGTGGAATTCATTGCCATGAATACCGACAGTCAGGCGTTGAAGCGCAGCAAGGCTGACAAACTGCTGCAGCTGGGCGGGGCCATGACCAAGGGACTGGGCGCCGGGGCCAACCCCGAAGTCGGTCGCCAGGCGGCGCTGGCTGATCGCGAGCGCATTGCTGAAATGATTTCCGGAGCCGACATGTTGTTCATCACCGCCGGCATGGGCGGGGGAACGGGCACCGGGGCGGCCCCGGTGGTGGCCCAGATCGCGCGCGAGCAGGGCATTCTCACTGTCGCGGTGGTCACCAAGCCGTTCAGTTTCGAAGGCCGGCGCATGAAGACGGCACAGGAGGGCGTTGAAGCCCTGTCCGAATATGTGGACTCCCTCATCATCATCCCCAACGAAAAACTGATGAGCGTGCTGGGCGATGACGTGGGCATGCTGGAAGCCTACCAGGCTGCCAATGACGTGTTGCAGGGTGCGGTGGCGGGCATTGCCGAAGTCATCAATTGCCCCGGGCTCGTCAACGTGGACTTTGCCGACGTGAAGACGGTCATGTCCGAAATGGGCGTGGCCATGATGGGCTCTTCCATGGCTTCTGGCATCGACCGCGCGCACGTGGCGGCGCAACAGGCCATCGCCAGCCCCTTGCTGGAAGACGTCAACCTCACCGGGGCACGGGGCGTGCTGGTTAACATCACCGCAAGCCAGGGCATGAAGTTGAAGGAAGTGCACGATGTCATGAACACCATTCGCTCCTTCACGGCTGAAGACGCCACGGTCATTTTTGGCAGTGTCGTGGACGAGACCATGGGCGACGCGTTGCGTGTCACCATCGTGGCTACCGGTTTGGGCCAGCCCGTCAAGCGGGCGCAGCCCCAGCCGCTGATGGTGGTGCGTACCGGAACGGATAACGCCCCCCTGGAAGTGGATTACGATTCCCTGGACCAACCGGCGGTCATGCGTCGCGGACGCAATACCATGGTCGAGGCCATGCGCGACAACGGCATGGATCTGCTCGACATCCCCGCTTTCCTGCGCAAGCAGGCTGACTGAGGGGCGCGGGGAAGGATCAGGGTTTTTAGCCTATAATGGCGGATATGTTGAAACAACGTACTTTGAAGACTGCCGTTCAGACCACGGGCGTCGGGCTGCATACCGGCGTCAAGGTGGTGTTGAACATCCGTCCCGCTCCGGTGGACAACGGGATCGTGTTCGTGCGTTCCGATTTGCCAGGCGCACCGGCTGTCGCGGCTCTGGCAGGAAACGTCACGGATACCCGCCTATCCACGCTCATCGAGGCCCATGGTGCCCGCGTCAGCACCATCGAGCACCTCATGTCGGCCTTTTCGGGGTTGGGGGTGGATAACGCCTTCGTAGACGTATCCGGTCCCGAGGTGCCCATCCTGGATGGCAGTTCGGCCCCCTTCATCTTTCTCATGCAGTCGGTAGGCCTCGTCGAGCAGTCTGCGCCCAAGCGTTACATCCGGGTCTTGAAACCCCTGGAGGTCACGCAGGGTGACAAGGTGGCGCGTTTCGAGCCGTACAACGGTTTTCGCATCACTTACGAAGGACAGTTCAACCACCCCGCCTTCGACAAGACCGGTTCCTCGGTCACGGTGGATTTTGCCGACACGTCCTATGCGCGCGAAGTGTCCCGGGCCCGCACGTTCGGTTTCACGCAGGATGTGGAAATGCTGCGCTCCCAGGGCCTTGCCCTCGGGGGCAGTCTTGAAAACGCCATCGTGATGGACGAGTTTCGGGTGCTCAACGCCGACGGCCTGCGTTATGCCGACGAATTCCTGCGCCATAAGATCCTGGATGCCGTGGGCGATCTCTACCTGCTAGGACATCCCCTCATCGGCGCTTTCCTGGGCCATAAATCAGGCCACGCCCTCAACAACGTTGCCGCACGGGCCTTGCTGGCCGACACCAGCGCCTGGGCCTGGGCCAGCTTTGCGGCGGGCGATCCCCTGCCTTCTGCATTCATCGAACCCCTGCCGCAAACCCAGCCGGCATTCTGACCTGACCTGATTAGCGTTTTCGGGCTTCCAGCAGGTGCTCCACGGCCGTTTTGAGCGGCCCGGGCGCCAGTGTTTCGGCCAGGGCTTCGAAATGGCGCAGCGTTTCGGGCGAGAGCGGCTGTGCCGGGCGCACGCGCGCGGTGGGGCGGTTTGTCGAGGGGACCACCTGCAGGCGCAGGGCCGAGAGTTCGGGTTGCACCTGGGCGATGGCCCGCGACAGGGAGGGCGCCAGCTGGCGCAGCTTGGCTGCCACGGCACTGCTTTCCGTTTCCACCACGAGGCGACAGCCCTCCACCCCGACGACACGGGCATAGGGGCGCAGGCTGGCTGGCAGGGCGGCCTGCCAGGCCTGTTGCAGGGCAGTCAGCGACTGCACCCGGGACTGCAGGGCGCCAAAGGCCTGGTCTGCGTTCAGTATCTCTTGCAGGGCGCGGGTACTCATGGGGCCATTCTATCAGGAGCAGGTTCCGGGCCCGTACTCTGGTAAAATCGTTTCTTTTGCTTGCCGGCCCCCTCGTCATGATCACGAATGTCCTCAAAAAGCTGTTTGGAAGCCGCAACGAACGCCTGCTCAAGCAGTATCGCAAAACCGTCGTCCACATCAACAGCCTGGAGCCCGCGCTGACGGCCCTGGACGACGCTGCGCTGCAAGCCAAAACCGCCGAATTTCGCGCCCGCCTTGAAAAGGGCGAGCCGCTCGATGCGCTCTTGCCCGAAGCATTTGCCGTCATGCGCGAGGCCAGCCGGCGCGTGCTGGGCATGCGCCACTTCGACGTCCAGCTCATCGGTGGCATGGTCCTGCACCAGGGCAAGATTTCCGAAATGCGCACCGGGGAGGGAAAAACCCTGGTGGCCACCCTGCCGGCTTACCTCAATGCCCTGACGGGAAAAGGGGTGCATGTGGTGACGGTCAACGATTACCTGGCGCGTCGCGACGCTGAATGGATGGGCCGCGTCCACCGTTTTCTCGGACTCACGGTGGGGGTCAACCTGTCGCAGATGGACCATGAAGACAAGCAGGCCGCCTACGCTGCCGACATCACCTACGGCACCAACAACGAGTTCGGCTTTGACTACCTGCGCGACAACATGGTCACCCAGGTGGGTGAGCGCGTGCAGCGCGGCCTCAACCACGCCATCGTGGACGAAGTGGACTCCATCCTGATCGACGAGGCCCGCACGCCGCTCATCATTTCAGGCCAGGCCGAGGACAGCACCGAACTGTATCGCCAGATCAACACCCTGATTCCCCGACTGAAGCCGCAGGAGTCCGAGGAAGGGACGGGGGACTACCATGTGGACCTCAAGGCCCATCAGGTCATGCTCTCCGAGGCGGGACACGAGCACGCCGAAGCCCTGCTCACCGAGGCGGGACTGCTGCAGCCCGGCGCCAGCCTGTACGACCCGGCCAACATCCTGCTGATGCACCATGTGTACGCAGGACTGCGCGCCCATGCGCTGTATCACCGGGACCAGCACTATGTGGTGCAGAACGACGAAATCATCATCGTTGACGAGTTCACCGGGCGCATGATGCAGGGGCGGCGCTGGTCGGAAGGCATTCACCAGGCCGTGGAAGCGAAGGAAGGCGTGCGCATCCAGAACGAGTCGCAGACGCTGGCCTCCATCACCTTCCAGAACTACTTCCGCCTGTATGCCAAGCTCTCCGGCATGACCGGAACGGCGGATACGGAAGCCTTCGAGTTCCAGCATATCTACGGACTTGAAACCGTCATCATTCCCACCCACCGGCCCATGGTGCGTCAGGATCGCATGGACCAGGTGTTCCGCAGCGCGCGTGAAAAGTTCAATGCCGTGATCCTGGACGTCAAGGACTGCCATGAACGGGGCCAGCCCGTGCTGGTGGGCACCACCTCCATTGAAAGCTCCGAGCTGGTCTCTGCACTGCTGCAGCGTGAAAAATTGCCGCACCAGGTGCTCAACGCCAAACAGCACGCACGCGAAGCCGAAATCGTGGTCCAGGCCGGGCGCCCGGGCGTCATCACCATCGCCACCAACATGGCCGGTCGCGGTACCGACATCGTGCTGGGGGGCAATCCCGAACCCGAGATCCAGGCCGTCCGGGCAGACGAATCGCTGGGCGAATCCGAGAAGGCGGCGCGCATTGCCACCCTCCAGGCCGAGTGGCAGAAGCGCCATGACCAGGTGCTGGCAGCCGGGGGCCTGCACATCATCGGCTCGGAACGGCACGAGTCGCGCCGCATCGACAACCAGTTGCGTGGGCGTTCCGGGCGCCAGGGCGATCCGGGTTCCAGCCGCTTCTATCTGTCGCTGGAAGATCCGCTCCTCAAGATTTTTGCCTCGGACCGCGTGGCCGCCATCATGGATCGCCTGAAGATGCCCGAAGGCGAGGCCATCGAACATTCCTGGGTGACCCGGGCCATCGAAAACGCGCAGCGCAAGGTGGAGGCCCGCAACTTCGACATCCGCAAGCAGCTGCTGGAATACGACGATGTGGCCAACGACCAGCGCAAGGTCATCTACCAGCAGCGCAACGAACTGCTGGAAGCGCAGGACATCTCCGACACCATTCATGCCATGCGCGACGATGTGCTCACGAGCGAGTTCCGTGCGGCCATTCCGCCAGAGACCGCGGAAGAGCAGTGGGACCTGGATGGACTGACGCGGGTGCTGGCGCAGGAATATCGCCTGGATTGTCCGGTGCGGCAGTGGCTGGCCGAACAGCCAGACCTTGACGAAGACCGGTTGCTGGCACGCATTCTCGAGGTGGCCACCGCGGCCTACCAAAGCAAGTTTGCCCCGGTGGAACCCGATGTGCTGCATGCCTACGAGCGCGCCATGATGCTGCAATCCATCGACAACCGCTGGCGCGAACACCTGGCCGATCTCGACCACCTGCGCCAGGGCATTCACTTGCGGGGCTATGCCCAGAAAAACCCCAAACAGGAATACAAACGCGAAGCGTTCGAGCTGTTTGGCGTCATGCTCGACACCATCCGGCGTGAAGTGACGCGCCTGCTCTGTGTGGTACAGGTCCAAAGCCCCGAGGACGTGGAACAGGTGGTGGAAGAGGCGCCCAGTGCCCCGTCCAATGTGCAGTATCATCATGCCGACTACGATGAGGCGCTGGCCGGGGACGATGCGGCAGAGGCGGCCGCTGCGCACCCACAACGGCGCGACCTGCCCAAGGTGGGGCGCAACGATCCCTGTCCCTGTGGCTCCGGCAAGAAATACAAGCACTGTCACGGCCGTTTAACCTGAGGAAATCCTGTGTCGCAACTTCATCCCGTGCCCGGCGTGTTGTTAGGTCCTGTGGCTGCCGGCATTCGCAAGGCGCAACGCCGCGACCTCCTGCTCATCACCTTGCCGCCGGATAGCCGGGTTGGCGCCGTATTCACGCAAAATCGTTTTTGTGCCGCGCCGGTGCAGGTCTGTCGCGAGCACCTCAAGCGCGCCGCGCCGCGCGCGCTCATCATCAACACCGGCTGCGCCAATGCCGGCACCGGCCAGCCAGGACTGGAAGATGCGCGCGCCACCTGTGTTGCCGTGGGCGAGGCGCTGGGCATTGCCCCCGAGCGCGTGCTGCCTTTTTCCACGGGCGTGATTCTGGAGCGCCTGCCCATGGAACGCCTGCTGGCTGGCATTGCCCCTGCGCAGCTTGCCCTGCAGGCTGACCAGTGGTCCGCCGCCGCAGAAGCCATCATGACCACGGACACGGTGGCAAAGGCCGCTTCGCGGCAGATCACCCTGCATGGCCAGACGGTCACGGTGACCGGCATCTCCAAGGGGGCTGGCATGATTCGCCCCAACATGGCCACCATGCTGGGTTTTGTCGCCACCGATGCGGCCATCAGCGCCGAGCTGTTGCAAACGCTGACTGAAGACGCGGCAGACCATTCCTTTAATCGCATCACCGTGGATGGCGATACCTCCACCAATGACGCCTTCGTGGTGATGGCCACTGGCGTGGCCCGCCACCCCGAAATCACTGCCGCCGACAGCGCCGCGTATCGCGCCCTGCGCGAAGCCATCGTGGGCGTGTCCACGGAGCTGGCCCAGGCCATCGTGCGCGATGGCGAAGGGGCTACCAAGTTCATCACCGTGCGTGTGGAAGCAGGGCGTGACGAAGCGGAGTGCCTCAAGGTGGCTTATGCCATCAGCCACTCGCCGCTGGTCAAGACCGCGTTCTTTGCCTCCGATCCCAATCTCGGGCGCATCCTTGCGGCCATTGGCTACGCCGGCATTGATGACCTCGACGTGACGGGCCTGCGCCTGTACCTTGACGACGTGCTGGTCTCCGAGCAGGGCGGGCGTGCCGCTTCCTACCAGGAGGCAGACGGACAGCGCGTCATGAAGCAGCCCGACATCACCATCCGCGTCCTGCTGGGCCGGGGAGAAGCCAGTGCCACCGTGTGGACCTGCGATTTCTCCTACGATTATGTGCGCATCAACGCCGACTATCGCAGCTAGCCGCCAGGATCATGGACGCTGATGCCATCCAGCAGTTGATTGCCCGGGCCGAGGCCTTGCTGATGCGCCTGGAAGCCTGGGTGCCGGGCGTGCCTCCCGCAGCCCCTGACTGGAATGCCGCCCTGGCCTGGCGCTGGCGCCGTCGCGGCAGCAATGGCTGGTTGCAGGCAGTGCCCCGGCCGCACCTGATCCGTCTGACTGACCTCAAGGACATCGATGCGCAAAAATCACGCGTCGTCGAGAATACGCGACAGTTTGTGGCCGGACACCCCGCCAACAACGTGCTGCTCACCGGTGCGCGCGGTACGGGCAAGTCGTCGCTGATCAAGGCCCTGCTCACGGAGTTTTCGGGCCAGGGGCTGCGCGTCATTGAGATCGACAAGGACCATCTGGTGGATCTGCCCGATGTGGTGGAACAGATCACCGGGCGCCCCGAGCGGTTCATCATTTTTTGTGACGACCTCTCCTTCGAGTCGGGCGAGGCGCACTACAAGGCCCTCAAGACCGTGCTGGACGGCTCGCTCGCCATGCCCTCTGAAAACGTGCTGGTGTACGCCACCAGCAACCGGCGCCATCTCATGCCGGAATATTTCTCGGAGAACAGCGAGACGCGTCATGTGGATGGTGAAATCCATCCGGGTGAAACGGTGGAAGAAAAAATTTCCCTGTCAGACCGCTTTGGCTTGTGGGTGTCTTTCCATGCCTTCGACCAGGACGCCTACCTCGAGATTGCGGCCCATTGGGTACACACGCTGGGGGGCACGCTGCCAGATGCCGAGGCCTTTCGCCGCGAAGCACTGCAGTGGGCCCTGATGCGCAGCTCGCGCAGCGGCCGCTCGGCCTGGCATTTTGCCCGTCACTGGGTGGGCCGCCAGGGGGGCTGACGCACCGATGAATCGCGTGGACGTGGTGGTGGCGGTGCTGATTGATCGCCAGGGGCACTACCTGCTGGCCCAACGCCCCAAGGACAAGGTGTACGCGGGTTACTGGGAATTTCCTGGCGGCAAGGTGGAGCCTGGCGAAACCCTGCGTGCGGCCCTGGTGCGCGAAATTCGCGAAGAGCTGGGCGTGGAGATTCGCGATGCCCTGCCCTGGATCACCCGCCGCTTCGACTATCCCCACGCCCGGGTGCGCCTGCACCTGTTTCGGGTGACGCAGTGGGCGGGCCAACCCCAACCGCTGGAAGACCAGCAACTGGCCTGGCAGGGCCTGGGTTGCGAGCCGGTCAGCCCGATGCTGCCAGCCAACGCGCCCATCCTGCAGGCGCTCGAACTGCCCACCGTCTATGGCGTCACCCATGCCGCCGACATGGGCGAACCCGCCTTCCTGGAAGCGCTGGAACGCGCCTTCTATCGTGGCCTGCGTCTTGTGCAACTGCGCGAAAAGGATCTGCCCGCCGAGCTGCTGCACAAGCTTGCCGAAAAGGTGGTGCACGCCGCGCGCGCCTGGCAGGCCCGGGTACTGATCAACGGCCAGGTGGACGTGGCACGCGCTGTGGGGGCCGCGGGGGTGCACCTGACGGCGCACCAGCTGGCTGGCCTGTCCGCGCGCCCCGACCTGCCGCTCGTGGCGGCCTCCTGTCACGGCGCGGAAGATCTGCGGCGCGCCGAGGCGCTGGGGCTCGATTTTGTGGTGTTGGGACCGGTGGCGCCCACGGCATCGCATCCGGATGCCGTTCCCCTGGGCTTTGAGGCGCTGGCACGCCTCGTGGCGGATTGCAGCGTGCCCGTGCTGGGCATTGGCGGACTGGGTCTTTCCGACCTCGAGGCTGCCTGGCGGTCGGGTGCGCACGGCATTGCCTCCATGCGCGCCATCTGGGAAGGCGAGGCCCCGATTCCCAATCGCTTCAGGGCTTAATCCAGGGACTGCGGCCAGCGGTAGAAGTAGGGCTCGGCGGCGTCCGGCCGGGTGCGAAAGCGCTTGTGGCTCCAGAAATACTGTTCCGGGTAGCGTCGCGCCTGCGCTTCAATGAAGGCGTTCATGCGTTGCACGTCGGCATTCACGTCACCACTGGGAAAGTCCGTCCACGCAGGAAAAAATTCCACTTCGTACCCTTGGCAATGCGGCAGCTGGTGGCAGACGCAGGGCACCACCACGGCTCCTGTCATCTGGGCAAGCCAGGGCAGTGTCGTGACCGTGGCGGCGGGGATGCCAAAGAACGGCGCAAAAATGGAATCGCGATCACCAAAGTCCATGTCCGGCAGGAAGTACAGGTTGCGCCCGTCGCGAATGGCACGAATCAGGGGACGCAGGCCCTTCTTGCGCTCCAGCATGACCACATCACCCAGGCGATCACGCGCCGCACGCACCTGCCGATCCACCAGCAGGTTCTTGTAAGGCGTAAAAAAACCGACGCCCCGAAAGGCCATGCCCATGCGCGCCCCCTGCATCTCCAGGCCCACCAGATGGGGGGTCAGAAAGATGATGGGGCGGCCGTGGGTTTCCGTGCATTCCAGGTTTTTGAGGCGCACCAGCCGCTCGATGCGCGCCCTGGGGGACCACCAGAGAATGCCCAGTTCCAGAACGCTGCGGATGAGGGCGGCAAGGTGCTGGCGCGCCAGGCGCTTTCGTTCCGCTGCCGAACGCTCGGGAAAGCAGGCGTGGAGGTTGATCAGGGTGGTGCGGGCAAAGCGCGTCTCCACGGCGATGGCTCCCATCAGCCGGGCCAGCGCCTCCAGCGCTGCCAGTGGCAAGAAATGCAGCAGCCACAGCATGGCGAGCCCCAGGCGCGTTCCCATCATCATCGCGGCTTAGTCCAGTGCCACGGCGTAGGGCAGAGGCAGCAGTTCCAGAAGGGGGCCTGCGGGACTGCCCAGGGCAAGGGGCCCTTGCGCCCATGCTTCCAGCTGGATCACCGCCAGCAGCTCGCTGCCCTGTGCAGAGGCGGCCCCCACCAGGACCACTTTTCCTGCAGGAGATCCCGCATGCAAAAGGTCCTGGCCGATTTCGGGGTGCCCCGCAACCCGGAATCGCAGCAGGCGTCGCTTGACCTTGCCCAGGTAATGGGTCCGGGCCACGATTTCCTGCCCGGTGTAACAACCCTTCTTGAAACTGACCCCGCCGATGAGATCCCAGTTGAGCATCTGCGGAATCCATTCATCCTGGGTGGCGAGCGTGATTTCCGCAATGCCTTCGCGCACGGCCGCAGCGGTCCAGTCCTGCAGCGTGCCGGGTTGGCACAGCAGGGCAAGGCGCGCCTGCAGCAGGGCGATTGCCTCGGTGGGGCCCACCAGCAGCAGGCGTTGGGCCGAGAGGGCCACCCGGGTCAGACCCTCTTGCCGGTCATGGGTGCCGGGCGCCGGGGCCTCGGCGCACCCGGCAGCCTTGAGGGTGGCGGCAATATCCGGCCCGCATAATCCCAAGCGGGACACTGTGGTGCGCGCATCCTCCAGGGTGACCTTGGCGCGCAGCACGTACATGCGCAGGCGCCGCAGTGCGGGCTCGGCCAGGTCTGCAGCGGCATCGAGCCAGATCTGGTCATCCGTTTGCCACATCAGAAAACTGGCCAGCATGCGGCCCTTGGGCGAACAGTGTGCCGCCCACAGGGCGCGTGAGCCTTCCAGGGCACCCACGTCCTGGGTCAGCTGGCCTTGCAGGAAGGTGGCGGCCTCGGCACCGGTGACCCTGATCAGGGTGCGGGCGGAGAGGTCGATGAGGGTGGTGGCGTTATGCAATTCGATCGTCTCATGCGGTTGTTTGGCGTCTTGATGCGCGGTCACGACCGCCATGATGACATATTTGCCGACGAAATCGCATGACATCCATCGCGTTCATCGGGATGGTCCGGGTGAGCCTGGGGCCATCCCGGCTGCTGGCCGGACTGTTGCTGGCCAGCCATCTGACCGGCGGGCTTTCCCTGTTGCTGCTGTCCTGGCCGCGGCTTTGGGTCTGGCCCCTGCTGCTGCTCTCCGGGGTGCTGCTGGTGCAGGGCTTGCGCGAGGAGGCCTGGCTTTGCAGCGCGCAGAGTGTCGTGCGCCTCGATCTGGCCGGAGATGGCAGGCTGTGCGTTTTCAGGAAAAACGGACGCAGGGCGCTGGGGACCGTGTTGCCGGGCTGTTTTGTTGCCCCTGTCCTGGTCATCCTGCGCTGGCGCCCCGAGCAGGGCGGGCGGCCCCGTTATTGCATCGTCGCCAGGGATGCCACAGACCCCACCGCGCACCGGATGCTGCGGGTTTTGCTGCGGCATCCGCTATAATGGCAGGCTTCCTGACAGCCCGCCGGTTTCGCCATGCATTCGGTTCTTCACCTTCGCGGCCCCTTGGCCTTATCTGACTTTCGGGTGCAGCGCCTGCGCGCCCAGTTGGCCCGACAGGGGCTTGCAATCGCCGACCTTGCGGCCTGGCATGATCATTACCTGGCGCTCGAGGCTCCCCTGGGCACTGAGGCACAGGCGCGCCTGCAGGCCATTCTGACCTACGGTGAGGCCGCGCGCCCCCTGTCCGGAGCAACGGAGGCCATCATCGTGGTGCCGCGTCTGGGCACACTCTCGCCCTGGTCCACCAAGGCTACCGACATCCTGCATCACTGTGGCCTGGAGGGCGTCATCCGCATTGAACGCGGCACCACGTTTCAGATCCGTCTGGGCGAAGGGGCGGCGTCCGGGATGCGGCAACGCCTGATTCCGCATGTACATGACCGCATGACCGAAAGCATCCTCACGGGGTACGACGAAGCGCACCGCCTGTTCGATCCTGCAGCCCCCCAACCCCTCACCACGGTGGACGTGTTGCAGGGCGGGCGCGCTGCCCTCGTCGAGGCCGACCGGCAACTGGGGCTTGCCCTGGCACCGGACGAAATCGACTACCTGCTGGCCCTGTTCACGGATGCCGGGCGTAATCCCACGGATGCCGAACTGTTGATGTTTGCCCAGGCCAACTCAGAGCATTGTCGCCACAAGATTTTCAATGCCTCCTGGACGCTTGACGGACAGGCGCAAGCGCGGTCGCTGTTCCAGATGGTGCGGGTCACCCATCAACAACATCCGGAAGGCACCGTGGTGGCGTATTCGGATAATGCCGCCATTCTGGAGGGGGGCCTGGCCCGGCGCTTCTTTCCCGACCCCGGGACGGGCCGCTATGGGTATCACGAGGCCACCACCCATTTTCTGGCCAAGGTGGAAACCCACAATCACCCCACGGCCATCGCACCGTTTCCAGGGGCGGCCACCGGCAGCGGGGGCGAAATTCGCGACGAGGGGGCCACCGGCATTGGCGCAAAACCCAAGGCGGGCCTCACGGGTTTTTCGGTGTCCAACCTGCACATCCCCGATTTTGAACAGCCCTGGGAGCAGGGGACGGGTGCGCGTCCCGCACGCATTGCCTCGGCGCTGTCCATCATGACCGAGGGCCCACTGGGCGGGGCCGCCTTCAACAACGAATTTGGTCGCCCCAACCTGGCGGGCTACTTTCGCACCTTTGAATTGCCCTTCGACGGGCGCATGCGCGGTTACCACAAACCCATCATGCTGGCCGGCGGGTTGGGCGCCATCGACGCCCGCCACGCCTTCAAAAAGCCCCTGATGCCCGGTTGCCTGTTCGTGCAGCTGGGGGGGCCTGGCATGCGCATCGGCCTGGGTGGCGGGGCCGCCTCTTCCATGCAAAGCGGTCACAATGCTGAAGATCTCGATTTCGATTCGGTGCAGCGGGCCAATCCTGAAATGCAGCGGCGTGCCCAGGAAGTGATCGACCGTTGCTGGCAACTGGGCGACGACAATCCCATTCTGGCCATTCACGATGTGGGGGCGGGCGGACTTTCCAACGCCTTTCCCGAACTGGCCCATGATGGGGGTGTGGGTGCCGTGTTCGACCTGCGCAAGATTCCTTCCGAAGAACCGGGCATGTCGCCGCGTGAAATCTGGAGCAATGAATCCCAGGAGCGGTACGTGCTGGCCATTCGTCCCGAAAGCCGCACCCTGTTTGAGGCGCTGTGCGTACGTGAACGCTGTCCCTTCGCCATCGTGGGGGAAGCCACCGCCGAACATCGCTTGCGCGTGGATGATCCCTTGTTGGGCAGGGCGCCCGTGGACATGGATCTGGATGCGTTGCTGGGCAAACCGCCGCGCATGATGCGCGACGCCCAAAGGCCGGTACTGAATCCGCCGCCGCTCGACCTTGCTGCGGCACAAGCCGACGTGGCCGGCGCACTGAAGCGGGTGTTGCGCCTGCCCGGGGTAGCCGACAAGACCTTTCTCATCACCATCGGCGATCGCACCGTGGGTGGGCTGTGCGCGCGTGACCCGTGCGTGGGTCCCTGGCAGGTGCCGGTGGCCGACGTGGCCGTGACCCTGGCCGATTTTACTGGCCATCGCGGCGAAGCGTTTGCCATCGGCGAGCGCGCGCCCGTGGCCCTGCTCTCGGGCCCGGCCTCGGGGCGCATGGCCGTGGGAGAGGCCATCACCAACATCGCCGCTGCGGCCATCGATCGCCTGGGCGACATTCGCCTGTCGGCCAACTGGATGGCGGCCGCAGGCGCACCGGGTGAGGATGCCGCCCTGTTCGATACGGTGCAGGCAGTCACGCTCGGGCTGTGCACTGAGCTTGGCATCAGCATTCCCGTGGGCAAGGATTCCCTCTCCATGCGTACCGTCTGGCAGGATGGGCAAGGCGAGCATGCCGTGACGGCCCCACTCTCGCTCGTGGTCTCGGCCTTTGCCAATTGCCGCGACGTGCGCCGCACGCTGACACCCGAACTGCAATGGGTGGCAGGCGGATCGGTGCTGCTGCTCATCGACCTTGGGCGCGGCCAGAATCGACTGGGCGCCAGTGCCCTGGCCCAGGTCTATGGCCAGGTGGGTGCGGTGCCTCCCGATCTCGATTCGCCGCAGGATCTGCGGGCCTTTTTCGTCATCATCCAGTCGCTCAATCGTGAAGGCCGCCTGCTTGCCTATCACGACCGCTCGGATGGCGGGTTGCTGGTTACGCTGGCTGAAATGCTGTTCTGCTCGCGCAAGGGGGCAACCATCGACCTGTCCACGCTTGCTCCTGCAGCCGATGCGCTGGGTCCGCTGTTCAACGAAGAACTGGGGGCCGTCATCCAGGTGGCACACGGCGAGCGCGAAGCCGTGCTCAAGGCCCTCACTGCCGTGGGGCTGGGCGAGTGCACCCATGTGCTGGGCGAGGTCAGTGATGCCGACCGGCTGCATGTCGTGCGCCACGGCGTGACGGTGCTCGACCAGCCCGTCAGTGCCCTGCATCAGGTGTGGTCTGAAACCACCTATCGCATGCAGGCCCTGCGCGATCACCCCGAATGCGCTGCCGAAGAACATGCGCGCATTACGGACCGTACTGACCCTGGCCTCACCTGGACGCTGACCTTCGACCCGGCAGAGGATGTGGCCGCTCCCCTGATCAACACCGGGGCGCGTCCGCCGGTGGCCATCCTGCGTGAACAGGGGGTCAACGGCCAGGTGGAAATGGCGGCCGCCTTTGATCGTGCCGGGTTCGCTGCGGTGGATGTGCACATGAGCGACATCCTCGCGGGGCGGGTGTCGCTGCAGGACTTTTCGGGATTCGTGGCCTGCGGCGGCTTTTCCTACGGTGATGTGCTGGGTGCGGGAGAGGGATGGGCCAAATCCATTCTTTACAACAACCGGGCACGCGACCAGTTCAGCCAGTTTTTTGCGCGCGGCGACGTGTTTGCATTGGGCGTGTGCAATGGCTGCCAGATGATGAGCGCCCTGACCGAACTGATTCCGGGGGCCGAACTCTGGCCGCGCTTCACGCGCAACCGCTCGGAGCAGTTCGAGGCGCGCGTGGCCCTGCTGGAAGTGATGCCCAGCACGTCGATTTTTCTCGACGGCATGGCGGGCAGCCGGCTGCCGGTCCCCGTGGCGCACGGCGAAGGGCAGGCACGTTTTGCCGAGGAAGAAACGCTGGCTGCAGCGCGCGCCCTGGTGGCCTTGCGTTATGTGGATGGACGCGGCGCCGTGGCCACCACCTACCCGCAAAATCCCAACGGTTCACCCCAGGGCATTGCCGGCATGACCACGCCTGACGGGCGCTTTACCATCTGCATGCCGCATCCGGAACGCGCCTTCCGCACCGTGCAGCATTCCTGGCATCCCCGTGAATGGGGCGAGGACGGGCCCTGGATGCGCATGTTCCGCAACGCCCGGGTGTTTGTGGGCTAGCGCGCGAACACGGCGTTCCACAGGGTTGCGATGGCCTGCTGGGCGGAGGTGCCTTCTGCAGGGTCGATGCGCGCTTCCGCAGCACCCTGAAGCCGCTCACGGTGCTGCAGGCGCCGCAGGCGCGCATACCCTTCCGCCACGGCGTGGGCCAGGGTGTCGTCGATCAGGCCGGCAGCGCCGGCACGGCGCAACAGGGCGGCATTGCCCACGTTGTCGATCAGCTCGGGGTGTTGGTACGCATGCGCGAGGATCAGGTATTGCACCAGAAATTCCACGTCCACCATGCCGCCCGGATCGTGTTTGACGTCAAAGCGTCCGCTGCGGTTGGGGTGACCCTGATGGATGCGCTCTCGCATCCTGACGATTTCCTGGCGCAGGGTCACAGGATCGCGTACCCGGCTTAACACCTCACGGCGAATGCTTTCGAAGGCCGCACCGATGGCCGCATCGCCGCTGCAGAATCGTGCCCGGGTCAGGGCCTGGTGTTCCCATACCCAGGCGGAGTTGTCGCGATCCTGCAACTGATAATGGCGAAAACCCTCCACCGGACTCACCAGCATGCCCGCGTTGCCGTTGGGACGCAGCTGCGTGTCCACTTCATAGAGAACGCCGGCTCCCGTGGGGGTGGTCATCCAGCTGGAGATTTTGCGCACCAGCAGGGTGTAGTTACTTTGCGCCCGTTCGTCTTCGTCTTCATACAAAAACACCAGGTCGAGATCCGAGGCGTAACCCATTTCCTTGCTGCCCCATTTGCCATAGGCAATGACCGCAAAGCGGGGGGCTTCCCGGTGGCGCAGCGGCACCTGCAGCCAGCATCGTTCCAGCACCAGGTCCATGATGGCGTCCGCCAGCGCGCTCAGGCGATCGGCCACCACTTCCACCGGTAACTCGCCGCGCAGGTCGCGCACCAGCACATGAAAGGTTTCCGCATGGCGGGCATGGCGCAGCAGGTTCATCTGCGCTTCCACTTCCGTGCCCGCCTCCTGCAGGCGGCGGCGCAGGGTGGCGCGAAACCGGTTCCAATAACCGGCAAAATCGGCATCCTGCTCGTCGGTTTCCGTCAGCAATTCGTCCAGCAACTGGGGCCGCTGCGAAATATATCCGGCCGCCCATTCGGAGGCCGCCAATAGCGGCAGCAGGCGTTTGAGGACGATGGGGTAATCCACCAGCAGCATGAGGTAGGAGGCGCGTCGGCTGATGGACTCCATGAAATGCAAAAAGCGCGTCACCAGGACGTTGGGCGGCGAGCCGTTGCTGTTGGCCAGCATCAGGTTCAGGGCATGGCCCATGGCCAGGTCGAATTGCTCGCGCGTGCGTGCACTCTGGGCACGATAGCCCGGCGCGCGCTTGAGTGCCGAGAGCTGTTGCAGCAGCTCGGCTTCGGGCACGTCCGGAAGGGGGTCAGAAATTTCCAGGCGGGCATCGTGCCACAGGCGCATCCCGGCGCTCTCTGCAGCCTGCAGCGGGGCGGCCGGAAAGATCTGGTCGAAGACGCGTGCCACGTCCTGGGTGCGCTCCTCGAGTTCACGCTGGAACGAGGTCGTATCAGAAAACCCCAGCGATCCGGCAACGCGCGCCAGGTCGTCGGCATCCACGGGAATGCTGTGGGTTTGCGCGTCGTCCAGATATTGCAGGCGGTGTTCCAGGCGGCGCAGAAACACATAGTGATCCGAGAGGCGCGCGGCGGTGTCCTGGTCCAGCAGGCCCCGCTGCCCCAACAGGTTCAGTACCGCCAGCGTGGGAATGACCCGCAGCGCCGCATCCTGGCCACCGCGAATCAGCTGGAACACCTGGGCCACGAATTCGATTTCACGAATGCCACCCCGGCCCAGCTTGATGTCGGCCCCGCGCCACCGTACGTCCCGCAAGGCATCGCGTCCGGTCTCTTCGCGAATCTGCTGGTGCAGGCTGCGCAGGGCGCCAATGGCCGAGTAATCCAGGTGGCGCCGGTACACGAAAGGCCCCACGCGCGCGATCAGCGCGCTGGTGCCACGCGCTACGCCCGGGCGCTCCGGGTCTGAGACCACCCGTGCCTTGATCCAGGCATAGCGTTCCCAGTCACGTCCCTGCACCACGAAATATTCTTCCAGCATGGCAATGCTGACGGCCAGCGGCCCTGCCGTGCCATTGGGGCGCAGGCGCAAATCCACGCGGAACACAAAGCCGTCTGCCGTGCTTTCGGACAGCAGCGCATTGAGGCGCCGCCCCAGGCGCCAGAAAAACGCGTGGTTGGTCAGGCGCCCGCCACTCCCGCCGGCAGTCTCGCCGTCTTCCTCGTACACGAAAATGAGGTCGATGTCCGAGGACACGTTGAGCTCGCCCCCGCCCAGCTTGCCCATGGCCACCACCAGCAGCTCCTGCGGCTCGTGCGATTCCTCGCCGATGGGCGCGCCGTGCAGCGCGCACAGGTCCTGATGCAGCCAGGCGATGCCGGCGCCAATGGCCACTTCGGCCAGCAGCGTCATGCTTTGGGTGACTTCGGCAAGCGGCGCACGCCCGTCCAGGTCGCGTGCCATGACGGACAGCAGCACTTCACCACGAAGCCGGCGCAGGGCCGTCATGAGGGATTGCTCGGGAGACGATGAAGACAGGTTGCGGGTGATTTGATCCAGGCGCTGGATCAGGGAAGAACGCGTCCACGGCTGTTGCGTGGACGCGTCCAGAAGGTCAGGCGGGATTTTTCCTGCAGACAGCAGTCGTGCAGCGTATCGGGAAAAACCCCGCAGGTCGGGCAATTACTTCTCTTCGATCTTGGCCTTGGCACGCAGTTGCTGCACCATCTGGCCGAATGCTTCCTGTTCCTTGGCCTGGAGGATGCGGTCCCTCACTTGTTCGAAGGGAGGCGCTTCGAGGGGGCGAATGTCGATCAGGCGAATGACGTGGTAGCCGAAAGGCGACTTGACGGGGGTATCGGTGGTCTCGCCCTTCTTGAGATTGACCATGGCATCGCTGAAGGCCTTGTCATAGGACACGGGCGTGGCCCAGTCCAGTTTGCCACCCTTGTCGCGCGAACCGGTGTCGATGCTCTTGTCCTTGGCGATCTTCTCGAAGTCTCCGCCCTTCTTGAGGTCGGCAATGATGGCCTTGGCATCATCTTCCTTAGCCACCAGGATATGCTCCACCAGGTACTCGTTCTTGCCCAGTTCGGACTTCATGCGCTCGTAATCGGCACGCAGCACGTCATCCTTGATGGGGTTGGCCTTGGCAAAGCGGGTCTGGTAGGCACGCGTCAGGATCTGTTCGCGGGTCAGGTCGATCTGGGCCTGGATCTTGGGATCCTTTTCCACGCCTTCCTTGACGGCCTGCTGGCTGATCAGTTCCAGGGCGATCAGGTTTTCGCGCACGCCGCGTTCCAGGTCGGGGCCGGGGGCCTGTCCCTGGGCTTCCTGGGCTTCGGTGACCAGCTCAAAGCGTGCCGCAGGAATGGTGACGCCATTGACCACCACCTTGTGGGCACTGGTGGCCTTGGCGCCGTTATGCGCCTTTTCCTTGGTCTGATCGGCGTAGGAGAGGGTCAGGGCCAGCAGGCCACCCACCAGGATCAGGGACATCAGAGCTTGTTTCAGTTTCATGGGGCATCCTCGGGTCAAAAAATAAACGGGTTTGTTACGGTAAAGGGGTACTGGCCTTGATGGACAATGCATGAATCTCGCTGCGCATCAGGGGGGCCAGGGCTTCGTGAATCATGCGGTGGCGCGCCAGTGATGGCACGCCCCGAAATGCTTCTGCCACGATGGTCAACTGGTAATGACCGCCGCCACCGGCAGCCCCCACATGGCCCGCATGGTGACGGCTGTCATCGCGGATGGTCAGGGTGACGGGGCGTAGCGCGGCCAGGTACTGGCGCATGCGATCTGCCGTGGTGTCAGAGGTCATCGCGCTTTTCCAGGTGATGGGACAGCAGGATGCCCTGCCCGATGATGAAGATCACCATCAGGGCCAGCAGGCCAAAGACCTTGAATTGAACCCACACCGATTCGGCATAATTGAAAGCCACATACAGGTTGAGCAGCCCCAGCAGGGTAAAGAACACGGCCCAGGCCAGGTTGAGGCGGCCCCAGGTGGTGTCCGGCAGGTGTAACTGATGGCCCAACAGGGCCCGGATCGGGTTACGGTTGAGCAGCGCGGGCCCCAGAAACAGGATGGCGGCAAAGATCCAGTACAGCGCCGTGGGTTTCCAGCGAATGAAAACCGTGGGTTCGATGCCCAGGATGTTATGCTGGCGTGACCACAGGGTCAGCCCCCCGAACACGGCGATGACGCCGAAGCTGATCCAGGCGGCAGGGTCCACCTTGCGGCGGGTGACCAGCAGCCAGGAAATTTGCAGCACGCTCGCAGCCACGGCCGAACCCGTGGCCCAGTAGATGCCTCCCCACTGGTAGGCCACGAAGAACAGGATGACCGGAAAGAGGTCGAATAAAAATTTCATAGCCCACTATTGTCCTTGATTTCATGGCGATTTGTCCATGAAAACCCGGTGACAAGGTGTTTCAGGTCGTCGCCTTATTTGGTATCATGGGCATAGGAAAAGTTCAATATATTCAATGCAAAACATCGACTTGCACAATCACTCCCGGGTATCTGACGGGCTTTTGACCCCGGCCGAGCTGGTCCGGCTTGCGGCAGCAAACGGCGTCACCACCCTGGCGCTCACCGATCACGACGACACCGAGGGCCTCGCCGAGGCCGGCGAGGCTGCTCGCGGGTTGGGGGTGCATTTCGTCAATGGGGTCGAGGTCTCGGTGACCTGGCAGCAGCATACGGTGCATATCGTGGGCCTTAACATCGACCCCGCCAATGCCACCCTGCTGGGGGGGCTTGCCGGCATCCGCAGCGGGCGCATGGAGCGGGCTGAAAAAATTGCCCACGAACTGGCCAAGGCCGGCATTCCGGGCGCGCTGGAAGGGGCCTTGCGCTTTGCCCATAATCCCAACATCGTTGCCCGTCCGCATTTTGCCCGTTACATCGTCGAGCAGGGCCTGGCGCGCGATGTCCGTGCCGTCTTCAAGCGTTTCCTGGTCAAGGGCAAAACGGGCTACGTCAAGCATCGCTGGGCCGACCTGAGCGATGCGGTCTCCTGGATTCGCGGTGCGGGGGGCATTCCGGTGCTGGCGCATCCGGGGCGCTATGCCGTGGGGCGCGGCGTCATGGACACCCTGATCGACGAATTCGTGGCAGCGGGGGGGCAGGCCATCGAGGTGGTGACCTGCAACCATACCCGCGACCAGATGGAACTTTTTGCCGCCGAGACCACGCGGCGCGGCCTCATGGCCTCGCGCGGTTCAGATTATCATGGCCCCGGCGAAAGCTATCTCGAGCCCGGCAAACTGCCGCCCCTGCCACCGCAATGTGTTCCGGTCTGGCAGGCCTGGGGCGAACCCTTCATTCACTAAAAGCAGCGCAGGAGTCTTCAAGCTTATGTACCCCGATCGCGTGCTGTCCGGCATGCGCCCCACTGGTGGCATGCACCTGGGGCATTTTCACGGCGTGCTCAAAAACTGGATCAAGATCCAGCACGAACACGAATGCCTGTTCATGGTGGCCGACTGGCATGCCCTGACCACCCATTATGATGCGCCCCAGGCCATTGAAGCGCACGTGTGGGACATGGTCATCGACTGGCTGGCCGCAGGCGTGGATCCCAACCAGGCCACCCTGTTCATCCAGTCGCGCGTGCCCGAACACGCCGAACTGCATTTGCTGCTGTCCATGATGACGCCACTGGGCTGGCTGGAACGCGTGCCCACCTACAAGGAACAGCAGGAAAAGATTTCCGACAAGGACCTGTCCACCTACGGATTTCTGGGGTATCCCCTGCTGCAGGCGGCCGACATCCTGATCTACCGCGCCAACCGGGTGCCGGTGGGTGAGGACCAGGTGCCCCACATTGAATTCACGCGCGAGATTGCGCGGCGCTTCAACCACCTCTATGGGCGCGAACCGGACTTTGACGAGAAGGCGCTGCAGGCCGTCAGGAAAATGGGCAACAAGAAGGCCAAGCTCTACCTCGAGCTGCGCACCCGTTACAACGAGCAGGGTGACGATGAGGCGCTGGAAGCCGCCCGTGCGCTGCTGGGCGAAACCCAGAACCTTTCGGTGGTGGACCGGGAACGCGTGTTTGGCTATCTCGAAGGCACGGGCAAGATGATCCTGGTTGAGCCACAGGCCTTGTTGACCGAAGCTTCGCGCCTGCTGGGGCTGGATGGGCAGAAAATGTCCAAATCCTATAACAACACCATCGCCCTGCGCGACGACGAGGATACCGTCACCAAAAAAATCCGCACCATGCCCACCGACCCCGCGCGCGTGCGCCGCACCGATCCCGGTGAGCCCAACCGCTGCCCGGTTTATTCCTTTCACCAGATTTACAGTGATGAAAAAATTCGTGACTGGGTGCAGCAAGGGTGCCGTTCGGCCGGCATCGGTTGCCTGGAATGCAAGCAGCCGGTGGTGGAGGCCGTACTGGCAGAATTGCGGCCCATGCGCGCCAAGGCCCAGGCCTATCTGGATGACCCCACTCTTGTGCGCAATGTCATTGCCGATGGCTGCGAACGGGCGCGCAAGCTGGCCAGCGACACCCTGCGCGACGTGCGAGAAAGCATGGGGTTGTCGTATTCATGACCGACGCCGCCGACCTGCTCGAAGTTCCCCTGGCGCAACCCATTGCTAGGGTTCGGGGAGAGCCCTTCGTCGGGTTGCCGCAAGACCTCTACATTCCACCCGAGGCGCTGGAAGTTTTCCTGGACAGCTTCGAAGGGCCGCTTGATCTGCTGCTCTACCTGATCCGCAAGAACTCGCTCGACATCCTGGATATTCCCATGGCCGAACTGACGCGCCAGTACATGGAATATGTGGATGCCATGCGGCATGGGCGCCTGGAACTGGCGGCCGAGTACCTGGTGATGGCTGCCGTGCTCATCGAAATCAAATCGCGCATGTTGCTGCCGCGCCCCGTGGCGGCACCGGCCGATGAGGGGCTTGATCCCCGCGCCGAACTGATGCGGCGCCTGCTGGAGTATGAGCGCATCAAGCAGGCGGCAGCCACCCTCGAAGCGCTGCCCCGCGCCGGGCGCGAGTTTGCCGTGGTCCAGGCCTGGATGGACGAAAACCTCAACCAGCGCCTGCCACAGGTCACCGCGCAAGAGTTGCAGGAGGCCTGGGCGCAGGTGCTCTCGCGAGCCCGCGTCAACCAGCATCACCGCATCACGCGTGAGCAGCTCTCGGTGCGCGACCACATGACGCGCATCCTGCGCCGCCTGCGGGAACAGCATTTCGTGGTGTTCCACGAGCTGTTTGAGGAAGGCGTCACGGTGCCGGTGGCCGTGGTCCATTTCATTGCGGTCCTGGAGCTCGTCAAGGAGTCCATGATCCGGGTTTCACAGTCCGAGGCCTACGCCCCGCTTTATCTTAGCCTGGCCGAAAACACGATGGAGTTGCCTTCATGAGCCTGCCCGATTCCGAGATTCCCGCTGCCAAGCAGTTGCTGGAAGCCGCCTTGCTGTCCAGCCCCGAGCCCGTTACGGTGGCCGAACTGCGCCGCCTGTTCGAGCCTGAGCTCAGTGCCGACGCCGTGCGCCGCCTGCTGGAAGAGCTGCAGCAGGAATGGCAGCCGCGTGCCATCGAGCTTGTCCAGGTGGCCAGTGGCTGGCGTTTTCAAACCCGCCCGGTGTTCCAGGAAAAAATTGCCCGCATGAACCCCGAGAAGCCGCCGCGCTATTCGCGCGCGGTGATGGAAACGCTGGCCATCATTGCCTATCGTCAGCCGGTGACGCGCGGGGACATTGAAGAAATCCGCGGGGTGGCCGTGGCCAGTACGGTGCTGCGCACCCTCGAGGCGCGCGGCTGGATCGAGGTTCTGGGCCATCGTGAAGTGCCCGGCCGCCCGGCGTTATACGGCACGACTGCCACCCTGCTCGACGACCTCAATTTGCGTTCGTTGCAGGAACTTCCCCCTTTGATGCTACTGACCGATGACATTACCCACCCAGAAACTGCATAAAGTCCTGGCCCAGTCGGGCCTGGGATCACGACGCGACATGGAGACCCTGATCGCCAGTGGCGAGGTGCGGGTCAACGGCCTCGTGGCCACCATCGGCACGCGCATCAGCGAAGAGGATGTGGTTACGGTGGGGCGGCGCAAGGTGCGCCTCAACTTTGCCGAGATGGCGCCGCGCGTGCTGCTCTATCACAAGCCCGAAGGCGAGATCGTCAGTCGAGACGATCCGGAAAAGCGCGCCTCGGTGTTCGATACCCTGCCGCGCGTGCGCGGGGGCAAATGGGTGAGCGTGGGGCGTCTGGATTTCAACACCAGCGGCCTGCTGATCTTCACCACCAGCGGCGAGCTGGCCAATCGATTGACCCATCCGAGCTTCGAGATGGAGCGGGAATACTCGGTGCGGGTGGTGGGAGAACTCAGTGAGGACCAGAAGCGCCAGGCCTGCAGAGAGCTGCTTCTGGAGGACGGCCCGGCCCACTTCGAGTGGATTCGCGACAACGGTGGCGAAGGCACCAACCACTGGTACCAGGTTGCCCTGAAGGAAGGGCGCAATCGCGAGGTACGGCGCATGTTCGAGGCCATGCATCTGATGGTGGGGCGCCTCATCCGGGTGCGTTTTGGCATTGTGCAACTGCCGCCGCGTCTCAAACGTGGGCAGTTCATCGAGGTTCCGCCTGCCGAAGTCAGCAAGTTGCTGGCGTGGGTGGGCATGGAGCCCATGCCCACGGCACAGCGCAGTCCACAGCGCCGTGGCGGCGAACGTCAGACCAGGTCTTCGCGCCGCAGCACGAAAACGTAACGGTCTCCTGCAGGCAGGTCCAGCCAGACCAGCGGCAGGTGGGGAAAGGCGTCTTCCAGCACGTCGCGCTGGTGCCCCACCTCCACCACCAGCAAGCCCGCTGCCTTGAGAAACTTCGGTGCATCGGCCAACAGCCGGCGCACGTGATCGAGGCCGTCCGCACCGCTTTCCAGCGCCATCCGCGGTTCCTTGAGATATTCCTCGGGCAGGGCCGCCATGGCGGCAGCATCCACATAAGGCGGGTTGGAGACGATGAGGTCGTAGGCCCCCGGCAGCAATCCTTCAAACAGGTCGCCCTGGTGCAGGTGCACCTGCGCTTCCAGGCCGTAGTCCGTCACGTTTTTGGCTGCAACGGCAAGCGCGTCGGCAGAGAGGTCCACGGCATCCACATCGGCCAGGGGGCATTTCAGGGCCAGCAGGATGGCCAGCGATCCGCCACCCGTACAGATGTCCGCCACCCGGTCCAGCGTCTCGAAGTCGTCAATCCAGGGCTCCAGCTCCTCGTTGAGGGCGTCTGCAATGAACGAGCGCGGCACGATCACCCGCTCGTCCACATAGAAGCGGAAGGGTCCCAGCCACGCTTCGTGCGTCAGATAGGCGGCAGGAAGGCGCTCTTCGATGCGGCGCCGCACGAGGGTGAGCGCGGCCTCGCGTTCTGCAGGCAGAAGCTGCGCGTCCAGCCACAGGGCCCGTTCCTCGTGGGGCAATCCCAGGGCGTGCAGCACCAGGTAGCTTGCTTCCTCCACGGGGCCAGGATAGCCGTGGCCGAAATACGCCTGGCTTGCCGAAAATTGCGTGACCGCAAAACGGATGAGGTCGCGCACCGTGCGCAAGGTGTCAACAGCCTGGTTCCAGGGGGTCATGGGCGGGGTTCCGCGGGCAAGAGTCGTTGCAGGATGTTCTGGTAAATGGCTGAGAGCGGCGCCACGTCAGCCACCGCAACGCATTCGTCGCGCTGGTGGATGGTGGCGTTGCAGGGCCCCAATTCCACCACCTCCGGGCAGAGGGTGGTGATGAAACGGCCGTCGGAAGTGCCACCCGTGGTGGATACCTCCGGGATGAGGCCCGTCACGCCGTGCACCGCCTCGCGCACCGCGTTCACCAGGGTGCCGCGCGGCGTGAGGAAGGGACGCGCCCCCAGGTCCCACTGGAGGTCGTAATCCAGGCCATGGCGCTTCAATACGCCTTCCGTGCGCTCGCGCAGGGAAGCCTCGGTGCTGGCTGTGGAAAAGCGGAAGTTGAACCAGGCGCTCAGCTCGCCGGGGATGACGTTGCCTGCCCCCGTGCCGCTTTGCAGGTTGGAGACCTGGAAGGTGGTGGCCGGAAAATCCTCATTGGCCTCGTCCCATACCATGGCGGCCAGCTCGGCCAGGGCCGGGGCGGCCTCATGGATCGGGTTGCGCGCCAGGTGTGGATAGGCCACATGGCCCTGGATGCCGCGCACCGTGAGGCGTCCCGAGAGCGAACCGCGCCGGCCGTTCTTGATGGTGTCGCCCAGATGCCTGACCGAGGTGGGTTCACCCACGATGCAGTAATCGAGGGTCTGTCCCTGTTGCTTCAGCCATTCCACCACGCGCACCGTGCCGTCCGCGGCGGGGCCTTCCTCGTCGGAAGTGAGCAGGAGCGCGATGGAGCCGGGGGCCCCGGGGTGGTCGCGCAAAAATCCTTCAATGGCGGTGACGAAGGCGGCCAGCGAGGTTTTCATGTCGGCAGCCCCGCGCCCATACAGAAATCCGTCGCGAATTTCTGGAGCAAAGGGCGGCGACTGCCAGCCGCTTTCCGGACCCGGGGGCACCACATCCGTGTGGCCGGCAAAAACCACCAGCGGCGCGGTGCTGCCGCGCCGTAGCCAGAGGTTGCGCACGTCCCCAAACACGAGTTCCTGTGCCACAAACCCCAGGGAGGCCAGGCGTTGTGCAATCAGGGCCTGGCATCCGCCATCCTCCGGCGTGACGGAGGGCATGCGGATCAGTTGCTGGGCGAGGTCGAGGGTTGGGTTCGTCATGCCAAAGGTTCCAGGGGTGTGGGCATTATGCCGCATTCGCCGGTGACGGCCCCTTCCCGATTGAAGCTGCGCTCGGCAAACCAGGCTGTGCCGTCACGATGGCGCAACAGCACCGAGGTGCTGCGCGTGCCGTAATCCGGGTCGCGAATGAAGGCGGCAGAGATGAGGCGCTCGCGCGCCAGGGGAATGCCGGTATCGGGCAGCAGGGCATCAGGATAGGGGGTGGCGTCATTCATCAGGCCCATCATGCGCGAAGCCAGCAGGGGCATGCCCTGCGAGGGGCTGTCCGCCGGCGTGTCGTGGAGCAGGGCGGCAAGCCCTTCCTTGGCGGCACTGACCTTGGGCCAGGGCGTGTCCAGCAGGTGGTTGCTCAGGCCATACACCCCGGGATGCAGGGGAATGATGGCGCCCGTGCGGCTTTCGAGGCAGCACAGTTCCGTCCCGTCGCCTGCCAGCAGGTTGAAATCGTTGTAATCGGCAAGACGGGCCTTGATCGTTTCCAGCCAGGCCTTGGGCGGCAGATCGCCCAGCAGGAACTGCTGCGTCAGCTCGCCGCGTGAGCGGCGTTGCTGTTCAAACTGGGCCGGGTCGCGGTAGTTGGTGATGGCGGCAAAGCGCCCCTGACGCGTCACCCCCAGCCAGGTGCCGCCGGCCTTGAGATCGCGTCCGGCCAGCACCTCGGGGTGATCCGGCCAGAAACCCGCAGGCAGGGTGGGGCGCGCATGAAACTCGTCGCGGTTGCCCACCAGCGCCAGTGCGTAAGCGGGATGGGCCTGCCACGCCAGGGCAATCAGGCACATGGCCTTCAGTCACCGCGCAGGAGGTCGTTGATGCTGGTCTTGGCGCGGGTCTTGGCATCCACCTTCTTGACGATGACGGCGCAGTACAGGCTGTATTGCCCGTTGGCGGCGGGCAGGTTGCCCGAGACCACCACCGAGCCCGGAGGAATGCGGCCGTAGCTGATGGTGCCGGTTTCCCGATCGTAGATTTTGGTGCTCTGCCCAATGTAGACGCCCATGGAAATGACCGAGCCTTCGCCCACGATGACGCCTTCCACCACTTCCGAGCGCGCGCCGATGAAGCAGTTGTCCTCGATGATGGTGGGGTTGGCCTGCACCGGTTCCAGCACGCCACCAATGCCCACACCCCCCGACAGGTGCACGTGCTTGCCGATCTGGGCGCACGAGCCCACGGTGGCCCAGGTGTCCACCATGGTGGATTCGTCCACGTAGGCGCCGATGTTGACGTAGGAGGGCATCAGCACCACGTTGCGGGCAATGTAGCTGCCGCGACGCGCCGTGGCGGGCGGCACCACCCTGAAGCCGCCGGCTTCGAAATCGCCGTTCTGGTAGCGCGCAAACTTGCTGTCCACCTTGTCCCAGTATTGCGTGAAGCCGCCGTCCACGCGGGCGTTGTCCTTGAGACGAAAGGACAGCAGTACCGCCTTCTTGATCCACTGATGGGTTACCCATTCGCCATCGATTTTTTCCGCCACGCGCAACTGGCCCGCGTCCAGGCCATCGAGCACCTCGTCGATGGCCGAGCGCAGTCCGGCGGGGGCCGAAGCGATGGAGAGGGCGGCACGGTTTTCGAAAGCGTCGTCAATCAGGGTTTGAAGCGAGGACATGGATGGGTTTCCTATAGGGATTGGGTGAACGCGACCAGCCGGTGGGCCGCTTCCAGGGTTTCTGCCAGTGAGCCTACGAGCGCAATGCGGATGCGGTTTTGTCCCGGGTTGATGCCGTGTGCCTCGCGGGCCAGCAGGCTGCCGGGCAGCACGGCCAGGTGCGCTTCGCGCATCAGACCCTGGGCAAATTCAGTGTCGGCAATCGGGGTCTGTGCCCAATAATAAAAGCCGGCTTCGGGACGCTCCAGTGGCAGGTGCGGGTGGACGATGTCGTAGAACGCCTCCAGCTTTTCGCGGTACAGGCGGCGGTTGTCGCGCACGTGGGCCTCGTCCTGCCAGGCCACCTCGCTGGCCGCCTGGATGGCGGGGTTCATGGCGCTGCCATGGTAGGTGCGGTAGAGCGCAAAGCGCTTGAGCAGCGCGCGGTCGCCTGCGGCATATGCCGAACGCATGCCAGGCACATTGGAGCGCTTGGACAGGCTGCCCATGGCCACGAGGCGCGGGTAGCCCGTGCGCCCCAGCAGGGCGGCGGCCTGCAGCGAGCCCAGCGGCGGCCGGCCTTCGTCGGGATAAATCTCCGAATAGCATTCGTCGCTGATGATGGCAAAGCCGTAGCGGTCCGAGAGTTCAAACAGGGTGCGCCATTCCTCCAGGGTCATGACGCGTCCGGTGGGGTTGCCCGGTGAACAGGTAAAGACCACCTGGGTGTCTTGCCACACGGCTTCGGGCACGCTGGCGTAATCCACGCGAAAGCCGTGGGCCGGATCGGCATTGACGAACCAGGGCTGGCCTCCGGCCAGGAGGGCGGCACCCTCGTAGATCTGGTAGAACGGATTGGGACACACGGCGCGGGCTGCGGCACGATCGGGGTCCATCAGGACCTGCGTCAGCGAGAACAGGGCTTCGCGGCTACCCAGGGTGGGCAGCACTTCCGTGGCCGGATCCAGCCCGGGCAGGTCAAAACGGCGACACAGCCAGGCGGCCAGCGTGGCACGCAGGCTGTCGCTCCCCAGGGTGGCCGGGTAATGGGACAGTCCCGAGAGGTGTCTGGCGAGCGCCTCCTGGATGAAGGCCGGCGTGGCGTGACGCGGCTCTCCCACCGACAGCGCAATGGGCGCCAGGGCCGGATTGGGGACGACCCCCTGCATCAAGCCGCGCAGGCGTTCGAAAGGGTAGGGCTGGAGGCGCTCAAGCCGAGGGTTCATGACATCTGGGGGCGCAGGGGCGATTCTGCCGCAAAGGAAAGCGGCGGCAGCGGAATGGCGGGGCTCCAACCCGGAGCGCGATGTTCGGCTAGCACATGGGTGTAGATGCCGCCGCGCACGTTCCAGCGTGCCAAGAGGCGCATGAAACGGGGTGCGGTGGCGGCCACCAGGTCATCCAGGATCCGGTTGGTCACGGCTTCGTGAAAGGCACCGTCGTTGCGGAAGGACCACAGGTACAGTTTGAGACTCTTCAATTCCACATTGAGGGCTTCCGGGATATAGTCCAGGGTCAACCAGGCAAAATCTGGCTGGCCTGTCTTGGGGCAAAGACAGGTAAACTCCGGCAGCTCCATGTGGATCAGGTAGTCGCGGCCGGGGTTGGGATTGGGAAAAGTCTCCAGGGTTCGGCTGGGTTGCGATGCCATTGGGGAGTCGTCCTATATCGGGTAAAATCCTGTCATTCTAAACTTTTTTTGTCCATTGGCGCTCAATTGCACCTCAAACACATCAAGCTTGCTGGCTTCAAGTCTTTCGCTGAACCTACCCAGATTCCCGTCCCCGGAAAACTTGTCGGGGTCGTGGGGCCCAACGGTTGCGGCAAATCCAATGTGATCGATGCCGTGCGTTGGGTGCTGGGCGAATCCCAGGCCCGCCACCTGCGCGGTGAGACCCTGCAGGACGTCATTTTTGGGGGCACCGCTGACCGCAAGCCGCAAGGCCGGGCCAGTGTCGAGCTGGTGTTCGACAACACGGACGGCCGCGCGCCCGGCCAATGGTCGCAGTATGCCGAAATCGCCGTGCGCCGGGTGCTGGCGCGCGACGGCGTCTCCAATTACTACATCAACAACGTGCATGTGCGCCGCCGTGACGTGCAGGACATGTTCATGGGCACGGGCCTGGGCCCGCGCGCCTACGCCATCATCGAACAGGGCATGATTTCCCGCATCGTCGAATCCAAGCCGGAAGAAATCCGCGTGTTCCTGGAAGAGGCGGCTGGCATTTCGCGCTACAAGGACCGGCGTCGCGAAACCGAATTGCGCCTCGACGACACCCGTGGGCATCTGACGCGCACCGAAGACATCCTGCGCGAGCTGTCGCAGCAAATCGAAAAGCTGGAAGGTCAGGCCGAAGTGGCCGGACACTGGCGCACCCTTCAGGACGAACTGGCGCGTGCACAAAACCTGCTGCTGCTGACGCGCAAGCGTGATGCCGAAGCCAGTCGCAACCGGGCCCTACGCGACATTGAAAAAACCCAGATCGAACTCGATGCGGCCATTGCTGGGTTGCGCGACGTGGAACGCCAGGTGGAACAGCAGCGCAATGAGCATTACGCTGCCAGCGATGCCCTCAACGCCGCCCAGGGTGCGCTGTACCAGGCCAACGCTGAAGTCACCCAGGCCGAAAACCAGCTTCAGGCCCTGCGTGTGGAACGCCGCCGCCTGGAGGGCGAGATGGCGCGCCTGCAGCAGGACATCGCTGAAGACCGGCAACGGCTGAACGCCGACCAGGAATCCCTCACCCATTTGCAGGGCGAGCTCGATCGGGCCCTCGAGCTGGTGCAGGTGGGGGCCGCACGGGTACGCCAGGAGCAGGAAGCGCTGCCCGCTGCCGAAGCATTGAGCCAGACGCGCCGCCAGGCCCTGGACGAGGCGCGCCGCAACGAAACGCAGATTCAAAGCCGCATCAGCGCTGCGCGCTCCGAGCGCACGGCCTCCGAACGACTGCTGGAACAGCTGCGAGAACGGCACGCCCGTCTTGTGGCCGAAGAGGCGCAATGGGTGGTTCCCGATGGCAGCCGCCTGGAACAGATTGCCCGGCAACTGCGTGAGCGGGAAGTGCGCGGCGCCATCCTTCATGCCACGCGTGAAGCCATGGCGGTGCGCGTGGGGCGTTGTGAAGCCGCTTTCAACGAAGCGCGCAACCAGGCCGAAGCGCTGCGTCGCGAACGCGCCCGCATCGAGGCCGAACAGAAGGCGCTCGAATCCATGCAGTCACGCCTTGGGGTGCAGGAGCGCTCGCAGGGGCTGATCAAAAAGCACGGGTTGTCCGACCTGCCCGTATTCTGGCACGGCATCCAGGTGGCCACCGGCTGGGAGCTGGCGGTGGAAGCCACGCTGGGGGCGCGTCTGAATGCCTATCGCAGCGAGGATTACAGTGCCGTGAAACGCTGGTCCGCCGAAGAGATTCCGGCTGGTGTCGGGCTTTTCCTGCCCGGTGCCGCAGCCGCTGCTGCGGCCCCACCCGACCTGTCGGCACTCGCTTCGCGTCCGCGTCCCCTGCGCGATCTCGTCACCGTGCGCGTGGCCGCCTGCGAGGCGGCACTGGATGCCTGGCTGCAGGGCGTGCATGTGGTGGATGATTTTGCTGCGGCGCTGGAAGATGCGCGACGCCTGCCGCCCGGGGTGGTGCTGGTCACGCGAGAGGGACACCTCATCGAACGCCACTCCGTCCTGTTTTTTGCGCCCCAGGGCGAGTTTCATGGCGCCCTGTCGCGTGCCCGCGAGATCGAGGGGCACCAGCAGACACTGGACGAACTCAACCATCAGGGGGCCCTGCTGGACGCACGGCGCGAGGATGCTGAAACGTTCCTGGCCGCCACTCGCCGCGAGCAGACCGCAGTGGAGAATGAAGCCCGTGCCGTCGAAACCGCGCGTCACGCCCTGGATATGGAACGCACGCGGTTGCAGGGCCAGGTGGAGCGACACCAGCAACGCGCGCGTCAGGTGGCTGAAGAAAAGGTCGAGCTGGAACACCAGCAGGCAACCGAGCAGCAACGACTGCAAAACCACCAGCAGTTGCTGCTCGAGGGCGAACAGCAGTTCCGGGCGGTGACGGAAACGCTGGCGGCCCTCGAACAGGCCTGGCGCGAAGCGGATCGCGCCCGCGACGCCCGGCGCAGTGCCCTGCAGTCCGCCGAGCGTGCGGCCCAGGAAGCGGGCTTTCTGGAAAAATCGGCGCGCGAGCGCATGGCGCATCTGGAGCATTCCCGGAGTACTGCCCAAACGCGCCTGGCACAGCGTGAACCCCGCCTGCAGGCCCTGCAGCTGGAGCTGGACCAGGCCCTGGAAGCCCCCCTGATCGAACAACTGCAAACCGTTCTCGGTTGTCGCACCCTTTGCGAGTCGCAGTTGGGTGCGGCACGCGTGGCCCTCGACGGCCTTGCCGCAGCCCTGCGCGAACTGGAAGAGCAGCGCCTTTCCGCCCAGCAGCGTCAGGAACCCCTGCGTGCCCGCCTCAACGAACTGGGGCTCAAGGAGCAGGAAGCCCGGCTCAATCTGGAACGGGCCGAGGAAAGCCTGCAGGCCAACCATGCCAATGAAGCCGAACTGGCCGAGATGCTGGAAAAGGGGGTGCGCACCGCCACCCTGCAGGCCGAAATTGGCAGCCTCACGCAACGCATCGAAGCGCTGGGTGCCGTCAACCTGGCCGCGCTGGCCGAGCTTGAATCCTCGCGCGAGCGCAAGAACTGGCTGGATGCCCAGGTGGCCGACCTGATGGCCGCTGTGGAGACGCTCGAGAGCGCCATGCGCAAGATCGATCGCGAAACCCGCGAGCAACTGAAAGAAACCTTTAATCGCGTCAACGCCAGCTTCAGCACCTTGTTCCCCGGCCTGTTCGGGGGCGGACACGCGCGCATCGAACTGACCGGTGAGGAAATTCTCGATGCCGGCGTGCAGATCATCGCGCAGCCACCCGGCAAGAAAACCACCTCCATCCATCTGCTTTCCGGTGGTGAGAAGGCGCTGACGGCATTGGCGCTGGTGTTTTCCCTGTTCCAGCTCAACCCCGCTCCCTTCTGCCTGCTGGACGAAGTGGATGCGCCGCTGGATGATGCCAATACGGAACGGTTTGTCCGGCTGGTGCAGAAAATGTCCGAGCAAACCCAGTTTCTCTTCATTACGCACAACAAGATCGCCATGGAAATGGCCCACCAGCTGGTGGGCATCACCATGGCCGAGTCGGGTGTATCCCGCATGGTCGCGGTGGACATCGAAGAAGCCATGCGCCTGACGGATAGCGTCACGGCCTGATGAAGCCAGGGCGCAGGGATGCCAAAGAGAGGGGCCGATGAGTGACTTGCAAATAGGTTTGGCGGCGCTGGGTGCTTCGCTGATTGCGGGAATTTTTGTAATCAGCCGGATCCAGGAATTCCGGTACCGGCGCATGGCTGAAAAAGTCCTGCCCGACAGTGGCAAGGACGTGCTGCTGGAAGGCGAGACCGCTGCACAACGCAGCGAACCGGTTTTTGAAGTACCGCGCACCCCGGTGTCGGGACTTTCTGAAAGTGCTGCTGCTGACCCCGTGGTGGAATATGCGGTGACCCTGCGTGGCTCGCATCCCGTCAGTGCGGCCGACCTGTGGCAGGGCCTGATCGCCAGTACCATCACCACGCGCAACGTGCGCTGGGCCGGCCTCGAGGCGGCCAGCGGTCGCTGGTTTGCCATCCACGGCCCTTCCGAACACCGCTTTGACGCCATTGCCGCCATGTTGCAACTGTCCAGTCGCAGCGGCCCCGTCAACGAAACCCGGCTGACGCTCTTTTCGGACGAGATGCGTGCCCTGGCACAGCATCTGGGCATGAGCCACGAACCGGGCGACATGCCGTCCGCCCTGGCGGCGGCGGAAGCGCTGGACCGCTTTTGTGCACGGGTGGACGTCCTGTTCGGGGTGAATGTGATGTTTCCCGAGGGCGGTGAGCCCAGCATGCAGCGTGTGCGCAGTGTTGCCGAAGCCGAGGGATTGCAGTTGGGCGAAGATGGCGTGTTCCATGCCCGGGATTCGCAGCAGCGCGACCGCTTTACGCTGGCACACCGTGATTCGATACCCTTTCTGGACATCGACGGCGATGCCACGCCGGTATCGGGCGTGACGTTTCTCCTGGATGTGCCGCGCGTGGGCGACGCCCTCGCGGCATTGCGCGACCTGTATGCCATGGCCGGGCGCATGGCGGGCACCCTCTACGGCCAGGTGGTGGATGACAACAATGCCGTCCTGGGGGCGCGTCAGTTGGCCGCCATCGAGAAGCAGCTGACGGGCATCATGCAGCAAATGGACGCGCAGGGCATCCCTGCGGGAAGCCCCTTGGCGCTGCGCCTGTTTTCTCACTGACCATGTCTGATCTTGCTGCGCGCGCCCGGACGTTGCGCGAAGCGTTAGCCCGCTACAACCACCAGTATTATGTCCTCGATGCGCCCACCGTCCCCGACGCGCAATACGACGCCCTGTTTCGCGAACTGCAGCAGCTGGAGGCAGCACATCCCGAGTTGCTGACGCCGGATTCGCCAACCCTGCGCGTGGGCGCTGCGCCGCGTGACGGGTTTCAGGAAGTGACGCACCGCGTGCCGATGTTGAGCCTCAATAACGGGTTTTCCGAAGCCGACATCCAGAACTTCGATCGGCGCGTGCGCGAGGGTCTGGGGCTGACCGAGGTGGATTACGCCTGTGAACCGAAGTTTGACGGGCTTGCGGTCAGCCTGCTCTACCGCAATGGGGTCCTGGTGGAAGGTAGTACGCGCGGCGATGGTGAAACCGGCGAGGATGTCACGGCCAACCTGCGCACCATTCGCGCCATTCCTTTGCGGTTGCCGCTTGCAGACCCTCCGCCGGTTCTGGAAGTGCGCGGCGAGGTGTTGATGCTGAAACAGGATTTTGCCGCCCTCAACGCAGCCCAGGCGGCTCGTGGCGAGAAGGCCTTCGTCAACCCGCGCAATGCCGCGGCGGGCGCGCTGCGCCAACTGGACCCCGCCCTCACTGCACAGCGCCCCCTGTCGTTTTTTGCCTATGGCGTGGGTGAGGTCGAGGGCCTCGACCTGCCGCCCACGCATGCCTTGCTGATGGACGTGCTGGCCCGATTGCATTTTCCGGTGGCACCTGAACGCGCGGTGGTGCGGGGCGTGGCCGGATTGCTGCAGTATTTCGAGCGCATCGGCCAGCAACGCGCCGGGCTGTGCTACGACATCGATGGCGTGGTGTACAAGGTGGACGCCTTCCGCCTTCAGCAGGCGCTGGGTTTCGTTTCCCGTGCGCCGCGTTTTGCCATTGCCCATAAATTTCCTGCCGAAGAAGCCCTCACCGAGATCGTGGACATTGACGTCCAGGTGGGCCGAACCGGCGCATTGACCCCAGTAGCCCGCCTCAAGCCGGTTTTCGTCGGCGGCGTGACGGTGACCAATGCCACCTTGCATAACGAAGACGAAATCCGGCGCAAGGACATTCGCATCGGTGACCAGGTGTGGGTGCGCCGCGCCGGCGACGTCATCCCTGAAGTGGTGGCCGTGGTTCTGGCGCAACGGCCTGACAACGCGCGCCAGTTCATCATGCCCATGCGTTGTCCGGTATGCGGCAGTGCCGTCACGCGCACCGCCGACGAGGCCACCAGCCGCTGCAGTGGCGGGTTGTTCTGTCCGGCGCAGCGCAAGCAGGCCCTGCTGCATTTCGCGCAGCGGCGCGCCATGGACATCGACGGGCTGGGCGAAAAGCTGGTGGACCAGCTGGTGGACGGGGGGCTTGTCCGCGCTGCCCCCGACCTCTACACCCTCGCGCTCGAGCCGCTTGCCCAGCTGCCGCGCATGGGTATGAAGTCCGCGCAAAACCTGCTGGCCGCCATCGCGCACAGTCGGCAGACCACGCTGGGGCGTTTCATTTTTGCGCTGGGCATTCGTAATGTGGGCGAGGCCACGGCACGTGACCTGGCGCGCCACTTTGGCGATTTGCCGGCGCTGCTGGCAGCCACCCCAGAAGCATTGCAGGCGGTGCCCGACGTCGGGCCCGTGGTGGCCCAGTCCATCCACGATTTTCTGGCCGAGCCGCATAACCGTGACGTGATTGCGCGGCTCTTGGAGCAGGGCATCCATTGGCCCGAGGTGCAGGCCCCCACCGTGCAGGCGCGCCCGCTGGCAGGGCTTACCCTGGTGCTGACCGGAACCCTGCCACATTTGAGCCGATCCGAGGCACAGGTTAGAATTGAGAATGCTGGCGGCAAGGTGGCCGGCAGCGTGTCGAAGCGCACGCATTATGTGGTGGCCGGAGCAGATGCCGGCAGCAAGCTGGAACAGGCGCGCACCCTGGGCATTCAGGTTCTGGACGAAGCGCAGTTGTTGTCACTGTTGAATCAGGAAACCCCATCACCATGAAACCGATCAAAAAAGCCGTATTTCCCGTGGCGGGGCTGGGCAGCCGTTTTTTACCCGCAACCAAGGCCAGCCCCAAGGAAATGCTGCCCATCGTGGACAAGCCCCTCATCCAGTACGCGGCTGAGGAAGCCATCGCGGCCGGCATCACCGAGCTGATTTTCGTCACCGGGCGCGGCAAGCGCGCCATTGAAGACCATTTCGACAAGGCCTACGAACTGGAAGTGGAGCTCGAGCAACGGGGCAAAACCCGGTTGCTGGAACAGGTGCGCAACATGCTGCCGCCTGGCATCAGTTGCGCCTATGTGCGCCAGGCCGAAGCCCTGGGGCTGGGGCACGCCATCCTCTGTGCGGCGCCGCTCGTGGGCGACGAACCTTTCGCTGTAGTGCTGGCGGACGATCTGGTGGATGCTACCGTGCCGGTGCTGCAACAAATGGTGCAACTGTATGCAGCCAGCGGGGCCTCGGTACTGGGCGTGCAACAGGTGCCCCCCGAACAGACGCGCCAGTACGGCATCGTCAAAACGGAACCCGGTCCGGGCAACATCCATAGGATCGTCGGCATCGTCGAAAAACCCGAACCCGAAGCGGCTCCTTCCAATCTGGGCGTGGTGGGGCGCTACCTGCTGACGCCGGCCATTTTTGACTTGCTGCGCAACGTGGCACCGGGGGCCGGTGGCGAGATTCAGTTGACGGATGGCATCGCAAGCCTCCTCCAGAAGGAAACGGTGCTGGCCTTGCCGTTTGAAGGCATTCGCTACGATTGCGGCAGCAAATTGGGATACCTCATGGCCACCGTGGCCTACGGCATCCGGCATGCAGAAGCCGGCCCCGAATTTCGGGCCTGGCTGGCGCGCACGGAGCTGCGCTAGATGGCCGTCAGGGAAGTGCTGCGCATGGGGCATCCGCTGCTGTTGCAGGAGGCCCAGCCCGTCACCCGTTTTGACACCCCCGAACTGCACGAACTGCTCCAGGACATGCGCGACACCATGGCCCATCTGGATGGCGCCGGTCTTGCCGCGCCGCAGATTGGCGTGAGCCTGCAGGTGGTCATCTTCGGCGTGGCGCATAACCCCCGCTATCCCGATGCCGAAGCCGTGCCGCAGACGGTCTTGATCAATCCACAGCTGACGCCGCTGGACGATGAAGAGGAAGAGGGCTGGGAAGGCTGTCTGTCGGTGCCCGGCTTTCGGGGGGTGGTGCCGCGCTTCACCCATTTGCGCTACCAGGGGTTTGATGAGAAGGGGCAAGCCATTGATCGCACCGTGACGGGCTTTCATGCCCGCGTGGTCCAGCATGAATGCGACCACCTGATGGGCATCCTCTATCCCATGCGCATTGAGGACTTCAGTCGCTTTGGTTTCACCGACGTGCTGTTTCCGGGGCTCTCGGGCGCGGGCCAGGACGACTGACGCCCGCCTTCCCGCTATTCTTCCAGCGCAGCCAGCAGCTCCTGGCGCAGGGTCTCCTTGCCGGCTGCCGATTCCACCGCCGCCCCCGAAATCAGGAAGGTGTCCTCGGCGCGTTCACCCAGCGTATTGATGCGGGCACCGTGCAGGTTGATGCCGTGCTGCACCAGCACGCGCGAAATGCGGTACAGCAGCCCTGGCCGGTCACCGGCCACGATGGTCAGGGGCCGGATGGCTTCGCGTTCTGGCGCACCCAGGTGCACCATGACGGGAATCGGGAAATGGCGCAGGTGGCGTGAAAGCCGGCTCTTCTGGGGCGCTTCGAGGGCGGACGGGGAGTTGAGCAGATGCTGCAGTTCGGTCTCGATGCGCTTCAGGGTGTCCCGGTAATGCTCTGATTCGGCACTGCGGTGCATGACCTGAAAGGTATCGAGCGCATGACCATCCAGGGTGGTGTGGATGCGGGCCTCCATGATGGTATAGCCGATGCGGTCAAAATAGCCGCAGATGCGCGCAAACAAGGCTTCCTGGTCAGGCGAGTAGATCAGGACCTGCAGGCCTTCTCCCACCAGCGACAGGCGCGCGCGTACCACGGGTTGGGCCGAGCCCACCCGGCTGTGCAGGCTGCGGGCGTGCCAGGCGATGTCCTGCGCGTCATGGCGCTGAAAATAACTGGGATCGAGCGTGCGCCACAGGTTGATGTCCTCAGCGCTGGTGAACCCATACTGGCGCAGGATGCGCAGTGCGTCCTGGCGCTTTTCCGCAATGACGGCGTCAAGGTCTGCGCCGGAACCGGCCAGAACCCGTTGGGTGGCACGGTACAGATCCTCCAGCAGCTTGCCCTTCCAGGCATTCCATACTTTCGGGCTGGTGCCGCGCACATCGGCCACGGTGAGCAGATAGAGCGCGGTGAGGTGGCGCTGGTCGCCCATCCGCTCGGCAAAACGGCGAATCACCTCAGGGTCGGACAGATCCTGTTTTTGTGCCACGGCCGACATCTGCAGATGCTGTTCCACGAGCCATGCCACGAAGGCGCTGTCGGTACGCGACAGGCCATGGCGCCGGCAGAAGTAGCGTGCATCCGAACAACCCAGTTCGGAGTGGTCGCCCCCCCGGCCCTTGGCGATGTCGTGAAACAGAGCGCCGAGGTAGAGCAGATCCACCCGGTCAAACTGTCGCATCAGCATGGAGCAGAACGGAAATTCGTGGTCGTATTGGGGGATGGCAAAACGGCGGATGTTGCGCAGCACCCGCAGGATATGTTCATCCACGGTGTAGACGTGAAACAGGTCATGCTGCATTTGTCCCACGATGCGCCCGAAGACCGGAATGTAGCGCCCCAGGATGTCGTAGTAATTCATGCGGCGCAGGACGTCTGCGGTGCGCAGGGGCTGGCGCAGAATCTCCATGAAACGCTGTTGGTTGTCCGGATCGGCGCGAAAGGCGGCATTGATGCGGTTTTTGCCGCGCCATACGGCACGCAGGGACGCGGGGGTGAACCCGCGCAGGCGCGGGTGGCGCTGCAGCATCAAAAAACCTTCCAGGATCTGGTTGGGGTCCTGCTCAAACAGGTCGTCGGGCACGGTGCCCAGCAATTCGCCATGGCGCACGAATGGTCCTGACAGGGGTTCGACATCTTCCGGCGCTTCGGGATGAACAAGGGTGTTGAGCTGTTCGATGAGGATGGTGTTGAGCAGCAGCACGGACTTGGCCGTTTTGTAGTAGGCCTGCATCATGACCTCGCTGGCACGACGGTTGCCGTGGTCTTCATAGCCCAGCTGTTTTGCCAGCGGGATTTGATGGTCAAACAGCAGTCGGTCCTCGCGGCGTCCGGCAAGATAATGCAGACGAATGCGCAGGTCCTGCAGGAATCGTTGCAGCTTGCGCGCCTGCTGCACCTCGCGCAGCGTGATCAGCCCCTCGCGGGCGAGGGAAGCCCAATGGGCATCAAGCCCCGTGCCCCAGGCCAGCCACATCACCGAATGCAGGTCGCGCAATCCCCCTGGGCTTTCCTTGATGTTGGGCTCCAGGTTGAAGGCCGTGTCATTGTGCTTGAGGTGGCGGGCGCGCTGCTCGGCAATCTTGCCCGTGACGAAAGCGGGCAGGTCCAGTGACTGGCGCAGGGCCAGGCGCAGGCGCGCAATGGCCCCGGGGTTGCCCGCCAGGTAGCGCACGTCTGACAGGGTGGTGGTGATGGTCAGGTCCTGCATGGCCACGAGCAGGCACTCCTCGTGGGTACGCACGCTATGTCCCACCTCGAGGCCGATGTCCCACAGCAGTCCCACCAGACGCTCCACCTTGCCGGTGGTGTCGGCATCCGGCGTTGCGGGAAGCAGCAGCAGCAGGTCGATGTCGGAATAGGGGTAGAGCTCGCCGCGCCCGTAACCGCCCACGGCGGCTAGCGCGGCTTGCGAATTGAAGCCGGCTTCCTCCCATAGGCCGGCCAGCACGGCGTCCACCATGCTGCTCCAGCCTGACAGCAGACGCACCGGGTGGGGGGATTGCAGGTAGGTTTGTTTGAGCGCCTCGCGGCTGCTGGCCAGCTGTTGCCTCAGGGCCCTGGGGTCCTTGGTGCTCACGGTGGTGGCGGTGCGCCTTCAGAGAGGGTCAGCACTTCATAGCCGGTGTCCGTGACGAGCACCGTGTGCTCCCACTGGGCAGACAGGCTATGGTCCGCGGTGACGATGGTCCAGCCGTCGGCCAGCTGGCGGATGTCGCGCTTGCCGGCATTGATCATGGGTTCGATGGTGAAAATCATGCCCGGACGCATTTTGAGGCCGGTACCCTTGCGGCCGTAGTGCAGCACCTGGGGGTCTTCGTGAAAATTGCGACCGATGCCGTGCCCGCAAAATTCCCGCACCACGCTGTAGCCAACATTTTCGGCAAAGGTCTGGATGGCATGCCCGATGTCGCCCAGATGGCGGTCGGGTTGCACGGTACGAATGCCCAGCCACATGGCTTCGTAGGTGATGGCACAAAGCCGTTGCGCCTGCTTGCTGGGTTCGCCCACGCAGTACATGCGGCTGGTGTCGCCATGAAAGCCGTCCTTGATGACGGTGATGTCGATGTTGACGATGTCGCCGTTCTTCAACACCTTCGAGCCGGGTATGCCATGGCAGACCTGATGGTTGACCGAGGTGCAGATCGAGCCAGGGTAGGGGGTGTGGCCCGGCGGGCAGTAGTTCAGCGGCGCCGGGATGGTGTGCTGCACGTTGACGATGTAGTCGTGGCACAGGGTGTTTAGTTCGCCGGTGGTGACACCCACCTTGACGAAGGGGGCGATGAAATCCAGGACTTCGGAGGCCAGGCGGCAGGCCACGCGCATGTGCTGGATTTCTTCCGGGGTTTTGATGGAAATGGGCATGGGCTGGCTATGGGTTTGAGACTAAAGGTGGTTGGGCTTTGATGGAATTATAGCACCCCGTCCAGACACGCTTGTACGGGGCGGGCCAAAAATGCTAGAATACGGGGCTTTATCGGGCCGGCATCCCAGGCCCAATTTTGGTGCGGTGGCAACACCGCAAACACGCACACCGGTCCAGCAAAACTAGGGTGCCTGCCCTTAAGGCAGGTGTTATCGACCGGTGGAGGCTCAACCCTTAAAGGAGTTCACCATGTCCGTCACCATGCGGCAAATGCTTGAAGCCGGAGTTCACTTCGGTCACCAGACCCGTTACTGGAACCCCAAGATGGCCCCTTTCATTTTCGGCCATCGAAACAAGATTCACATCATCAATCTGGAAAAGACCCTCCCGATGTACCAGGAGGCCATGAAGTTTGTGCGCCAGATTTCTGCCAACAAAGGCAACGTGCTATTCGTGGGCACCAAGCGTCAGGCTCGCGAAATCGTGCGCGAAGAAGCGCAACGCGCCGGTGCACCTTTCGTGGATCACCGCTGGCTGGGTGGCATGCTGACCAACTTCAAGACGGTCAAGCAGTCCATCAAGCGCCTCAACGACCTCGCTACCATGACGGCCGACGGCTCCATGGACAAGCTGACCAAGAAGGAAGCCCTTGATTACCAGCGCGAACTCGAAAAGCTGGAGCGCAGCCTGGGCGGGATCAAGGACATGAATGGCATTCCCGATGCCATGTTCGTCATCGACGTGGGCTACCAGAAAAACGCCATCGTCGAAGCGCGCAAGCTGGGCATTCCCATCATCGGCGTCGTGGATACCAACAATTCCATCGAAGGCGTCGATTACGTCATTCCGGGTAACGATGACTCGACGCGTGCCATTCGCCTGTACGCCCGTGGCGTGGCGGATGCCATCCTGGAGGGCCGGGCCCAATCCCTCACGGAAATTACCGGGTCGGAAGAGTTTGTCGAGGTGGAAGAAGACAAGGCTGCTGAATAATTTTTGAATGCTGCGGCAGGTCCGCAGCGCAAAGTGGAGTGTTGAAATGGCGGAAATTACCGCAGGAATGGTCAAGGAACTGCGCGAGCTCACCGGGCTTGGCATGATGGAATGCAAGAAGGCGTTGACAGAGGCCCAGGGTGACCTCAAGGCAGCCGAAGACCTCCTGCGCATTCGCAGCGGCGCCAAAGCCAGCAAGGCTGCTGGCCGCATTGCTGCCGAAGGCGTGGTGGCGACGTATGTCTCGGCGGATGGCAAGCTGGGGGCCCTGGTGGAAGTGAATTGCGAAACCGATTTCGTGGCCAAGAACGACGACTTCGTGTCCTTTGCCCGCCAGGCTGCCGAACAGGTGGCGCGTCAGGCGCCCGCCGACGTGGATGCGCTGGTCAAAGGCGCCCTGCCCGATGGCGGCACGCTGGAGGCCGTGCGCCAGGCATTGATCATGAAGCTTGGTGAAAACATGACGGTGCGCCGCTTCGTGCGATTTGAAGCAGCAGGGCGCCTCGCCCAGTATCTGCACGGCGCGCGCATTGGCGTCATGGTGGATCTCGTGGGTGGCGACGACACGCTGGGACGCGACATTGCCATGCACATTGCGGCCAGCAAGCCCATTTGCGTGTCGAAGGACAACGTTCCTGCCGAGCTGCTGGCCAAGGAGCGCGAAATCTACACGGCCCAGGCTGCCGAATCGGGCAAGCCGGCGGACATCATCGCGCGTATGGTGGACGGACGCATGGTCAAGTACCTGGCTGAAGTCACCCTGCTGGGGCAACCTTTCGTCAAGGATCCCGACCAGACCGTTGAAAAACTGCTGGCCGCCCGCGGTGCCCGCGTGCATGGCTTCAGCATGTTCATCGTCGGTGAAGGCATCGAAAAGAAGAGCGAAGACTTTGCCGCTGAAGTGGCGGCAGCCGCAGGTGCGGCGGCGGGAGCCTGAGGCTTCGTCATGAAACCAGCCTATCAGCGCATTCTCCTCAAGTTGTCGGGTGAAGCCCTGATGGGTGATGACGCCTATGGCATCAATCGCGCCACCATCGATCGCATCGTGGCCGAGGTGGCAGCGGTCACCCAGATCGGCGTGCAGGTCGGGGTAGTGATTGGCGGCGGCAACATCTTCCGCGGGGTAGCTTTGGGTGCCGAAGGCATCGATCGGGCCACGGCGGATTACATGGGCATGCTGGCCACGGTCATGAACGCGCTGGCGCTGCAGGATGCCATGCGCCGGGTGGGTGTGGTCAGTCGTGTCCAGTCGGCGCTGAATCTGGAACAGGTGGCCGAGCCCTACATTCGCGGCAAGGCCCTGCGCTATCTCGAAGAGGGCAAAGTGGTCATTTTTGCCGCCGGTACGGGCAACCCGTTCTTTACCACGGATACGGCGGCGGCCCTGCGCGGTGTGGAGATGAGCGCCGAAGTGGTGCTGAAGGGCACCAAGGTGGATGGCATCTATACGGCTGATCCGCTCAAGGACCCCAAAGCCAGGCGCTACGAACGGCTGACTTTCGAGGAAGCCATCGTCAACAATCTCAAGGTCATGGATGCAACGGCGCTGACGTTGTGCCGCGATCAGGACCTGCCCATCTGCGTATTCAGCATCTTCAAACCCGGCGCCTTGAAGCGCGTGGTCATGGGAGAGGCTGAAGGTACTTTCGTCACGAATTAAGCTGTCTGGAGAACGCCATGATTGCCGATGTCAAGAAATCTGCCGAACAGAAAATGCAGAAATCCGTCGAGACGCTCAAGACAGATCTGGGCAAGGTTCGAACGGGCCGCGCCCATGCCGGTTTGCTGGATCACGTGAAGGTGGATTACTACGGCACGCCAACCCAGATCAACCAGGTGGCCGGCGTCAACCTCATCGATGCCCGCACCATTGGCGTGTCGCCCTATGAAAAGAAAATGGTCGCCGCCATCGAGAAGGCCATTCGCGACGCCGATCTGGGGCTCAACCCGTCGGCGCAGGGCGACCTCATCCGGGTGCCAATGCCTTCCCTGACCGAAGAGCGTCGCCGCGACCTCACCAAGGTGGTCAAGGCCGAAGCCGAAAATGCCCGCGTTGCGGTGCGCAACATCCGTCGCGATGCCCTGGCCCACCTGAAGGAATTACAAAAAGCCAAATCCATTTCCGAAGACGAAGAGCGTCGTGCCCAGGACGACATCCAGAAGTTGACCGACCGTCACGTGAGCGAAATCGACAAGCTGCTTGCCGTCAAGGAAGCCGAGCTGATGGCGGTTTGACCTTCCCGAAAAACCTTGCTGGGAAGGCAGACATGGCGCGTTCGCGAAGTTCTACGGAAGACATCCCGCAAACCGGTAAGATTCCCCGGCATATCGCCCTGATCATGGACGGCAATGGCCGTTGGGCACGCAAACGGTTGCTGCCGCGCATCGCCGGCCACCGGCGCGGTAGTGAAGCGGTGCGCACGCTGGTGGAAAGCGCCACGCGCCTGGGCGTGGAATACGTCACCCTGTTTGCCTTCAGCAGCGAAAACTGGCGGCGCCCCGCCGAAGAAGTGTCCATGCTGATGCAACTGTTCATCAGCAACCTGGAAAACGAAATATCCCGCCTGCACCGCGCCAACATCCGGGTGCGCATCATCGGTGACCTGACCCGACTGGGGCCCCACCTGGCAACGCTGATTGCCGAGGCGCATGCGCTGACCTGCAACAACACCCGGCTGACCCTCACCGTTGCCGTCAATTACGGCGGGCGCTGGGACATCCTGCAGGCCATGAACGCCCTGCTGCGCGCCCACCCTGACAAGGCTGGGGGCGACCTCACCGAAGCAGACCTGACTCCCTTCCTGTCCATGGGCGACACGCCCGAGCCCGACCTGTTCATTCGCACCGGCGGAGAACAGCGCATCAGCAACTTCCTGCTGTGGCAACTGGCTTATACCGAGCTGTACTTCACCGAAACCCTCTGGCCCGACTTCGACGCGGAAAGCCTCAACGAGGCCATCCGCTCCTACCAGCAGCGCGAACGCCGTTTTGGGCGAACCAGCGAACAATGTTGCGCGCCAGACTCCTGACGGCATCGGTGCTGTTGGTACTGCTGGCGCTGCTGCTGTTCAGGGCCCCGGCGTCCATCTGGCAAGGGGCCGTCCTGGTGGCGGGCCTCGTGGCCAGCTGGGAATGGGCGGGTCTGGCGCGCTTTCCTGGTGCCTCCCGACTGTTCTACGTGCTGCTTACGGGCGCCCTGGCGGGCGGCCTGTCCTGGGCCACGGCCCAGGAATCGGTCGTATGGCTCAAAGTGCTCTATGCCCTCTCGACCCTGTTCTGGATCCTGCTGGTCCCCCTCTGGCTGGCGCGACAATGGCGGGTAGAGAGCCCTGCCATGCTGGCGTTGACGGGGTGGGTGGTGATCCTGCCAACGGGCTTTGCCCTGGTGAGCCTGCGCCTGGCAAGCCCCTGGACGCTCTTGATGTTCATGGCGGTGGTCTGGCTGTCGGATACGGCAGCCTATTTTGCCGGACGTGCCTTGGGGCGACGCAAGCTGGCTCCGGCCATCAGCCCGGGAAAAACCTGGGAAGGCGTTGCGGGGGCCGTGCTTGCCGTGCTGTTGTACGCCGTGGTGTTGGGGCAGTGGGCGGGTGGTCCAGGGGACAGCGCTGCGGGCCACGTCATTCGGGCGCTCGCAACCGGCTGGGTGCCCCTGTTGCTGCTCTTGACGGCATTGGGCATCGAGGGCGACCTGTTTGAATCCTGGATCAAGCGCTGTGCTGGCGTGAAGGACAGTGGCACCCTGCTGCCCGGCCATGGCGGCATTCTGGATCGCATCGACGCCCTGACGGCAACCTTGCCGCTGGTGGCGTTGTTGTTGCTGGAGCAGTCCTGATGACACGACAGCTGCTGACCCTGCTGGGCGCCACTGGCACCATTGGCTGCAACACCCTCGAAGTGGTGGCCCTGCATCCCGAACGCTATGGCGTATTCGCCCTGACGGCGCACCGCAACGTGGAGAAGCTGGCACAACAATGCCGACGGTTTGCGCCACGGGTTGCCGTGGTGGATCATGCGGCGGACGCCGAACGCCTGCGCCTGTTGCTGACGGTTCCCGGGACGCCCCTGGAGACCGAGATTCTGTACGGCCCCGACGCCTTGTGCCAGGTGGCTGCCGCGCCTGAAGCGGCCATCGTCATGGCGGCCATCGTCGGCGCCGCGGGCCTCGCACCCACCCTGGCGGCCGCGCGCGCGGGCAAGCGCATCCTGTTGGCCAACAAGGAAGCCCTGGTGATGTCCGGAGCGCTCCTGATGGATGCCGTGCGTGCAAGTGGTGCAGCCCTGTTGCCGGTGGACAGCGAACATAACGCGGTATTCCAGTCGCTGCCCCACCACTATTCCCGGCAACTGGCCATTGCCGGCGTCAGCCGCATTACCCTCACCGCTTCGGGGGGGCCGTTTCTGCACCGCGCCCTCTCCGACCTGGCCCGGGTCACTCCCGAAGAAGCGTGCAAGCACCCCAACTGGGTGATGGGGCGCAAGATTTCCGTGGACTCGGCCACCATGATGAACAAGGGTCTCGAGCTGATCGAGGCGTGCTGGCTGTTTGAAGCGCAACCCGAACAGGTGGACATCGTCATCCATCCGGAAAGCATCGTCCATTCCATGGTAGCTTATGTGGACGGGTCGGTGATTGCACAGCTGGGTTGCCCCGACATGCGCACCCCCATCGCCTACGCGCTGGCCTTTCCCGAGCGGATTGCCTCCGGGGTTCCTGCACTGGACCTGCCCGCAGTGGGCGCGCTGCATTTCCAGGCCCTCGACCTGCAGCGCTTTCCGGCCGTCTCCCTGGCCTACCGCGCCATCCGTACCGGAGGCACGGCACCGGCCATTTTGAATGCCGCCAATGAAGTGGCCGTGGCTGCCTTTCTGGAGGGACACATGCGTTTTGACCAGATTCCAGCGCTGATTGCCAGGGTCATGGATGCGTTGTCCCCCGAGCCGGGTGACACGCTGGCCGGGGTGCTGGAGGCCGATGCCCGAAGTCGCGCCTGTGCCGCCGCGCTGATCCGGGAGCAGGCGCTGCCATGACCCTGTTCGGCAACAGCGTGCAAACGGTGCTGGCTTTTCTGGGGGCGCTGCTGCTGCTCATCCTGGTGCACGAATGGGGGCACTTCTGGGTGGCGCGTCGGGCAGGGGTCAAGGTGCTGCGCTTTTCCATCGGCTTTGGAAAGCCGCTGTGGCTGACCCGGCGCGGGCCGGACCAGACCGAATGGGTGATTGGGGCCCTCCCGCTGGGCGGTTATGTGCGCATGCTCGACGAGCGCGAGGGGTTCGTTGCTCCGGAAGAGCGGTCGCGTGCTTTCAACCGCCAGTCCCTGGCGCGTCGGTTTGCCATTGTCATCGCCGGGCCGCTTGCCAATTTCATCCTGGCTTTCCTGATTTACTGGGGACTTTATCTGTACGGCGTACCGGGGCTTGTGCCCTATGTGGATGAGCCGCCGCCCGGCACCCTGGCGGCCAGCGCCGGCTTTCAGGCGGGCGAGCAGATTGTCCAGGTCAACCGCAACCCCGTGGCGACCTGGAATGAAGTGCAGTTGCTGCTCATTGATCAGGCCCTGGAGCGCGGGCGCCTCGAGATCGAAACCCGCGACAGTGCCGGACACATTGCCGTGCGCGGGCTGGACCTGTCCGGGCTGCAGGTGGAACAGCGGGACGCCGACCTGCTCGACCAGATCGGCCTCAAGCCCTGGGATTTTCCCATCCCTCCCGAGGCCGGACGGGTACTTGCCGACGGCCCTGCCGGAAAGGCCGGTCTGCAGGCGGGCGACCGCATCCTGGAGGTCAACGGTGCGCCGTTACCCTCCTGGCAGGCGTTGGTGAAGATCATTCGCGCCAGCGCCGGCCGCACCCTCGCCCTGACCCTGGAGCGACAGGGGGCCACCCGGGTCATTACCCTCACACCCCAGGCTGAACCCGGCGAGCAGGGAGGGCTGGTGGGCAAGATCGGCGTGTCGCCCCGGCTTTCGCCAGAGATCAATGCGCGCTTCTGGCGCACGGTGCGCGAGGGGCCGGTGACGGCATTGCAGCATGCTGCCAGCAAGACCTGGGAAGTGACCCGGCTGACGTTCAAGACCTTTGGCGCCATGGTGGTGGGTGAGGCGTCCTGGAAAAACGTGGGCGGCCCCATCCAGATTGCCGACTACGCCGGGCAGTCTGCGCGCATGGGGGTCATTCCCTACCTCACCTTCATTGCGTTGATCAGCATCAGCCTGGGCGCGCTCAATCTGTTGCCAGTACCCTTATTGGACGGAGGTCATTTGATGTATTATGTTGTCGAATTGATCAAGGGAAGCCCCGTTTCCGATCGTACGCTGGCGTTGACGCAACGGGTAGGTTTGATGCTTCTGACCGCCCTGATGGGATTTGCACTTTATAACGATATTCAACGTCTGCTAACCAACTGATCGGGTCCATGACAATTCGCACGTTTCTTGCCATGTGCTGTGTGCTGTTGAGCACAGCCGCCTGGGCCCTCTCTCCCTTCACCATCCGGGACATCCGGGTTGAAGGCGCGCAACGCATCGAAGCCGGTACGATCTTCAGCTACCTGCCACTCAAGGTGGGCGACACCGTCACCAATGAAAAGGCCAGCGCGGCCGTCAAGTCACTGTATGACACGGGCTTTTTTGCCGATGTCCGGCTCGAGTCCGATGGGGATGTCCTGGTGGTGGTGGTGCAGGAGCGCCCTTCCATTGCGCGCATCGACATCAACGGCAGCAAGGCTTTCAGCAAGGACCAGTTGAAGGACGCCCTGAAGTCCATCGGCATTGCCGAATCCCGCATCTACGACAAATCCCTGCTCGACAAGGCCGAGAAAGAGTTGAAGCGCCAGTATCTGGGCAAGGGCAAGTACTCGGCCCAGGTGACGACGACCGTGACGCCGATGCCGCGTAATCGCGTGGCGCTGACCTTCAACATCGTTGAAGGGGAAGTGGCCCACATTCGCGAAATCAACATCGTGGGCGCCACGGCTTTCCCCGAAAAGGTCCTGTTGGACCAGTTGCAGCTCAACGTTCCCAACTGGTTGTCCTGGTACACCAAAAACGACCAGTACTCCAAGCAAAAACTGTCGGGTGACCTCGAAACCCTGCGGTCCTATTACCAGGATCGCGGCTATCTGGAATTTGCGGTGGAATCCACCCAGGTCTCCATTTCCCCAGACAAGCAGGACATCTACATCACCATCAACATCCATGAGGGTGAGCCGTACAAGGTTTCCGACGTCAAGCTGGCCGGACAGTTCGTGGTGCCCGAGGAGGAGCTGAAAAAGCTGCTCAAGCTCAAGGCGGGCGACACCTTCTCGCGTGAAAAGGTCACCTCGTCCAGCAAGGCCATCTCGGACCGCCTGGCCAACGAGGGCTATTCCTTTGCCAACATCAATGCCAATCCGGATATCAACAAGGACAACCACACCGCGTCCTTTACCTTCGTGGTGGATCCGGGGCGCCGGGTCTATGTGCGGCACGTGAACATCTACGGCAACACCACCACGCGCGATGAAGTCATCCGGCGTGAAGTGCGTCAGCTGGAAGGCGGCTGGTATTCCATCGAGCGGGTCAACCGCTCCAAGGAGCGTATCGACCGCCTGGGTTTCTTTTCGGAGGTCACGGTGGACAGCCCACCTGTCCCTGGCACCACGGACCAGGTGGACGTCAATTTTACGGTGGTGGAGCGTCAGACCGGACAGATCCAGGTGGGTGCCGGCTACTCCTCTGCAGAAAAAGTGGTGCTCAGTGCCGGCATCAGCCAAAACAATCTGTTCGGCAGTGGCAACTCGCTGTCGCTCAACGTCAATTCTGGCGAAATCACCCGGACTTACGCCCTCACGTACTTCAACCCCTATTGGACGGACGAAGGCATTGGGCGTTCCTGGAGCGTCTATGACAGGACCATGAACACCACCCTGCTCACGGGGGTCAGTCCCTACATGACGCGCACCATCGGGACCGACATGCACCTCAGCGTGCCGGTAAGTGAAACCAACTCCTATTCGGTGGGCCTGGGTGTTGAATCCACGGCCATCACGGTGGTGAGCGACAGCCCCATCCAGTACCTCAACTTCGTGGACCAGTTTGGTGATACCGCCAAGACCCTCAAGGCGGACGTGGGCTTTTCCCGGGACAGCCGGGACAGCGTCATTTACCCCATGAAGGGGCTCAACCAGCGCTATAGCCTGGAAGTGGGTCTGCCAGGTGCCGATCTCAAATATTACCGGGCCACGATGAATGCCCAGTGGCTCAATCCCGTCACGAGTGACACCACGATGTCGTTTTCCAGCCAGTTGGGTTATGGTAATGGGTACGCGGGCATGCCCCTGCCGTTCTTCAAAAACTTTTTTGCCGGTGGCGTGGATTCGGTGCGGGGTTACTTTACCGGCAGTCTGGGCCCCCATACCTTTGACATGGTGGGCAACACGCTCAACCTTGGGGGGAATAAAATGCTTACGGGTAGCGCAGAGTACCTGTTTCCCATGCCCGGCTTGAAAAACGATCACTCCTTCCGCTTGAGCACGTTTTTCGACGCCGGCAATGTGTTCGGGGCAGGCGAGGCAATTTCCCCCAGCCAGTTTCGCTATTCGGCAGGGATGGCGCTGTCCTGGTATTCCCCCATGGGGCCGCTCAAGTTCAGCTATGCCGTTCCCATTCGTGCGCAACCGTTGGATAATATCGAGCGGTTGCAATTTCAGATGGGCAGCACCTTTTAAGCGAGCATTGACATGAAATCTTTCAAATTTTTGGTTCTTGTGATGGGTTTTCTGGCCTTGACGCCTGTGCTGGGCGCCGACCTCAAACTGGGCTGGATCAATATCGAACGCATTTTCCGCGAGGCAGGGCCGGCACAGAAAGCCACCAAGAAGCTGGAGAAGGAATTTGACAAGCGCCAGAGCGACATCCAGAAAATCGGCAAGCAGATGTCTGACCTGCAAACCCAGCTGGATAAGGAAGGCATGACCATGAGCGAAAGCGACCGCGCCCGGAAGGAGCGTGAACTGGCCAACCTCAATCGTGATTTTCAGCGTATGCAGCGTGAGTTTCGCGAGGATCTCAACACGCGGCGCAATGAGGAGTTTGCCAGCATCCAGGAGCGCGCCAACAAGGTTATCCGTGAAATTGCCGAGTCCGAGAAGTATGACCTGATTCTCACGGATGCCATCTATGCCAGCCCCAAAATCGACATTACGGACAAGGTCTTGAAGGCTCTGGCCGACAAGTAACCTCCGTGCCCTTCGTTGGAAGCCACCCAACCCTATTCCTTACAGGACCTCGCCGATGCATGCGGCGGCGAGGTGGTGGGTGACGCCCAAACCCTGATCCGCGGCATTGGTACCCTGGAGCAGGCGGGTCCCGGAGAAATCACGTTTCTTACCAACACCCTGTACCGCGACCTGTTGTCCAGAACACGGGCGGCAGCGGTGATCCTGGGGCCCTCCGACCGCCACGCCACGGCCTTGCCGCGCATCGTTTCAGACAACCCTTACGCCTGTTACGCCCGCATTGCCCAGCGGCTGTTCCCTTTCCCCAAAGCCGTTGCGGGGGTGCATCCCAGCGCCGTCATCGATCCTGCGGCAAGGATTGCCGCCAGTGCCAGCATCGGTCCGCAGGTCACCATCGGTGCAGGTGCCGTGGTGGGCGAGGGGGTTGTGATCGGAGCAGGCTGCGTGCTGGGAGCGCACGTGGTGCTGGGAGAGGGCTGCTGGCTGTATCCGCGTGTGGTCATCTACGCCGGATGTGAAGTGGGTGCGCGCTGCATCCTGCATTCGGGTGTGGTGCTGGGCGCCGACGGTTTTGGCATGGCCCGCGACCAGGAGGGTTGGGTGAAAATTCCCCAGATTGGTCGCGTGCTGATCGGCGCTGATGTGGAAATTGGCGCCAACACCACGGTGGACCGGGGTGCCATTGAGGACACGGTCATCGAGGAAGGGGTCAAGCTCGACAACCAGATCCAGATTGCCCATAACTGCCGCATTGGCGCCCATACGGTCATCGCGGGTTGCACCGGCATCTCCGGCAGTACCCGGATTGGGCGCTACTGCCGCATCGGCGGCGGGGTGGGCATGGTGGGCCATCTGGCGGTGTGCGATGGGGTCACGGTGTCAGGGTTTTCCCTGATCACGAAATCCATTACCCAGCCTGGGGTTTACACCTCATCCATTCCAAGCCAGCCACATCGTATCTGGATGGAAACGCTGGCCAACCTGCGCGCATTGCCTCAGTGGGTGAAGAAGCTGAGAGCGCTCGAGCAGGACATACAAAAATTGAAGGAGGAGTAGTCATGGCGGGTATGGACATCAATGAAATCATGAAATATCTGCCGCATCGGTATCCATTCCTGCTGGTGGACCGGGTTCTGGAGGTGATTCCGGGGCAGACCATCACGGCCATCAAGAACGTCAGCATGAACGAGGAGTTTTTCCAGGGGCATTTCCCCGTGCATCCGGTCATGCCTGGGGTGCTGATCATCGAGGCCCTGGCCCAGGCTGCGGCACTGTTGACGTTCAAGACCGAAGACGTCAAGCCGGACGGCAAGATCGTCACTTACTTCGTGGGCATCGACAAGGCGCGCTTCAGAAGCCCGGTCTTTCCTGGAGACCAGTTGATGCTGCATGCCAAGCTGTTGCGCCAGTCCTATCGGGTGTGGAAGTTTGCAACCCAGGCCACCGTCAACGGACAGGTGGTGACGGAGGCCGAGTTGCTGTGTACGGAAAAAGTGCTTGAAGCATGATCCATCCCAGCGCCATCATCCATCCAGGGGCCGAGCTTGCCAGTGACGTGACCGTCGGTGCTTATGCCATCATCGGCCCCCAGGTCCGCATTGGCCCAGGGACCACCGTGGGCGATCATGTCAGCATTACCGGGCGCACCACCATCGGTGCGCGCAACCGCATCTACGGGTTCTGCGTGCTGGGGGGCGATCCCCAGGACAAGAAATACCACGGTGAAAACACCGCCCTCGAGATCGGCGACGACAATACCATCCGCGAGTTCTGCACCTTCAACATCGGTACGGAAGACGATGCGGGGGTGACGCGTCTGGGCAACCATAACTGGATCATGGCTTATGTGCATCTGGCCCATGACTGTCAGGTGGGAAACCATACCACGTTTGCCAATCATGCCACCCTTGCAGGCCATGTCCATGTGGGTGACTGGACCATCCTCGGCGGCTTCGTCGGCGTGCATCAATTCGTTCGGGTGGGCGCGCACAGTTTTCTCGGCATCTCGGCCGTCATCACCCAGGACGTCCCTCCTTTCGTCATGGTGGCGGGCCATCCTGCGGGCCCTCATGGCATCAACAGCGAAGGGCTGCGTCGCCGGGGGTTTACCGCAGAGGAAATCGCCGCCATCAAGCAGGCCTATCGCAAGCTCTACCGTTCCGGGCTGAGTCTTGAGGAGGCCCGTGGCGAGATTGCCGTGATTGCGCGACAGCATCCGCACGTGCAGGAAATGCTGGACTTCCTCGCGCACTCCAGCCGCGGTATCGTGCGCTGACCATGCGCATCGGCGTGGTGGCTGGTGAAGCATCAGGCGACGCGCTGGGAGCAACCCTGATTGAAGCGGTACGGATGCGTTATCCCGATGCCGTGTTTGAAGGCATCGCCGGGCCGCGCATGCAGGCACTGGGAGCCCGCTCCCTCTTTCCCATGGAGACACTGTCCGTGCGCGGTTATCTGGAAGTCCTGCGCGCATTGCCAACCCTCCTGTCGATTCGAAGGCAACTGATCCGGCATTTTCTGGCATCCCCTCCCGATCTGTTCGTCGGCATCGATGCCCCCGACTTCAACCTCACCCTGGAAAAGCGGCTCAAACGCGCCGGCATTCCCACCTTGCAGATGGTGGCCCCGACCGTCTGGGCCTGGCGTGCCAATCGCCTGCCGGCCATTCGGGAGGCGGTGGCGGGCGTGCTTTCCATCTTTCCCTTCGAGCGCCCCATTTTTGAACAGGCCGGCATTCCCATCACGGACATCGGGCATCCGCTGGCGCAGCAAATTCCCGAAGCGGTGGATCATGCCGCGGCCCGCCAGAATCTGGCGCTGGGAGATGCGTCGCCGGTGGTGGCCCTGCTGCCCGGCAGCCGCATCTCCGAACTGGACTATCACGCCCAGTTGTTTGTGGATACTGCGGTGTTGTTGCAGCGGCGCTTTCCCCGGGCCCGTTTTCTCGTGCCGCTCGTCAACCGTCACACGCGCGAGCAGTTTGAGCAGGTGCTGCAGCACGCAGCGCAGCCGCCCGATGTGGTGCTGCTGGAGGGCCGGGCGCAGGAAGCGCTTGCTGCAGCCGACGTGGCGCTGGTGGCCTCAGGCACGGCCACCCTGGAGGCGGCCCTGTTGAAATGTCCCATGGTCATCACCTACCGCCTTTCCGCCCTGACGGCCTGGCTGGTTCGACAACGCGCCACGGCGCGGTTTTTCGGATTGCCCAACATCATCCTGGACGAGGCCGTGGTGCCCGAGGTGATTCAGGAGGCGGCCACCCCCGAGAACCTCGCCGGGCGCCTGGCCGCACTTCTGGACGATCCGGCCGCACGCGGGGCCATGGTGCAGTCCTTCGAGCGCCTGCATCGCCTGCTGCGGGCCGACTCGCACCAGGGCATTCTGAAGGGCATTGCTCAGGCCCTGCCGCATGCGCCCTGACCGCCTGATCCGCCCGGGCCAGTCCCTCGATTTTCCAGAAGGGCTGCTGTGCGGCGTGGACGAGGCAGGGCGCGGTCCGATTGCCGGCCCCGTGACCGCTGCTGCCGTGATCCTGCATCCTGATTGCCCCATTCCCGGCCTGGATGATTCCAAGAAATTGAGCGCGGTAACACGTGATGCCCTGGAAGGGCTCATCAAGGCCCGGGTGCTGGCATGGTCCACGGCCTGTGCCAGTGTTGCCGAAATCGATGCCCTCAATATCCTGCAAGCCACGTTGCTGGCCATGCGCCGCGCCGTGGAGGGGCTCACGGTCCTGCCTGCGGTGGTGGCCGTGGATGGGCTCTACAGTCCGCGTCTCTCCGCCACAACCGTAGCCGTGGTGAAGGGCGATGCCCGGGTGGCCGCCATTTCAGCCGCCTCCATCCTGGCCAAGACCGAGCGTGATCGCCTCATGGCGGCATTGGGGCGTGAGTATCCCCAATACCAGTTTGAACGCCACAAAGGCTATCCCACCGCACTGCACCTTGAAAGGCTGCGCGCGCATGGGGCCAGCCCCCACCACCGCCTGTCCTTTGCCCCCGTGAGCGCCATCCGATGCGCGTGATCCGTTCGCGCGACAACGCGCTCTTCAAGCAGTTTGCCAGCCTCGCGCATTCGTCGCGGCAGCGTCACAAGCTGGGGTTGACGGTACTGGATGGCGTGCATCTGGTGGCGGCTTATGGGGCCTCCCGGGGCGTGCCCCACACACTGCTGGCCAGCGAGAGTGGCCTCACCCACCCCGAGGTAGCCCGGCTGCTGGCAGGCGGCCTGCTGCCGCAACCCGTGGTGTTGAGCGATGCGCTGTTTGCCGAGTGCGCCGCAGTGCAGGCCCCGCAAGGAATTGCCGCCATCATTGCCATTCCCGCTCCGGCACCGCCCGCAGGGCCCCTGGGCCCCTGCCTGATGCTGGAAGACATCCAGGATCCGGGCAACCTCGGCACCCTGCTGCGCTCGGCCGCTGCTGCAGGGGTGCCGCGCGCCTTTCTCTCGCCGGGTTGTGCCCTGGCCTGGGCGCCCCGCGTGCTGCGTGCCGGCATGGGGGCCCATTTCCTGATTGAACTCTACGAAGGGGTAAACCTGCCCGATCTGGCGCAGCGTTACGAAGGGCGCGTGCTCGGTGCTGCCCTGCACGGGGCCCGTTCCTGTTTTGAGGCGGATCTGCGGGGGACCGTGGCGCTCGTGATCGGCAACGAAGGTGCGGGAATTTCTGCCGACCTGCTGGCCCGGGTGCACGAACGCATCCATATTCCCATGGCGCCCGGGGTGGAGTCGCTCAACGCCGCGGTGGCAGGGTCGGTGCTGATGTTCGAGCGGATGCGCCAGTCGTCCTGCTAGTACAGGTGCCGCGAAAGCCCCGTTTGGTGCAGGATGGTGGTGGACAGTTCCTCGATCGACATGTTGGTGGATTCCAGAAAGGGAATGCCGTGGGCGCGCAACATGGCTTCGGCGGCCTGGATTTCGTGACGACAGTTGGACAGGGCCGCGTAGCGGCTGTCAGGGCGGCGCTCGGAGCGAATCTGGTGCAGCCGCTCCGGCCGGATCGACAGCCCCCACAGTTTTTTCCGCCAGGGCAGCAAGGCCGACGGCAGTTGCTGTTTATCCAGGTCCTCGGGAATCAGGGGGTAGTTGGCCGCCTTGATGCCAAACTGCATGGCGAGATACAGGCTGGTGGGCGTCTTGCCGCAGCGTGACACGCCAACCAGGATGATCTCGGCTTCGTCCAGTCCGGCGCTGTTGACGCCGTCATCGTGGGCCATGCAGAAATTGATGGCATTGATGCGCTGGGTGTAGCTGTGCAGGTCTCCTGTGCCATGTGACTTGCCCACGGCGTGGGAGGAAGGGGTGCCCAATTCGGATTCCAGGGGGGCGATGAACGCCTCAAAGAAATCCAGGACCAGGGCATTGGCGGTCCTGATGATGCGCCGCACGGCATCGTCGATCAGGGTGCTGAACACGAGCGGGCGCTGATGATCTGCAGCGGCAGCAAGGTTGATGGCCGCAACGGCATCCCGGGCGCGCGCCTCGCTGTCCACGAAGGGCATCGTATGGCGCTGGAATTGAACACCGTCAAACTGGGTGATCAGGCTTTGGCCCAGCATTTCGGCGGTGATCCCGGTACGATCGGAGACATAGAACACGCTTCGCTTCATGAAACTCACCAATTTCCAAAGGGTTATCCACAGCATAGCAGATGTCTTATAATAGACAACTTTTAGAGGTCAGGGGGCATCATGGCAACGGCATACATTCGCTGGTTTCAGGATCTTCGCATGACCGACGTGGATTCCGTCGGAGGCAAGAACGCATCGCTGGGTGAAATGTTCAGCCAGTTAAGCCATGCCGGCGTGCGTGTGCCCGGAGGCTTTGCCACAACAGCCGCGGCCTACCGCGATTTCCTGGCCCAGGGCGGGCTTGCAGCACGCATCGAGGCCCTGCTGCTGGCGCTGGATGTGGACGATGTGGATGCCCTGGCCGTGGCTGGCGCCAAAATTCGCGACTGGGTGCTGAAAACGCCCCTGCCCGAACGGCTGGTGCAGGAGTTGACGGCAGCCTACGCGCAACTGGAAGACGGTTCGGGCACCCCACCTGCGGTGGCCGTGCGCTCCTCGGCCACCGCAGAGGATTTGCCCGATGCATCCTTTGCCGGCCAGCAGGAAACCTTCCTCAACATCACCGGCATGGCGCAGGTGCTGGAGGCGGTGAAGCACGTATTTGCCTCGCTCTACAATGACCGCGCCATCGCCTATCGGGTACACCAGGGGTTTGTGCATGCCGAGGTGGCCCTCTCGGCCGGCATTCAACGCATGGCGCGCAGCGATGTGGGGGCCAGCGGCGTGCTGTTCACCATGGATACCGAGTCGGGCTTTGACCAGGTGGTGTTCATCACGGCCAGCTGGGGGCTGGGGGAGAGCGTGGTCCAGGGGGCCGTCAACCCGGACGAATACTATGTCAGCAAGGTGGCCCTGGCGCAGGGGCGCCCCGCAGTGCTGATGCGCAATCTGGGGTCCAAGGCCACGCGCATGATCTACAGCGGCGAGAAGGTCGCCGGGCGCACGGTCACCACCGTGGAAACCGACCTCGCCGATCGCCATCGCTTTTGCCTCAATGACGCCGAACTGGAAGAACTGGCGCGTTATGCGGTCATCATCGAACAGCATTACGGACGCCCCATGGATGTGGAATGGGCGCGCGATGGCATGGATGGCAAGATCTACATCCTGCAGGCGCGTCCTGAAACGGTGGCCTCGCGCAAGGGAGACAGCCTGGAACGCTATGCGCTCAAGGGCAAGGGCGATTTGCTGGTCACGGGTCGCGCCATCGGACAGAAGATCGGCTCGGGGCCCGTGCGCATCATTTTCGACGTGTCGCAAATGAACGAGATAAATCCGGGCGACGTGCTGGTGACGGACATGACGGACCCCAACTGGGAGCCCATCATGAAGCGGGCTTCCGCCATCGTCACCAACCGCGGTGGACGCACCTGTCACGCCGCGATCATTGCGCGCGAACTGGGCATTCCTGCCGTGGTGGGCTGTGAACATGCCACGGAGGTGTTGAAGGATGTCCCGGCCGTGACGGTGTCCTGCGCCGAGGGTGAGACCGGCAACATCTACCGGGGCCTGATCGACTTTGAAGTCTCTTCCCTGGCGCTCGAGCGCATGCCTGCCATTCCGGTCAAGATCACCATGAACGTGGGCAACCCGCAACTGGCATTTTCCTTTCAGCGCCTGCCCAACGAGGGCGTTGGACTGGCGCGCCTGGAATTCATCATCAGCGCCATGATTGGCGTTCATCCCAAGGCCTGCCTGGAGTACCCGCACCTGCCGGCGGCGCTCAAGTTGGAGGTGGAGGAGAAGGCGCGCGGTTACAGCGACCCTGCGGCGTTTTACCGGGAAAAACTTGCCGAGGGCATCGCCACGCTGGCGGCTGCCTTCTGGCCCAAGAAGGTCATCGTACGCCTGTCGGATTTCAAGTCCAACGAATACACCAATCTGATCGGCGGCAAGCGCTACGAGCCCCACGAAGAAAATCCCATGCTGGGGTTTCGCGGCGCCTCGCGCTATACCGCGACTTCATTCCGCGATTGTTTCGAGCTGGAATGCCGGGCATTGAAACGGGTACGCGACGAGATGGGCTTCACCAACGTAGAGATCATGGTGCCCTTTGTGCGCACCCTGGCCGAAGCCGATCGCACCATCGCCCTGTTGCAGGAGTTGGGGCTTCGTCGGGGCGAGAACGGGTTGCGCGTGGTGATGATGTGCGAGATTCCTGCCAATGCCATCCTGGCCGACCAGTTCCTTGAGCGTTTTGACGGTTTCTCCATCGGCTCAAACGACCTGACGCAGCTGACCCTCGCCGTGGATCGTGATTCCGGGCTGGTGGCCCAGGCCTTTGATGAGCGTGATCCTGCCGTCAAGGCAATGCTGCATCTTGCCATCAGCGCCTGCCAGCGCGCCGGCAAATATGTGGGCATTTGCGGCCAGGGGCCGTCCGATCACCCCGACCTGGCACGCTGGCTGATGGAGGAGGGGATTGAGTCCATGTCGCTTAATCCGGACTCGGTCATCGGCACCTGGTTGTTTCTCGCGAAGCAGTAGTCCACGGCAAGGTGGGCGAGCGCGCGGGCCCCCAGGGGCAATGCGCTCTCGTCCACGCAAAAATGCGCCGAGTGGTTGGGCGCCACCTGATCCCTCGGGGTATTCCGGGGCGTGATGCCGAGAAAGAAAAACAACCCCGGGATCCTTTCCTGGAAACTGGAAAAATCTTCCGATCCCGTCAGCTTGCGCGCCGTCAGCAACCGCCCCGGTCCGGCCACACGCGCCAGTGTTGGGGCCATGGCCCGCGTGAGCGCGGTGTGGTTGGTAGTGACGGCATATCCCCGTTCGATGTGCACGTGCGCCCGGGCGCCGGCACTCTCGGCAATTTTTTCTGCAGTGGTGGTGACACGCCGGGCGATGTCGCGGCGCATGGATTCGTCGAAAGTGCGGATGGTTCCCAGCAGCTCCACGCGTTCGGGAATGATGTTGTCGCGCACGCCGCCCTGGATGCTGCCCACGGTGAGGATGGAGGGTTCGTGCGTGACGTCCAGCTGACGGCTCTGGATGGTCTGCAGGCCCAGCACCACCTGGGAGGCCACCACGATGGGGTCCACGCCATACCAGGGCATGGCGCCATGCGTCTGGCGCCCTTCGATGATGATGCGCAGGGTGTCTGAACTGGCCATGGCAGGCCCTTCACGATAGCTCAGCGTGCCGCTTTCCATGCCGGCAAAGACGTGCAGTCCAAAAATGACTTCAGGGCGCGGATGGTCCAGGACGCCTTCACGGATCATCAACTCGGCGCCCCCTTCCTCGCCGCGGGGCGGGCTTTCCTCGGCGGGCTGGAAAATGAATTTGAAGGTGCCGGGCAGCGATTCGCGGCAGCCCGCCAGCACCTGGGCCACGGTCATCAGGATGGCCGTGTGGCAGTCATGGCCGCAGGCATGCATGACGCCTACTTCGCGCCCTTCAAACATGGCAGTCACACTCGAGGCAAAGGGCAGGTCCACGGCTTCCGTGATGGGCAGGGCATCCATGTCGGCACGCAGGGCCACCACGGGTCCGGGTTGTCCGCCTTTGAGCAGACCCACCACGCCGGTATGGGCTACACCGGTTTGTACTTCAAGTCCCAGGGATTGCAGATGATGGGCCACCAGGGCTGCCGTACGGAATTCGCGGTTGGACAGTTCGGGGTGGCGATGCAGGTCGCGCCGCCAATGGATCAACTGGTCGCGCAGCCGTTCGTTGTGCTGGTCGATGTGCTCATGCAACTGATGAAGGGCCATGCGCATCACGGTAACAATTCCTGCATTGGGCGTGTCAGCCATTATAATCTACGCCATGAGCACTCGAATTGCACTGTTGGGCACTGGACTGATGGGGGCCCCCATGGGGCAACGCCTGCTTGCGGCAGGTTTTCCCCTCACCGTGTGGAACCGCAGCCCCGAAAAAACCGCCGAACTGGTGCAGCAAGGTGCGCGCCTGGGTGCTTCGGCAAGCGCCGCTGTGCGTGATGCGGATTTCGTGATCACCATGCTGGCCAACGGGCCGGCAGTGACGGAAGTCCTGAGCCTCGGGGGGGTGGCCGATGCCATGGCACCCAAGGCCCTGTTCATCGACATGAGCTCCGTTCCGCCGGATACGGCGCGACGCCATGCCGCCCTGCTGGCTGCGCGGGGCGTTGCCGCGCTCGATGCCCCCGTCTCGGGTGGCGTGGTGGGCGCTGCGGCTGGTACGCTGGCCATCATGGCCGGGGGTGAACTCGACGCCTTCGTGCAGGCCTTGTCGGTGTTCAAGGCGCTGGGGCGCGCCACCCGGGTTGGCCCTGCCGGGGCCGGTGCCCTGGCCAAACTGGCGAACCAGATGATCGTAGGCCTGACCATCGGTGCCGTGGCTGAGGCCCTGCTGCTGGCTGAAGCCGGCGGCGCCAATCCGGCGGCGGTGCGTGAAGCCATCCGTGGGGGGTTTGCCGAAAGCAGGGTGTTGGAGATGCACGGTGCGCGCATGCTGATGCGAGATTTTTCACCGGGGGCGCATGCCACGACGCAGCTCAAGGACCTGGCCTCAGCGTTGCAAGCGGCGGCCGAGGTGGGGCTGGATCTTCCCCTGACCCGCGAAGCCCACGACCTCTACCAGACTTTCGTGCGTGAAGGCGGCGCCGACCTCGACCACAGTGCGCTGTTGCTGGCCCTGGAGCGGCGCAACGCGCACAACCGCCGGTAGTCAGCTTTTGCTGGTGCGTGTGCCCTTGCTGCGGCGGCCCAGCGTGGGTGGGGCCACCTTGAAGCGCGTGAAGGCCTCGATCAGCTGCGATCCTTGTTCCAGCAAAAACCCCTTGAAGGCCTGGGCCACCGGAGGCAACTGCTTGTCCTTGCGGTGCACCACATACCAGTTCAACATGGCCGGAAAATTCTCCACGTCCAGGATCACGAGGTTGCCTACCTGCAGCTCAAGGTTGATGTTGTAGGCCGAGAGGAAGGCCAGGCCCATGCCAGCCATCACGGCCTGCTTGATGGTTTCCGTGCTGCGAATCTCGAGCGCCACCTGGAGCTTGTCAAGCTCTTCTCCGAACACGTCCTGCATGGAATTCCAGGTGTCCGAACCCAGCTCGCGGGTAATGAACGGTTGCCGCAGTAATTCACTGCGTGGAATCCGTTTTTGCTGGGCGAGGGGGTGGTCAGGACGGGCCACGATGACGTAGGGG